>Ga0299915_10000597_pt1 | contig 27268 bp, 20 predicted proteins | sample RVTome_13_FD_200263 | JGI IMG/M metagenome (GOLD analysis project Ga0299915, IMG submission 200263) | Soil microbial communities from uranium-contaminated site in the Upper Colorado River Basin, Wyoming, United States - RVT92D227 (version 2) ... | reverse complement strand
ATGACCGGAAGGCAGGAAAGACGCCGCGTCAGCCAGATCCAGCAGCCGATTGTAATCGTCCAGAACCGTCTCGGGGGAAGTTCGTAGAATCGCGACTTTGCTTCTTGACATGCCTATTCCGAAGAGGAGGTTTTCCAGGAAATCCCTAACATAGAATCTTACTGAATTTTTTGATAAGAATCAAGCTTTTTCCGACAGAATTATTCGGCGAGATCCCAACGTCAGGCATCACCTTCTCGCAACGAACCGCAACGAGCCCAACTCTATCATCCCGACGAAGTTATCCACATTGTCCCCGAAATATCCACATTCGCAAATTCCTGAATTTTCGTCACAACGACCACGAATATGGCAGTCCCAATCAATGCGCATAACATATTATAATACAATACAATACATCTCAAAGCGCCTCAAGAAGTCAATTAAAATCACGGAACTACCAAAATCAGCAGGAGCGAGAGAGTTGACACTTATTCACACCTTATCCACCATGTGAGAATAGTTCCTGTTTCGCACAGTCCCCCTCCAGAGAGGAATCATCCTGACTTCCATTGCACGCCCTCATGGGACAGGAGTTTCGCCTTACGATCCAGTCCGCCACCGTAGCAGCACAGAGTCCCGTCGCTGCCTATCACCCGATGGCAGGGGATCAAGATCGCTACCGGATTACTGCCCACTGCAGCGCCCACCGCCCGGGACGCTTTGGGATTACCGATCATCCGGGCTAAGTCGCCGTACGAGACCGCTGACCCGAACGGAATTTCTTTCAATGCCTGCCAGACCTTAATTTGAAACGGCGTGCCTTTCAAGTCAAACACGCTTCTCGGTAGAGTACTCTCGCCTCTCCAGTACCGATCCAGATCATGCAACGGCTCTTCCAGAAGTCGAGGCGATTCAACCAGATTAGCTTTCGGATAGGCGTGCCGGACCCGGCGACGGAAGCTATCCACCAAATCCCCAAACTCCAGAAATGCCAGCCCTTTTTCCGTGCCAGCCAAGAAAAGCGTCCCCACCGGCGAGCCGACCGAAGTCCAGGTCATCGTTTGCATACATTCTCCAAATTTTTTCTTCGTCGAGCAAAAAAGAGTTGATATTATCACGATAATATCGTAAATTGCGCCGAGCGCACAACGCTATGGGGAGTATTATCGATGATGATCAACCGTATCGTGGGGCTCCTGCTATTCCTGACCGCCCTAATTGCTTCTGATTCATACTGTTACGACATCCTGGATCGAGCCCTGGATGTGTCTCAATGGTCATGCCAACCGCCCGGAACGGCTTTCCAGTTCTCCAGCTATGACCGCTATGGCGGAAACCGCGACGGCGGAACTTTCCTTCGAACAGATCCCGACGGCTCGAAAGTGATGGCGGAAATATCCGGTCCGGGCGTCATCTCCCGCATATGGGTAACATATCAGCCCTTTCCCGCCAGCGCCAGATTCCGCGTCCTCGTCGACAATGATTCGGCACTGATCGACACAACTCTAAGGCAATTCTTCGGATTCATGGAGCCTTTCAATCCCCCGTTAGCGGACTCCGCCGCTGGTGGGTATTTTTCGTATGTGCCGATTCACTTCCAGGACACATGCCGGATCATCCTTCTTCCTGAGTCCCCCTATCAAGCACTTTATTACCAAACCACCGGCATTCAGTTCCCGGAAACCACACAGGTTGACCCTTTCACATTGCCATTGCCTCCCGAATGGGAAACAAAGCTGAATCAATGGGAAAGCATGTGGGACAACGTCGGCGATTGTCCCTGGACGCCTCCCGATACATCGATCTACCATCTGTCAACCACGATATCCCCAAATCAACAGGATACCGTCTTTTCGATCTCCGCTCCAGGCGTACTGAATTCACTGCTTGTGTCACTAAGTCCATATTCTCAACAAGTTCTCGATGATTTGATCATCAAAATCTACTGGGATGGATCGACGGTCCCGTCGGTTGATGGCACCCTGGGTGACATTTTTGGATCCCACTGGTATGCGGTAACCACGACGTCAATCCCGATTGGGTGCAATAACCCGTCCCTGTATAGCTATTTCCCCTGTCCATTTGCGGCTTGCACTATCACCCTCACCTCTCTGTCGCCAGCATCCGTCGCAGTGCAATCAACAATCTCGGTCGTGAACGAGGAGTCTGATGACATGCGATTTTGGGCAACCACTCGGTCCGAAACCAACACGACATACGGTCAGGATTATACGTTGCTACAGATTGAGGGAAAGGGTCTTTATGTCGGCTGCCAGCTTTACATGGAGGGATCGGTGCTTGGCCATCAACACACATTCCTCGAAGGCGACCAGCACATCTGTGTGGACGGTGAATCATCCCCCTCAATTCACGGTACCGGTACCGAAGACGATTTCAACGGTGGGTATTACTTCAGGTATTATGCATTTCTCCGTCCTATTCACGGTGCACCCTTGTACAATTACTATCCCAGACAGGTTTCTGCCTACAGGATACACCTGACGGATCCGATTCCGTTCGATTCTTCCCTTAGCGTATCCACGGAACACGGTCCATTCAACAACATTCCCACAAATTATCACAGCGTGGCATACTCATACCGAGCGAAAACTCAGGTTGATTTCGTCGATCTGGCACCACAAGGAGTGCTTTTCCCAGGTGAGCAACTCACCCTTGTTGGCTGGGATTTCCCTTCTTATGCCAACATCACTGCACTCTGGGGAAACAGCCTTGTCCCCACAGAACCGGCTCCCCTGGTTGCTGACTCAAATGGCAGGTTCCAAGCCATAGTCGCGGTGCCAGATACAATTCCAGGGTTCTATCGCCCTGGCGCGTTCGCGGGGGGGGGGGACGATGTACTCAGCGAGAATCCTGGAGTATCGCAGTACTCCCAGCTTCACCTTCCAGCTTTCGGGAATGGATACCGTTGCATTTCCGGGAACAGATACCTTGATTCTCGCCGGTGAGGGATTCCCACCAGGGACTACAATTGCTTTTCAGTTGGGTGACCAACAGCTCGCCTGTCTGGAATCCCCGACCACTGTCGATTCCGGTTGCACCTTTCACGCCTCTGCCATGGTACCTGACACGGTTGCAGGATCATTTCCGCTGACTGCGATACCAAGCATAGGATCACCCATGAGCAGCGATAGAATGGTCTTTGTTGATAGGCGGTGGGTCGTAGAATTGGAACAAACGGCACCGGCTATCGCCACAAGCGGGGACTACTGCGGTGCGGAGTTCAGGGGTTACCCCAACTATGTTGGCGAATGGGGCGATGACCTTGATCTGCAATTGCAGTCTAACGCCATTGATGATTTCATGACTCTGCAATTCTATCTGCCCAACTCGGGCTGTTGGGACATTCACATGGCGTACACGCGTTTCAAATATGCCGCTGATTTCAGCATCGATTTCCAGGGATCAGGGTATGGTCCCACTTGGCAAGGATACTCTCCCGATTACAGACATTCAGGGCTGGTATTATTAGGGAATCAGTGTCTGTCGCAGCAAAGCTCTGTCACTTTCCGCGTGGTGGGTCGCGACCCCCGATCGCAGAATTACTGGATCGGCATTGACCGATTAGAGTTTACCCCTAGTATCCCGCCTGCAGATTCCGTCATCAACGACCTGACGATTTCAATCATTCAGGAGGGTGTGGTATTAACGTGGTCTCCGATCATGATTGATAGTTCAGGGTATTGGGTGCAATCCTCACAATATGACGTTCATCGCCTTGCTGTTCCCGGGGACTCCCTTAGCTCTGCCAATCTCCTTGCTACCTGCTGTGACACTACTTTTTTGGATACGACTGCATTAGAGGTGCTGCATCATGCTTTCTACCAAGTCGCAGGACGCTGTGGCGATCCCAGAGGCTATCTCCAAGCCAACAATCAACCCCTGGCCACCCCTGCGGCAATTGAGACTCGTATTCGATCCTCAATGCTGCGACCGCCACCAGCAGGAAGCAATCCTCAGCGTACCTATGGAGCACCGCCGGCAGGTTCTCCTTCTCAAAATTACATCGATTCCGAGAAAAAGCATACCGATTAGGTGTTCCGATGAGGCACCTGGAATGGATCACAGCAAAGCAAAAACCCCTGACCAGTGCGGACAGGGGTTTTCTACATAGGTCAGTCGCTTTCTACAACTCAACTTGCGCCATAGTGGACTTGACATGCCCGACGGACTTGTCGAACATCGCCTTCTCTTCCGCATTCAACGGAATCTCCAGGATTCTGACCACGCCCTTGGATCCCAGCACGCATGGAACACCCATCATCACGTCCTTGGTTCCGTATTGTCCGGTCAGCCAGGTGCAGCACGGCAGAATCCGTTTCTTGTTCTTCACGATGGATTCCACCATTTCCGTCACGGCGGCTCCCGGCGCATAGTAAGCGCTGCCGGTCTTCAAATAGCCGACGATTTCGGCGCCGCCGTTGCGGGTGCGGTCAACGATGGCATCGATGCGCTCCTTGGACAGCAAGTCGGGCAGCGGAATACCGCCCACCGTAGTGTACCGAGGCAGCGGCACCATCGAATCCCCATGCCCACCCAACACCATTGCCTGGATATCACGCACCGACACATCCAATTCCATGGCAATGAAGGACCGATACCGCGAGGTATCCAGAATCCCTGCCATGCCGAAAATCCGATGCGGCTCCCAGTGCGTGACTTTGTACGCCACATAGGTCATGACATCCAGCGGATTGGAGACCATGAGAATCAAGGCTTTGGGGGACACCGCCGCCGCCTGCTTGATGCAGCCGGACACGATTTCCACATTCGCCTTTAGCAAATCATCACGGGACATTCCCGGCTTCCGAGCCAATCCGGCGGTCATCACGATGATATCGGAATTGGCGGTGTCTTTGTAGTCGTTGGTTCCCCGCACCCGGCTGTCGTACCCGTACACGGGTGCGGCTTCCCACATGTCCAGACCTTTTCCCTGGGGAATCCCATCGAGAATATCGATCATGACAATGTCGTTCGCCAACTCGGCTTGAGCAAGCCCCATAGTGGTGGTGGCGCCCACATTTCCGGCGCCGATGACGGTGATTTTCATAACAGTTCCTCCATTCTTGGCTGCTGCCAGCAAGGGTCATCCGTATCCGGGTGCTTCCCGGACCGACGGGCAATGCGAATCTCGTCGTAACGCCGGCGACGACACGATTTCCGGAGCCAGGAGTCGCTCGCCCAATCACTAATTATTATTTTCTAAAGGGTTAATCCGAGATGTTATAGGGAAATCGTGATGTTTGTCACAAAGATGTTCAACAAAAATCGCGGAAGTGGCGAGCTTACAAGCCGTCAAATCACTTCCACGAATTTCCGATTTCCGCGGGACTTGTACCGCAGCACGCCATCTGCCAATGCGAACAAAGTGTCGTCACTGCCGATGCCCACGTTGTTGCCGGGATGGAAACGCGTTCCGCGCTGACGCACGATAATCTGTCCGGTACGAATGGCTTGACCACCGTACATCTTGATGCCCAGCCGTTGCGCATTGGAATCCCGACCGTTCCTTGACGACCCTACGCCCTTCTTATGTGCCATGATGATTCTCCAGATCTTATCCCCCCGAACAGGTTAATCCCTCAAGACTGTCTCTCGATGCGGTTGACCAGCAATTCGGTATATTGCTGCCGATGACCGTGGGACTTATGGTAGTCTTTCCGACGTTTCCTCTTGTAGACCTGGACGGTGGGATATTTCCCGTGTTTCAATACGGTAGCTATCACCTTGCCGGGAACATGCGGAGTGCCTACTTCAGTCTTCTCACCGTCCGACAAGAGCAGAATCTCCTCGAACTGCACCGTATCGCCTTCCGATGCGCTCAATCGCGGCACCTGAAGCTTGGACTCCGGCTCGATTCGATATTGCTGCCCTGCTATCCGGCATATCGCGTACATGCATTCCTCGCTGACTTTGGATTCGATAACCCCCTTCATGACTCGCAACAAAAATTGTTCCATCGCGAACCTAAAATATATGAAATATTCTCCCCAATGTCAAGCCATAAATTCATCAGTTACTTCCCGCTTCTGCTTCCAGGAATACCCCCTGAAATCCTCGATCTTCAAGCTGTCGTTTCTCTCCAGGGTGATGTACATCTTGTTGCGCCACATGATGTTTCTTATCCGGCTTTTCACTCCTTCCGTCAAATAATCCACCAGGTCGGGGTGCGCTTGCAGCGTCAGCCCTCGTTCCCCGGTTTTCTGGCGGAATCGCTTCACCCACCGTTCCACCCGAGTCACCACGGTTTCTTTCGACGCCACCATTCCCGAGCCGTTGCAGGTGGGGCATGGCTCGTTCAGCGTGTACTGCAGGGACGGCTTGATCCGCTGCCGGGTCATTTCCATGATTCCGAAGGGACTGATCGACAGAATATCCACCTTCGCCCGGCTCTTTTTCAGCTCCCTCTTCATCTCGTCGTACACTTTCTTGCGGTTCTTATCTTCCAACATGTCGATGAAGTCGATGATGATAATGCCGCCCATGTCTCTCAGCCGCAACTGCTGGCAGATTTCCCGAGCCGCTGCCATATTGACTTTCAACGCGTTCAGCTCGTAGTCTTTCTTGCCAATGTAGCGCCCGCTGTTGACATCGATAGTGACCACCGCTTCGGTCTGTTCGATGACAATATACTCGCCGTGGGACAGGTACACTTTCCTCGATAATGCCTTCTCGATCTCGGGCTCGATCTTGAAGTGGTCGAAAATGGGCACCTTGCCGGTGTACAATTCGACTCGCCGCGCCTGCGCCGGAGAGGTCGCCTTCAAAGTACGCACCATTTCCCTTCGCAGCATGGGCGAATCCACTGCAATCCGCTCAATATCCGAAGTGAATAGGTCGCGAAGCACACTGGAAGTCAGGGAAACGTCCTTATAGACTCTGGCTCGCGCCGACGCGGCGCTGATCCTCTGCTCTACCTTACGCCACAAGCGCAGCAGTACCCTCATGTCCTTCGCCAACGCCGCTTGATCTTTGCCTTCAGCGGCAGTCCGGGCAATCAATCCGAATCCCTCGACATGGATATCTTTGAGTATCCGCTTCAGCCGTCGTTTCTCGCGGAAATCGGTCACCCGTCTGGACACGCCGGAATGATTCTCATTTGGCACCAGGACCAGGAATCTGCCGGGCAGAGAAATCTGTGTCGTGACTCGCGGTCCCTTGTTCCCTAAGGGCTCCTTGATAACTTGAACGATGATCTCCTGCCTGTTTTTCAAATCGAGTCCCGAGGTGCGTGCCGGCGCTGCTGGAGTTTCCTCGTCGCTGGTCTCGTCGTCGAACCAGTGATGCTGCTGAGCGCCCAAATCGGAAAAATGCAGGAACGCATCCATCTCCCAGCCGATGTCCACAAATGCCGCCCTCATCCCGGGCAGCACCTTCCTGACAACTCCCTTGTATATATCCCCCACGTTTCGTTCCTGTTCCGGACGCTCCACAAACAATTCCGCCAGGGTCTCGTCCTCGAGAATCGCGATCCTGGTCTCTGATGCGGTCGAATTTATAATGATCTCTTTCTTCATATTGAGTCCTTGCCACGCTGTTGTAGGGGCTTAACATGTTAAGCCCTTACAGATTGTAAGCCTCCGCGCATACTTTTGTATGGGCTTAGCATGCTAAGCCCATACGCATTGTAAGCCTCTGAGTTAAAACTGACTTGTCAGGCGGAAATGCACCTTGCCGTTGGTGATCCGGTCGCCTTCTCCCAGCCCGTAATCGAATCCGACCACTCCCAGACTGGTTTCAACCCTGAGTCCGATGCCCCATCCGACCAGAAAATCGTCCACCGATTCAACGACATTGGCTGATATTTCCGCCTTTCGAAAGTAGTAGCCGGTGTCCACGAACAGGTACGCTCGGGACAACCGCCCGAGAATCCGCCTCCATTCTGCATTGGTCCAGGCAATTCGCTGCCCCATGAATTGTTCCTCCCGATAGCCTCGAAGGCTGTTGGCGCCGCCCATCCGGTACAGGTTCGGCACCGGCGCCACATCAAGAGGGCTTGAGTACTCCCGACCGTGCCCCTGCACATCCAATACCCAGAATCGGAAGGGTTCCCACGCCCCTTCCAGGTCCAGAGAAACTCGATGCTCGGTGAAGGCATCCTGAGCATCGCCTTCCACGTCTCGAAGCCCGGTCGAACCGGACGATCTGTAGTAGTAACCTGACCGGGGATTCAATGGCTCGTCTCTGGTATCCACCGTCACGCCCACTTCTCCAGACCACGTGCTGGATCGGTCCAGTCCCAGGTAGAGCACTCCTGAGGAATCCGGGAGCACTTCTTCGCGGCTGACCGTGCCCCAAACGCTGACGATGTCGGTGAGCTGCCATTCCAGCCCCACGTCCCACGACCGCCGGACGTACAAGGTATCCTCCACCCGTTGTTGGAATCCCAGACCCACGGTCAGAGGCAGTCCCAACAACCAGGGCTCCTTGTAACGAACCGCCAATTCCTGGACGCCGGGTCCTCGCCGACTCCAATGCACTTCCGCCAACCTGCCGGTGCCCATCAAATTCGCCAGGACAATATCGACCAGTCCGCTGAAATAGCCGCTCTGGTTACCGCTGGCGGGCGCATATCCCAAAACGCCGTCGAATCGGTAGGTCGGCATCTCCACGACCTGGTAGTGAAGCCCCCACCGACCTTCCCTGTCCTTGACGATCGCGGGATCGTTGACTGAGCTGAAGAAACCTAACCTGCGCAGTCGTCGCACCGACCGATCCACCTCACGCTGCCGGTAGATTTCCCCGAGTCGAATTCGGGTTTCCCGCAGCACAACATCAGTGCGAGTGCGGACATTCCCCGCCACCGTCAAGAATCCGACCGACACCTGCGGCCCCGGATCCACAACCAAGCCGAGGTGGATCTGCGGCGGGCTGCCACTATCCACATCTACTTGTTCCGGCTCGACCTTACAGAAGGGATAGCCACGGTCTTCGTACCATTCGATAAGTGCGTCCACATCTTCGTAGAACACCTCGCGTCGGAACGTCCCGCCGACGTGGGAATGGAAGAGGTCTTCGGGACTGGCTCCCGTGGTCGGGGTGTCACCAGAGATGCCCAACGACGCGATCCGGGGACGTCCCCCTTCGTGGAAAAACACAGTCAAACGAACTCTGGAGGAATCGCCAGTCCAGTATTCCCGGGTGGAATCGACGCGGGCAAAATAGTATCCCTGCTGCTGGCATTCCGAGAGCAGACTCTCGAGCCGTGAGGGCAGCAGATCCGGACTCCATACATCCCCCGACTTCCAGCCCAGCCAGGTGCGAAGCCGCCGCTCCGAGATTTCGTGGTTCCCGCTGAATTGGACGGACAGGATTCGGGCAACCTGTTGCCCAAACACCGCAGACGCCCATACCATGCAAAGTGCGAAGCAGATCGCCGCAGGTCGTTGGGAATGACGGATTGCGATGCCAGACATGTCAGAAGAACGCCCTCACTTCCATCTGTCCTTGATGGCGGATTGCTTCTCCCGCGTCAGCTCTGCCTTCGTACGATGCGCTGCCTGTCAGATTCTTTCCCAGGTGCAGCATGGCGCGTGCCGCCCATCGAAAATTGTCCCCCGGGTTCAATCCTTGTGACAATTCAAAGGGCAGTGTCGGACTGTCGGAAATCACATGGCTCCAGGTGACGGAAAAGTCCAGCCGCCCCCGACCTCGCATGGATTCGGTGAAGCTGGGTTCCAACTCAGCCGCCCAGAACTGCTCGCCTCCCGCCAGGTCTGTGCCATGGGTGGCTCCGATCCCAATACCCAATTCGTGGGGTTGCGCCCATCGATACGATAGATCCACCCTGGACGACTGCCGGTGGATGTCGCTGTCGACCCGCCCGGCTCCGGTGAATACGCGCCTGTCCGTTTCGGCAGTTGCTTGCCATTCGCCGGATAAGGTGGACGAGAACTTCCGACGCATCCACACCGACCCTTCCCGAAGCGACGAAGTCTCCGAATTCAACGCGTATTGCCGGTTGGTCGATTCCACCATCCTGCCTCTGAGCCGCGCCGAGAATGTCGTCTTTGTCCGATCCCAGTACAGATCCTGCCGCAAACTAATCCGCCCGTACAACGTAGAATCCCCCTGGATCACTCTGGGTCGATACGTCACGATGTCCAGTAGATTGCGCCACCGCGATTGCTCTTGCAGGTCCCACTGCGTCTCGGTGGAGAACCGAGGCAGGACCCCCAATCTCTCCTGTGTCGGCTTCGGCAACCGCTCCGGCTGGACCTTGACCGACAAGCCGGTACTCAAGTCCGTCACAGGATCATAGTCACCGGTCGGCACGGTCTCCAGTCGAATATTGCCGTCATCGTCGGGAACGTACACGCCGCCCTGAAGGATGTAATCCCCCTGCCCTTCCGGCACCAGGATGGCGATCACTGCCAGCCTCGCCACTCTGGAATTCGACAACCGGTAATTGATCTGGGAATCGAAAAAGCCATTCCAGGGCGCCGTGATTGCGGTCATGGAACCCAGGTCGGTCTGGACGTCTCCGGAATCGGCACGCACGAAGTAGCGGACACGGTGCGTATAGTTAGCTTCCCCATGGAACGCAGCACCCCAATCTCCTTCCCAACCAGCATTGGTCGTCCAGGTCTGGGAAAGTTCGCGGAAGTAGGAATCCTCGACGACCTGATCTTCCCTCAATCCGACGTCCGCAGATAGGAACATCCCCCATAAGGTCCCAACTCCCATCCCGCCGCCATTCTCATCGAAACGAATCCCCGTCAGAGTGTCCGCCCTCGTCTGCTGTTCTTCTATGCGGTGGAATAGCGTGGGATGGAGCAAGCGCCAATGGTAGGTTGCCCGACCATCTCTCCTCAGGAATGACGACGATTCGTTGAGGTTGGGATATCGAGTATCGATCCACTCCTGGGACAAATGTCCTTCGAATCGTTGCGGGAATTGAGCCGAAACCGAGCCGTTCTTCCGGTTGGAATGGAAGTCATCCCGATCCATAGTACCGAATCCGCCCGCGACCGCCACGCCCTGCAAGGGCTCGTAGGTTGCATAACCTTCCGCCACATTTTCGCCGGGCGACTCCGTGCCCTGGAGTCCCCAATACCGGTTGTACTCCACCAATCCGGAACGGCTGATTTCCCGGAATCGGTTGTCGGTTCGACGGTACTCTCCGTGGGTGGACAAATGCCCAAGCGAGTGATCACCTACCTCCAGAGGCTCGTGCTGGATGTCCAGAGATACCTCGCCCGCCCATCCTTGATTATCAACGTCATCGAGGGAAGACTGGAGATTCAAATCGAGATCGCTAAAAGCCAGCTCGCCTGAGATGGTGCCGTACTTCCACGGCTTGAGATCGAGGGAAAGGTCGGTCAAACTGTGACGGGTAGCGGTGGTCAATCGCCGGTAGGGTCCGTACAAACCGTACCCGGGACCCACCCAGCGATAGTAGAGATCCCCTTGCGGGCTGTAGGTGCGGATGTAAGCTGCAGAATCCCCCGTCTGTTGGCTGAAGGTCACATTCAAATACCCCAGGGGCACATCCTGCGAGTCGCGTCCCACCCACTGCAAGTACCGAAAGGTAGAATCGGAGAATAAAGTATCGGCAAAGACGTACAGTCCGTTGCCGGGTCCCACGGAATCCACTCCGGAAATCCATACCCCTCCTGCGCCATCACCGGATTGAGCCAGCGCCTGGCGATCGGCTTCAGTCAAGCCGAATCCCAAAGCCGCATTAGCGTCATCACCCTCGAAAAGAAACGTGCCTGTAACGCTCAGCAGGCTGTCGCCGGCTACCCCGATGGATTGACCGCTGTAATAAGATCGCCGATAGGCTTCGGGGGCGTACTCGAAATCCACCAAAATCCTCGAATTGCCGGTGATCAGTCGATGGGCGGTGAAGGTGATCTCGCCATTGCCGTACTCGATCACATAGTCCCGGGTGTCCCCTCGCCCCATTTCTTGCCCATCCACCCAAACATGCTCGGTGCCCGCCAGCACGCGGATGCCGGTTCTGCCGTCCTTGCCAGCCAGCCGATATGGACCTTGATTCCCCTCTTGCCCGAAGAAACTGTTGGTGTGGAATTCGCCTTCCGACACCGCGCCGGTGATCGTCAGCCTGCCCCAGTCCGTCCAGCCCTCACCGCGGGCGCCGGTCAGATTCCTTGAATAGCTGGACCAACGCCGTCCCGGCAATGACAATTGGAAATCCCCCAACGTCGCCCTCATCCTGCTGCCCGCCACTTCCACATACACCCGGTCGATCTCTTCCAGGGTCTGCGTTGTCCCCTCCGGTTGAATCGGCGTATTCTGATCCGAGAGGACTGCGAGTACATCGACATTGGTTCCTACCTTGCCCTCGATCTGCAACCGCAGCCCGGATTGAATTTCCAAGTCCTGTCCGGTCCCGATAGTGATTCCCCGCACCAGACTGCCGCTTCGTCGCAACTCGGAACCGAATTCCGCCGGTTGGGAAATCGACATAGGCGATGGTCTTGCCTCAGCCGCCACGACACCGGAATCAGTCACCGTAACCACGTCAGCCAGATCACGATGGAAAAAGCTCTCTTTCAAGGCGAAGGGTAACACCCGATACGATGCCTGGACCGTTTCGCCCGACTCGATAATCCTGTAGAATCGTATCCGATGATCCGGAGGCACTAACCAGTAATGCAATCCCTGATGCCAAAGAACGGAATCCACTCTGATCTCCACGGACTCGGTGAGAATCCACCGATCCGGCAGGCTGTACAGAGTGTCCTTGCCCGACCCGGAGAATGAGACGACCTTCAAATTCGTGGTCGTTGTCTGACCGGTGAGTTCCGGACGGGCGATAGCAACGCCAAAGAACAAGATCAGACGACCGATATGGAGGGCAGGAACGACCCGTCGGGCGATGCAAGGATTACACCGGTGGGAAAACCAGCGTTGTCTTACCAATTGAGGTCGCCCCTGCATTGTACCCACAAGCCCAAGGGAGCGCCGCATAATTCCATGGTCATCCGATCGCGCCGCCTATTTCTTCAGCCGAAACCAGGCGACTGCCCCACTGGTCGCATCCAACAAGACCAATTGGTCCTGCGATACCGCGATATCGTCCGCCGCAACCAGCGACATTGTCCGCAAATGGTCCTGCCCAAAATACCAATCCACCTTCCCCCGATAACTCAGAAATCCTACTCGGTCGTGAGCGGCGATCCACACTCCATCCACGTCGCAAACCACGCCGCGGACATCGACTCCATCCCCCAGATGATAGCGTGCCAGGAAGTTGCCGAACAGGTCAAATTGGACGACATTGCCCGAAACTCCGTCAGCCACCCAGACGGATTCCTGGCTCCAGACGCTGACGTCTTTGGGGTCATGCAATTCTCCGTCACCAGACTCGATGCCGCCGAAAAGCAGCAATTGACTCCCTAACGCATCGATCTTGACAATCTGTTTCCGGCTGCCGTCCAGGATAAATAAGTCGCCGAAAGAAGACACATCCACTGAAATTGGCTGCGTGAAGGCATCGTCACTACTGATGGTGGAAATATAACCCAGCCGCCGATTGAACCGTTGGATTCGGTCATTGCCTGTATCCGCTACCAACAAATCCAAACCCAATTTGGCGGAGACATCCGAGGGACGATTCAACTGATATGCCCCCACTCCTAATCCTCCCATTTCCCTGGATAACCTGCCTGCCGTATCCAGCACTGCTATGCGATGATTGCCGGTATCCGCCACATACACGATGCCTTCCGAATCGATGCAAATGCCGCCTGGATTCCTTAGCGGAGCTTGATTTGCCTCTTTGCCCGTCCAGGTTCGGATTGGCATTAATTTCGACTCAGACCTAACCAGGTCTTGTCCATATCCGTTCCCCCGCGAAATCACTATCGCCAATCCCACCATCCCGAAAAGAAAAGCGACATTCCCATACGGCTTTCTCAGCCGCGACAATTGGAATCCGATCCCCCTACACTTCAAACGACTTCCAGACATCACCGGTTCCGGGATAGGGCTTTCTCATACAATGCAACGTACTTCCTGGCGGAGGCTTCCCACGAAAAATCCTGGCTCATTCCAGCCAACATGATCTTCCTCCACGACTTCTTATTCGAGTATCGATCAGCCGCCCGCCTGATTGCGTTCAGTAGTTCCTTGGAATCGTATTTCTCGAACACAAAACCATTGCCATTCTGGCGCTCATCCACATTTGTGACCGTATCCGCCAGCCCACCGGTCTTTCGAACCACTGGCACCGTCCCATATCGCATGCTCATCATCTGATTCAATCCGCACGGCTCATACCTGGACGGCATCAAGAACATATCCGAGCCCGCCTCGATCCAATGAGCAAGTGTGTCGTCGAATGTCAAATGGATGCTGGTCTTGTAAGGATACTTCCTGGAAATCTTCTTGAACAACTTGTGATACCGATCTTCCCCCGTTCCCAGCAAGACGACCTGGACATCCAGCCTGAACAGTGGATCGATAATGCTCTCCAGCAGGTCGAACCCCTTTTGAGCCGCCAGCCGCGAGATGATCCCGATTACAGGGACAACAGGCGAGTACGGCAGCCCACACTTCTTGCACAATTCCTCTTTGCAGACGGATTTCCCTGACAGATCCGACTTACCGAAATTGGCTGGTATCTTCGGGTCGGTTTCGGGATTCCAGATTTCCACATCCAGCCCGTTGAGAATGCCAAACAGGTCGCTCGTTCTGCTTGTCAATATCCCTTCCAAGCCAACCCCAAATTCCGGACCGGACTGGATTTCCCGGGCATAATTCTCGCTGACGGTATTCAATACATCCGCATAGATCAAACCAAGTTTCAAGAACGAGAACTTGCCGTAGAATTCGAAGGGACTCATCGGTTGGAAATATTCCTTCGGCACGCCGATGGATGGCAGGACGCGTGGATCGAAATTGCCCTGATAGGCGAGATTATGGACTGACAATAGCGTCCGCATATTCTTAAAGAATGGGTCACCCGCCAGTTCCGATTTCAATAAGTATGGGACTAATGCAGTCTGCCAATCGTTGCAATGGATGACATGTGGCTGCCAGTCCAGGATCCTCAAAGCCTCCAGCGCCGCCCGACAAAACAGTGCGAAGCGCTCCGGATTGTCCTTCCAGTCTTTGCCCGTCGCTGGGTCACTATACAGCGAATCCCTGGCGTAATAGGGGTCATATTCCAGGAAATATGTCCGCACTCGGGAATCCGGCAGAAACGCGGACTTAAAGGAGACTGGATACTTCCGCTTCCCCTGAGAAACCTCAATTCCCTTCAGTTGACTTACATTTCGGAGATTATAGTGCCGATCCTTCACAGATACATATTTGGGGAGTATCACCCGCACATCATGACCCAAAGCCTGAAGTGCTTTCGGCAGCGCTCCTGCCACGTCCGCCAAACCACCGGTCTTGGCAAATGGCGCGACTTCGGAAGATAACAGGAGAATCCGCAGTTGATTGGACTTCCTTCTGATAGCCGAGGGTACCGACCTTTGTATTTTGCTCACGTTTCCGTTCCCAAATTCCCGATCTTCGACCGATTCCCACCATGCCTCTTGACCCAGTACAGCGCTTGATCCGCCACTTCGATCATGTTCTCCGCAGACTTGACATCTTGCGAATTGTCCGAAATCCCCAACGAAATCGTGAGTTTCCCGCCGGGCAAGACCGCTTCGTCCTCGAACGGATATTCTTCGATAATCTTCCGGACTTTTTCTGCCACGATCAATCCCTGTCTGGCATCGTTTTCCGGCAAGAGCAGCGCAAATTCGTCGCCGCCGTATCGAGCCACCAGATCGATTTCGCGCACCGAACCCTGGATCAATTCCGCTACTTTGATCAGCACCCTGTCGCCCGCCAGATGACCGTTGGCGTCGTTGTATTCCTTGAAATTATTGATGTCCAGCATGATGAGCGCCAGCGCATTCTTGTACCTGCGCGCACGATTGAACTCCTTCCGAAGCTGGTCGGTGAAGAATCGGTGATTGAATACGTCGGTCAAACCGTCGACGGTTGCCCGTCGTTCCGTGAGATGAAATTGCAGCGCATTGCTTAAAGCCCGCCCGATATCGTCCGAAATCGATGTCAGGAGCTTGAATTCCGTGGGCATGATCTCGATTTTCCGACGGAAGAAAATCTTGATGAGACCCAGGTCATCGTTGCCGTTCCACAACGGTATCAGCAAACCGCTGCGGATATTCATAATCTCCAACAATCCGGGATTCATGAATATCTGGTATTCCCTGACGTCCGCCATGAAAACCGGGCGCCGCGACTTCAAAAAATCCGCCGCGCGATCAGCTTCAAGGATGATGGAAAGCAACTCTCCACCCAGCTTGGATTCCCGAACCGAGAATGCTCCATCCGGCTGTGACGGCAGCTCGGGATAATGCTTGACCGTCAATTCGAAATGATCGTAACTCGTCAGGTCTTTGAACGCCCTGCAAATACGTTTGGTCATCCCTTCCGGGCTCAAGTCCCACGCGATCCGTTGAAATCGTTGCACTACAGTTGACCGCCACCGCTCCAGAGCCAGCCTTCGATAATCCTGCTCCATCGATTTCAACGACGACATCATCCCGGATTCTGCCACAGTCTGCGAGGCAGGTTGCCCCGATGCCAGACGATCCCCGAACCGTTTGTACCAATCAGAGAACCTTTCCGCCAGGACTGATCTGACGTCCTCCATCACCTCCGGCCGGGACGTCCAGATCACCGAAAATACCGGTGGTCGCGCCCGGAACAGGTGACTAACCTGTGACAGCTCCTGCGCCAGGATCAAGACCGGCTCGTCGGTGAACGACCCATAGAAAAAAATCTCGCTATGAAAAGGATCTCTGGCAGTAACCTTGACCGACGATTCGAATCCAAGATGCTCCGGCAAGACCCCCGACTCGCGCACCTGATACCACTGAAATACATTGGGCTGAGCCCCAAGCGGAGGATTCTGAATCGTTTTCAAGAAAGCAGCCGGCAGATGAATCAGCAAATAGGAATCGCCGTTGGCGCACCGGTTGTTCTCAAATAGGCAGCGAAAAGCGGCATGCAGCGTCGGCTGAGAAAAATACTCCGGAACCAATCGGTCACCGTGCCGCGACAACAAGATCTGATGTAGTGATTTCGGTGCCATAACATGCCTGAAAATGCGGCGATTTTCCTCACCCCAGGAGCGACCTCTTCCCGTCCCATAGGCATCCTGCCCGTGGCGCTGATTTGGGTGCTGCAGGGTGTCCTCACCCTACAGGAAGGCTGTTGCCCTTACTCCAGAAGCGACTTCATCATCTTGGCGTTCTTAACCGCCTTGCCCAGATGACAATTGTTGAAAAACAAATAGGTCAGTGACGCCTGTGATTCCAACAGTCGGATCTTAGGAATCCACTCCCCAAGTTCCTGTTCGGTATAGAGATAGTTATACCGATCCCCCTTATCGCGATCATACCACGCCTCCTCATTCCTCCCGTGAAAACGGACGTAGCCGACCTCATTCGTCACATGCGCCTCCGGCGGCATCATCAATCCGACCTGAGGCTCATCCACCGACACGTACCCAATGTCATATTCTTTCAATCCATCCAGCACCTTATCCGTCAACCACGACTTGTGCCGGAACTCCGCAAACAGCTTATGGTCGCCCAAATCGGCTCGCACCTGTTTCAAATAATTCCGATTGTCCGGACTGTTCTTGAATGAATACGGAAACTGCGCCAAAAATCCTTTCAATTTTCCCGCTTCCGCCAACGGCTTCACCGCTTCCAACAATGCCGAAATCGACGGAGCCGGATCTTTCCTCTTATGCGTAACATCCGCGTGCACCTTCAAGATGAAATGAAAATCTTCCGGTGTTTTCTGCGCCATATGAAAGAACACATTCTGCGGAAGCAGTCGGTAATAGGTCGAATTGATCTCCACCGTATCGAAATGCTGGGCGTAAAAATCCAACATTTTTCCCTTTTGTATGTCCTTTGGATAGAACTCCCCTTTCCAATCCTCAAAGCTGTATCCCGACGTCCCTATCCGCACCTTTTTCAAATCATCGGCTGACAACATTGTCCTCTTGTGTCATTCCTGCGAAAGCAGGAATCCAGGAGCCGTGGCACGCGCGTCCCGCACGTGTTCTTCCCCCCTGCTATTGCAGGGGGGAACAAAAGAGGGGTCTCCTCTCCGCTGGCAGACGCCCTCGTCTGCCAGTCCCCGTCACACGAGGGCGGGTGACGGCACACTATCTGTCATTACGAGCCTTGCCCCTTGAGGGGGCAACGATGCAATCTCCATTTGTCATCCCGCCCCCTCGCCCGTGTCATCCCTGCGAAGGCAGGGATCCAGTCTTCTTCCCCCCTACGCAGCAGGGGGGAACAAAAGGGGGGTCACTTTCTAACTTCTTTCCCCCTTGAATCACAACCTTGCCACCCACTACTAACGTATCCAACATATTCATCCCATAACAATATGGCAACGATTTCAAATTCGGAATATCCCATAATCCTACATGACCAATTTTCCCCACCTCCAGACTCCCAACCTCATGCTCCCGCCCCAAAACCGCTGCGGCATTTATCGTCACGGCGCATAACAATTCCTCCGCAGTCATTCCCAGGTGAATCGCACCAAGAGTCATCATCATAGGAAGTGACTGCGTCATGGAACTGCCGGGATTAAAATCAGTGGACAGAGCGACCCTGCCTCCCCGGTCAATAATTTCCCGTGCCGGAGGATACTTTTGCAACCCCAGGAAAAACACTGCACCGGGCAGCAGGTTAAAAATCACCCCAGCCTGAATCATGGCGTCTATTCCGTCCGATGAAATAAAATCAAGGTGTTCCGCGCTGCGAGCCCCCAATTTCGCCGCCAAAACCGCCCCGCCGGTGTCGGACAACTGGTCGGCATGAATATGCACCTGAAGTCCATATTTCTTAGCAACGTGCAAAATCCGTTCCGCTTCCTCCAGGGTATAAACCCCCTGCTCGCAAAACACATCGCACCCTTCCGCCAATTTCTCTTTGGCGACTCGTGGAATCATTTCTTCGGTCAACAAGCGGATATATTCTTCACGGTTATTCTTGTATTCCACGGGAATCTCATGCGCGCCTAAAAAGGTCGGCACCACGGTGAGTGGATGGTCTGTGGCAGCGTCTTTGATGGCTTCAAGGGATTTTCTCTCCGATTCCCAGTTCAATCCGTATCCGCTTTTGGCTTCAATCATCACCGTGCCATGTTCCAAGAATCGGTCGTAGCGCTGGCGGATTCTAAGGGTCAATTCGTCTTGGGGTAACTCGCGCAGTTTGCGGACGCTGGCATGGATTCCGCCTCCCATCGCGGCGATGTCCTGGTACGATTTGCCTTGATTCCGCAGGAAGAACTCATCTTCTCGGGTGGTAACAAACGCCGGATGGGTATGGGCATCGACAAATCCCGGCAACGCCACCATCCCCTTCGCATCTACAACCAGTGTGCCGTCAGGTGCCCCCACCTGACGGTCACCTTTGCCCACCCCCCCTACGTCAGCAGGGGGGGACAAAGGAAGGGTCTCTTCTCCGCTGGCAGACGCCCCCGTCTGCCAGTTTCCGTCACACGAGGGCGTGTGACGGCGGAAGGCTTGCCTTTCCCCCGCATAAGCTATCACCCCATCTCGGATATACACCACCGCATCTTCCACCATCTTCACGGTGGTCTTATCCCCCTCCCGCACTGGAGTATACAAGCGGCTGATATTTTCTATCAAAGTATTGATTAACATCGACTCTTTTGTACACAACTTTTAGAAAATCTTCTTGCACTTGACTGATAATTCAGACGTAACTTGCAATAATCCACCTATCCTGACTTCTGCCCATTCTTCGGTCATAGTAAGCTTTTCTGAGCAAATCAATATTGCTTTCTCACCCCTTATCAATTTATTATTCAGCATTATTGTTAATCCAGTCTCATTTGATTGAAATCGTTCCGTTCCTGATTCTGATGGTGCTCTTCTCAGTGAGAAAAGGGAATAATAGTCCTTATTGCATCTTGAATATCTAAATGCATATAAAGTAGTGCCGTTCGACAGGAGAAAATTTAAACCAGTGTGGCAAAATTCCACTACTTTCTCCAATGCTTTTCCAATTCCGCGCATTGAATCACCAGATTCTTCAATGCACTGCAGGATCCAATAAAAATATACTTCAGAATCGGTTTCCCCCTTTATTTCTTTCTTAAATTTTCTATCTAAAATGGCAAGAAGATTGTTTCTATCAACGTAGCCATTATGTGCAAATATCCAATTATTAAATCTGAAAGGATGAGTATTATATTCTGCGGCTTCAGCACCCTTGCTTCCCTTTTTCCTAACATGTGCAATTATAATATTCGAGTACGCATCCTTTTTCCGTTGTGGCAATTTATCGCTCTTAAGTGCAGATATGCCTTCCTTACAGCATTTTGCTGTCCCATTGTCATACCAACCTATTCCCCATCCATCTCGATTACTCTTTGCTTTATCTCTGAATAAATCAAGAGAAAAACACAGGTCAACAGGTTTATTGGCTACAATACCAAGAAGTCTGCACATAATAAGTCTCCACAGAATAACTGTCTCTAGTTTGATCTAGAATCCTTTTAAGACATTGACTTTTTTATACATTAAAGAAGTAGTCCCTCATTTCTTCCTCATAAACCATATGGTTCCATAAATAAAATATACCGAAAGTATCTGGACGGCTAAAAGAGCCACATTAACACTGCCATGGCTTGATAAGATAAACTGGTAACCTATGTTCTGACCATTGTACCATCGGAAGGGTGGGAAAAGCAACATTACCACGGTGACGATTGCCGGAATATAAATCCTCCCATTCTTCCTCATAACGCTCTCCTTTGACCTGAATTTATTCGCTTTAGACTCTTTACAGTTATCAGTTGAACATTCCAAGACAAAGAGTTCTGTAATACAATTTTTCAATTCTTCAAGCTTAAGGGGAATTGCAAAAAAAGCACTGGCTCCCAATCTCAAAGTCTCTTCCCTTGCTTCATCTGGTTTATATCCTGACATAAGTATTATTGGTATATGTGAATCTTTGGACCTAATCATCTTAGCCAGTTCCAATCCATTAATTCCATTATGATAGAAATCTGAGATAATAATATCAGGACTTTCGTTATTATATTTATGCCAACCACTATCCCCATTGAGAACAGCAGTAACTCGATAATCAGATGAATTCAGGAATTCACAAATAATTTTGCTTAAATGTTCATCTGCAGTTACTAACAAAATATGAGGATGTTTCTTCATTGATTCTGTTTTCCTTTGCGTCGCAAGATATTTTCTATAAGTTTTTTCATTAACCTCAATTGCATCGTCAGGTACTTTAATCGTACAACCACACGCAAAGCACCACGCATCTTCATTTGCTTTAAGGGACTTTACAATAATTTCCTTTCCACATCTGATGCATAAAATTTCAACGCCATGATTCCACCTCTATTTATAAATCCTGGATTCCTGCTTTCGCAGGAATGGCATAGAACGTTATTCTCCAATAATTTGAACTACCAACTCCCGTTGCCTAGGGCGATTATCAAAATCCAAAAAGACTATCTGCTGATAGGTGCCAAGCAGCAATCGTTTGCCGGAAAAAGGCACGGTGAACGAGGTCCCGAATAAGGCTGACCGTAAATGCGAAAACCCATTGGCATCACCCCAAGTATCGTCGTGATGGTAGCGGCGATTCGAAGGAATCAGCTTCTCGAACAATTCCGGCAGGTCACGCAACATCCCGGGCTCATATTCGATGGTGGTCAACGCTCCAGTCGAACCCGGCACAAATACCGTGGCAATCCCATTCTCCAGATTCGCTTTCTCCACCGCTTCCGCCACGTCATTCGTGATGTCCACGATGTCGCCGTGACCTTTGGTGGATAGGGGGATATGCTCGGTGATGACCATAAAAGAAGTTAGCAAGTGTACAAGTGAGCAAGTTCAGCATGGGCAAGATGCCCATGCGACGATGACCCCCCTTCTTTTCCCCCCTACTAGCGTAGGGGGGAAGATTATAATGTTGGCCACTTACCCAGGGCGTTGCCCTGGGCTACTACATTTTGCCCTTTCAGGGCAAGAAACCAGAGGCATGATAAATCAGCCCCTACGCGAAATCGCCCCCCCTTTAATTCCCCCCCGCTTAGCTGGGGGGAGTTATACCATGCCTTTTCGCAGTCGCCTTTGCTTCATCATAACCGGCGTCAATATGCCGAAAGATGCCCATCAAGGGGTCGTTGGTTAATACGCGGTTCAGGCGGAGGGACATTTCCGGCGTGCCGTCCGCCACAATCACCTGACCGGCATGGAGCGATAATCCTATCCCCACCCCGCCGCCATGATGAAACGATACCCAGGACGCCCCCGATGCGGTGTTCAACAATGCATTCAAAATCGCCCAATCGGCAATGGCATCCGAACCGTCCTTCATGCCTTCGGTCTCCCGATAGGGCGACGCCACCGACCCGCAATCCAAATGGTCGCGTCCAATCACAATCGGCGCCGTGATTTCCCCTTTTCGGACTGCCTCGTTGATTGCTTCGCCCATTTTGGCGCGCTCTCCATACCCCAGCCAGCAAATTCGAGCCGGCAATCCCTGGAACGGGACTTTCTTTTGCGCCATGGAAATCCAACGGGCTAAGGCTTTGTTTTTGGGGAATAGTTCCAGCACGATTTCATCAGTGCGGAGGATGTCTTTGGGGTCGCCGGATAAGGCTGCCCAGCGGAACGGACCTTTCCCTTCGCAAAACAACGGTCGGATATAGGCTGGCACAAATCCAGGATAATTGAAGGCTCTCTGGAATCCCGCTTCTTGCGCTTGTCCGCGGAGGTTATTGCCGTAATCGAATACGATGGCGCCGCGTTCCTGTAGTTGTACCATCGCTTGGCAATGAATTGCCATCGACTTATAAGATAGTTCGATGTATTTTTTAGGGTCAGATTTCCGTAAAGTAAGGGCTTCTTCATAGGGGATTCCGTGCGGGACATAGCCGTTCAATTCATCATGGGCGGAGGTTTGGTCGGTCACCACATCCGGTATGATTCCTCGCTTAAGAAATTCGGGAAATACATCCGCTGCATTCCCATGTAAGGCTATCGACAATGGTTTGCCTTTTTCCTGCGCTTCACGCGCCATGGCAATCGCTTCATCCAGTGATTTGGCTTCGACATCGCAATAGCCGATATCTACCCTTCGTTTCAAACGGTTATGGTCCACCTCGACAATAATCGCTACCCCTTCGTTCATGGTGATGGCAAGGGGTTGCGCGCCACCCATGCCGCCCAGACCGGCGGTTAGCATCAATTTTCCGCGCAGGGTGCCACCGAAATGCCTATTGGCTAATGCTGCCAATGTCTCATACGTCCCTTGCAAGATCCCTTGCGTCCCGATGTAGATCCACGATCCGGCGGTCATTTGACCGTACATGATCAATCCCTGCTTCTCCAATTCCCGGAACACTTCCCAGGTCGCCCATTTGCCCACCAGATTGGAATTAGCGATTAATACTCGCGGGCTATAGGCGTGCGTTTTCGCCACACCGACCGGTTTTCCCGATTGCACCAGCAGCGTCTCATCATTCTCCAGCGCCTGCAGACTCTTGACTATGGCATCAAAGGCTTCCCAGTTACGAGCCGCTTTACCGGAACCGCCGTACACCACCAACTCTTCCGGCTTTTCCGCCACCTCGGGATCGAGGTTATTCATCAGCATCCGCAGGGCAGCTTCCTGGTGCCAGCCCTTGCAGGAAATCGCCGTCCCACGCGGCGCTCGGACTTCACGACTTATCATCAAATCTCCTGATATAGACAATGCCTCATCACGATCGCACCAACCTCTGCGACTGTGGAAATGCCCACAATTCCCCAATTTATGAAATATAAGCCAATTTTGCCCAAAAATCAAGCGATTTTTCGGGAAGCTGCTCCTGCGGCGTTCCGTCAGAAATCTCGGTCGTCCTCAATCAAAATAGGAGCGATATGGGGTCAAAATCGATCAATTTTCTGCGGGTTTCCACATTTTGCTCTTGCGCGACGCACGCAAATTGTGTATATTATCAGCATGACGGGCGATCCATTCTCGCCACGAGCATTCAATGGGAGGTTGCCATGCTGGGCTCACGACATCTGCTCTGGGCAGTCCTGCTGTTTCCTTCCGCTGCCATCTACGCCGACACTATCATCCCACCCGGCCCCGTTTCCGGCACCTGGACGGAAACCGGTTCCCCGTATCTCATCCAAGGCGAAATCACCATTTCATCCGATTCCACCCTGATCATCGAACCCGGCGTCGACGTCATCTTCCAGGGACACTACAAATTCATCGTTCACGGCTATCTCGAAGCCCTGGGCACCGCATCTGATTCCATCCTCTTCACAGCTACAAATCCAGATACCGGCTGGCACGGAATCCGCTTCATCGATGCTTCTGACAGCAGTCAACTGAGATTTTGCAGTGTAGAATATGGAAAAGCATCAGGGCCTTGGAATCACCCCGATTCCTATGGCGGTGGGATCTTCTGCACAAATTCCAATCCCGTGTTTCTCCATTGTGTATTTCAATATAACCAGGCTCAACAAAAAGGCGGTGCGATTTACTGTCAGCAATCTAATCCCATGATTTCCTACTGCACAATTGGATGGAATGACGCCGTTTCTCTCGGAGGCGGATTATTTCTTGAGACTTCCAATGCCACGATTCTTAATTGTGCCATTCGACAGAACTACGCCGCATACTCTGGCAATGGCGCCGGCGGTGGCATCTATTGCGAAGACGCGAATCCAGTCATTCAGAACTGCGACATCAGCGGCAACGCCACAGGCTCCGACTTTGGAATCTCGGGAGGTGGGATTTTTCTCTACAATTCTCATCCAAGCATTCATAATTGCTCCATCTTCGGCAACAGCGTTGGATTTGGATATGGAGGAGGCATCTATTGTAACGGATCCAATCCCACTATCGATAGCACAGTCATTCAAGATAATATCGCCTGGACCGCCGGTGCCGGCATTAGCACCATCGGTTCGAATCCGATAATCACCCATTGTACGATAGCGAATAACATCGGGTGTTTCTATGGAAGTGGAATCAACGTTCTCGCCTCCAATCCTACTATCTCAAATTGCACCATATCCGGCAATGAGTCCAATACCTCCGGAAGCATTTATTTCCATAATTCTATGGCATCCATAACCAATACTATAATATCTGGGAATTTGGGTGCCGGCAGCGTCCATTTTGAAGACTCATCTGACATTAGCATCACCTATTGTGATATTACAGATAACAATGGCGGAAATTTCACCGGTAACGTCCCTGACAGCTTAGGACTGATATCGATCACCAATCTCAATGGCGATTCCTGCGATATCTTCTTCAACATCCGAATGGACCCCTTGTTCATAGCCCCCGAACTTGGCGACTACCACCTGCAATCCCCTTCTCCGTGCATCGACGCCGGCGATCCCAATTCTCAGCACGATCCCGATTCCACCGTCGCCGACATCGGCGCTTTCTACTTCCACCAAACCGGTATCCATGAAAACCGCGCAGGTCACTCTATTCCAACATCATTCCGACTCTATCAGAATTACCCCAACCCATTCAACTCATCAACAAGCATCTCCTTCGCACTGCCCGTGCCTTCCAAGGCAGCGCTGAAGATCTACGACATCACCGGTCGCCATGTAGCGATCCTGTTTAACGGCTTCCACGAAGCAGGCACCCATAATGTGATATTCGACGCCTCCGGATTATCATCCGGCGTTTACTTTTGCCAGTTGAAAACCTACAATAATTCAGCCGTGACCAAAATGGTCCTGTTGAAATGACTTCACAGCAATTGCCCAAGAATCAGGGGTGCTGTCACATGTCCTCACACGACAGTGCATGAGATGACCGTCAGGTGGGGACACCTGACCGCACAGGGAATAACTTGACCATCCATACCTGAGGATTACATTATGAAACCGCTGATCACCATCATCATTGCCGTGGCACTTCCGATGTTCTGCATCGCAAACACCAGCCAGATAGGGGAAACCTCAACTCAGAGTATCGATCTATCGACTAAGATAAGCGCCCATCACCGACAGGTCATCCCCGACGTCATGGGCTACACTAACGTCTTGGAGACAACTGAGCGCATCCCCCAGCAACATGCCCTACAAACGGACGACTACACCGTCTATCCCGGATGGCCTCTGACTGTGACCGGAAACTCCTTCGAAGGCGGTATCTATTGCCAGATGGACACCGACCCCGACCTGGAAATCGTATACTGCACCGGCTTCACCGACCATGCCTGGAATTTGGATGGCTCTTATGTGCCCGGCTGGCCTCGAACCCTATCTCACGTCGCCGAAGGTGCGCCGGCATACGGAGATATCGATGGCGATGGCGCACCTGAAATCGTGGTTGGCAGTACTTATACCATGACCAGCGGCGGCATCTACGCCTTCGAACTGAATGGCGATAATGTCACCGGCTTCCCCATCAATCATGGCTATGCCTCGCGCACCATCGTACTGGCTGACCTGGACGGCGATAGCACGTTGGAAATCATCACCAACAAAAGGATGTGGCCCCTTGGCGAGGAATGGGTGTATCGCGGTAACGGCACGGTATATCCCGGGTGGCCCCAACCTCTGGGTCATGTTCCGGCGTCCAGCGCCGCCGTTGGGGATATAAATGGTGACGGGATTCCGGAGATCATCGCCGAATCTTACGACGCCTTGTATGTCTGGGACACCGAGGGCAACCCCCTGATCGGATTCCCATTCTTCATGCCGTACAGCGCGGTCAATTCCTATTCGTCGCCGGTATTGGCAGATATTGACGACGACGGGCTGCGCGAGATTATTTTTGGCACACATGTTTTGTCAGCCGGCGGATACGTCTTCGCATTGAATCACGACGGCACCCAAGTGCCCGGTTGGCCCAAACCGACCAGCTACTGGATCTACGGACCCCCGGCAGTGGGATATATTGACGATGATGATGTCTTGGACATTGCCATCGGGGACCAGGTTTTAAGCCCGTCACCCGTGGATCACGTCTATGCCTGGGACGCCACTGGTCACACCTTGCCCGGCTTCCCTATCGGACCCATCAACGCAGTCAATAACCAGGTCGCCCTTGCCGACCTGGACAACGACGGCATGACCGAGTTGATGATTGATGACAACACCTCTAATGGCGTCTATCTGGCATACAACCACGATGGCAGCCCGTTGGCAGGATTTCCGCTGGTAGTTGACGGCACGTCCTTTTTCAACATGCCCTGCATCACCGACCTGGATGGC
>Ga0299915_10000593_pt1 | contig 27331 bp, 19 predicted proteins | sample RVTome_13_FD_200263 | JGI IMG/M metagenome (GOLD analysis project Ga0299915, IMG submission 200263) | Soil microbial communities from uranium-contaminated site in the Upper Colorado River Basin, Wyoming, United States - RVT92D227 (version 2) ... | reverse complement strand
TGGAGTGCGGTGGCTTGCAGGCCGTCGCAAAAAGCATTCGCCATCTCGGTTAGTTACCGTAAGGTTGCCTCTATTGGACAGAAATGACGGCGATAGCATCGAAAAAGGCTTGTGATCCGGGCTGCCAAGCGGACAAAAGGACGGCGGACGGCGCGATTGGCGGCTGCGCCCGCCGCCCGCAGATAGGTCAGCAGGTTGTGGGCGCTGCAAACCAGCCACCACTCGGCTCCGGCTCCGACCATGCCTTCAAGCAAGAACCGGTCCAGCTTAAAGCCGACCTTGACCCGGCCAATCACCCTCTCCACCGTCTGCTGGCGCAGCTGGTAGAGCGCCTTGCCTTCCGGCGTCTTCAGCTTCTGGCGCATCCCCTCCCGCTCGGCCGCCACCACGCTCACCTGCACGCTTCGGCCGCGCTTGCTCTCCACTTTCACACATTCGGCATAGAACGAACAACCACGGCAATCAGCCGCGGTATATACTCGATAGCTACCGCTGCTGCACTCGACTACCCGGCGAAAGGTCAACTCCTGGCCGGCCGGACAGATCAGCACGTCCCGCCGATCATCCGGCAGAAAGCACCTGCTGGCGAACAGGTCGTTGCGCTTGGCTTCCTGGGGCTGTTGCTTGGGCGGGATCAGCGCTTCCTGCCCGCTCTCCGTCAGCGACTTAAAGGTGCCTTCATCACTATATCCAGTATCGGCCAGCGCCACGTCCGGGCGGCAACCCACATTCTCCGTTACCTGTTCCAACTGCTCGGCCAATTGGCCGTTATCCGTCTCCTGCTGGGTCAAGTCGGCGGCCACGATCACTCCGTGGGTGGCGTCCACCGTGAGCTGGGCGTTGTAGGAAGGGCGCAGCCCCTGGGTGGTCTTCATCACCCGACAGTCCTCTTCGCTGGCCGCCACCCTCTTGCGCCCGCTTTCGCTCAACCGGGCGGCAATCTCGGCCAGCTTGTCCCGACGCCGCTTGGCATCGGCCAGTGTTTGAGGAAGCTTGCCGTTAGCGCCCTCCCCGTAAAGCTCATCCTCCGCCTGGTCCGCCGCCTCCGCCTCGGCCAGAATCTGGTCGATCGCCGCCATCTCCCTGGCCAGCCGCTTGGCATCGTAAAGAGAGCGCTTGGAAGCCCTGGCAGGAATCTTCGAGCCGTCGGTGGCGGTGACCGCCAACAGCACCAGTCCCGCTTCCGTACACAACCTCACGGTGGCCTGGTAGATCGCTTTCAGCTGAGGCTCGTGCTCCTTACGGAAGCGGGCGATGGTGGAGTGGTCGGGCCTCAGCCCCCCAGCCAGCCAGATATAGCGCTGGTCGTGCTTGACCACCTCCTCCAGGGCCCGGCTGCTGCGGATTCCCTTGGAGTAGCCGTAGACCAACAGCTTGCACATCACCCTGGGTGGGTAAGGGGGGCGGCCGGTGTCGGCGTAGGCGGACTCGAAGCCACGCCAGTCCAGCGCGTCCATCGCCTCGCCCACCAGCCGGACATCGCAGTCCGGGGGGAGCGAATCCTCGACACTGATCGGAAACATGATGATTTGGGAAGGGTCCATTGGCATCGGCATGAAGTACGACATCGGGCTTCCTCTGCTGCTGCTTATTCGCCAAACAAGCGTATGTTTCCTATCTTAGCGATATCGTGAGGAGAGTTTTGCAACAGCCTGCTTGCTCCCGCACTCCTGCGCGGTGGCAAGCCACCGCTTCAGTCCGCTAAGCGAGTCCGTATCCCTCCTGGGATGCTCTTTGCCGGCGTCGTCTAGGCCGGATTCGCTTTCTTTCCCCCAACGAACTTCCCTATCACCCACCCAATACCCACAACCAACCCCACTCCCACCGCCGCCGAAACCAAATAGGCCAGAGCCAGCCGCCCCGCCGCCTTTCCTTCCCAGGAGAAGGCATAATCAGGCAGCGGAGCCTTCCACTTCTCCGCCCATTTCGCCATCCCCTCGGGCAGATAGCCGACCATCCGCCCAATCTCTTCCCCGCTCCATTCCCCCCAGGCCGTGCCGGCTCCCAGCCACGCCGGAGCCAGCAGCCCAAGCGGAGAAATCAGCACCAGCAAGATGATGATCGCCCACCAGCGCCGAAGGAGCCGCGCGCGCAGCGAAGGGGTTCCCTCCGCCGCTTCAAAGGAAGGTTTCCAACCCAAAGCCGCCCCTTCCAGAAATCTCATCGCCAGGCCCGTCATCACGGCCTCGGCAAACCCGAATACCAGCAGGTGCGGGATCATCATCGCCGCCAGGGCCACGGACAAAGGATAAGGGGAATAGAGGGGTCTTCCGGCCGCATCATGAGCAAGAGCGGGCTGAATCCCGAAGATGATAGCCGTAGTGAGCGCGGCCGCATTCAGGCTCAAATAGCCCGCCGCAGCCGCAGCGAAAAATCGCCTCCGCGAGCCGCTCGGAGCCTTCCCCGCGAAAAGCCTGAAGACTCCCGCCGCCACCAGGGGCATCACCAGGGCCATGTTGAAGCAGTTTGCTCCAAAGGCCGTGATTCCACCATCGCCAAAGACCAGAGCCTGCACCGCCAGGGCCACCGAGATCGCCACAATGGCCGCCTCCGGCCCCAGCAGAATAGCAATCAAGGCCGCGCCCGTGGCATGACCCGTCGTCCCCCCTGGAATGGGGATATTGAACATCATCACCACAAAGCAGAACGCCGCCGCCAGGCCCACCAGCGGCGCCCGCTTTCCCAACACCGCCGCCGAGAGCCTTCGCGCCGCCAAGGCCCACGCCGACAGCATCACCGCATACGCCCCCACATAGGTCTGCGGCCCAAGATAACCGTCCGGAATGTGCATCCCCTGCCGCCCCCAAGAGAAGATGCTCTTGTAGCACGATTCTATATTTTGTAACACGCCAGCGCGAGCCTGTCAACCCGCCGTGGCGGGCCGCCAGACGATCAATTGCGGGAAGAAAAAGGAGGAAGCAGAGCGTAATTTCGGGCCAACCTGACTTGCCACCTATAGATATATGGTGGTAAGTCAGGTCTTAGGTTTCGGGCTCCAGGTTCCAGGTTTCAGGAAGATCTGGCCCCTGACCCCTGACACCCGACACCTGACCTTCGGCCCGGCGGGCGGCTGGTAAGCCGCCCCTACAATTCGTCCGATTCCTTTGTGACTTGGTGTCTTTGTGGTGGTTCGTCAGCCCCTGAGTTGGATTCATCCGCGTTCATCCGCGGCGAAAGGCGGTCACTCCTCCACAACCTCCATCTCAACCCGCAAAATCTCCTCCCCCCGCCGCGCCAGGAAGTGCAACAAGCCCGAACCCTCGAAAGCCGGGTCGCTTCCCTCAAGAAAGGCGTCATACTCAAGCCCCTCCATCCCATCGGCCACTGCCAGCCACTTACCGGCGCGCTGCACCGAATAGGCCACGTGCTGGCCGTCAGGGCTGAAACGCAGACTGCCCGTCTCCTCGGCTTCTTTCCCTTCCACCCCGTCCACCACGAAGAGCGCCTTGTCATCGCGCTCTGCAGCATAAGCCACCCGCTTGCCATCAGGACTGAAACGGACGCCTCCGACCCAGTCGTATTCCTTCTCTTCCCTTCCGTCCACCACAAGCAGGGACTTCCCCTCGCGCGTTGCCGTATAAGCCAGCCGCACGCCGTCCGGGCTGAAAGAGACGCGGCCTATCCCTTCGTAGTCCTTCCCTTCCACACCATCTACCACCACCATCCACCGGCCGGCGCGGCTGCCCGCGTAGGTCAGATGCTTGCCATCCGGAGTGAAGCGAAGCGATCTTATCACCTCATAGGGCTTGCCCTCAGTCCCGTCCACCAGCACCGCCTGTCCGCGGTCACGCTTCACCACATAGGCGGTTCGTTTGCCATCCGGGCTCAGGCGAAAGTTTCCTCCCTCGGCCGCCTCCCTCCGCTCCACCCCGTCCACCACAGAGAACCACTTGCCCTCCCGCATCGCAGGATAGGTCAAATGCCGGCCGTCAGGAGTGAAGAAGAGCCAGCCCATCGCGTCATATTCCTTCCCTTCCACCCCGTCCACAACGGCCACCCGCTTAATCCCCGCCAAAGGGGATTTCGCGGGGAGCGAAAGATTCCAGCATTCCGCCGCATAGACGGTCCGTTTGCTGTCCGAACTGAAACGGAGACTGCCTTCCGCAATCCGGTCATATTCCTTCCCTTCTACTCCGTCCATCACCGCCAGCTGCTTGTATCCCCGCTCCGCCACATAGGCGAACCGCTGTCCGTCCGGGCTGAAAGTCAGAGTGAACTCGCCAATCCAGTCATACTCCGCGCCCGCTGCTCCATCCAAAACCACCAGCCACTTATCACCGGAGGTCCTCGCCAGCGGAGAGTTCACATCATAGGAAGGATAGGTATGTGCCGCCACATAGGCCAGCCGCTTGCCGTCCTCGCTGAAGACCAGTGTGCCTTCCACCACTCCGTCGTATTCGGCCTGCTTCACCCCATCCACAACGACCCAGCGCTTACCCTCCCCCTCTGCTATATAGGCCGCCCGCTTGCTGTCCGGACTGGCGACCAGACTTCTCAAAATCGCCCCGGCCTCCGGCTTCCCCAGAGAAATCTCCCTGACCGCCAGCCTGACCTTGCTCGCCTGCTCCTGGGCCGGCGCCACCTGCACCAGTGCAGCCAGAATGATCCATGCAAATACAATCAGTCTCCTTCTCATCTCCTCTGCGCTCCCATCTGCTTTTCGTCGGAAAGCCCCGATACGCCGCTGCCAACCAGCAGAGATCGGCCAACTAAGAAATTCCTTTTGACCTGCTTTATCACCTGCAGACGCGGTTGTGCCATCTGAAACTCCTTCGCCCTTGACAAGCCAGGCTTTGGGCAGATAGGCTTGTGGGGGAATGGGGGAGGTCTGCTTCGCGAGCGGGAGGCTTACAGGAGGCAAGATGCAGGGATTTGAAGGCTTCAGCCCGGTGGGGGAAAAGGCGATAACGCGGGCGATTGTGGGGGAGTTCGCCGCCCAGTTCATTGAATATGTCGAAAGCGATGTCATCATCGTCGGCGGCGGCCCCAGCGGCCTGATGGCGGGAAAGGAACTCGCCAAAGCCGGCCAGCGCGTCCTCATTGTAGAAAGAAACAATTACCTCGGCGGGGGCTTCTGGATCGGCGGCTACCTGATGAACAAACTGACCGTCCGCCACCCCGCAGAGCGCATTTTCGACAATCTGGGCGTCCCCTATCGAGAGATTGAGCCGGGCCTCATGGTCGCCGACGGCCCGCACGCCTGCTCCAAACTCATCGCCGCCGCCTGTGACGCCGGCGTCAAATTCGCCAATATGACCATCTTCGAGGATGTCGTCCTGCGGGAAGGAAACCGCGTCGGCGGAGCCGTGGTCAACTGGACCCCCGTGGCCGCCATGCCCAGGGAGATAACCTGTGTTGACCCCGTGGCACTGGAGGCCAAGATAGTGATAGATTCCACCGGCCACGACGCCTGCGTGGTGAGGAAACTGGAGCAGCGCGGGCTGCTCAAGACCCAGGGCTTCGGCGGCATGTGGGTGGAACGCTCCGAAGACCTCGTCGTCGAACATACCGGGGAGGTGCATCCCGGCCTGATTGTCATCGGCATGGCGGTCGCCACCACCTTCGGCCTGCCCAGAATGGGCCCCACCTTCGGCGCCATGCTCCTCTCCGGCGAGCGCGGCGCCCAGGTGGCCTTGGAGAAACTCGCCGCCTTTGCCGCGCCGTCAGGCCCTCGCTAAGGCCCCTTCCCGCCAAGTCAGATCAGCCAATCTAGAGGTGTTTAATGTCCGAAAAAGAGAAGCAGGCAAGATCCTCCCAGGCCTCCGAACAGGCCTCCGGCGGGCTGAGCCTGGGAGAATTCGCCATGTCCGCGGTCCGCGCCACCGAAACCCAGCAGGCCAGCGAAATCTCCGGCCGGCTCTGGAAAGCCCTCTCCTGGCTCGTGTTGGTGGGGCTGTTCGTGGCCGGGACGGTCTGGTGGCTGAGGCAGGGGAGAGACCTCTTCTGGCAGCCAACCCCCGCCGACCAGGGCTTTCTCGTCAAACTCAAGGAGGCAAAGTCCGCCCAACAGGGAATCGCCGCCGATTTCGGTTTCGACGGCAGAAACACGCTGAAGTTCGAAATCTCGCCGCAGATCAACCTCGACGCCCAAGCCGACCAGATGAGACTGCGCCAGGCGATCCGGGAATTGGTCGTCCTCTTCAGCCTCTACCGCCCCAATGAAGAAGTGAAAGTGAACGGCTACCAGTCAGACCGGAGGATGGCGGAAGGGCGGCTGCGGGAATCCAGGGAGCCCGGCAGCGGCGGCGCCCCCTCCATTTGGGTGCATATCGAAGGGGAAAAGATGGGCCTGCAGGAAGGCGGGTCTTTTGAGTGAGCCGCGGTGAAACTCGAACCCACCGCAATGGTGGAGGCGGTCTGGAATATCCCCCCGCAGAGGCTTTGGCAGCAGGGAATCCGCGCCCTCATCTTGGATCTTGACAATACCCTGGTGGACTGGAACCAGGAATATCTGCGCCCCGAAGTCGAAGCCTGGGCGCAGGCGTGCCGGAGAGCGGGAATCTCGCTTTGCCTCTGCACCAATGCCCGGCGCAGCTCCCGCGTCGGGCGCATCGCCTCCAAAATCGGCGCCTCCTATCTCCTGCGCGCGGGAAAGCCTTTTGCCAAAGCCTGGAGGCGGGCGCTTTGGCTCTTGCGCTCTCGTCCCGAGGAGGCAGCCGTCATCGGCGACCAGGTCTTCACCGACATCTGGGGAGCAAATCGGATGGGGCTCTTCACTATTCTCGTGAGGCCGCTTTCCAAAAGAGATTTCTTCGCCACCAGGCTCCCCAGGCGCCTCGAAAGGCGCCTTCTTCGCCGCTGGCAGGCAAGAGGAAAAGCCTTTGAAAAGTCCCTCTAGTCCCTGCAAATACTGTGGATCAAACCGTGGCTGACCGGCAAGGAGAAGCGGCTTCCTCTTGCCCGGAGTGGAATAAACCAGGGGAGGTTTGATTGCTTCGGCTGACGGGTAACACGAAACTGGTAGGGGTCTTCGGCCATCCCGTTGGGCATACACTTTCTCCTCCTATGCACAACGCGGCTTTTGATGCTCTCGGGATGGACTGGGCTTATCTCGCCTTCGACATCCTTCCGGAAAAACTGGAGCAGGCCCTTCGATCCCTCTCCGTCCTGGGGGTGGTAGGAGTGAATCTCACCATACCTCACAAGGAGGCCGCGGCAAAGATTGTTGACGAACTTTCCTCTTCCGCCCAGGCCCTCCAAGCCGTCAACACCGTCCAGGTGAAGGGAGAGAGGCTCCTAGGGCACAACACCGATGGCCGCGGTTTCCTGCGCTCTCTCGCCGAGGCCGGCATCGAGCCGGCAGGAGAGAAGGTTGTGCTCCTGGGAGCAGGGGGGGCGGGCCGAGCGATTGCCCTCGGCCTCATGGAAAAGAAGGTGAAAAGCCTGACCATAGTGGACTGCATCAAGGACAAGGCCCTCAGCCTGGCGCAGCAAGCCCAAGAGGCCGGCGTGGAGGTCGAGGCCTGGTCCGCGGAGGAGGCCGGTTTGCGGCAGAAGGTGGAGAGCGCCGCCCTGCTTGTAAATGCCACTCCCGTGGGGATGTACCCAGACGTGGAGGCTTCGCCGGTCATACCTACAGGCTGGTTGCTGCCACACCAAGCGGTGGTAGATATAATCTATCGTCCTGCTCGCACGCGACTGCTCCAGGAGGCGGAAAAGCGGGGCTGCCGCACCCTCAACGGGATAAAGATGCTGGTCTGGCAGGGGGCCGAGGCCTTCCGCCTCTGGACCGGCCGGGAGGCCCCCGTCCGGGTGATGGAAGAGGCCCTTCTGCAAGCCCTGCAGGAGGCCCCATAAAGAGCGCTGAAGAAGTGAGCCCAAACGTGGAAAGAAGTTTGGGCCCGCTCCGGGCGAATGAGGTCAGGAGGTTGTTGTGATGGGCCCTGTTTTATGGTATAATCCAGTCGGTCTCGCGGGCGACAGAGCACTTATCCTTTCTTATGCTCAACTCGGAAGAGCGCCGGGCTCTTCTGAGAGGTGAACATATGGCTGTTTCGCATGGCCCGCGCCGGATGATCGGTCAGATACTGCTGGAAAAGAAACTAGTTACCCAGGAGCAACTTGATGAGGCCCTGAATGTGCAGAAGAACGCTCCTGGGCAAAAATTGGGCCACGTTCTCGTTGATCTGGGTTTCGTTGAACAGCAAGAGGTTGACCGGGCTTACGCCGAGCAGTTGGGCTTTCCCTATTTCGAGCCGGACAAGACCGCCCTCGACGAAGAGGTCGCCAAGACCCTCCCCCAAAGCATAGCCCGCCGCTATAAGGCCATCCCCATCGGCCGCAGCGGCAACCGGCTGACCGTGGCCATGGCCGACCCCACCAATGTCTTCGCCCTTGATGACATCCGTTTGATTACCGGCTTCGAGGTTGACCCGGTCCTCGCCTCCGAAAGCGACCTCGATTCCCTCATGCGGGGAGTGGACGGCCAGGCGGGAAGCGCGGATATTCAAAAGGCCCTGACGGACCTGGGAATGGGCGGCCTGGGCCCCGTCGGCGACGCCCTCGCCTCCAGGGAGGAGGAAGACGATACCGTCCACATTGACCCCAATGAGGCCCCCATCATCCGCGTCATAAACGTCCTGCTCAGCCAGGCCGTCCGTGACCGCGCCTCAGATATCCACATCGAACCCGAACGCCGCTCCGTAAGAATCCGCTATCGCGTTGACGGCGTGCTCCATGAAATCATGACCCTTCCAAAATATCTCCACGCCGCTCTCATCTCCCGTATCAAGATCATGGCCGAACTCAACATCGCCGAGCGCCGCATCCCCCAGGACGGCCACATCCGCATCCGCCACGAAGGCCGTGACTTCGATATCCGCGTATCCACCGTTCCCACCGTCTTCGGGGAAAAGGCCGTGCTCCGCTTGCTGGAACAGTCCTCCACCCTCATGAGCCTGGAGAAACTCGGCTTCTTCCCCGAAATCCAGTCGGAAATGGAATTGATCATCTCCCAGCCCTATGGCATCATCCTCTCCACCGGGCCTACCGGCTCCGGCAAGAGCACCACCCAGTGCGCGGTGCTGAACAAACTCGTCACTCCGGAAGTCAACATCTTGACGGTAGAGGACCCCGTCGAGTACGTCATCCCCGGCGTCAACCAGGTGCACGTCAACCGCAAGGCCGGCCTCACCTTCGCCTCCGCCATGCGCGCCTTCCTGCGCCAAGACCCGGACATCATCATGGTGGGAGAAATCCGCGACCTGGAAACCGCCGAAACCGCCATCCAGGCCTCCCTCACCGGCCATCTCGTCCTCTCCACTCTGCATACCAATGACGCCCCCACCTCCATCACCCGTCTGATTGACATGGGGATTGAGCCCTTCCTGGTCGCCGCCTCCCTCATCGGCGCCCTCGCCCAACGCCTGGGGCGGAGAATCTGCAAAGAGTGCAAAGAACCTTACACCCCTCCGCCGGAAGCCCTCACCCGCCTCGGCTTCAATGCCGGCGATAATGGCGAGGTGGTCTTCTATCGGGGGCGCGGCTGTGACAACTGCCGCCACACCGGCTACCGCGGCCGCGTCGGCATCTTCGAATTGATGCGCATGAACAACGAAATCCGCGACCTGGTCATAAAGCGAGCCCCCCTCAGCGAGATTCGTGCCGCCGCCAAGGCCAACGGCATGAGGAGCCTCAAAGAAGACGGTCTCGCCAAGGTGATAGAGGGTGTTACTACTATCGAAGAGGTAATGCGGGTAGTCTTCACCGCGGGCGAGTAAGGCAATTCTTCAAAGCCGCCCTTTCGCGATTTCCCAAGACCGGATATAATTGGGTTGATTCGTTCCCGATGCCACTACGGGAGAGGAGATCTGTATGCCGGAAAATAACCCCTTGCCCACTTCCGGCGGCCGGCGTCGCTCCGGCGCCGCCCCCGATTCCGCCGCCACCGTGACCGCCCCCCCCCGGCTCAGCGAGCCCCTTTCTCTGAGCGGTATCCATATTGACGAACTCCTTGAACTCGTGGTGGACAGAAAGGCCTCCGACCTTCATCTCGCCGTAGGCGTCCCCCCCATACTCCGCATAGATGGCGAGCTCTTTGCCAGCAATTATGAAATCGTCACTTCCAATACCCTCCAGACGGTAGTCTATTCCATCCTCACCGATGAGCAGATCCGCATCTTCGAAACCACCTATGAACTGGACTGCTCCTACCAGTTGGCCGATGTCGCCCGCTTCCGCGTCAATATCTTTCGCGACCGCGGAAATGTCGCCGCCGCCTTCCGCCTCATCCCCGCCAAGATCCCTACCATCCGCGAATTGGGCCTCCCCCTGATCCTCGAGGAACTCAGCCGCAGGCCCCGCGGGCTCGTCCTGGAGACCGGCCCCACCGGCTGCGGCAAGTCCACCACCCTCGCCGCCATGATCGGCCAGATAAATCAGGAGAGACCCGTTCACATCATCACCGTCGAAGACCCTATCGAATACCTCCATACCCACGGCAAGTCAGTCATCAACCAGCGGGAACTGGGGCTGGATACCAAATCCTTTCCCGCCGCCCTGCGCTCCGCCCTCAGAGAAGACCCCGATGTCCTCCTCGTCGGCGAAATGAGAGACCCCGAGACCATGGCCCTCGCCATCACCGCCGCGGAAACCGGCCACCTCGTCTTCGCCACGGTCCACACCAACAATGCCGCCCAAACCGTGGACCGCATCGTGGATGTCTTCCCCCCGGGCCAGCAAGAACAGATCCGGGTCATGCTCTCCAACAACCTGGAAGCGGTCATCTCCCAGCAACTTCTCGCTCGCGCCGGCCGAGAAGGACGCGTCGCCGCGGTGGAAGTCATGATCGCCACCCCGGCCATTCGCAACCTCATCCGCGAGGGCAAGGCCCACCAGATTACCTCCGTCATCCAAACCAGCGCCCAAATGGGAATGCAGACCATGGACCAGGCCCTCCGCGATCTCTACCTGAGAGGGCTTATTACCTACGAGATCGCCGTTTCCAGGGCGATGAATCCAGAAGAATTGAAGAAGATGCTCTTCAGCAGACAAGCGGGCAAGTAGCGCTTAATCACAGAGAGGAAGTCCGGGCGCGGGGCCTGAGTTCGCTGCGGCGAGTCTGCCTCAGGCAGGACAGGAGGCGCGAGCATGGCTACCTTCAACTATATCGCTCGAGATTCACTGGGCAAGACGGTAAGCGGCACCTCAGAAGCGGAAAGCGAGCAGATGCTCGTCCGCCGCCTCCGCGAGCGAGGCTTCTGGGTGCAGAAGGTCAGCCTCGCCAAAGGTCAGGAGGCGCCGGCCCCCGGCCAAGCCGCCTCTCCCCAGGGCGCCACCGGCTTCGCCTCTATCTTCATGCGGGTGAAGGGCCGGGACCTCTCCATCTTCTGCCGCCAGTTCGCCACCATGGTCAATGCCGGTGTCTCCCTGGTTCGCTCCCTCACCGTCCTGGAAGAACAATCCCCCTCCACCGTCCTGCGTGAGGTCATCCGTGACATCCAGGCGAACATCGAAGGCGGCGAAACCCTCTGGCGCGCAATGTCGCGTTGGCCCAGGGTCTTCTCCAACCTCTTCGTCGGCCTCATCAAGGCGGGCGAGACCGGCGGTGTCCTGGATGAAACCCTCTCCCGACTTTCCCAGTTCCTGGAGGAGGACCAGCGCCTCCGCCGCAAGGTGCGCGCGGCAATGACCTATCCCATGCTGGTCTTGACCTTCGCCCTGGTCGTCGTTATCGGCCTGGTCACCTTCATCCTGCCCAGGTTCATGGAGGTCTTCAGGGAACTTGAGATTGAATCTACCCTCCCCGGCCCCACCCGCTTCCTGATGGGCTTCTCCAACCTCCTGACCACCAGGTGGTGGCTCTTCATCATCATGGTCGTCTTCCTGGTATTCGTTGTCGCCCAATACCGCGGCACTCGGGCCGGCAAGCGGCACTGGGATTGGCTGAAATTGAAACTCCCCATCTTCGGCAAACTCAACCACAAGATCGCACTCGCCCGCTTCGCTCGCACCCTTGCCACCCTGCTCGTCAGTGGAGTGCCCATTCTCCAGGCAATGGAAACCGTCGCCGGCACCCTCGACAACGAGATCGTTTCCGACGCGGTCATGGGCGCCCGCGCCGCCATCCGTGAAGGAGAGCCCATCGGCGACCCCCTCCACCGCTCCGGCCTCTTCCCTCCCATGGTGGTTCAGATGATCGCCATCGGCGAGGAGACCGGTTCTCTCGACCAGATGCTCTCAAAAGTCGCCGACTTCTATGAGTCCGAGGTGGACGCCACCCTCCAGAGCCTCACCGCAGCCCTCGAGCCCGTTATGATCATCATGCTCGGCGTCATCGTCGGCTTCATCGTCATCGCCATGTTCCTGCCCCTCATTCAGGCAATCTCCGGTTTGACGGACGCTCAGGGCGATGAAACTAAAGCCGCGACCGCGGGCCCAGAATAAGAGATAATCTCGGAGCGCCGGCCCGCCCGCGCAAGAATCGCTCCGCTTTCGCCCCGATCCGCCTCGGGGCGAAAGCGTGTCTTACTCTCTCAAAATCATCTTGCGACTCTAAAAATGCTTATGCCGGTCATCGCCATATTCTTCTTTCTCACCGGAATCTCCATCGGCTCCTTCCTCAATGTCTGCATCTGGCGCATGCCCAGAAATGAATCCATCGTCTCTCCTCCTTCCCGCTGCCCCAAGTGCGGCCACCGCCTCAGTCCGCTCGAACTCATCCCCCTCTTCTCCTTCCTCTGGCTGGGCCGGCGCTGCCGCAAATGCAAAGCCCCCATCTCCTGGCGCTACTTCATCGTCGAACTCGCCACCGGCCTCGTCTTCCTCGCCCTCTGGTTCGCCTGTTTCCATGCCGACCGCCTCTGGGATTTGCCCTTCTATCTCATCTTCGCCTCCGCCCTCATCGCCATCTTCATGATTGACCTGGAGCACATGATCATCCCCGACGAACTCGTCATCGCCGCCGCCGCCGCCGCCGTCGCCAGGGCCCTGGGGGAGATCTTCGGCCTCACCGGCTCAGCCAACCACGGGCTGATTCGAATCGGCCTTTCCGGAAAGTGGGGCTTTCCTTTTCCCGAGTTTCTCGCCGGCGCCGTCCTGGGAGTCGCCCTCTTCATCGCCATCGAACTCTTCAGCCGGCTCCTCTTCCGCAAGGAAGGAATGGGCGGGGGAGACATGCGGCTGGCCGGGGCCATCGGAGCCCTGCTGGGCCCCAAGACCGCGCTCCTCTCCTTCGGGCTCGCCGTGTTCGCCGGGGCCGTCATCGGAATCTTCGTAACCCTGGCGCGCTTCCCCGGAGTGCTGAAAGAAGAGAGGAAATCAAAAAAGCGCAAACCCCCCCTCACCTTGCGCCTGATCCTCAAAAGCCTGCGCCAGGCAATGAGATACTACATCCCCTTCGGCCCCTTCATGGCCCTCTCCGCCTTCTTGCTCATGCTGGCCCCGGGGCCCATCTGGGCCTGGGTCAAAGCCGCCTGGCAATGGTGGCTCTCCAGCCTCACCCCGCAATGAGAGCGTCTGCCGTTCGTAGTAGCGCCATTCATGGCGCGTCTTACATGAATGAATCGCCTCACTACGAACCTACGGCGATGAATCGCCTTACTACGAACAATGCTCTGTCGCAAAGATGGGAAGTTCTGTAGGGGCCGGGTTTCAGGTTTCGGGTTCCAGGTTTCGGGTTTCGGTAGAACCTGGCCCCTGGCCCCTGACTGGAAGAGGACAATCAACCCGGTAGCCGCAGAATAGATTGCCGTAGTGCCGTTCTTCATAACGCAGGTTGTCTTTGCAGGTGTAGGGCGGGGCTGTTTACCCTGAGTGTTCATCCCGTTTACCCTGAGCGTAGTCGAAGGGAGCGTGGTCGAAGGGAGCGTGGTCGAGGGGAGCGTGGTCGAGGGGAAATCGAAGGGCCCAGCCCCGCCGGTTCCGGTAGCGTCTCCGCGCACGTCACCTCCCCCCTTGTGGGGGAGGACTAAGGTGGGGGGTGACCCACCCCCACCCTGACCCTCCCCCATCGAAGGGGGAGGGGTCCCATGTCTCCTACGCCTCATGGACTGCGAGACAGGCTCTCATCTCCCCCGCGTTCCTGCGCCCGGGGTTCCCCGTCGGTAGCCGCAGAACTTGACCACCGCAGGTGGTCAAGCCTGCGCTATTCCTCCAGGCGATGCTGAGCAGGAACACCGGCTCCTGCCTTACGATTGACTCTGGGCGCTTTCTTGAAGGTGACGTTGGTTTGGCGCAAGGGCGGGCAGTCTATTCGCTTGCCGGCCAGGAGTTGCTCAATGGTTAGAATCTGGAGGCGGGGGTGTTTGCCGCCCCAGGGGGATTCGTAGAATCCGGCCCCGGCGGCCTCGGCGCGCATGTGGTGGGTGGGCTCTTCCATGCAAATCAAGAGGCCTATCTGCCCCTTTTCCCGCTCCAGCACACCGCGCAAATCACGGAGATGGGCGACATTGGTGTGACCCGCTTTGACGGAGATGACGACCTGCTTGGTCGGCCCGCCTTCTCCCTCGTCATGGAAATATATGCCCCCATCTATCCCCTTGTCCGCGCCCTTCTTTACTTCGGCGGGACGCGCGCCAACCAACCCGAGCGCCCAGTATTGGAACTGGTAAGGGTCGGTGGCGGCGAGGGCTTGCGCATCGGTCAGGCAGACGGGCTCGCCGATGACCGTATAGGTGGAGGCAATTCCTTCTCCGAAGGCGCTCTGCAGGCGGTGCTTTATGAGGGTGATGGCCAAATGGGTGATGTCTATTCCGATCCAGCGGCGGTTCAGTTTTTGCGCCGCAGCAATCGTCGTTCCACAGCCGCAGAACGGGTCAAGCACCACATCGCCCTCATTGCTGCTGGCATTGATGATTCGTTCCAGCAAGGCCTCCGGCTTTTGCGTGGGGTAGCCGAGCCGCTCGCGGGCTTGCGAATTTATAATCGGAATGTCCCAGACATCGTCCAGCTGATCTCCCTCCATCTCATCTAGGTATTGCTTGCGCCTGGACTCGCCTGTTGCAGTTGTGAAGATACGACCTTCGAGGCGCATACGTTCAATGGTCTCGGGGTTTAGTTTGCCAAGGTTTTGGTCTACCCAAAGCCTACCATCAGGATCCTTTCTTGCTCGTCCAGAAAGATAAAATGGTAGTTTTCCCCACTGCGGGTTAAACACAGCGAACTCTGACTTGCGCGCCATAAGAATGGTGTCATGCTTTCGCGCAAAGCTAGTCTTGACCGGAGAAGGCCCTCCATAATGCCACACAATCTCATTCCGAAAATTCCTAGGCCCAAATACCGCGTCCATAAGCAATTTCAGATAATGGCTGGCGGTTGGGTCGCAGTGGAGGTAGATGCTGCCTGTGGGTTTGAGCACGCGGCGGAGTTCGACTAGGCGCGGGGCCATCATGGCGAGGTAGGCGAGCATGTCGTTGGTGCCCAGGAAAGTGCGAAAGGCCTGCATCACCTGGGAGACGCGGCCGCCGGCCTCCACCACTTCGGCATAAGCCTGGGCCGCGCCCTGGTCCCACTGCCAGGTATCTCCGAAGGCCTTTATTTGGGCGGCGGAGGCGGTGCCGCTTTTTTCTCTGAAGAGGATGTTATAGGTGGCATTGGAGTTGAAGGGCGGGTCGAGATAGACGAGGTCAACGGATTCGTCGCCGATCCAGCGCCGCAGGATGTCGAGATTGTCGCCGTAGTAGAGGAAATTGTCGGGCATGGGCCTCACCCTTTGCTGCCTTTCTTCTCATTTGGGCGCAGGTAGTCCGCCCGTGGCGGACTATTCTGCGGCTACCAGATACTAACGCTGCGGCTGCCATTTGACGGCGAATGCCTGCAAGACCCTGCGATCCTGCACTAATGATCTTCTTGTGTCATGGTTACAGAAGGTGGCATGGGCATCCTTCGACGGGCTCAGGACAAGTCTTGCCCATGAAGCCAGTTTTCACGGGCTGGCCTGCCCGCCTCTGGAGGGAAGCCCGTGCCACGTCTGCTGACCGCGCTTAACCCTAATGTAAGAGAGTCTCTAGAATCCTTCACTTGCAATACGCCTCCTAATTTGCAGTGAGAAATCCCCGCGTTCCTGCGCCCGGGGTTCCCTGTCGGCAGCCGCAGAATAGTCCGTTGCCGGCGTCAGGATTATTCCGTCGGTAGCCGCAGAACTTGACCACCGCAGGTGGTCAAGCCTGCGCTATTCCTCCTGATTCATCTCCTGCCGCAGCAGCCCGTATTCCATCCCGTCGGACAAGGCTTGCCAGGAGGCCTCGATGATATTCTCATGCACCCCCACCGTGCTCCAGGAATCCTTCCTATCGCTCGATTCCACCAGAACCCGCACCTTCGCCGCAGTCCCCGCCGCAACGTTCACCACGCGCACTTTGAAATCGGTCAGTTTGACCTCCTTCAAGCCCGGATAAAAGCGCTCCAGCGCCTTCCGCAGGGCATTGTCCAGGGCGTGCACGGGGCCGTCTCCCTCGGCCGCCATATATTGCTCTTCGCCATCTACAATCACGCGTAAGACCGCCTCGGCCAGCACTCTTCCATCCCGCCGCTTTTCCGCCAACACCCGGTAGGAATCCAGTTCGAACTTGGGCCTGTGCAGCCCCATGCTCTCTCTCAGCAGCAATTCAAAAGAGGCCTCCGCGCCCTCAAACTGATACCCCTCGTGCTCCATCTCTTTCAGCCGTTCCAATATCTGTTCGGTCTGCGGAGAGCGCTTGGTCAGGTCAATATCCAGCCCCCGCGCCTTATAGACCACGACCGCGCCTCCCGCCTGGTCGGAAATCAGCAGCCGCCTCTGGTTGCCCACGCTTTCCGGCGGAATGCTCTCATAGGTCTCCGGCCTTTTCAATACCGCGTCCAGGTGGTAGCCGGCCTTATGGGCAAAGGCGCTGCGGCCCACAAAAGGCTGCCGCTCAAACGGGGTCATGTTCGCAATTTCCGCGACATAGTGAGAAATCTCATACAGCCGCGCCAGCGAGGCCGACGGCAAACAGTGGAAGCCCATCTTCAATTGCAGATTCGCCGCCACCGCGCACAAATCCGCATTCCCGCAGCGCTCTCCATAACCATTGATAGTTCCCTGCACCTGCCTCACCCCGGCCGCCACCGCCGCCAGCGAATTCGCCACCGCCAGCCCGCCGTCATTGTGAACATGAATCCCCAGCCTGCTTTTCACCGCCTTCTGCGCCGCCTTTACCCCGGCCCTTATCTCCTCCGGCAGGCTCCCCCCGTTTGTGTCACACAGGCAAATCAGATCCGCCCCGGCCTTCTCCGCCGCCCGCAGACATTCCAGGGCAAACTCCTTATTCGCGCTCCAGCCGTCAAAGAAGTGCTCGGCATCGAAGATCACCTCTATTCCCTTCTCCTTGCAAAAGGCGATGCTCTCCGAAATCATCGCCAGATTCGTCTCCGGAGAAGTCTTCAAGGCCTCCCGCACATGTAAGTCCCAGGTCTTTCCCACCAAGGCCACAGCCGAAGGAGAAACTTCCAGCAGACTCGCCAGGTTGGGGTCTTCCTCCACAGAGACCTCCGCCCTTCGCGTGGAGCCGAAGGCGACCAGTTTGCTCTTCTTCAGGGGTTCCTTTGCCATGCGCAGGAAAAATTGCGTATCCGTGCGGTTCTGCGGCGCAGGCCAGCCTCCCTCAATGTAGGGAATCTCCATCTCCTCCAGCCGGCGCGCAATCTTCACCTTATCCTCGACGGAAAAAGAGATGCCCTCCGTCTGCCCCCCATCCCGCAGAGTTGTGTCATAAAGCACTATCTCGTTCATCTGCCCACCCCTTTCCGCCACACTTCTCACTCCAAACCTGTAGGGCGGGGCTGCTAGCCCCGCCGAAGCTCCAACGAAGGGCCAGCCCCGCCGACTCGCCGAATCTGTAGGGCGGGGGTTCCCTTCGACTTCGCTCAGGGCAAGCCACCCCCCGCCGAAGTAGTTCGCTGACCGTTCAGCAGGTCGCCTCCGGCGACCTGCCCTCTGCCAGAATCATACCTGCGCAAAAAAACGCCGTCAACCAGCGCAGGGGATTTGGTCGCTTCGTCGAAGTTCCGTAGGGCAGGGCGCCGTGGCGCCCTGCCACAGGCCTTGAGACCAGAGGTGATCCGTGCCCTGGTGCCCGAAGTGCGGTTACGAATACCGGCCGGAAATCACGCAGTGCCCCAACTGCCAGGTCGCCCTCGTCGCCGAACCGCCTCCAGCCCCTCCGCCCACAATCGCCGGCTGGCGCGTCGAGGAGAAAACCGCCCGCTCCCTCCGCTGTTTCTCAGCCTTACGCGAAAGTATGCAACTCGCCCGTTACGCCGCCGCAATCACCTTGCGGTCTCGAAACCTTCTGCTCATTATTGCTCTACTGACAACAATCTGGTTCGCCGGAACAATGTTTCAGAGCCACCTCTTCACGCGCGCTTTCGTCAAGGATGGCGGCTACCTTCCTCCCTATGAGGCGGACGACCTTTCCCTTCAAGAGCGCTGGGAGGTTGGCGTAATGACCCGCGCACCCATGGATTACCTTTTCCAGGAATTTGGCTCCCCTCTCTATAAACCGACGAGCATCGCCTCTCCTCTGGTTCAAGGAATCACCGTTCTTATCCTAACGTCTCGGGGTGATTTCTCAGCCACGAACATGTTGAAGTTCCCCTTGCCCAACATGCTAATGATCACCTGGGAAACGCTGATTATTGTTGCAGCAGGTTCTCTTATCCAAGCATTACTTCTGGGTTGGCTCTTTTCCCTGGCGGGCGGGATGCCGCGCAAGCCCTGGCGCCATTATCTGAAATCACACTATCTCCCGCTCTTCGCGCTTGCGCTGTGCATCTCTTTCGGCTTTTTGCTGTTGATGTTCGGCCCAAATCTTGTCAGCTATTATCGTTCCCTCGCCACAGAGCCGGGCCCCATCTTCAAGATCGGCAAGATATCCGATTTCATCTTCTACAATCTGCTATCCCGCTGGATTCTCCCGCCTGTCTTTCTCCTTCTTGCCCTGGCCCCGTTCGCCATCGTGGGCCGCAACCTCGGCGCCTGGGGCGGAGTCAAGGCGGGGGTTCGCATCTTCTGGGAGAAAAAGTGGAGCCTTTTCGGCCTTTTCCTCATCTACCGCGTCATCTATGAAGTGATCCAGGTAATCTCCCTGGCCTTTCCGTCCGAAAGATTCATGGCCTTGAATCCCAAGGCGACAGTGCAATTTGCGAATTGGCTCATCCATCTCGCCCTCGCCTCCCTTGGCCTCTGGCTGGCCATAGCCTTCACCCTCCTCGTGGTAAGCCCAAAAGAATCCGCTCCCAAGCCCTGCGAATGAGGGGCGAATTTGTGAGGTTGTCGCACAGATTCCAACCTTGAGCGTCGGAATCGCTCGCAGCCCCACCTCCCCCCTTGTGGGGCGGCTAGGCTTTGCCGCCGTGGCGGCCCTTTGGGCCTAGCCAGAGGAATAAGGCTTGCCCTGAGCGTAGTCGAAGGGTGGGGGGGAGGTTGCGCGGCGAGCCGACTGCCTGCCTTCGCCCCTTTCTGTGCAATCTGCGCCATGGCTAATGAGTCTCGTCCATTAGGGTGACGATGAAAACCGTTGGCAGAATTTGTAGGGCGGGGCTGCCAGCCCCGCCGGATCATTCTGGCGGCGGGCGTAGGCACGCCCGCCCTACAACCACGGTCGTTCCGTCAGCGCAAGCGCATGTATCACTATATTAGACGAGGCTCATTAGGTCGCCTCGGGCGACCGCTGGCTAGGCATTCAATGCCGCCATCCCGGCCGGAGGCCTAGGGACATGGCGGCCTTTCAGGTTTAGTCATCTGCAGATTACTTTTGTGGAATAAATCTCCGGGCTTTTTTCTCGGGAGGCAGACTTGTCACTTCTCCGCCGATTGTTCTCCAACCGTGAAGACGGCCGCCTCGATTTGGCCCTCGCCGGCCTGCTTTTTCTCGGCTCCTTTGCCGTCTATCTCCAGACCATGCGCCGCTCCTTCGGCTGGGGAGATTCCTCCGAACTCACCACCGCCGCCTACCATCTCGGCATCGGCCATTCCCCCGGTTACCCGACCTACATGCTCCTCGGCTATCTCTTCTCCCATCTTCCCTTCGCCACGGTCGCCTTTCGCATGAACCTCATGGCCGCATTCTTCGGCGCGCTCGCCGTCGCGCTTTCCTATCTCGCCTTCCGACGCATTACCCTCAGCCGCCTCGGTGCCTTTCTCGGCGCGGCCGCATTTGCCTTCACCGCATCTTTCTGGGACCTCACCACCGAGGCCGAGGTCTATACCCTCCACTCCGCCTTCGTCGCCGCCATCATCTTGCTATTGCTGAAGTGGAGCCAAACCCGCCGGCCCCATCTGGGCTGGGTCGCCCTTCTCTGCGGCCTCAGCCTGGGCAACCATGCCCTCACCGCGCTCCTGCTCCCCGGCGTCATTCTCTTCGTCTTGCTCGCCCGGGGGATTCGCAATCTTCATTGGAAGCCTATCCTCATTACGGCCGCCGCCTTCCTCCTGGGTATTTCAATCTATCTCTATCTGCCGATCCGCGGGCCCGCCAATGCCCCGCCCCGCATCAACAATCCGCACACCCTCCAGGAAATCATCACCCACGTCACCGCCCCCTGTTACCGGGACGTGATGTTCACTTACCCCCTCTTGCGTGTTGTGGGAAGGCTCTATGTCTATGGCGGCCGGCTCTTGCGGGAAGTCAGTTGGGCCGGCATTGTCCTCGGCCTTGCGGGCCTTGCTCTTCTCTGGCGCAGAAATCGCAAAATACTTCTTTTGCTCGGCCTTCTTTTCGGCCTGAACATCTTCTACGCGGTGAACTACGGCATCTTCGACATCTACTCTTACTACATAACCTCCTTCTGGGTCTGGTGCGCGCTCATCGGCCTGGGCGGGGAATTCGCCGTCTCCTGCGGCGAGCGCCTATTGATGAAACTCCAGGGCCGCCGAAAGAGCCCCTCGACTGCGCTCACCACATGCCTGGCCGGCGCGCTTGCCATGCTGCTGCCTTTCTGGCTTCTCACCGGCCACTGGAAGATGGTGGATGTCAGCCAGGACCGCGAAACGGAGCGCTTCGCTCACTCCGTCTTCGGCCTGGCGGAGAAGAATTCCATTATCCTCGGCGATTGGTGGGCCGTCGCCCCGCTCGGCTATCTGAAATACATCGAGGGCCTCAGGCCCGACCTCACCCTTTCACCGGCCTTCTCTCTCCCCACCCAAGAGGCGACCCAGCGCCATCTGAAGCGCGAGTTCCTCCGCACCTTTCACGCCGTCTATGCCACCGAGATCCTGACCTATGGCATCAACGCCCTGCGCAAGAAATACCTCCTCATCCCGCAAGGCCCGCTCTATCGCGTCATCGTGGACGGCCCGAAGCCCGAGATGGCCATTTCCGACCGAAAGGGCAAGCCCCGCCTCCTCTTCGGAGACCGCCTCGCCCTCATTGACTGGGAGATTCAGCCCGAAAAACTCGGCCAAACGGAAGTCTTTTCCGTCTCCCTCTTCTGGCAATCTCTTACGCCCGACCAGGCCAACGAGAAATATGATGTGATCACCTCCCTGGCAAAAGATGCGAAAACCTGGGCCTGGAGAGAGAAGACTCCGCTCGCCCACGGCCTCTTCCCGATGGCCTCGTGGAAAGAGGGTCAGACCCTTGTGGAGAGGCATCTCATCTACTTCGACTCTGAGCCTGAGCCCGGAGAATACCAACTGGAAGTGAGGGTTCGCTGTCGAAGCAAGGAGAATCGCCTGCTGCCGGTGTCAACACCATCCGGGGAAGTATTGGGCAAAGGGGCCCTGCTTGGGGAAATACCGATCCGCCCTGGGCGCCAACAGGAAAATGTCGCTCACAACGAAGAAAGCACCGCTTCTACCAGGCTCTTCTGATCATTCAGCCAGGCTTCTGCGCCGGCCGGGGGCTGCAGGCGCTCTTTTTCCTGCAGTTCCTTCCAGAGCCGCTCCAGGTTCCGCCGCGCGGCGTCTATCTGCTTGAGCCGCGTCCTCTCCGCCGTCATAACGCCGGAGCGATTTCCAATCTGCGCGGAAAGCGCCTGCCTTTCTATCTCCAGACCCGCGGCCAAAGACTCCGCCAAGGGAGGATTGGCGCGGTAGAGCATCTGCCCGATTTGTTCGGCCTGCCGATATGCTTCCTCCGCCTGGGCCTCTTCTCCGCTCAGCGCCAGCCGGTCCGCCTGTCTCAGCAGCCCCCGCGCAGAGTTCGCCGTCCGGGTTATCATCTCACTCCACAATCCCGACTGCACCCACCACCAGGCCTTCGCCGCCTGGCTCCCGTCAGCCGCAAGCTCCTGCGGCACCGGCAGGGCGTAGAGGCGATACTCCGGCCTCTTCAGGGCCTCACTCACCAGCGGCAAAGCGAGGTCACTGCGGTCAGCATCAAAGGCCACGCTCGCCGCCTGAAAAAGCGGCAGGGCGTTCGCTTCATCTCTCGCCGCCGCCCGCCGAAACTCCTCAAGCGCCTCCTTGCATTGCTCCCTCATCTTCTCCGGTTCCGAAAGCAGCAAGACCGCCTTCGTCTGCCCCAGAAGATAATAGAGCCGCGGCTCCCTTCCTTTGCGCTTCAAAGCCGCCTCAAACTGCTCCCTGGCATTCCGATACTGAAAATCCCTGAAATAGAAATACCCCAGCGATTCCAGCGCCTCCGCCGTCTTCTCCGCCGCAGCCGCCTTCATCTCGGAGATCGCCTGCTCCCTCGCCTGGTGATAATGATATGCGGTGGGGTATTTTTCCGGCTCCAGCACCGGCTGAACAAACGCCGCCCACCCCGCCCGATACTCCTTCTCCCCGGCAAGAGCGCACGCGGCTGCCGACAAAATCATCAGCGCCAGCCATATTTGTATTATCTGCGTGAATCTGCGGCTCACGCTTTTCTTACCTTTGACTTCGGACTTTTCGACCCTATTCTTTGATTCGTTGGGCAGCAATCTATCTCCTGCCCCTGGGCGAACAAGAATGATCTTGCTGTAGGGCGGGGTCTCCCGACCCCGCCGCCTCCGCCCATTCGGCGGGGATGGCACCCCCGCCCTTGTGCCTGTGCAACAGAGCAAGTTGAGAGTTCGAGGGCAAGCAGCCAGTCTCCTGCTTCATAACGTTCAACATTGCCATGTGGTGGTATCGCCAGAAATCCGCTCAATCGTCACCGTGTCCGCCCACACTTCCACTCCTTGGACAGGCAGCCTTACGCGCCATTCCCATTGGCCCTTAGACAGTTCTTTCGTTACGACGAATCCAAGCAAACCGTCTCGGTAATGTTGGCCGGTTGCAGATACTATTCTGCCCTCTTGAACGACCCCAGTGGGGCCAGCACCTCGGCTGTGAGCGACATCGTAGTATACGTAAGCGTCGGGTTCTGTTATAGCAACTTTCGACCGAAACGAAGCAAGATAGGTACCCTTCCTGAGACGATGATACGGCCCGTACAACATCGCGCTAACACCGCTGCCTCCCCCAATACCGTGCCATACCGTGCCGGCCTGGGATGCCGCGTCGAGAAGCGGCTCTCCGAACTCATGCTTCAACTGGTCGTGACAGCGGTACACGCGCCTATTGCGCCGAAGGTATACCCAGGTTACAACTCCTACGAGAACAACGCCGAGCCAGAGCAGTGCCGTCACAGGCAGTTGCAAGGTTATGTAGCCGCGGTTAAAGCCGGTAACCCAGGTGACAATCTTCATGATTACCGCGGACACTACCGTGGCCACAATGCTTTTCAGAATATCTTTAGTGTCTTGCCCCATGCTCGTGCATGCCCGTAGAACGCACTGCTTGAAACTACGTTACTGCCTTCCAGAACGCAGAAGACCGTAGGGCAGAAGCTTGCCTTCTGCCATCGTCTTTCTCTATCCCGGCGATTCTGTCTTGATTTCGTTGGGCAGCAATTTATCTCCTGCCCCTGGGCGAACAAGAATGATTTTGCTGTACAAGGGCGGGGTCTCCCGAGGCCGTCTCGGAATTCTTGGGAACGTGCAGAAGAACGAAGTCACCTCCCCCACAAGGGGGGAGGATGTTGGCGTGAACGATTCCGCCGCGGACCGTCGAGGAATTGTCAGACACCCAGGCCTGACCCCGCCGGAAGTTCTCTGGGCCGATGCGGCCCTACAGGCCATTCCCTACGCTAGGTTCTTTCTTTGGGGTGACTTCCTCTATCCCGGCAAAGGCCAGCCCATCGGCAAAATCTATCCGCGCTCGGTCGCCCGCGGCGATTTCCAGCGCGGAACGAACAATCCGGCCCTCCGGCAATCTCCGCACCACCGCATATCCCCTCTTCAACACGGCCAGCGGAGAAAGCGCCTCCAGCCTCGCCCGCGCCTTCTCGATCCGCTGAAGCGACCTCTCCAAATGCTTCGAGGCCGCTTCCCTCAAGGCCGCCGCCGCCTCATCCAATCTTTGCGCCCGCAAAGAGATAATCTCCATCGGATAGCGCAAAGGCCTTCTCGCCAGAAGCAGCAGAAACTCCCGCCGCGCGGTATCCAGCCTCCTCCTCAGCGCCGCCTCCCTCCTCGCCTCCAGATGAGCCAGATGAGAACTCACCTGCGAAATATCCGGAACCGCCATCTCCCCCGCAGCCGAAGGCGTCGGCGCCCGCAAATCCGCCACAAAATCGGCAATGGTGAAATCCACCTCGTGGCCGATCGCCGTCACCACCGGAAGCCGACAACCCGCAATCGCCCTCGCCACCTCCTCGGCATTGAAGGCCGCCAGTTCCTCCGGCGAACCTCCGCCGCGCGCCAAAATCGCCAAATCAATTCCCGCGCACCCCGCCAGCAATTGAAAAGAGCGAAGGATTCCCGGAAGCGCCGCCGCCCCCTGCACCGGTGTCGGAATGACCAACAGGCTCGTCTGCGGCCAGCGCCTGCGAATTACCGTCACCAAATCGTGTATCACCGCTCCGTCCGGCGAAGTAAGCAGGGCGATGCGCTTCGGATAGCGCGGCAAAGGCCGTTTCCGCGCCGGATCAAAAAGCCCTTCCGCGGCCAACTTCTTCTTCAAAGCCTCAAAAGCCAGAAACAGCGCCCCCACCCCCTCCGCCGCAAGTTCCTCCACAATCAACTGGTACTGGCCCATCGGTTCATAGACGCTGATCCGGCCGCAGGCCAGAACCATCATTCCCTCCGCCGGCCGGAAAGCAAGGCCCCCCGCCTCACTCCTGAACATCGCGCAGCGCAGCCGGCTCGCCTCATCCTTCAGGGAAAAATAGAGATGACCGGAGGAATGGCGAACCAAATCACTTATCTCCCCGCGCACCCAAACCGCCTGCAAGCCGCGGTCCCGCTCCAGCAAGACCCGGATATACCGCGTCAACTGCCTTACCGTAAAGACAAAAGGTGCCGTCGCCATCAGCATCACCTACCACCCCGCCTGCCATCTGGTGGGCAGACAAGACACGAAGTTCGCTGTAGGGCGGGGCTGCTAGCCCCGCCGAAGAAGGAGTTCGTTGGGCAGGAGTTCATCTCCTGCCCGGATTGCAGCCGCCCGAAGTGGTGTTTGGGGTTATGTAGGGCGGGGGTGCCCCTGGGCTCCGAAGCTTCAGCGAAGGAGGCGGCCCCCGCCGCACCAGTTTGTTCGTTGGGCAGGAGTTCATCTCCTGCCCGAATTGCAGCCGCCCGAAACGCCTTCTTGGTGCCCTTGTGTCTTGGTGGTTGGAATTCGCCCTCGGGGTTAATCTTTTCGTTTAGCAGGAGTTCATCTCCTGCCCGAATCCTTCCCTTCGAGCCCTCGCGTATCGGTGGTCAGTCTTCTCGTTGGGCGGGGAAGATCAACGGCCGGCGCAGGTAGATTGCCTGGCGGCAATCTATTCTGCGGCTACCAAGTTCATGGTCCTCTTCCAGCAGAGAATCTGCGCCATCTGCGGACGGCAAAACAACAGGGGCAGGCCGGCCGGCCTGCCCCTGGACTCTCGACCCGCCTTCGCCATCCTGCTTCGCTGAAGCTTCGCAGGACAAGAGGCTACGGCGGGCAAGCCCTCGACTCTTGACTCAGAGACTCTTGACCCAATCTACGCTGTCTGCTGTTTCGGCGTGCGCGCCGCGGCCGACAAGAGCAGCGGCTCCTGGCGCTTGAGGACGGTATCGGCATTGATGATGCAGCGCCGCGCGGAACGGGAAGAGGGAATCTCGTACATGATATTCAGCATGATCTCTTCCATGACCGTCCGCAGCGCGCGGGCGCCGGTGCCGCGGCGAATCGCTTCTTGGGCGATGGCGACCACCGCATCCTCCGTCACTTCCAAATCCACCCCGTCCCATTCGAAAAACTTCTGATACTGCTTGATGAGCGCATTCTTGGGTTCCACCAGAATGCGGGCGAGCGACCCCTCATCCAGCGGCTCCAGGGTGGCGACAACCGGCAGGCGGCCCACGAATTCCGGGATGAAGCCGAACTTCAGCAAATCCTCGGCCAGCACTTCGGAAAGCGAGGGGGGTTCCTTTTCCTTCGGCTTGGCGGTGAAGCCCAGGCCGGTTTCACTCATTCGGTTGCCGATGATTCTTCCCAGCCCTTCAAAGGTCCCTCCGCAGACGAAGAGAATATTCGTGGAATCAATCTGCAGATATTCCTGCTGGGGATGTTTCCGCCCGCCCTGGGGAGGCACATTCGCCACCGTCCCCTCCAAGATCTTCAGAAGCGCCTGCTGCACACCTTCTCCGCTGACGTCCCTGGTGATGGAGGGGTTGTCGGATTTGCGCGAAATCTTGTCTATCTCATCAATATAGACAATACCCCGCTGGGCGCGCTCCAGATCCCGGTCCGCCGCCTCGTAGAGCTGCAGCAGGATATTCTCCACATCTTCCCCCACGTAACCCGCCTCGGTCAGGCTGGTCGCATCCGCCATGGTGAAGGGAACATCGAGAATGCGGGAAAGAGTGGAGGCAAGCAAAGTCTTTCCGCTTCCCGTTGGGCCAATCAGCAGGATGTTGCTCTTCTGCAGTTCCACCTCTTCTTCGTTCGCCTGCAGTTGAATCCGCTTGTAGTGATTATAGACCGCGACGGAAAGCACCCGCTTCGCCTTCTCCTGGCCCACCACATGTTGGCAAAGCGCCTCGTAAATCTCCTTCGGCTTCGGCGTGGGGCGCAGGGGTTCCTGGGGAAGTTCCTCCGGAGCGTGACGGCGCGCCTCCTCGCCAACCAACTCATTGCACAGGCTCACACACTCGACACAGATGAATACCCCGTCCGGGCCGGCTATCAGCCGCCCTCCTCGCGGCAGTTCACTCTGCCGTTTGTAGCAGAAAGAGCAGGTCGGTTCTCGGCGTTCGGTGCGCATGCTAACCTCAACTCGCAATTTGTAGTCCGCCAACACACCTGGCGGACGAAGTGGCACAAGAATTACTGCTCGCGTTTCTTTGATTGACCGAGAGCGGTTCGGCCGGAGGGTCTTGCTCGCAGATTGACTCGGCACCTACTGCGCAAGCACCTCGTCAATGATTCCATATT
>Ga0299915_10000592_pt1 | contig 27361 bp, 19 predicted proteins | sample RVTome_13_FD_200263 | JGI IMG/M metagenome (GOLD analysis project Ga0299915, IMG submission 200263) | Soil microbial communities from uranium-contaminated site in the Upper Colorado River Basin, Wyoming, United States - RVT92D227 (version 2) ... | reverse complement strand
TGCTGGAGGGTGAGCTGGCTCAGGCCCAAGCTGCTTTGGCGGAGGCCGAGCGGACCTATGAAAAGGTGAAAGACGGGCCGAACCCAGATGAACTCGGCCTGGCCCAGGCGGCTCTGGCGAACGCCGTAGCACAGGTGACTGGGGCCAAGGCGGCCTTGGCTGACCGCAGCCTCACCGCGCCTTTCGCCGGGACGGTCAGTAATGTGGCGGTTCGACCCAACGAGTGGGTGGCTCCAGGATCGACGGTCATGGTCCTCGGTGATCTGGAAGAGCTGAGAGTCGAGACCACCGATCTGAACGAGATCGACGTGGCAAGCGTTGAGGTCGGCGCCCCGGTGACGATCACGTTCGATGCCCTGGCCGACACATTGGTCTCAGGTCAGGTCGAGAGCATCTCACCCATGTCGGGTGAAGGCTCGGGAGTGAACTACACCGTCATCGTCAGCCTGGATGAGATCCCCGAGAGACTGCGCTGGGGCATGACGGCTTTCGTTGACATTCAGGTGGGGAGCTAGGAAGCGGTAATCGATAGAAGCGCTCAGGTCTTGTGGGAGAGGTGGTAGATGACTGGACAATCACAATGGCTCATTGAAACGCGTGACCTGACAAGGATCTACGGCGATGGAGAGCAGATACGCGCGCTGGATCATGTGACCTTGCACATCGGCAAGGGGGAGCTGGTGGCGGTCATGGGCCCGAGCGGCAGCGGCAAGAGCACCTTGCTCAACATCATCGGCGCCCTCGACCGGCCGACCGAGGGGACCGTCCTGATCGACGGACAGGATATGTCCAGCCTGCGAGACCTGGATCATTTCCGCTCTCAGACCGTGGGGTTTGTGTTCCAACTGCATAATCTGCTTCCGACATTGACGGCTCGTGAGAATGTCGAGGTTCCCATGACGGGGGCCGGCGGGCCGCGGGAGAGAAGTGAACGTGCCAAAGAACTCCTGGCCCTTGTGGGTTTGGCCGATCGCACGAATCATCTGCCCAACCAGCTTTCCGGTGGTCAGCGGCAGCGGGTGGCGATCGCGCGTGCTCTGGCTAACAACCCACCCCTGGTCCTGGCGGATGAGCCCACAGGCAATCTCGACACGGTCGCCGGTCAGGAATTGATGGGGCTCATTCGTGATCTGCACCGCAGCCAGGGAACCACGTTTGTGGTCGTGACCCACGATCATGCTGTCGCGCGTCAGACCGCACGTGTTCTGGTCATGCAGGACGGCAGAATCGTCCGCGAAGACGTTATCGGCTCGCCGCTGGAGGAAGACCTGAAGTTGTGGCGCCACACGGGCCTGGGACGGCGCCTGGTCGAAAAGAAAGAGGACCTCACGGCGCAGCTCGGTCTGTCGCGAGGCGAAGTCACCACACTCAGGCAGGTCCTGGAACGCGCCGACGTCGCTGGCGACTAGCCCGGCATGGGGTGTCTCCAGGCCTTCCACCACGGGCGCGAATCATGCCCCACCCCGGCGTGTCCCGTTGATGGGGCAGGACTCCCTTGGCACTCAAGACGAACAGCCGCACTCCTCGCCAAACCCCAAGACGGAGGCCGGACTCGACACATCGATGATGGACGCCCAAGCCGCGGAGCAGCTCAGTGAACTTCGTGGCAAGCAACCCATCGGCCGGGGGAAATCTGGCGCCATTCGGGGACAACCTCGGCACAATGCGGCCGGGCGATGGGGCAGCGTGGATGGAACCGGCAGCCGGAGGGAGGATGGATCGGGCTGGGGACGTCACCGGTCAAAATGATCCGCTCACGGGCGCGTTCCTTCTTCGGGTCGGGGATCGGTACCGCCGACAGGAGAGACTGGGTGTAGGGGTGAAGGGGATTGTCGTAGAGGTCGTTCGCCTGAGCCATCTCGACAAGCACTCCCAGGTACATCACAGCCACCCGATCGCAGATGTGTCGGACCATACTCAGGTCGTGGGCGATGAACAGGTATGTGAGTGAGAACCTGTCCTGCAGATCCTCCAGAAGATTGACGACTTGCGCCTGAATTGAAACATCCAGGGCGGAGATTGGTTCATCGCACACGATGAACCTCGGTTGAGATGCCAGCGAGCGGGCGATCCCGATGCGCTGGCGTTGTCCGCCGGAGAACTCGTGAGGGAATCGATTGAGGTGGCGCTCGCTCAACCCGACAAGTTCGAGCAGCTCTTTCACTCGCGCCGTGCGACCTGACTTGTCCCGCGCCAGATGATGGACCCGAATAGGTTCGCTGACGATCGCGCTTACGGTCCAGCGCGGGTTGAGGCTGGCGAACGGATCCTGAAAGATCATCTGGGCCTCGCGGCGAATCGCCAGCAACTCTTTGCCCCGGGATTGGTGAACGTCTCGCCCGTCGATCGTGACCACGCCGTCGGTCGCAGGGTAGAGGCCGAGCAGCGTCCGCCCGGCGGTTGTCTTTCCGCACCCGCTCTCGCCGACGAGCCCGAGTGTTTCTCCACGCTCGATGGTGAAGGAAATCCCATCCACCGCTTGCACCGCACCGACCTGGCGCTGGGCCAGTATTCCGCGCGTGATCGGGAAGTGTTTCTTCAATCGATCGACGCGCACCAGCGGAGCGTTCACGCTCATCGCCTGGAAACCTCATGGACGTCGACCCAACACGCCAGTTTGTGGTTCACGCCGACGGATATGAGTTCCGGATTCTCGTCCCGGCAGTGGTCGATGACGAAATCGCAACGCGGCGCAAACGGGCAACCCTTTGGCTGCACCAGAAGGTTGGGGGGAGAACCCGGGATCGATTTCAGATGGCTGTCGCGTCTGCGGTCGACGCGCGGGAGCGCGCCGAGAAGGGCAAGCGTATATGGGTGGCGAGGCCTTTCGTAGATGTCATCCACCCCGGCTTCTTCAACAATGTACCCGGCATACATGACGAGTACGCGCTCGGCTAGACCGGCAACGACACCCAGATCGTGGGTGATCCAGATGATGGCCATTCCCATCTGATCTCGGAGCCGCTTGACGAGCTCGACGATCTGAGCCTGGATCGTTACGTCGAGAGCCGTGGTGGGTTCATCGGCGATCAGCAGGCTGGGATTGCAGGCCAGGGCCATGGCGATCATCACACGTTGGCGCATCCCGCCCGAGAATTGGTGGGGATAGTCTCCAAGTCGGTCGGCGGCCTCGGGGATCCCGACCGACTCCAGCAGACTGACCGCCCTGTCGACGGCTTGTTCCTGGGTCATCCACAGATGGCTGCGGAGCGCCTCGGTGATCTGCCGTCCGATGGTCAGGACCGGGTTGAGGGAGGTCATCGGATCCTGGAAGATCATTCCGATTTCCGCGCCGCGTATCTTCTCGAGTTCATCATCGGTCAGCTTGATCAGGTCCTTCCCCCTGTAAAGTGCGGTTCCGCTGACGATCTCGCCAGGAGGGATCGGGATCAAGCCTAGCAGCGACATCACGCTGACCGATTTGCCACAGCCGCTCTCTCCGACAAGCGCGATGGTCTCACCCTCGTTGAGCTTGTAGGAGATCCCGTTAACGGCGTAGACCGTCCCCTCGGGAGAGTTGAAACGGGTCTGCAGGTTCTGGACTTCGAGCAGTAGCTCCATTACGGCCTAGCGTCACGATGCGCGTTCTTCTCGGTCATGCTCTAACCTACATTGTCCGGCTGCGCGGATCGAGGGCGTCTCGCAGTCCGTCGCCCACGAAGTTCGTGCTCAACACCGTCAACACGATCAGGGTGCCCGGAAACACCCAAAGCCATGGAGCCGTGGCGATATAGTTGTACGCTCCTTCGAGCATGTTCCCCCAGGTCGCTGTCGGAGGCTGCACGCCCAGACCCAAAAAGCTGATATAGGCCTCGGAGAGTATGGCGTTAGCCACGCCCAAGGTGGCTGTCACGACAATCGGGGCTACGCTGTTCGGTAAGATGTGACCGAAGATGATCTGCCAGGAACCCGTACCGGTGGCGCGCGCGGCCAGGATGAACTCGTTTTCTTTGATGGAGAGGAATTCGGCGCGTACGATCCGCGCCAAATAGGGCCAACTGGTCAGGCCGATGATGACAATAATCACCACGACACTGCCGCTGAAGGTCCGGCCAGACAGGGTGATATTCGGCACGCGACCGCTGAAGAACTTCGCCATCACCAGGAGCAAGAATATCTGCGGGATGGTGAAGACGGCCTCGGTGAAGCGCATCAACAAGCTGTCGAGCCAGCCGCCGTAGTAGCCGGCCGCGGCGCCGATCAAGATTCCGACGATCGTCTCGAGGACGACGGCCGTCAGCCCGATCATCAGTGAGATCTGGCCGCCGTAGATCGTGCGCGCCAGGATATCGCGTCCGATCGTATCGGTCCCGAAGGGGTGCGCCGCCGAAGGGGCCTGGAGGCGCAGGCCGGTCTCGGTGAAGTTACTGTAGGCCTCGGTGTATAAGAACGCGCCACCGAATGAGTAGATGAAGAGTAGAGCCAGGACGAGAATGCCGGCGAGCGCCAGCTTGTGACGGCGGAAGCGTCGCCAGGTCAACTCGCCCAGAGATAAGGGCGGCGCCTCCAGTTCGTCGAGGGGGCGGGGAGTGGCGCTGGGGGAAAGGCTCAAGGTCTGGGACATGCTATCGAAGGCTCCCCGGAGGCTCCCGGAGCCTGAGAGGCTCCGGGAGCTTTTTCCTACTCAAAGCGAATCCGCGGATCAAGCCAGGCGTAGGTGATGTCGGTTATGAGCTGGAACGCGACGACAGCAAATGAGACCATCATCAGGATGCCCATCACCACCGGTGCATCCCCACGCGAGAGATGGTCCAGGAAGAGGCGACCCATTCCCGGCCAGGCGAAGATGCGCTCGGTGACGATGGCCCCGGCCAAGAGCGTCGGCAAATCCAGGCCGACCACAGTCACGATCGGTAATGAAGCGTTCTTGAGGGCATGGACCAGGATGATCTCCCGCCGTGGCAGGCCCTTGGCGCGGGCGGTCCGGATGTAATCCTGGCTGAGGACTTCCAGCATCGTCCCGCGGATGTAGCGACTGTAGGATGCCAGGCTGATAAACGACAGAGAGAAGATTGGCAGGATCATGTGCAGCGAGACCTGGCCGAAGGTTTTGCCGACTTGTGGATCGAACATCCCGACGGTCGGAAGATAGGGCAGGCCCCAGCGCTTGAAGTTCACTGCGAAGATGTACATCGACAGGAGGGCGATGAAGAAGATCGGCATCGAATAGCCGACGAAAGAGAGCGTCGTCACGGCGTGATCCATCAGAGAATACTGCCGCAAGGCAGAGTACATGCCGACGATCAACGACAAGACGATAATCAGGATTTCCGACGGGACCATCAGGATCAGGGTGTTCGGAAGCCGGTCCCAGATCACCTGCACCACCGGTACCCCCCGGTTGACCAGTGAAGTCCCGAAGTCGCCGCGCAGAACCCCCTGGCGTGTCCCGTTCGATTCGGCGATCCCATCGCCATCCAGGTCGACTTTGGCCCAGTCGTTGCCTACGAGCCAGTAGAGGTACTGAAGCAATACCGGCTTATCCAAACCCAGCTGACGCGCAAGGCGCTCGCGATCGGAGGCGCGGGTGATCGACCTGCCGCCCATCGTCGCCAGCGGGTCGCCCATGTTCCGCATGAGTACGAAGAACACTACACTGATGATGAACAGCAGGGGGATTGCCTGGAGGATCCGGCGCAAGATGTAACGCGTCAATCCGGCCTCCAAGCCTCCGCCGGGCCACCGACGGAACAAGCGCAGGAGGGCCGGAGCAGGGCATGTCTTCGCCCCAGCCCTCCCGCAGTCTTGTGAGGAGTGACCGCTACTCGGTCAGGTCCCATTCGGTGATGTTGAAGAACGGGGTCACACCCGAGATCTTGACATTCGAAAGGCGGGCCCCGATCGCCCACTGATCCGGATCCTGCCACAACCCCAGCCAGTAGACCTTGTCGAACATCAACTTGCTGATCTGCTGGAAGGTCTTCTGGCGAGCGGCAAAGTCGACCTGAGTGGACTGAAGTGCGAACAGACCGTCAAGTTCGGGATCACAGATCGCCTGCCAGTTCACACCTTGGGGTGACTCGTCGGACGGGATTTCGCTGCAGCGCCAGTAGGCGATATCCGGGTCCGGCCATCCGTAGGGTGTGTCCGACCACTCGGAGATGTCGAGCAGGCCCGTTGCCGCCGGGCCGTCTTCGCCGTACGTTGCGAAGAAGATGTCCGAGTCGTAGTTGAGCAGCTCGACCTTGATACCCACCTGGGCGAGCTGCTGTTGGGCGACGGCCTGCGTGTCCTGGCGCACCTCGCGGGTCGTCGTCCCGTATTGCAGGACGAGCTCGACACCGTCCTTGTCGCGGACGCCGTCCCCGTTGGAGTCAATCCATCGAGCCTCATCCAGAAGGGCATTGGCCTGCGCCGGATCGTAAGGGTAGGGTTCGACAGACGGATCGGCGTAGGGGGTATTGTCCCAGAATGTGGCCGCGGGGTTCGTCAACCCGAGGAGCAGATCGGTCGCCAGGGCGTCGCGATTGAAGGCCATGGCGATAGCCTGTCGGACGCGCACATCCTGGAGCGCCGGATGGCTCTTCTCCGGATCGAGATACAAGTACCAGCCCTCGTTGTAGCCGGAGTAGGCCGTCACGATCTTGAGCCCTGCCGCCTCAAGCCCGGGGATGTCCGGGTAGGCCAGGAAAGTGCCCAGGTCCCCATCGCCGGCGGTCAGAGCGGCGATCTGCGAGGCGTCGTCGGGCACGAAGCGGACGAAGATCTCGTCGATCTTGGGCTTCTCAAGCCAGTAGTTTTCGTTGACTACGAAACGGGCGAAACTCCCGGACTCCCACTCCTGAAAAACGTATGGACCGCAGCCAACGGTCGGCTCACGACTCCAGGCGGCATTGTCCAGCGTACCGTCTTGCTCAAAGACAGGTCGAAGTACGTGGGCCGGGAGGATTCCATGCCAGAGTGTGCCCGCCCAGCTTGCGAACGGTTCCTCAAAGGTGAGCACCACGGTGGTCGGATCAGGGGCTTCGGCGGTCAGGATCTGGTCGAAGGGGTAGGCCGAGGCGACGGCGTTCTTCGGGTCGACGTGCATGTCGATCGTGAAGATGAAGTCGTCCGAAGTGAGTGGCTCGCCATCCGACCACACGATGTCCGGGCGGAGCTTCATCGTGATCACCTTGCCGTCGGCGGAGATGCCCCCGTTTTCGGTGCTTGGCATCTCGGCAACCAACACCGGTCGCGGTTTGTTGTTTTCATCAAAGTCCCAGGCCCAGCAATTCCAGAACTGGTGGGTGATGATCGAGAACCATTGATTGGTGTATGCGGGGTTGAGCGTGTCGAATTCCTGGGTGAAGATGAAAGTCGTGACTTTCTTCTCGGCCGGAGGGGGCTGCGTCGCCGGTGGGGCGACTGGCAACTCTTCTGCCGGGGCCTGCGTGGGGGTTGGGGTAGCGGCCTGGCAGCCGGTCAGGATGAGGCTGGCGATGGCCGCACTGAGCAATAGAACCCTCAGGACCTTCTTGAGTGACATGGGCTTCTCCTCCGCAGTCTCAATTGAAGCATATGCGGCGTCCGGCGCGGCGACGCCGGGATCCGGGTTGTCCATCCCTCTCTAACGGACGATAAGCACCTCCTGGGCGGCATTCGACCGCAACCTCTCGGCCGAACTCCGGATAGTCACTCGAGCATGTTCGGATGGGACGTCGAGGCCATCTTCACGAACAGCAACTGTCCACCTGCCGCCCCTGGCCAGACAACGCGCGGCCGCCCGGCTCAAGCAGCATGGGGCAGGGGCCACGAACGAGACACTCGATAGCGGACAACTGGGGCAGGGGCCAGCGGGGACAGGGTCATCATCGGCCGGTCACATGGGCCTCGACTAATTATAGGATCGTTCCTGTCAAGGTCAATCGGCGGTGAAGGGCGGGTGTATTCCGTCTTGAGGGCATGTCCACTTCGTGGAGGGAGAAGGGGGGGCCGCTCGCCCCGGAAGTTCTTACCGGGGTTGAAGGGTTTCAGGGGGCAAGGGGGCGGGCGTGAAAGGCCCGCCCCCCGACCCCTGAAATGGAATGGACCCGTGAAGGGCAGGGCGCGAACTGAAACGGGGGAGACTGTGGCTCGAGAGGGTTGGGCTGTGCGCCCTTTGTGAGACGCGTATTGGTGGTCTCCAGCCCCGCGCTGGACTCTGGCCCCGTAGATCGAAACGAATTCGACGCTCTGCTGTCTTACGGCGGCCTACGAGGTAAGGCTGGAGCGCCGTTCGCTGCGGCGTGCCATTCGCCGCTGATATTGTTCGGAGACTTGGTCGATGAGGGCGATCTTCTCACCGATTGCCGCCTCCAGCCACAGCTTACCCTTGGATGCGGTGGCGACGGTCGCATCGCCGTAGATGCCGCTCGACGTATCGTCCGACCAGGGCGGATTGGCGATCAGGCGGCCGCTCTCGATCCAATCCATGGTGTAATCCGAAGTGCTGATGAACTCCATCTCGGTCGTTGCTCGATCCATGTGGACAAGGTCCGGTCGGAGGTGAAGGACGTAGCTCGTTTCGAGCTCGCAGCCGTGGCCCATGCCTCCCAGAGGAGATTGACGGTGCTGCGCCAGGCTCGGACCGGTTGTGTGTAGCCACTCGGTTGCCACGAAGGCCTGCGGCCATCGTTCACCTGCGAATTTGACGACGTTGACCAGGAAGGAGTGATTCCCCCCGTGGCCGTTTGAGATGAGGATCCGGCGCGCGCCAAGCTGGACCAGCCTGCCGACGACGGCCAGGAAGAAATCCTCGAATACCCGGCCGCCGAGGTTCAAGGTTCCGGGGAACTCGTCGGTGTGTGTGCTCACGCCGTACGGCCAGACAGGCAGGCAGAAGACCCGATCCGAAGCGCGTTCCACGATCCCCTTGGAGATCGCTTCGACGATCAGTGTGTCGGTGGAGAGCGGAAGATGGTGACCGTGCTGTTCGGTGTGGCCGGTGCTCACAATTGCCACGCGCTCGGCGATATCCTCCGGCCAACCTCCTCCGCCATTTGCGGGCTCTCCAGGCTCAGAGAATCGGGCCGATCGAAGGCCCATGCCGTTGAGGCCCCAGCGGCGGGCCAGCCCGTGACCATCCAGGAATAGCACACGCTCGAAACCTTGGCCGGCCAACCGGCTGGCGACCCCGCGCAGGACGCGCCGGAACAATACGCGACCCACCTCGAGCCCAGCGACTCCGCCGCCATCTGGTTGTGGGAAGCCGTAGGGGATCGCCGGCAAGAGGCCGAGGTCGGAGGCACGCAGCCTGCGCGCCACGGCGTCGAGCTGATAGGGTCGGAGGCCGAGAGGGATCACAAGCGGCAGCCGGCGCGGTAACCTGCCGACCTCGGGCCAGGTCAGCTCATCGTAGCGAATGATGGACATCGGGCACTTTCAGCCGGCTCGCCGCCTCACAACAAGTACCAATCAATGAAGCGCTCCATATTGGCGTAGAAGTCAAGCTGATTCTTGCGCCGCAACAGGCCGTGTCCTTCGTCGGGGTAGGTCTTGTACTCGAAGGTCTTGCCCTCGTTCTTGAGGGCTTCGACCAGTTCTTCCGACTGGAGCGGATGCACGATCTTGTCGAGTTGGCCATGGACGATCATCAGGGGTGCCTGGATATTCGGCACCTGACGGACCGGCGAGCCCATCCAGTACCCGTTGCGCGAGGCCGCCGGATGCCCCATCATCCGCTCGAGCTCGACGCGAGTCTCTCGATCGCCCTGGGCCCAAGAAGTCAGGATGTTGCAGTCGCCGTATTTCGCGACACCGCAGGCGAAGCGGTGCTTCGTGTCGATCGCCAGTGCGCTCACCACGAGGTAGCTGCCATAACTGGCTCCGTAGACGGCAATGCGGTTGGGATCGATCTCATCGAATTCAGAGAGATAATTCGCGGCGAGCAGGACGTCCTGTGTATCCTCCACGCCCCAACTCGTGTAGTTGGCGCGTTCGAACTCCATCCCGTACCCGGTGCTGCCTCGGAAGTTGGGCGCGAGCCAGGTGTAGCCCTTGGCAACCATGTATTGAGCCCAGATGTCAAACTCGAGCAGATACTGGCTGGTGGGGCCGCCGTGCGGATACACGATGGCTGCCCCGTTTGACTTCCTCGGACGGTACAACACCGACGGGATCTCGACACCATCGAAACTCTTGTAGGAAATCAGCTCCGGAGTCACGAGATCCAGGACAGCCAGCGCCGGAGGGGTGCTGAAGGTCAGCTGCCGGGGCTGGCGCGTATCGACGTCGATGGTGAATACATCCGGCGGATGAACCGGGTCCTCATACTCGAACGACAGCGTGCGGCCGTCCAGCAACCAGTGAGGCCGGCTGTGAACCCCGCCACCGCTGCGTAAGTAGTCGATCCGGCCGCTGTCGACTTCCAGGATGGCCAGGTCGAGCGAGCCGCCGCGGTTTACCGTGCAGGCGATGCGGTTTCCGTCCGGGCACCACGAGTAATCATCGATATCATGGCCGAGATGCGTCACCTGCTTCTCTTCGCCGCTCTTGGTGTCGAGGATGAAGAGCTCGAAGAAACCCGGCCTTTCTGAGGTATAGGCGAGGCGTTGTCCCTCTGGCGACCAATCGGGGGCCGTGTTCTCACGCTCGGGTGTCTTGGTGACCGGGCCGGCAGTACCGGCCTGGATGTCGGCCAACATGATGTCGGTGCGGTCGAGGTCATCCATCGGGTGATGCAGGTAGGCGACAAAGCGGCCGTCGGGAGACACCTGCGGATCCGAGTCATCACCCGGGCCGCGGCTGACCGGACGCGGCCAGGCGCCCGAGTGATCGGTCATCAGGATCCGCTGCCGGTCATCTCGCTCGACCGTGACCAGGATGTGATGGCCGTCGGGCATCCAGCGCGGGGTCGTGGCGCGACTCGTGAAACTGGTGATCTTCTGCGGCAGTCCACCGGCTACAGCGACGAGCCAGCTGTGCCCCTTGTCGGTGAAGGCCAGCAACCGCCCGTCGGGGGACCACTGGGGTGACTCGTCAAGCCAGTATGGCTTGGCGTCGCGGTCCGGTGTCATTCGTCTGGGCCAGCCGCCGTCGAGCGAAATCAGGTAGATGTTCGAAGCGTCAGACCGATCCCAGATGATGGCGATCTGACTGCCATCTGGGGAGGGCGAGTGACTGCGGGGACGGCCGATCGAGGTGATCAGGGCCAGGCTCCAGCCTTCGGGGGGTTTGAGGTCAGGGCGAGGTTGGGCCGGCCAGCCCCCTCGCTCATACTTGCCTCTTGTCTCGAGTTCTCGAAGCATACCTGCACCTTCCTTACTACGCCGTCCAGGGACTGCCCCGTCCAACCAGCCACGGGTCGGGTAGACCTGGACGGGGTGGCTCTGCAGCCGAGGAAGCCTGAGCCTAATCCTGGAAGTCGGGTCACGCCGTGATGACCGTCTGACTCGGCCTGTTCGATATCCCGGCACTGCTCTCGGGATTCCAGTCGGGGTGTGCCTTGGTCAAGTCCCGGGGATCGGACGGCGGGTGGCTGCGGCTTCGGGTTGTCGGCGGATGGGGCGTGTGCCGACTATGGCCGCCTGGCGTCCAACGGGCCGTCGTAGATCCAGGCTAGCCGTGTAGAGCCGTCGGATGCCTGACATACCGACGCAGGCTTCAACCGGCGGGGCTGGGGGAGACGGCTGCCGGGAGCTGGATCTGGCTGACCAACAACGGAAGCTGCAGCCCATCCGGGGTCGCTGGAGCGCCACTTGAAAAGGCCAGCTTCCCTCTGGCCAGGGGTTCTGCTCGGAGGTGGTGAAGTGAACATAATCCGTATCCAGCTCACGGCAAGATCAGCGGATCTGCGCGACGGGAGGTTGGATGCCTTGAGTATAACGCGGCTCCCTTCCTCCGTGGATAGGGAACGTCTCCTGGAAGAGATCTCTGTCAGCAGAGGGCCAACGCTTGGGGAGGTTTTATTATGTAAAGAAACTACGAGGTAGGGCGGTGGACTGGTGGGGCCTATACGCAGATCCACCCCAAAGGGTTAAACCCGCCACCCAATGCAGGGGGCTGTCAGCGGGTCGGTCAGATTGTCGAGTTTTCATTAGGGGGGAGGATACGTCCTAGGCTGGAGACCGGCTCGGGGGTTCAACCCGGCCTCAAGACTCCGAGCTCAGGCAGTCCCTTCGAGGGCGAGCTTGGCATGGGCCCAGTCGTAGGCGGCACTCAACTGCGAGAACAGGTCGCAGGCGCGGTCCAGATGCTGATCGCGGACACGATCCGAGTCGGTCAGGTGGCGCCCGATCTCATAGTGCCCGAGGGCTTCTTCATACGGCATCTGCAAGTGAGAGGCCAGATTGAGACTCTGCTGCCACGAACGCTGGGCCCGGCTTCGCTTGCCGTCGAGCCATTCGGACAAGCCCTTCCATAGCCAGTAGCGCGGCCGCCCCACCGGGAAGACGCGCGCGAAGCCTTCGAGACTGGTCAGGGCCTTTCTCGTCATCCGGGTCGCTTCCTTGCGCTCGTCGGCCTTGCTGGCTGATTCCCAGATCGCCAGGTACACCTCGACGACGGTGGAGTAGCCATCGATGGCATACGGAGCTGAAGGTCGGGACTGGGCGATCATACGTTCGGCTTTGTCGGCATGTACACGAGCCTGTTCCAGCTCACCCCGTCGGAGGTGGCCGAGGGCCAACAGTCCATGATGCTGGATCTCCTCGACCCGGTCGTTGATGGTCTCGAAGAGTGGCTCGGCCACCCTGAGGAGCGCCAACGCCTGATCCGTCTTCCCCATCCGCAGCAGATGCATCGCCTGACCGTCGAGGGCCCAGGCTTGTTGCTGCCAGTCGTCGCGTTGGCGGGCGGCCTCGTACAGTTGGACGTACGACATGGCCCCGCTTTCGAACTCACCCTTGAAATAATGGGTATAGGACCGGACGGCGGTGGTCTCACCTTGCCGGCGCAGATCCCCCAGTCGCCGGTAGATCTCGAGGGCTTGCGATATTTCCTTGGCAGACCTGTCCCACAGGCCGAGCCCGGTGAAGTAGTAGCCGGAGATAAACAGGGCCCAACCCATCGCCGGCAGCTCCTTCAAGTCGGCGGCGATCCGCAGAGCCCTGCGTCGATAGTCTTCCGCGACGGAGCGCAGTGGTGCCAGGCCGGCGGCATAGCACATGCTTGCATATGCTCGCGCAAGCTCGGGTGAACTCGGTCCGGCATCTTCGGCCAAATTGAGGGCGCGCAATCCGGCGTACAGAGTCATCAGGGTCTCGTTGGCGAAGTGGGCGATTTCCAGCAGGCGCTCATAGGCGCGGGTCGCCTCGAGGTGCTGTTCGCGTCTCGCTTCGGCCCGGCGGCTATCTCGTGGAGGTGAGACCCGGTGCAAGACTTGGAGCAGCACCTGACCCAGGAGACCCAAGATCAAGCCTGCCTGGGAGCCCGGCATCGACCATCCCAGGATCTCGATGGCCCGGCCGAAGTGAATGCGCGCTTCCTTCAACTGCCCCTGGCCGTTGTGCGACTCACCCAGCAACAGCTCGAGGTGGGCCCGGGACTGCCCCATGGCCCCATCCGGTCCTTCGATCTCCAGGGCACGCGTGAGGAAGCTGATTGCCTCCTTGTACGCGCCGTTCTTGAGGGACTGTGCGCCGGCAAGGGCGGCATACTTGCCCTCCCTCGGCACATCTCCGGCCATGCGCCAGTGATAAGCGAGAACCGCGGCTTGGTCCACCGAATCGGGGTGGACCGACTCGATGGCCGCGGCAATGCGCGCGTGAAGGACTGGCCGTTTGTCGGCCGCAACCTCATTCAAGAGCGCGTCGCGGATCTTGTCGTGGGCGAACCGCCATTCACCATCCTGGAGTTCCAACACGGCGGCGTTGGCGCACACGGTCAGCCATGTGTCGAGCCCAACCTCGGGGGCGATCGCACGCAGGACCTCCAGGTCGAGCTGTCGCCCGACGGCCGCGGCGTAGTAAAGCAACGCGCGCGATTTGGCCGAGATCTTGCTCAAGCGGCTGGCAATGATCCGCTGCATCCCACCCGTAAAAACCTGAAGAGGGAGATGCTTCTTCCCGACCATGCTCAACTGGCCAGCCTCCTGGGCGAGAGCCCGGATGACTTCGACCAGGAAGAATGGGTTGCCCTCGGTCTCTCTGCTCAGCAGTGCGATCACTTGAGGCTGGCGCCCGCCGGGGCCGAGCATGGCTTCACACAGTTCGGCGATTGAGGCGCTGGTAAGACGGCGGAGGTGGATCTCATGCATGCGCGGCAGCAGGCTGCTCACCTCAGGCCGTTCGTCATCGCGGTAGCTGGCCAGGATTAAGACCGGGAGCTTCTCGATGACCCTATTCAAGCGGCTGAGCAGAGTGAGGCTGTTGCTGCCCGCCCAATGGACATCCTCCAGGATGAGCACCGCCGGCTGTTTCAATCTCATGAAGATGTCCTGGACCACGGTCAGCAACCGGGCCAGAGCGGCCTCCGGCTCGAGTTGAGGCGCATCGTTGACCTCGCGCCCGAGCAACCCGCCGATGTCGGGGATCAGGCCTTTCAAGACCTCGCACTCGAAATCGTTCAGGTCCGAGATCAGGGCCACCCAGCGGACGGCATCGCGCCAGACCTGGAATGGGGTTCCCCCTTCACGGATGGCTTGGCCGCGTAAGACGAGCGAGCCTCGAACCAGAGCCTGGGCGCGCAGTTCGTCGAGCAGCCGCGACTTGCCGACGCCGCTCTCTCCCCCGACCAGCCATGAGCTGCCCCGCCCCTCAAGCATGCCGTCCAAGGCCGAAGCAAGCTGGGAGAGCTCCGGGCCCCTGCCGACAAGTTTGGCCGCTTGAAGGTAGCTCTCACGGATGAGGGGCGTCTCCTGTGGCTGTGGCTGACCCCAAGCGTGGCAAATGGCCTCCATAGCCAGTTCGGCGGTCGAATGGCGCGCTGCCGGCTTCTTGTCCAACAGCTGAGCCAGAACCGCCTCTTGTTCCGGGCTCAGGCCGAAACCCGAGAGATCCGGCTGGGTGTTCAGGATCTCAGTGATGAGTTGGTGCACGTCCTTCGCCACATACGGCTTGTGTCCGGAGAGCAATTCGTAAGCGATGATCCCCACGGCGTACAGATCCGAGGCTTCGGTAGCGCCTTCACCTCGGAGCACCTCGGGTGCCATGTAGGCCAGCGTTCCGGCGACCGTCTCGACCGGACGCTCACGGGTGATCGACACACCGAAATCGACAACTTTGACCTGACCGCCTTTAACCAGGACGTTGCCCGGTTTCAGGTCGCGATGGATGATGCCGCGTCGATGGACGTATGCCAGGGCTTGGAGCATTTGGGCAAGGAGGTTGACCTGCACGGCCTGAGGCTGCCCCTTGCCCGCTTCGACGATGGTCTGGGCGTCCTCCTGCAGCTCCATCGTAAAGAAAGGTTGGCCGGATTCGTCGAACCAGTAGTCGAGGACGTTGATGACGTGTGGGTGATGAAGCGAGGCGAGTAAGCGGAATTCCTGCGCCAGGGCCAGCCGGGCCGAGTCGCCGTCCTGGCCGGAGGACACTCCGCCTGGATGCCCATCCGGAGTGGCCACGCGCTTGAGGGCCAATGTTCGGCCGGTTAGCCGGTCGACGGCGCGGTAAAGCTTCCCCATCCCACCCGCTCCCAGTTCATTGAGGAGCTGGTAGCGCCTCCCGACCAAGGCCATCCCCGGCGTCGCGTGCACGAGCCTGACTCCCTTGGTAATCCCTCAGCCGCAATTATAGCCTGAACGCACAAGCGGGTTGTATCGAAGGAGGCGGAGTCGGATGGTGGTCGATCGAATTCTTAGAGGACTCTGACCGGGGCCTGCATTTGCTCCTTACTCACCCTACGCCTCGGACCGGATTGAAGTGCACTCCTTCCCCGATCACCTCAACCGCGCCCGGTGAAATGGGACATAGATCGAAATGCTCTCGGACGATGTCTCAAGGCAGTCGCGACCGGTTGCACCGGGACCTCCTGCGTCTTCAGTGGATGATCTTCTGCCGGCAGGAATGCCAAGTCTTGATCCCGAGGTTGATCGCCACTATAATCGCCGAGTGTGTCAGCCGATGATCCGCGAGGGGAGTGTGTGCGGCTGAGAGGCTGCTCTTGGTTGCACCCCGGACCTCGTGCCTGATGCACTTCCCGATCAGCGGGATTGGCCTTCGCTCGCGCCGCTTCCGTCTGGCGAGGTAGCTCAACGGTAGAGCAGGGGACTCATAAGCCCTTGGTTCGGAGTTCGAATCTCCGCCTCGCCACTCCCCCTTTTTCACCATTGGACCAAACGCAATCCAGGCCCGGCATCCGGGCCCAACGGTGACCTCTCGCCGGGACTTAGGCGCTCACTAACCCGAGCGGCTGAGCCGGCGCGCCGGGGTGGAAGGCCGGACCGCCGACACCCGAACCCATAGCCGACCTGCTCTCGGGACGTCCATCACCGCTTCGAGTTGGCTCAGGTCAAGTCCACTCCGTTCGGCTTCGATAGACTCAGCTTAACCCCACAGCTTGATTTCATCTGCAAGATTCAGTACATTCTCACGGAGGCTTAACCGATATATTCGAGGGTAAAAGTCCATGATTGCTGCTGCACTGATTACGTTCCGGGAGGGCCTCGAAGCGGCCTTGATCGTCGCGATCCTCGTCGGATACATCCGGAAGACCGGGCGGGGCCAGCACGAGCGGATCCTGTGGCTGGGGGTGATTGTCGCCGTCGCCGCCAGCGCTGTTCTGGCCGTGGCGATCCGGGCTGTCGGGCTCGAACTCGAAGGCCGAGCCGAGGAGATCTTCGAAGGGCTGACCATGTTCGCCGCAACCGGGGTGCTCACCTGGATGATCTTCTGGATGCGCTATCACGCCCGTGAGGTGAAGGTGTCCTTGGAACGTGAGGTTGAGCGCGCGATCGGAAGAGGTCAGAGGTGGGGGCTGGCATCGGTGGCGTTTATCGCCGTCTTTCGCGAAGGGGTTGAGACGGCGCTGTTCGTCGCCGCCGCGGCCTTCGCTAGCCGAGGTGCACCTACACTTGCCGGCGCCGTGCTCGGCCTGGCGGCTTCCGCGATCGCTGGCTACCTCGTCTACACTTCGACGGCTCGCCTCAATTTGCGGACCTTCTTCAACGTTACGAGCGTATTACTGTTGCTCTTCGCCGCCGGGCTGCTGGCGCACGGTGTGCACGAGCTGCAGGAAGCCGCGTTGCTTCCGACGTTCATCGAGCATGTCTGGGATACAACGGCTTTCCTGGATGAGGCCTCCATTCTGGGACAATTGATGAACGCGCTCATAGGCTACAACGCCAATCCGTCGCTGCTCGAGGTGTTGACTTACTGGGCGTACTGGGGATTGGCGATCTTCGGTGTGCGGCGATGGGTCGATCAGCGTGTGGCCCGCAACACGGTGAGCCATGAGCCGATCGCCTCTTAACGGTGAGCCTCAGGCAGGGGACGCCAGCTCTCGAACCGCGTCATTGAGTTGAGCTACCAGAGTGGGGCATCGGGTCAGGTCTGGGGTCCCGCTGTGGTCCCCCGCGGCCCCACTCTGGTTCTCTTTCCCCCCCGGCGACAACGCCGCTGTCGGATAGGCCCATCAAGCCGGGGGAGGGGGACCGAGGGGGAGGGGGTGCTTCGAGTTATCCCCCACAGATGCCAGGGACTCTTGCCGATGTGCCCGTCGTTTACTAAGCCTTATCGCGCCGTCATCGCTTTCTTCAGCGCCGGAAGGAGCAGCGCGTAGATCATCCGGTGGACCGGGGTCGGAACACCGGCGGCGCGACCGCGTCGGACGACTGTCCCGCTGAAAGCCTCCAGCTCAAACATCAATTCCGCCGCCACGTCACGCTGCATCGACGAGGTGGCGCTCGGCCCCAGCTTGTCGAAGAAGCCGATCGCTTGATCTAAGGCATCGGAGGGGAGGTTCACCGCCTCGGCCCGGGCGACAGCTTCGACCTCCTTGGCGGCCTCAACGATCAATTGGCGTGTCTCCGGGCTGGCTTGTATCTCCCCGGCATTCGCCCGTGCGAGAGAGCCCACACCGCCGAACGCGGCGATGAAAATCAGCTTGCTCCACATCGCGACAAGGATGTCCTCGGCGTGGATGGCTTCGGCACCGCACTCCTTCCAGGCATTCACTAAGCGATCAACACGCTCGGATCGCGTTCGATCGAACTCGCCGACGACGACGCGCCGGAACTGGCTCTCCTGTCGGATGACGCCGGGCGCCTCCATCATGGACACGATGCTGCACAACCCACCCACGAGAGCAGCTCGTGGGATGTGCTCGCCGAGGATCTCGTGGGCATCAATGCCGTTGAGCAGCGGCACGACGGTCGTCAGGGGTCCGACGAGCGCGGCCACGCCAGGGGCGGCCGCGGCCAGGCTGTAGTGCTTGACGGCCACGATGACGTAGTCCACCTCGCCCACGTCGGCGGGGTCATCGGTTGCCTCGGCCAGCTGGATAGAAAAATCGCCGTGAACGCTCTTCACCTGGAGGCCGCGAGACTGAATGGCGGCCAGATGCTCACCACGCGCCACGAAGCATACTTCGTGTCCAGCCTGCGCCAGCAGCCCGCCGAAGTACCCGCCGACCCCTCCGGCACCGACGACTGCGATCTTCATGGATGGCCCCTAGAGCGCAGCCTTGACGATGCCGCCGTCGAACATCAGCGCATGGCCGTGGATGAACGACGCCGCCGGGGAGGCGAGCCAGGCGATGGTCTTTCCGTATTCCTCGACCGTCCCCATGCGTCCCAGGGGAATCGTATTGGTGATCTTCTTGGCTTCAGCATCTACTGACGTGGCATTGGCTTGGGCCCGGTCGGTCATGAGGTGCTGAACCCGGTCCGTCCACGTCCAGCCGGGATTGATCGTGTTCACCCGGATCCCTCTGGGGCCCAGCTCATTGGCGAGCGTTTTCATCATCCCGATCACTGCCAGCCGCAACGAATTGGACAGCATCAGGCGCTCGGCCGGCTCCTTCACCAGGTAGGCTTCGCTGGCGACGATGCTCCCCGAGCCGCGCTCGAGCATGTGCGGGATCACCGCGTAGCACAATCGGACGGCGCTCATCAGAGTCAGCTGGAAAGCGTCCTCCCAATCCGACGGCGCAAGATCGAGGAACTCGCCCGGCTTGGTGCCGCCGGCATTGGCGATCAAAATATCGATCTGGCCGTACGCTTCGAGCGTCTCGCCGACGGCGCGTTCGATGTCGGCCGGTTGGAGCAGGTCGCCTTGAATGGCCAAGACCTCGGCCCCGGTCTCCTTGCGGATCTCCTCGGCCGTTGCCCGGATTTGATCGCTCCGGGCGAATATCGCCAGGCGCGCGCCTTCTTTCGCCATCGCCAGTGCCGCTGCCTTTCCCAGACCCCGGGACGCGGCGGCGACCAGAGCCACCTGTCCGGTCAAACCTAGATCCATGCTATGTCTCCTTTCAGCCGAGTAAGAGGCTTGCGCAGGAAGCCCACGTCCGTCACCCGCTGTGCACTCCTGGGTCAGGTCAGGAGTCGCGCGAACTTGGGCGATCTGGGGATCAGATCCCCAGGCGAGGCGGGCGCCGTCGTCTTGCGGGATTGAGCAGGCATGCTTCCCTGTCCGGGGAACGACCGCCGGCGGATGTCATGAGCCTGAACCAGACTGGGAAGAGAGGGCTTCAAGCGAAAGCCTGGCTTCCGAGCGAACCATGTTTCCCTCCTCCTTCGGACGGGACATGCCGTTTCTGCTCACACCCACCGTTACTTGGGAGTGTTCCATCAAGCATGATGGTGCCCGTCGCGTGACCTAGGAGAGGTCGACCTTTCCCGCCGCATTGGCCGAGTCTTTCTTTCGGGTGATGCGTTGGCGGCGCTCCTGCAGCGCCTTCTCGGCCAGGCGGCCGTATGGCGAGCCCGGGAACGCCTCCACGGCGGCGTCAAAGTGTTCCGCTGCTTGGCGCTCCTTCTCCTGCCGCTGGAAGGCAAGCCCCAAATGGTATTGGCAGGCTGCCTCGTAGCGCGTCCCCAGGCCGCCGGTCTTGGCTTCCTCCAGCACGATCTCGAGCAGCTTCTGTGCGCTCTGGGGGTTCTCGCGGCGCAGCTGGATGATGCCCATGTTGACCAGCACGATCAGCCGGGTGGCCTTGTCCGGCAACAGTTTCAATGCGACCTGCAGCGTGGAGATGGCGTCGCGCTGCCGGCCGCGCGCCGAAAGCAAGTTGGCGGCATCCACCAGCAGCCGGCAGCGCATGGTCATGATGTATAGGAAGGCCAGGAAGAAGATCGGGTTGGCCTGCGAGCCGGTTAGGGTGCCTCCGCCAGCGATCAACAGCGTGAGGACAAGGCTTTCCAGGATGAACTGGGACGAGAATCCTTCGCGCCGCAGCACGAACATTAAGGCGAAGACGGCGGCGTAGGCCACGCCCACCAGCAAGATGACCAGCTGTCCGCTCACCCCTGGAAGCTGTCCCATAGCCGGCTACACCCGAAGGTCCCTTCTCTTGCGCACGCCTGAACGATTCAGGCGAAGAGGTGATCGGCGGTGCGCTTCAGCATGTCCAACCCGCGCACCTCGGTCTCAAACAACGGCACGATGGCCCGCAGCGACCCGTCGAAGATCTCGTCGATCTTCGCCATGTACTCGTTCTGCATGGCGATCCGGTTCTTGACGAAATCCGGCGCGTCGGCGGCCACCGTCTCCTTTTGGATCAGCATGTTGACTGCCACCCCGCCCACCGGGATGCCGAAGTCCTCGAACCAGCGGATGAAGCGGGTGATGACGGCGATCGGCAGCGCTTCGGCCAGCGTCACGAAGAAAAACGCCGTCAGCTCGGGATTGGTCAGCAGCTCCTTGGCGTTCTGCATCCGGGCCCGGAAGCTGAGCAGGTACTCCATCAGCGGGTCCTTCTCCTGCTTCTTGCGGCTGTAGGAGAGCAGCTCGCGCAGCGATCGGGCCTCCTCCCGGCTCTTCACCATCTTGTTGACCCAGAGCGAGTAGACCGAGGACATCCCCAGCAGCCGCCGGGCGTTGGCGGTGGGCGCCGTGTCGAAGACGTAGACCTCGTACTTGTCCTCGAACATCAGGTCGACCATGTTCTCGAACATGGCCGACTCTTCGAAGGCGGGATTCATCGTGGCCGACTCGACGAACTCATCGGCCTGGGTCTTGATGTCGGCGAACTTGAGGAACCAGCTGATCTTCTCCCGAATCTCCCGCCGCGAACGTTCGATCGTCTCGCGTGTGTCGATCTCGTAGGCCTGCAGGTTGGGCGCGCCGGCAACCGGCGTCGGCTTGCCGTACACGTCCTGCCCCAAAAGGCTGCTCAGGCTGTGCACCGGGTTGGTCGAGGCCAGCAGCGTACGCTTGCCCTTGTTGGCCAGCCACCAGGCGGTCGTCCCGGCGAAGACCGTCTTGCCCACACCGCCTTTGCCCCCGAAGAAGATGTACTTGAGGCGGGGGTGCTCGAGCAGGAACGCACTCATCGATTTCTCGATCATGGCCGGCCTCCTTCGCTCTGACCGGGTGTCTGGCCGCCGGGGCCGAACATGGCCTCGGCCATCTTCTCGATCATCGGCAGCCCGGTCACGTCGCGCTCGAACTCTGGGACCCAGGCCAGCACCTTGTCGCCGAACAACTTCTCGATGCGGCCCATGTGGCGCTCCTGCATCTCCAGCCGGTTGCGCAGGTAGTCGGGGATGCGCTGCTGGGCCAACTCGCGCGGGACAACGCGGTTGACCAGGTAGCCGCTCATCGGGACCCTGTACTTGGCGAACAGCTCGGCGGCCTTGATTGTGTCCAGCAACGCCATCTCCTCCGGGATGATCACGAAGAAGAAGGCGGTCTTCTCCTTATCGGTCAGGATGCTGGAGGAGGTGTTGATCCGGTACTTGATGTCCTGCAGCTCCTTGAGAATCATGTCCTCTTCGGTTTGCTTGTCGCGCTTGATGAGCGAGGCCACCTTCCCGTACTCGGCCATCTCCTCGCGCAGATGGGTGATCTTGTCGATCCACTCGTCGTACACGCTGGCCATGCTCAGGTAGTACAGGGCGTGACCCAGCGGCACCAGGTCGTAGATGTAGTAGTCGAACTTCTGCGCCACCACGATGTCGACCACCTGGTCGAAGATGGCGCTCTCCTCCATGGCCGGCTCGGCTCCGGCGGCCTGGATGTAGGACTCGATCTCCTCCGGTACCTGATCCAGTCCGTACATGTCGAGGATCTTCTGCCGAATCTCGTCCTGATACTGCTTGATGTGCTGATCGGCGTCGATCTCCTGCGCGAACAGGTTCGGCATGATCTCCACCGGACCCTTGCCGAAGATGTCGCGCTCGAAGATGTCCGAGAGAGACGCCTGCGGATCGACGGAGAAGACCAGCACGCGGTGGCCCTGACGGGCCAGGTAGTAGGCGGTGGCGGCCGAGAAGGTCGTCTTGCCCAGGCCCCCCTTGCCGCCGAACATGATGTAGCGCCGCTCGGGATGTTGATCGAAGATGTTGGCCAGGCCCATCCCATGATTCCTATCTATACTAGGCCAGCGCGTCCGTCAGGTCTTTCTCGCGCAGCATCCGCCGCTTCCAGGTGGAGATCTGCGGCACGACGTAGGGCAGCAGCCGGAGCGAGTAGTACGGGGGCAGGATCGGAACGCCCAGCAGATCCCCCATGGTGATCAGGATGAACAGGTGCTCCATGCTGCCCCGCGTCTTCATGGCGAAGCGGGTCATGTCGTGGCCCGCCATCCCGTAGATGAACTCGATGAGCGACAGGGCGACTCTCTTGAAGACGTTCGGTCGGCTTTCAGCCATTGTAGGTGCCTCCTGAGCCCGGCCCGGCGGGACCACCCGGCCGGTTCAACCGAGCTCCTGATCCATGATATCGGTCAGGTCTCGCTCGCGCAACATGCTCCGCCGCCAGTGATCCAGCGACGGCACGACATAGGGCAGCAGCCGCAGCGCATGCAGAGGCGGCAGCAAAGGCAGGCCCAGCAGGTCGCCGTAGACTAGCAGGATGAACAGGCGTTCCTGCTCGTGGCGGGCCTTGTCCAGCTCGTGCGCCCAGTCGTACAAGGTCATCCCGAAGATGACCTCGCGCAGCGAGCGAAGGCCGCGGCGGGCGGCAATCCTCAGACGTTTCACGGCCGTCGACCCTCGTGCGCCGGCAGCCGCGGCGGCCCTTCGCCACGGACTCGCCGCACGACCACTTGCCTCGCTCCCGCAGGGGTCGCGTGCGGGCCGCGGACGGCCGCCGCCCCCCGCCCTGTCTTCAGGCGGCCGGCGATGTTTCCAGGTGCATCCTCAAGGCCGATTCCAGCGCGGCCCGATCCCAGCCCGTCACCTTCACCCGGCTGTTGAGGATGAACGTCGGGTACTTGCGCACCCATAAGCGCAAGGAGGTGAGGAACCCCTCGGGTGATTGAGGGTCGATCACCTGGATGATCAGCTGCGGGCCGTAGCGGCGGGCGATATCCTGCAACCAGGCGGCCATGCGCTGTCCATCCTGCCGCAGGTCTTCTGGGAAGTCCTGGAGCTGCTGTTGATGGACTTTCTCTCCCAGGCCCGGCCTCCCCCAGCATGCGTTCGCAGTGCATGCACCGGAAGAAGTCCGTGGCCATGGGCATGACGACACGCAGGGTGGCGTGAGGCATCGCTGGTCACTGCCGCTCTAACTGGGTGAGGGCCCCGTTGCGGGCCCTCACCCCAGTCGCAGGAAACGCTCAGTCGCCGGCGGCCGCGGCGCGGCCTTCGGCCAGTCGAGCCTGGATGGCGCGGATGGCATCGTACGCCAGATAGAGCGCGGCGAAGAACAGGACGATCGCCATCACGCCGGCCACGTAGTTGCCGATCAGCCCCAGCGTGCCGAGGGCGGCCCCCTTGGTGACCGCCTGGTTGAGCACGGTGTAGCCGGTCTGGGCAAGGGCGACCATGGTGGTTACGAACATGAAGATGAACGGGATGAACGTCCACCAGTAGTTCTTGCCCTTCGACATCAGCCATAGCGAGGCCAGCAGCAAGGCCAGGGCGGCCATCAGCTGGTTGGAGGCTCCGAAGAGGATCCAGATGTAGCTCCAGAACCCGGTCCAGATGATCAGCAGCGAGATGACCAGGGCCACGATCGAGCCGATGTGCACGTTCTTCATGGCGGGCACCGAGTCGCCGATGAACTCGGCGCTGGCCACGCGCATGAAGCGGACCACCAGGTACATGATGGTCAGCGCCATCAGCGTCAGGAAGACCGAGCCGTAGGGCAGGCCGAAGGAGGCCGGCACGCCGATGTAGGTCAGGAAGGTGCTGAGGCCGTTGGCGAAGACGCCGGCGGTGGCACCCTTGCCGATCAACTCGATGTACTTCTCGGCTCCGACGCCGACGGTCGCCGTCAGCAGCGACAGCGTCGCCAGGAACATCTCCAGGAACATTGCGCCACCGCCCACCGGCAGCGCGTCGACTTCATTCTGGAGCTGGCGCGCAGTGCCGGAGCTGGAGACCAGGCTGTGCCACCCGGAGATCGCCCCGCAGGCAATGGTCACGAACAGCAGCGGCCAGAGCGGACCGAAGGCGGGCAGCGTGCCCAGCGTCCCGTTCCAGGTGGTGAAGGCCGGGAAGGCAGCCACGTCCACCGCCGGGTGCCAGATGATCAGGCCGACCGTCCCGCCCAGGATGCCCAGGAAGACGATCCAGAACGAGACGTAGTTGATCGGTTGGGCCCAGCGCCAGATCGGGAGCACGGCGCCGAAGTAGCAGATGACCAGCACCACTAGGCTCCACAGCATCTTGGACCAGGTGATACCGGAGAAGACCACCGGGGACTCCGCCCCGCCGCTTATGGCGGTGAAGAACTCCTTGACCGGCCCCAGCGTGCCGAGCCAGATGCCGATGAAGGCCAGGATGACGGTGATGACACTGGTGACCAGGATGTCCATCTTCCAGCGGTAGGTCATCTGGCCCGCCAGCAGTCCGACCCCGATCACGAACAGGACGCCCAGGGGCACGGCCGGGTTGGTCAGCAGGTCAAACCCGACGATCTTGCCGAAGGCGCCCATGATCAGGAGCAGGTAGATGTAGATGAAGATCAGCAAGATCGTGCGGGCGCGCGGCGAGATCAGCTTGTAGCTCAGGGCGCCGAACGACTTGCCCTCCTCACGCACGCCGAGGATGATGCTGCTGTAGTCCTGAACCCAGCCGATGAAGAAGGTCCCGAGGATGATCCACAGCAGCGCCGGCAGCCAGCCCCAGCGCACCGCCACGATCGGCCCGACGATCGGGCCGAGGGCCGCAATCGACTTGAACTGGTAACCGAAAAGGACATTGCGGCTGGCCGGGGTGAAATCGACCCCGTCCATGTACATCGTAGCCGGGGTCGCTCGCTTGGGGTCAGGTTGCGTGACGTTCTTGTCGATCATACGGGCGTAGTAGCCGTAGCCCACAGCAATACCTAGAAGCGCTAGAACCAGAATGATTATGGCGTTCATCAGCAAGCACTCCTTTGTGATATGTCAGAAGGGCACACTCGTCGACTCTCAGCGCTTGCGGATCGATCCTCCCCATGTTCCTCCTTTCTCAAAGCTCTGGACTTGGCGTCACGTGGCCGGCGCCGTCCGGTGAGCGGGACCACCCGCCAATGGCGACTGGCGGAGTAGTCACCGGCGGGGACAGCCCCCCCGCCGACCGGTTCCGAGAGCCCCAGACTTGCTGCCGGCGGATCGTGGCTTTGATCCCGCGGCGACCATCATAGGACTGGCGCGCCGCAACGTCCACCAGGTTGTCTGCACGAGCGAGGCCGTTCCGTTTGCAGAATCCTTCACACGATCTCGCGCGGTCTGGACACGTCCAAGACCGAGTAAGAATCCGTCACAGCGACCTGCTTGGGACGGAACAATCGATCAACGAGGCGGAAAACCAGAGTAGCCGACCGGCTGCCCCTCTCTCGAATCGTCTTTCAATCCCTATCTCAGGTCAAAAGGAGTCGCCCATCAATGCCAAATCGTCGGGGGTAACGAGGTCCGCGCCCAGAGGTTAACGCAGCGCCAGCGGGGGGCGTAGTGGCAAGTGTCATGAGGCGAGGGTATAAAAGACACATCGACCGGCACGCCGAAACCCATGGCACGGGCCAGGCGGCCACCCCCTCGTCATCTCTTGCAGACGGTTCGTTGCGTTGGACTCTCAGTGGCAGTACCCGCGTGGACCCCCCTGATCCAAATAACCCCATCGCGCGGAGAGGGTTGCTTGGGGCGCCCTCGTGCAGGATCTTCGGCTTGGGCTCGACATCGACGGTGGGCGCTCCCTAAGAACCTCGATTGTGAGCGCTGTCACGAGTCGTCGGGCGTTGTCAAACCGGTGGGACCAGGCGGTTGCTGCAAGAGCAACCGTGTCAATGGATCGGCGTGGATCTTTCTCGATGCTCCCTCCGGTCCTTTGGTGGGGAAGCCCGCTAGATGACGACCGCAGGCCGTGGGGAGGGCACCTTCGGGGCCTGCCGTCCGAAGCCTCAGCGCTTGCTTCTCCGTTCTTGGCCTACCTGTGCGCCGGGATGAGGGGATTGGGTAAATGCGCGAGGCTCGCGTGTCCCGGGTTGCTTGCGCTCTTGGCGGCACATCGGCCTGCTTCGTCCCTTTAGAGCCAGTTCCTCAGGTCACAAGCTTGTCGCCCATTGGCCGAGTCTGGCGGGTATCAGGCCGGCCGATACGTGGGAAGGGCTACTCCCAGGCGGCCCAGCACTCGGACCGCTACCCGACAGATGGTGCCGGAAAGCTGACGGGCGAGGTCGGAGACCGCCCCAGCTCGAGGCCGAATTGACCAGCGGTCATCTGCCATGGCGTGGAAGGGGAAGACGTTCGTTTCATTCACGAGCTCTCCGAGGGGGCCTAGGGGCGCCTCGGCGTACCGGCACGCATCATTCGCGCTCACTCATCGCTCTGGCCATCGTCTTCGCTCAGTGGGAGTGCATTCGGGAGAGGCAAGAATGCCGCCTCGCCAGCCTGCCGTTCATTCGGGATTGGGACTGGCGATCGAGCGATCGACCCATTAGCTGGCGGTTAACTCACACTGAGATGCGTTTACCGAAGGTCAGGGGGGCGGGCCGGTCTTGCCTTCGAATAAGCCGGGACGAGCCGGTCGGATTCTGCGCCCTCAGCTCGCGGTTAAGTCGAGGTTAGCGATCCTTAAGGTCAGGAATTCCTCCCAGCGCGAGACTTGACCCAAGGGGAGAGGTTCAGCGCGCCGGGTGGCGGTCAAGCCTGGATCAGTGAAGCCGGCTCTGGGCGGCGCTCACCGTGTGAACGAATTCACGGATCACGAGGGAAAAGCGATGCGATTCCTCAGGAAGGCGCTAAAGGCGCTCACGCTGGCCGTTCTCCTCAGCGGCTGTGCCGGTTCACCCACATTCCTGGCCCCGGCATCTCCCGTCGCGCAAGACGTGGCCTGGCTCTACCGAATCATCGTCTATATGGCTGCCGTCGTCTTCGTGCTGGTGGAAGGCCTTCTGATCTACAGCATCTTCAGATTCCGGAGGCGGTCTGA
>Ga0299915_10000591_pt1 | contig 27363 bp, 17 predicted proteins | sample RVTome_13_FD_200263 | JGI IMG/M metagenome (GOLD analysis project Ga0299915, IMG submission 200263) | Soil microbial communities from uranium-contaminated site in the Upper Colorado River Basin, Wyoming, United States - RVT92D227 (version 2) ... | reverse complement strand
ACCGATATTCCCCCGGCAGGTGGAAGCCGGACGCCAGCTCTGCGACTCTCCTGCCGAGCAGATCGAAAACATCCAGAGACATATTGCTCGCAACTCGCAACTCGAAACTCGCAACTACAAAGGGATTAGCCGGATTGGGCCCCAAGGATATTTGCAGCCCCGCCTGAGGATGGCGGTAAACCGGCGGCGGCGCCGAGACCTCGCCGGTGATGTTGCGGAAGAAGTAGATGCCGCCGTCCCCTGATCCCACCAGCAGATCCACATCGCCGTCATTGTCCAGATCTCCCGCGCTGGGCTTGGGCGAGCTGATCTGCATTTGGCAGAAATTGCTGTCCGCGAGAACCATCTGCGCATTCTGCGGTGTCCCTACATTTTCCCAAAGCTCGACCAATCCAAGCAGGTTAAAACCGGTAAGAAGGTCGAAATCCCCATCCAGATCCATATCGGCAAAACGCGGGTTGCGACCCGCCGGAAGGCCCTGCCAATCCTCCGTTTGGAGCACAAAGCTGGGACTTTGCGGCGTGCCCAAGTCTTGGTAATAGGCTAATCCCCCACCCGCTTTGGCAACGAGCATATCCCCATCGCCATCTGCGTCCATATCCGCCAGCGTGACCATGCCCAGGGTGTAGGGTGTCTGCAAAAGAAAGGAGTACTCGTAGAGGGGATTTTGAGCCGTGCCGACATTGCGATAGAAGGTGATCTCCCCATTGGATATCGCCCCATTTGCGGTGACCATATCCTGATCGCTATCGGCATCCAGGTCATAGAGAGCCAGGCCATGAGGCAAGATGCCGTTCAGAAAATCCTCGGTGATCAATTCAAAGCGAGGCTGGGCAACCGTGCCGTAGTTGCTATAGAAAATCAAGTAATCGCGATTGGAAATGACCAGGTCTAAGGTCCCGCTGGCGTCGAAATCGCTGATTAGCATCCGGTTAGCCGTGCCGACATCTATCGTCAGGTTGCTGGTTCTGATCGGTTGAAATTGGGGTAACTGCGGCGTGCCGGTATTTTCCAGATAGAAAACATCCCCCGGCGTATTCTCGGGTCCAAGATCGTACACGTCCCGCCCCACCCACAGGTCGCAATCACCATCCCCATCAGTGTCGGCGAATTCAGGTATGGCGTAATTGGTCACATCAATATTCAGCCAGTAACTGGAGACTAACGTATATTGAGCTTGCTGGGCCGTACCGTCGTTGCGGCAATACCAGATCCGTCCATACCAGTCTCCAATGAAGAGGTCGTAGTCACCATCCGCATCAATGTCCCAGAACTCGGGGCTGCACCATTCGCCCGTGCCGCTGCCCAGGTAATTGCCATTAATGAGCAAATAGGCATATTGAATTGAATCGCCCACGTTCTGGTAATACTTCAAATAACCGTCGGTGAAGGTGCCGATGAAAAGGTCTTGATCCCCGTCAGCATCAATATCAACAAGGGCGGGATCAGCGCCCCAAATTGGATTGCCTTCTACGTCCGACAGCGAGCTATCAATTAATGTCAGATTGGGTGTAATAGTGCTTCCCACGTTCTCATAAATCTGAAAACCCCAGATCCAATTATACAGGAAAAGGTCCAAATCCCCATCAGAGTCCATATCCCAAAATTCCGGCCAAGTCGCTTGCAGAGAATCCAGGCCTTGGAAGGTTGGATCCGTCAAATGAAACGCAAATTGAGCGGAGGAGCCCTGATTTTCCCAGAGTTCCAGCCGACCATTAAAAGAGCCAACAAATGCGTCGAGATCCCCATCCGCATCAATATCGCAAAAATCCGGGCAACTGCGAATATATCCCCCCGTCCACCCGGCAGGCAAGTTATATCCCTGAATCTCCACTTGCACACTGTCCCATTCGCGCTGGAATTGGTATTCCTGTGCCCACAGCAGGGCGGGAAACATGTGCGTTATAATCATCGTATATTTCATGATATTGTCCTTTGTTTGTAGTAGGGGCGAGGCGCGCCTCGCCCCTACATCTCGTAGCTCGTCGCTCGGAACTCGCAGCTATTTCAGCACTAGCATCTTGCCGATGCTTTGGATTTTTCCTCCTCTTTCCAAGCCTTCCGCTTGCACGCGGTAGAAGTAAACTCCCGACGGCAAACGCGATGCGTCATAGCGGATTTTGGGCCAGCCTGAGTTCTGCACGCCTTGATAAATCAGCCCGAGGGCTTGGCCTCGCACGTTGTAAAGCTCAATCCTGATCTGCGATCTCTGCGGCAACTCCAGAGGAATCACCGTGGCCGCATTGAAGGGATTGGGAAAGTTCTGACCAATCTTGAATTCCTGCGGCAGTTGATTAATCGCCTGTACGCCGTCAGTAAAACTCCGCAACGCGTAAAATCCCGCGCCGAAGCCCGAATGAGTCGGAGCGACGGGATCATCGTCCATCGCCTGCGTCCCCGGCGGCGGCACAAAGGTGATCTCCTGGTTGGCCGATTGATCAAACCACTTGAAGGTCATCTCGTGGCCGTCCTGATAGCCGTCCACCGTCGCCAGCGAGGCGATATCGTCCTTCCAGGCGGCCAGGGTCACCGGGAAGCTGTCGGGATAGGCCGCCGAGCCCACGCACAGATCGCCGTCGAAGACGCCGATCTCATCGCCCGCAGCCGGCAGAATTTCGCCCAAGTCGGCGGTGTCCACCACCACCGGATACCACCAATGCGTGCGCGACTTGAAGGTGAAGTGAGCCGCCGGCAGCGACGAAGTCTGCGGCGCATTGGCGTTTCCCGACTTAGAACCACCGCCCGGAACCGAGGCCGGCTCCTGATCCTCCACAAAGCCCGGGCAGACTACGTTGCCTGACGTCATGAAGCCGATGAAGTAACCCTTCCCCGGTTCTAGGCTAATGAGATCGCTGCGATGCGGATAACCCGGGACAAATTGGTGTCCGGCATCATCCTTGAGCACCCGCATGGCATTCCCCTGATTGTTTTCCAGCGCCAGGATGGTAGAATTCTCGCTATGCCCGTTCCCATCTTCATCAATCACCTGCGACATGCGCAGCGGATAGGCCAGGAAATACCAGTAATTGGGATTCCCGCCCGGCATGACGTATTCATCCCAGGCGTTGCTCGGATTGAACGTGAAGCCCAATCTAGTGGAATGGGGTTGATTCTCGTATTCCCAGAAATAGGCGAAGCTCCCGGCATCGGTGCTGTCCCGGTAGATGTGGTAGGCCTGGCTCATTGACCAAGTCCATGAGGCAGGGGTCGTTCCTTCTGGATACATATCCTCAGCAATGGGGTCTGAGTTGTATTTTCCCGCTCGGTCGCCGATTTCAGGATTCTGCGGGTCGAGGATGGGGTTGAGCCAGAAGTACGCACCATAAGGTTGTCCCTGTTGTGGTGGTGGTTCACGAAATACATCATCCATCAGCCTGCCCGACCATCCGGTCCAATCCGGCAATTCCACATACCACGACACCAGATTCCAGCCGCGCTCGAGGTAGATGGCCTGGTTGTAGTTGCTGCCGGAACCGGAAAGGGGCACCTCCTCCACCATCAAGACCTGATCGGGGTTCAGCTCGTTAGGGGCGTCCGTAAAGACGGTGGAGGCCCCTAAGGGGGCCGCCAGGACTAAGAGAATCAGTAGCCTCATTTGATGATCGTCAACCTTTCCGAGAGACTCTCCTGAGGCGTCTCCAACCGAATAATGTAAATTCCCGAGGCGTTCTTGCCCGCATCCCACACATACCGATACTCCCCCGGCAGGTGAAAGCCCGACGCCAGCTCCACTAACTTGCGGCCGGATATGTCGAAGACTTCCAGGCTGATGTTGCTGGCCACCGGCAACTGGCAACGGATGACGGTGAGCGGATTGGCCGGATTAGGCCCCAAGGATATTTGCAGCCCGGCCCGGGGATGCCGCTGCACCGGCGGCGGGCCAACCGCAGAGGTATCGCCGGTGATGTTACGGAGAAAATGCATACCGCCGTCAAAAAATCCATTCAGAATATCCATGTCGCCATCACCATCCAAATCGCCGGCTCGAGGCTGCCCTGCCAGCAGATTCATGCCATAGAGATTAGTATCAGCCAATACCATCTGGGCTGATTGCGGCGTGCCGATGTTCTCATAGAGCCAAACTCGACCCGCTACCGGATTACGATTCAATAAATCAAAATCACCATCCAGATCCATATCTGCCAGCGAAATTGATAATCCTTGAATATTCTGCCAATTTTCTGTTTGCACGACGAAGTCGGGGCTTTGCGACGTGCCCTGGTTTTCATAGAACACCAGGTTGCCAGAGTATCGCCCCACTAGCATGTCTCCATCGCCGTCGGCGTCCATATCGGCCAGGGCAACCTGGCCTAGCAGGAAGTAAGTATTTTCGATCTGAAAGGAGAAGGAGAAATTGGGATTCTGAGGTGTGCCCACATTTTCATAAAACTTGATAAGCCCATTGTAGGCATACGTGCCATAGGAGCTGATCAAATCCGGGTCGCCGTCGGCATCCAAATCGTAGAGATCAATGGCATAGGCTGGCGTGCCGCTTAAGAGATCTTCACCAAATAGCGAATAGGCCGGGCTTGTGGCTGATCCCACATTATTGAACAGGGTCAAGTAAGTGCCATTCGTATACCATAGATCCAAATCCCCATCTTGATCATTGTCCACCAAAACCGGTCCGCAGCCACTTCCTCCATCTATCGTCAGATTGTTGGCTCTAACGAAACTCATCTGAGGCGCTTGCGAGGTGCCGATATTTTCGTAAAAGAATACGTCTCCGGGTCCATTGGTGTCATAGGCATCGCGACCCACCCACAGGTCATAATCGCCATCCCCATCCATGTCGGCGAATTCGGGGGAAGCATAATCGCCCACATCTATGCCCATCCAGCTATTGGATACCAGGGTGAAATTGTATTGCTGGGGTGTGCCGTCATTGAGGTAGTAATGGATGTAACCGTACTTATCTCCTATAAAAAGATCGTAGTCATCATCTGCATCAATATCACAAAGGCAGGGATCGGCATGATTTTGATAACCCAGATTCACGCCGGCGAATTCCTCTGTGACCAAATGCAGAATATATTGTAGGGAATCTCCGATATTTTCATAATAGCGCATGGTGCCTGTATATCTGCCGCAAATCAGATCCAGGGCCCCATCGGCATCCATATCCACCCAATCGGGATGCTCCCCCCAGATCCAAGTATTGTTTTCGTCTTTAAGCGTATCGGTCGCAATTTGATAATACGGCTGGCTCGGATTCCCCGCGTTTGAATAAAGCTGAATTACTGCGGCGCCTGTACCAATGAACAAATCAAAATCTCCATCGGCATCAATATCACAAGTAACCGGATTTAAAAATCCTGTGAGGCCGGAACAATCTATGCCAGCGTATTGTCCGCTTTCAAAATAGAGGACCGAATTGACGGAATTGCCCATGTTCTTAAATCCGTGCAAGTATGGGCTCGATCCACCGACAATTAGATCCTTGTCGCTGTCGCCATCTAAATCACATGCGTCTAGTGAAATCCGTTCATATCCACCGGTCCAAGAAGCTGGCAAATGATAATTTTCAGCACTTGCCGACACGCTATCCCATTCCTGGTGAAATTCGTATTCTTGGGCCCAGAGCAAGGCGGGAAGAAACATAAGCATTATCGTCGTATATTTCATGATTTTATGCTCTCTAGGTGCCGGGCGGGGGAATTGCCCCCGCCCTACGGTTTTCGGTTTTGGGGCCCACAGCCGTACGCCCCTACAGTTTGGGAGGTCAGACATTCTTGTCTGACCACGTAAGTGGTCCCTGACGGGACAGGCAGGAATGCCTGTCCTCCCCACTTACTTCAGTACCAGCATCTTGCCGATGCTCTGGAAACTTCCGCCTCGTTCCAAGCCTTCCGCGTGCACGCGGTAGAAATACACTCCCGACGGCAGACGAGATGCGTCATAGCGGATCTTCGGCCAGCCCGCATTCTGAATCCCCTGATAGATCAGGCCCAGGTTCTGGCCTCGCACGTTGTAAATCTCAATCCTGACCTGCGATCTCTGCGGCAATTCCAGCGGAATCACCGTGGCCGCATTGAAGGGATTGGGAAAATTATGGCCGATCTTGAATTCCTGAGGCAGTTGGTCCACCGACTGCACTCCGTCGGTGAAACTGCGCACCGCGTAGAATCCCGCTCCGAAGCCCGAATGCGTCGGTGCGACGGGATCATCGTTCATCGCCTGCGTCCCGGGCGGCGGCACGAAGGTGATCTCCTGGTTGGCCGATTGATCAAACCACTTGAAAGTCATCTCGTGGCCGTCCTGGTATCCGTCAACCATCGCCAGCGAGGCGATGTCGTCTTTCCAGGCGGCCAGGATTACCGGGAAGCTGTCGGGATAGGCCGCCGAGCCCACGCACAGATCGCCGTCGAAGACGCCGATCTCATCGCCCGCGGCGGGCAGAATTTCGCCCAAGTCGGCGGTGTCCACCACCACCGGATACCACCAGTGGGTGCGCGATTTGAAGGCGAAGTGAGCCGCCGGCAGCGACGATGTTTGGGGAGCGTTGACGTTTCCCGACTCAGAGCCTCCGCCCGGAACCGAGGCCGGTTCCTGATCCTCCCAAAAGCCCGGGCAGATCACGTTGCCTGTCGTCATGAAGCCGATGAAGTAGCCCTTCCCCGGTTCCAAGCTAATGAGATCGCTGCGATGCGGATAGCCCGGGACAAATTGGTGTCCGGCATCATCCTTGAGAACCCGCATGGCATTCCCCTGATTATTTTCCAGCGCCAGGATGGTAGAATTCTCGCTGTGCCCATTCCCATCTTCATCAATCACCTGTGACATGCGCAGCGGATAGGCCAGAAAATACCAGTAATTGGGATTCCCGCCCGGCATGACGTATTCGTCCCAAGCCATGCTCGGATTGAAATTGAAGGCAAGTCGGGGGCTGTGATCTTGATTTTGGTATTCCCAGAAATGCGCTTCACTTCTGATGCTATCTATATAGACATGGTAGGCCTTGTTCATGTCCCAAATCCAGTTTTCCGTTCCGGGCCATGGATAGCATGCTGGCGGAATGGCATAGGGATTCGCATTGAAGCGGCCTACTCGATCACCCCAATCATAATGATCATCATCCAAGATGGGGTTGAGCCAGGGGAATCCGTAGGGTGGATTCGGATCGCGTTCAAATACGTCGTACATATATAGATCAGATCCAGGTGTCGGATCTTCGGGCACCACATACCACGACACCAAATTCCAGCCGCGCTCCAGTTGGATCCCTTGGTTGTAGTTGGAGCCGGAACCGGCCAAGGGCGTTTCCTGCACCATTAAGATATGGTCGGGATTCAGCTCGTTAGGGGCGTCCGTAAAGACGGTGGAGGCCCCTAAGGGGGCCGCCAGGACTAAGAGAATCAGTAGCCTCATTTGATGATCGTCAGCTTTTCCGAGCGGCTCTCCTGCGGCGTCTCCAGCCGAATGATGTAGACGCCGGAGGCGTTGCCGGAGGCATCCCAGGGGATGACGTAGCTGCCGGGGGTCTTAAGACCCGAGGCCAGCGTGGTCACGCGAGCGCCCAGGAGATTATAGACGGCAAGATCTATCTGCTGAGCAAAGGGCAGATTGAAGGAGATGACGGTATTGGGATTTGCCGGATTGGGCCCCAAGGAGATTTGCAGCCCGGCTTGCGGGTGCCGCTGCACCGGCGGCGGCGCCGAGGCCTCGCCGGTGATGTTGCGGAAGAAATACATTCCGCCGTCATAGAGCGGCACAACAAAGATGTCCCCATCGCCGTCGGCATCAGCGTCGAATATGGATATACTGTTTAGGTCTTCGTTCCTCTCAAAGGTTAGAAGATTTTGAGTTTCCAGGTTAAAGACGGGGCTTTGCGCCGTGCCGATATTGCGGTAAAACCATACCCAATTATAGACGTCTATGGCTTTGGCCGTGCCGAAAAGATCTTGATCGCCGTCATTATCAATGTCATAAAAACAATAACCGGCCAGAACGGTATAGTATAATGTATCAAATGGGAAAGCGCCCCACCAACCCATTTGCGAATTGGCAAAGACCGGGGAAGTTGGCGTGCCGCTGTTTTCAAAGAAGAAGCGGTTTTCATCGCCGTCTGTGACGAAAAGGTCATGATCTGAATCCCCATCAATGTCCGTCAAAGCCGGCTCCACTACTACAGGATAGGTTCCCGGCACAACGTTGTTGGAATATAGCGTGAAGGCGGCATTCTGCGGCGTTCCTCGATTCTGAAAGAGATACAAGGACGGATAGGGGGGATTGGGAATCTGCACCTCGCCAATAAACAGATCGGGATCCTGATCTGCGTCTATATCGTCAAAAAATATTTTCGCCCCATTGACGGCGATATTCTGATAGCCATCCGTAACCCAATGAAAGGCGGCTGCTTGGGGTGTACCGACATTTTCATAAAAGCTCAACTGATCCGAGGGATTGGTGATAAACAAGTCCACATCCAGATCCGCATCAATGTCCACCTGGTGATGATGCAGGCTAACGCCCGGATCCAGGGAAAGATAATTCTGGGTAACCAAATTCCATTGCGGAACCGCGGGAGTGCCTACATTTTCATAGAAGAACACATCGCCGGGGAATAACTGGCTTGCGACATTATCCCGCCCCACGAATAGGTCAAAGTCTCCATCAGCGTCTATGTCCGAGAATTCCGGAGCGGCGTATCCCTGCACCCAAATACTGTCGTAAAAATTGGCCACATAGGTGAAATTGTAATTTATGGAATCTCCGTCGTTGCGGTAATAGCAAATGTTACCCGCCATGTTGCCGATAAATAGATCGAAATCCCCGTCGGCGTCAATGTCCACAAAAACAGGCGAGGATACATTTCCAACATCTATACCTGCGAATTGGCTGGTTTCCTGCACCAAATTCCATGCGCTGGTGTTACCGGCATTCCGGTAATACCAGATGGTTCCAAACCAATTGCCAATGAATAGATCGAAATCCCCATCGGCATCAATATCCACGAAATCGAAACGACTGAAGCCGGTGATGTCAATATTGGCCAAAGTGTCCGTTATGAATTGAAATTGTGGTACCGTAGTCGTTCCTACATTTTCCCAAAAGTGGATTAAGCCGGCAAAATCCCCCACGAAGAGATCGGAATCAGCATCACCATCCAAGTCGCAAAAATTAGGTGCCACATGCGCACCCCAAGGAAGTTGAAATAAGTTGATTCCATTGAAAGCTCGTGTAATTAACTTAAAATCAGCCATTTGTGCCATACCTTCGTTTTTATAATGAGAGATAAAGCCCAAAGGGCCATTTCCAACAAAGATATCCACATCCCCATCGCCGTCCAGGTCGCAAAATTCCGGGTACGATTCGCTTTCACCCCCACCCCAGGGGGCAAAGGTCTGCCAGCCGTTGATCTCGACAGGAATGGAATCGTATTCCTGTCGAAATTGCAATTCCTGGGCGCAGAGCAGGGCGGGCAGAAGCAAAATCATAATCGTCGTGTATTTCATGGTTTTGTCCTTTGCTTGGATGCAGGGCGGGGGAACCACCCCCGCCCTACGGTTCACGGTTCCGGGGGCGCACAGTCCGCCGCGGCGGACGCCCCTACAGTTTCGGGAGGTCAGACATTCTTGTCTGACCACGTAATTGGTCCCTTGCGGGACAGGCAAGAATGCCTGTCCTCCCCATTTATTTCAGCACCAGCATTCCGCCAGAGGGCGGATCCGCCGCCTGGCGGACTGAAATATAAAATCATCCGCCAGTGGGCGGATCGCTTCGCTCATTTCAGCAGAATCAGCTTCCCTACCGCGCTGAAATGACCTGCTCGCTCCAGGCCTTCTGCCGTGATGCGATAGAAGTAAATGCCCGATGGTAACTTGCCGGCATTCCAGCGGATCTTCGGCCAGCCGGCGTCATAGATGTGCTCAAACGGCAATCCCAAGCGCTGTCCTTTAACGTTAAAGATCTCTAATTTCACATTGGATCTCTGCGGCAATTCCAGCGGTATGACGGTCTCGGCGTTGAAGGGATTGGGGAAGTTCTGACGCATTTTGTATTCCTGCGGCAGTTGCGTGACCGTGCTCGGCCCCTCCATCAGGCTGCGCCGCGCGTACAGCCCCAGACCGAAACCGCCGTTCGACGGAGTTACCGGATCGTTTGGCAGGGCCTGCGTTTCGGGCGGTAGCTCAAACTCGATTTCGGCATTTTCCGATGCATCATACCAGAGGAAGGTCATGGGGTTGCCGAAGCCGTAACCGTCCACGTCCATCGGCGTGGCGATGTCGTCTTCCCAGGCGATCAGCACCACCGGGAACTCGCCCGTATAGCTTTTGGCCCCCACGCAGCGCTCGCCGTCGAAAACGGCGATCTCATCGCCCGCCGTTAGCGGCGTCGTCCCCAGATCCACGGTGTCAATGACGATGGGATAGGACCAGTGCGTGTAGGGCTGATACTGGAAGTGCGCGGACGAGGCGACGCCCCGACCGCTGCCCGGCGGCTGCGGCGGGATATAATTTTCATTCTGCCACTGCGGCCAGCCGTTCCAGCCATCGAAGGTGTAGGGCCCATCGTCCGAAAAGCCCAGGAAGTAACCTCGGCCCGGCTCCAGCACCCCGATCTCGTCTATAGGACGGCGCTGCACGCCCGCGTAGGGGAGATAGATCTTGCCGTCATCCGTCTTGACGATCTTCAGGTCGTAGGGAGGGTAATTGTTGGGCTCATCATTTTGCCAAACGAGCCAATGCAAGGGCCCCTCGAAACTGAAATTAGCCGGATCGCCATTGGGCGCCACGCCGGTCTCCTGGATGACCACGTCGGCCAGCTTGCAGTATCCCGGCGCGGCGTAACCCAGGAAGAACCAGTAGCTGATGTTGGGATAGCCCACGATTTCGTCGTGCGCCCAGGCGTCTGAAGGCAGGATCCCTGTGACTTGATTCAGATCGAAGCGCGGCTTATTCGTATATCCCCAGGTGCATGATTCATTCAGTTTGATGTAGTAGGCGTAGTTCAGATTCCAGACCTCAGTTTCATGGTATGGCGGCCAATAAAAATCATTATCATACCAGGTGTAAAGCTGACCGCCGGCATCGGTGAACCATGAGGGATTTGGGAGGATCTGTTGAAATTGGAAGGGCTGGGGCAATGGTTCAATATGCCACGACACCAGGTTCCATTTTTCATGCAGTTGGATAGTTTGGTCATAATCTACAATGGGCCATTCATCGTCCAGTTTCATGATAATCATGCTGGGGCCCATTTCGCCCGCCTGAAACTCCACCTGCACCAAATTCCCGGTCCAGCCGTATCCGCCGACCGCCACCTGACCGTCCTTGTCGAAGTAATTGCCGTTCGGCGTTGTGGCTTTTATGAGACTGACATCAAAGTCATCTCTCGGATCCCCCTCGTGGCACTGCGTGCAGGGATAGGTCAGGGTCATGTCATCGAACAGCGTGAGGTCAAAGTCGCATTTCACATACCTGTCCTCGACGCCCGGCGGGCTATCGTCCGTGCGGATGAAATGCGCCATGTCGCAGAGATTAGTTGACCCTCGCTTATTGAAGGAGTAGCGATGCACAGCCACATCCGCATTTGGAGAATCCTCTATCAAGGAATCCACCTGTTCAAAGAACTTCATCCCCACCCCGGGGTCGTCCGGGTCATTCAACAATTCCGTCACCGTTTCGAAGATCGGCTTGAGCTCGGTGAGGTAAATTGGCTCGCCTCCGGTGGCCTGCCAGGAGAGGTCGTGGGTGAGCAGACGGTGATTCTTGGCCGCCGTCGGGAAAACGTCCACACTGAAGAGTTCGGCCAGGTGCGCCGCGTAGTAGTCGTTGGGAAAGTCCTCGGTCGTGTTGTAGTAGTAGTTCCATTCCACGGCGATGAAGGGATGCTCGGAGTAGCTCCCGCCCTGCCGCATCATGGGCGGTTTCCAGTCTGCCTCAAACCCATCAGCACCCACATAATCCGCCAGGCCTACGGTGTAGTACCCCCAGTAGTTGTGCTCGATGCCCAGCTTCAAAGGGGGATCGCCTGTTTCCATCTGGGCAAAAGGATCTTGATAAGGGAGCCCCCCCCTGCTATTGTACATTTGCTGACTGATGTAATCGGTAAAGCGCCAGAAGACGCTATCCGGGCCGTCGGATACTGGCAAGGGTAGGTCCACCTGGTTCAGGGCATTAAAGTATGGGATGGGCGGAGTGTTGTAGAGGTCGTCGTCATTACTGTAGACGTGCTGCTCTGGCCCGCCATCCAACCTGAAGGAATTCGGATTATGCTGACCCCAGTTGGGCGAAACGACGCTGAGGAGCACATTTTGGCCATCGGTCGCCTGCACTTCCTTGACCATCTGGTATTGCCAATAGAGGCGGGCTGCCAGGTCAATGATACAGCTATCGCTCGCCTCGGGAACATCTCCCCAGGCGCCATAGCCTTCAAGCGGAGCAGGGGGTTCATTTTCGAATTGAAACATCTGCACGCCCCAGTTGCCCCAGCTAAAACCATCTTGCTGACTGACGAAACCGTAGGGCCGGTAGCGATTAACGAGGTTGCGCACGAACATCGCCTGCAGGCGTTCGTCGCTGGGGCGAGCATGGAGATCATCATACTGCGGATCCACCAGAGGCACCTGAGGTGGTTGGCGGTTCCCCAGCACCCAGAAGGGAGAACCCGTTGTGAAGAGGAGCACGTCGTAGTCCTTCACGGCATTGATGTTCTTGTCCAGACGGTCCCAGAAATAGTGCCCGCGAATGTATTCCAAGCTCCAACCATTGGAAAGGAGGGTGGTCTGGATCTTGGGATGACCGCCCAGAAAATCCCCAATGGCGTCGGCGTCGGTTCCATACTGGCCGTTCCAAATGGAAAAATTCGCGCCCACGGCGTCCTTGGCCATCAGGTCAATCTCATCCGCTTCAGGATCAATGTCGTAATCGGCTGGATTATATTGGTGAATGGGACTTGGATTTATCGTCGTCAATTCAGGCTCCGGCTCCGCCTCGTAGTTTTCCCCGGAAGTCTCCCCATAGAAGTACACGACATTCTTGCCGTCATTGCCGATGGCCAGGTCGAAGTTGGTGTTTTCCCAATAGCGGATGCGCAGATCGAATGCGCCTTGATAATGTGTCCACAGATCTTGCTGCGTCGCTTCGCTTATAGAAATCCAACCATTCACTATATCAGCGCACCAGCATTCCCGATTCAGCTCATCATCCCATGTGCCGCTACCAGGAGCTTTATGGTAGATATCGCAAATCTCGTAAACCGGAAAGTCCTCCAGGTAGTTGAGCGCTCTTATATCGTCCTCGCTTCGTATTTCAATTATCTTCGCGGAGCTTGGATATTGGCGATCAAAATGATTGCCTACATCACCCAAGGCCAGGCTGGTGGACAGGTCTGCTTCGGCGCTCTGCCAATCCCTTATTGTATTGGTGTTGCTTGGATCTCCATAGAAAAATTCCAAGCCTCGATCCCAAGCATAGGAGTTTTCTCCGATTTTTTTGCTGCAAGGGTAGGATGCCGTGACGAGATCCATGTCATCTTCCCCCTGGATTCGGGCCCATTGGATATCCGTCACGAGTTGAGTCTGCGGTGCGACTGGCATAATAAACATCGGCTCCCAGGATTGCCAAACATGGTCCAAATGAGTCTGATCCGGCGAGAGTGCATAAATGTCATTTCTCCAGCCATCGAAGTTCTCAGATTCGTCACTACCGGCGAAAACCATGGATCCAATGGCCAGAGCCAGTTCTATTTCGGATCCGGTATCGTAGAATCCAAATGAAGCACAGGCCATGCTCTCGTGCTTCCTGCGATATTGGCTCCAATCTGCGTCCCTAATTTTCCAGTAGATATCGGGGTCATAGAACGGTGCCTGATCTTGGTGCTCGAAGACTACCGGCATGCCTCCCACGTTAATGAACAGGTCAGGATCGCCATTGCCATTCATGTCGCCAAACTCCATGGTGGTGCCCATGTTCACCAGTTGGAGGCTCGCGGGGGTACGGCTGAGTTCGTCCAGATTTTCCTCCGAGCCGTTCATATTGTCGAAGATGAGTGCTGAAAAATCAATGGTTACAGGATATTCCGATAGTTCTAGTTGTAGCCCGACACTGTCGCTTCGATCTCCATTTTCGTAAAGTTTGAGCAATCCGCCCACTTCAAGAACCGCCAAATCGAGCCAGCCATCCAGGTTGTAATCCACCCAACGAACGCAGTGCGCATCGTACGATTCAGTAGGGTGCCACACATGTTCTGGTAGCCCATCATCACTGAACATTGTATACCAGCCACCGCCCTGGTTCTTGAAAACCCAAACTCCACCGTCATTTCCCTTACCAACTACAGCGCCGACGGCGATATCCAAATCGCGGTCGGCGTCATAATCCGCGATGGCAATGCAGTCAATGCAGCGGGGAATCAGCGTGAACGGATTTGGGCCATCGTTCAGGGCTCCCTGATCTTGGGCCGTGCCATGGTATCCGAGTAGATAATCCCCGATATCGCCAGATTGAAGCTGGCCGGCTTGCTGAACCTCGAATGTGTAGGGATACCTGTAGTTTCCTGCAACCAAATCGAGATAGCCGTCCCGATCCAGATCTGCAAGCGCCACGGACATGGTGAATTTGTCATCCTCTGAAATCCAGTTGGGCATATTGGCCCAAGGGGGTGATTGCGCAACGCAAGGATCGCAAAGCGCGCACAGTATCAGAGCTGCGCAAAGAGTTGTTGGAATTGCCAGGCGATTCATAAGATCCTCCACAAATTAGACTTAATGAATTTTGGACTTTATTTCTTCAGGTGCGGTACTTCAAATAGAAAAACCCGCAGAGCATGCCATTGCATCCTCGCGGGTGGTGAAGCGGCTTGGGCGGCCTGGGTATTTCACATAGGTAAACACCTTAATTCCCAGGTTAAACTGCGACAGCATAAGAGAAACCTGAAGGCTGCCACCCTTATAATATGAAATTCACGAGTTGGAGTCAAGCGAAATCTTGGAATAATTCTTAAAAGCTTCCCGTTTTCATTTCAAGCCTGTATCCTGAAAGCGATGATTAGAAGTGCAGGCATTCGCCCTACTCCAGCTTAGCAGCATGAATAAGCCCGCCCGGTGGATCGGCTGCCCACTTGGGTGGGGGTGGCGGTGGCCGTCCCCGGGCTGACCAGATATGAATACGGCGGCCGGACCCTGTTGCCCGAATCCGGGCTGATTCTTGAACGGGAAGATTTGCTACATAATTTGCTACATACCCCTCCCAAAAATCCGGTAAAATCCAGCAAAATTGAGCATCAGCGAGACACTCTGAAATGCCGACTATACCGTCATTTATGCGGAAATGACGCAGAGAGCTCGGGTGTGCGGCAGCGGAATCATAATCCGCGTGTCCGGGGTTCGAATCCCTGTGCCGCCACCAAAGCACAAAAGCAAAAGGCAGGCTTCGCGCCTGCCTTTCTTCATTTTTGCGTCAGGTCTTAGCCCTGAGAGGCGTGACCTGACGCGTCTTCCAGGATGCCTTGCCAATCGGGGGAATTATTCCCCTTACGTTATGCCTCGGGCTTGCCGGAAAAGGGCGGGTACTTGTCCGTCATGAAGAACGAGTAGGCGGTCACCCGCCAATTCCAGCGATAATATCCCTCCACAAATTTAAATAGCCCGGGGGGATATTTCGCCGTAAATAGGACTGCAAACCAGGCGATAATAATGGCGAAACCCGCGGCAATGCCATATAGCGCGAGACATATGCCGTGAGGAATGCCAATGTAGATCACTCCAAAGAGGGTGCGCAGGATCAGAATGCCGCGAGAGAGCTTCTCGGGCATTTCGACGCTCAGTTGTGCCGGGTAAGCCATGGTGACCTCCTCCATCTTGGTCTTTTTGATTTTGTGGCAATTGCCGCATGAAGTGTTTTGTCATTGCGAGGCCGACTTGAGTCGGCCGAAGCAATCTCAACCTTAATGCCAGGCGCTCGCCTGGTCAATATCGCCCGTCTCGCTCAGTCGCTGCAGCGCTTTGCGCTCCATATCATAAAAATAGGCGTCCCGCTTTCCGGCGCTATCCTCCAGCACCAGGATGAACGCGTATCCGTCCCGCGACCAGCCGAAGTCGCAAATCCTCGCGAATCCCTCAGGCGTCTTGAGGATGAACTTGACGTCGCCATCCGGAATCTCATAGGCATAGATGCCGCAGGAATCCGGATCGCCAGGGTAGGACAGGAAAGCGTACCAAACATTGTTCGGCGAGAACCGGGGCCGGGTGTGCGGCCCTTCGATGCGGCGATAGGCATCATTGCCGGGATAACGGTACAATCCCACGCCCGATGGACCTTCGCCATTCAAGGCCGCCGCGGTCCAGCGTTGATTCGCCGAGGCATCCGGCATGTGTCCGCGAATTCCCAGCGGCCGGTTGCGGATGTTGGGATGGATGGTCTCCCAAATCTCATAATCCTGGGTGATCCAATCCGGCCGGTGAGCGAACAGCGCCCTCGCCCGCATAGGCGACGGCGACGGCTCTTCGGTGAAATGATCCGCCGTGAATTGCCTCAGGATCTTGCCGTCCACAGTGGCGATGAACAGGTCGCGAACCGCCTCGAATCCCCGCCAATCGGAACTGTCCTTCAGGCCGGTCATCCGCTTCCTCTCGAAGCAGAGGGTATCCGTGGACATCCAGCAGAGCCATTGAACGTCGCCCCAGTGCGTCAACCGCTGCCAATCGTCCTTCGCCTTGAGGAGATAAATATCCCCCTCCCGCAGCACCGCGGTGGGATAAGGATTGGTAACGCGCGCTTGGCTTACCGAGATCGCACCGATGCAGAGTGCCGCCAAAATACAGAAGAATTTTCTCATGAAACCATCAACTTGTTTAACCACAGGAGCCATTCGTCCACGCCCTCGCCGGATCGCGCCGATATTGGGATGATCCCAATCTGGGGATTCACCCGGCGCACGTTTTGCCGGACGCGATCCAGATTGATGCCCAGCACTTCAGCCAGATCTATTTTATTCAGCAGGCACAGTTTGGATTCCCGAAACATCAGTGGGTATTTCAGAGGCTTGTCTTCCCCCTCCGGCAGCGAGAAGACGACCACCTTGGCCGTCTCGCCGATATCAAACTCCGCCGGACAGACCAGATTGCCGACGTTTTCGATAAACAGCAGCCGGATTCCGTCCAATGGCAGATCGGCCAGTGCCTGCCGGACGGCGCTGGCGCTCAGATGACAATCCCCGCCGAACGGTTCGGTATTGATTTGGACGATGGGCGCCTGGAAGCGGATCAGTCTCTCCGCATCGAGCGTCGTGGCGATGTCCCCTTCGATCACGCCGCAAGGTATCCGCCCCTGTAGCTTTTCCAGAGTGCGCTCCAAAATGGCCGTCTTGCCGGCTCCCGGCGAACTCATCAGGTTGACCGAGACTATATGACGCGCTTCAAGATCGCGCCGCGTCTCGGCCGCAATCTGATTGTTCGCCGCCAGGATATTGCGCACAACGTTGATTTTTATGCCTGATTCCATTGTAGCCGCCGTAAGTCCCCCCTTTGCTAAAGGGGGGAAAGGGGGGATAATGCTTCGAAAACAATCTAACACAAATCCCCCTTAAAATCAATTCCTTTCCCTCATTCCGTATCAATAGTCATAGTTATCAAATCCAGTTCATTTCCTTGCCGAATCTCCAGATCGCCCGAACCGCACGAAGCACATAAGAAGATCGGCTCGGAGGGCGCGAAATCCGCGCCGCACTGCCGGCACGAGCCGCTGACCGGTGAATGCTCAATTACTAATGTGGCTTTGGAAAAGGGGGTTGTCAGCTTGAGGACGTCAAAGGCGAGCTGAAGGCTCTCATCGTCCACTCCTCGAAGCGCGCCGACGCGAATGGTGATGGAAGAGACAGAAGCATCCAAGTATCCCGCCTGAGCGATCTCATTCCGGGCCGATTCGATCAGCTCGGCGGCGATGGCGGGTTCGTGCATGGGGCGGAGAAGGGGTGGGATTACGCTTCCGCGTCCTCCGTGATAATCGCGATGACCGCTTGACTCCAGCCTAACGGCCCGGGATTTCGCGTGAACTTCATGCCAAAGCGGCCCACCTGTTCATCGAATCTGCCGTCCGACTGACGTACCAGGATGGGGATGTCCACGGCATGGAGCATGGACGAATCTAAGTAATTGTCGCTCAAGCCCACCGATATCAATAACTTATCCGGATTGGCTTCTCGGTAGAGCTGAAGCAGAATCCGCACCGCACTCCCCTCGTCGTGATCGCCGGATAGAAGGTGGTATTCGCCATAGCGCAAAAGGCGCATCTGCTGCTGCTCGATTTCAGCCTGAATTCGCTGCAACTCCCCATTCTCGCCTTGGAATCGAATGAGTTCGCTGTATTCGAGCGCCTGGGCGGCGCGAATCTGCCCGGAATCCAAATTATCCCATTCCGCCACCTGCGCGGGATCGAGTTCGCTGAAACCCTGAACGTCGAAACGACCGTGCTGGCGAATTTTGGCGAGTTTGCGCAATAGCTCTCTTCGCAATCCGCCCAATTCAATCAGCCGATAGTTTTCCACTTTCCTTTGGAATTTGAAATCCACCGCGAGGCTGTCATTCGGCACATAGATGGCTCCGCCGTTTTCTACGATGAAGGGATCGGTCAGGTCGAGTGCCCGGATCAACGGTAGCACTTCCTGGGCGGCATGCATGCTGGCGGCGATGAGGGGGATGTTGCGGCTGCGGAGCAACTCCAATGCCGGCAGGATCTCCTGCAGGCTTTCCTGGCTGGGATTGAGGGTCGCTCCATCCAGGCCGGTGAAGACCAGGTATTGGGCTTGAGGTGTCTTCATGGCAACTTCGCTGACGATTTGTGGCCCATGTCACAGGTCAAGCTGAGGCCTAATCTATGCACAGCGTCCCTCAAGTCAAAGCCCTTTGTTGGCTTTTTCCTTGAAAAGGCCATAATGACCCAGCCGCAATCTCCGAGATTGATCTTGCCTGCAGGCAGGGAATTTATTAAGTTAAAGATGGCTTGCCTTTCTTTTGTTCCACCTGCTTTATACGAGCCGCCAGGTTTCGGAGGCTGAACGGGCCAACTTCCTGCGGCTTGGAAGAAAGTCAAAATGACAACCAGTTCATCCGAAATTCAGAACATTCGTCCACGGGAATCCTCTTTGGCCCGTGAACTCCCTGTATTGCCATTGCGGGATCTCGTCGTCTTCCCCGGGGCGGTTTTTCCCTTGCTCTTGGGGCGTCCGGGCAGCTTAAAGGTGGTAGAGGACGTGGTGGAGGGGAGCAAGCAATTGGTGCTGCTCGCCCAAAAGAGTCCCACCGACGAGGACCCGGCCGTGGATGACCTCTTTCGGGTGGGCATCCTGGGGCGCATCAGCCAGGTGTTGCGCCTGCCCAGCGGCGCCACCAAAGTCCTGATCGAAGCCATCGTGCGAGTTGAAACGGTGAAATTGCAGCGCCGCAAGGGATTTCTTCTCGCAGAATTCGTAACCTTTAAGCCTCGAGCTGAAGAAGGACATGATCTGCAGGCCGCATTGCGCCGCTGCTTATCGGCTTTTCGCGACTATGTCACCATCCATCCGAATCTGCCCGATGAACTCCTCTTCGCTCTGGAGCGCTTTCAGCACCCCCAACAGGTGGCGGATTACATCGCCACTTACATCGAATCCGACTACCAGAAGAAGCAGAGCATCCTCGAATTGCGCAACCTCTATCAGCAGCTCCTTGAGGTTACCAAGCTGCTGAAGGCTGAAATAGAAATCTTGAAGATCGAGAAGACCATAGATCATCAGACTCGCGATAAAATGACCCGCTCGCAGCGCATCTTCTATCTGCAGGAGCAGATGAAGGTCATCCGCAAGGAGCTGGGCGAGGAGGGCGAGGAGGAGGACGATCCCTTCCTCGATTATCGCGAGAAGATCCGTCGAGCCCGCATGCCCAAGGAGATTCGCGAGAAAGCGAAAGAGGAGCTGGATCGTTTGGAAGGCATGCCTGAATTGTCTCCCGAGGCGGCCGTGGTTCGGGCTTATCTGGACTGGCTCTGCGGCCTGCCCTGGTCAAAGCGCTCCAAGGACAACCTGAACATCGAACGGGCTCAGCGTATCCTGGACGAAGATCATTACGGCCTGGAGAAGCCCAAAGAGCGCATTCTCGAGCATCTATCGGTCCTGAAACTGGTGGAGCGCATGAAAGGGCCGATCCTCTGTTTCGTGGGACCGCCAGGCACCGGCAAGACCAGCTTGGGGCGTTCCATTGCCCGCGCCATGAGTCGCCGGTTTGTCCGCGCCTCTCTGGGGGGCGTGCGCGATGAGGCTGAAATCCGCGGCCATCGCCGCACCTACATTGGAGCTCTGCCCGGGCGCATCATTCAGAACATGAAAAAAGCCGGCGCCAGGAATCCCGTCTTTTTGCTCGATGAAGTGGACAAGATAAGCTCCGATTTCCGCGGCGATCCCGCCGCCGCTCTTTTGGAAGCTCTCGACCCCGAGCAGAACTCCGTCTTTCTCGACCACTATATGGACGTCGAATTCGACCTGTCCGAAGTGCTTTTCCTGACGACGGCCAACTACGAAGATGGCATTCCCGAGCCGCTGCGCGATCGCATGGAGATCATCCGCCTGCCCGGTTATCTGCGCACTGAGAAGCTGCACATTGCTCAGCAGTTTTTGGTCCCCAAACAATTGAAGGCCAACGGCCTGCGCGCCCGGCAGTTGGGGATTTCAAAGGAAGCCATTTTGGCGATCATAGACGAATACACTCGCGAGGCCGGCGTGCGCGAACTGGAGCGCCATATCGCCCGCATCTGCCGCAAGGTGGCGCGCAAAGTAGCCGAGGGCAAAGGCAAATCGGCGGTGAAGGTCCAGCCATCGAGCCTGCGCACTTATCTGGGCGTGTCGGCCTATCCGGATCGCAAGCATCGCCTGGAGCCTCTCATCGGGCGAGCGACCGGCCTGGCCTGGACGGCGGCCGGCGGCGAGATTCTCTCGGTGGATGTGACCCTGATGCATGGCCGGTCCGAGCTCATTTTGACCGGCCAGTTGGGCGATGTGATGAAGGAGTCCGCTCGCGCCGCGCTGTCCTATCTCCGTGATCGCGCCGAAACCCTCGGATTGCAGCGCGACTTCTTCAAGGGACGGGAGATCCATCTCCATATTCCCGAGGGAGCCGTGCCCAAGGACGGCCCTTCGGCGGGCATCACCATCGCCGCCGCGCTCTATTCGGCGATCTCCGGCAAACCGCTGCCTCAGGATATCGCCATGACTGGCGAAATCACGCTGCGCGGCGAAATTCTGGGCATCGGCGGGCTGCCGGAGAAGCTCATCGCCGCCAAGCGACACCGGCTGAAGAAAGTGTTGATCCCGCGCGAGAATCTCCCCCAGCTCTCTGAAATCTCTGCCGAAATCCGGCGCGGCTTGAAAGTCTTGCCCGTGGAGAACCTGGATCAGGTCTGGCAAATTCTCCATACCAATACATGAGAGGGCCGATTAGCGCGACGTTTGTAGGCAGCACGGCCAATCCGCTAATCCGGCGGCGCAATCCGCTCCCGGAAGTGATCTTCATGGGCCGGTCCAACGTCGGTAAGTCTTCGTTGATCAACTGCCTGCTGATTCAGAAGAAGCTGGCGAGAACCAGTTCCACGCCGGGGAAAACCCGGCAGTTTTTCTTCTACCAGGTTGAGGAGCGCTTGCTGTTCGTTGATCCTCCCGGTTATGGCTATGCTCACGTCGCTCAGACGGAGCGCACGCGCTGGATTCGAGAGCTGGATCGCTACCTGCGCAAGGCGGAAATGCTCCTGGGGGTCGTGTTGGTTATGGATATGCGCCACGCCCCGCTGCCCATTGACCTGGAAATGGCTCAATGGCTGGCCGAGAGCAAGATTGCGGCGGTTTACGCGCTGAATAAATCCGACAAGCTCACTCGCTCCAAGCGCGCCGAGGCGCTGGCCCGTGCTCGACGAGACTTGACCTTCCCCGATTCCGGCGCCATCGTCCCTTTTTCCGCCCAGACCCGCGAGGGCCGTGATCTGGTCTGGCAAATTATCGAATCCTGGCTGCAGAAATCGGCCTAATCCGTGTCATCCATGGTGCAGACCCCTCATACCCTCTTACCTTTTCTCCGCCAATTGGAGGAGCAGTACCTCCGCAATCCACCCAGCGGCGCGAAAATCGTCGGCTATCTCTGCTTGAGCTCCCCCGTCGAACTGCTCGATGCCGTCGGCGCCATCCCTATCCGCCTGATGCCCGGCTCATCCGATGCCGAGCTGCGCGGCGGCCGCTTTCTAAGTTCCGATTCCTGCTCCTTCTGCAAGGCAATCTTGGGCGGCCTCGATCGCGGAGATATGCAGCCCGACGCCATCCTCGGTTCCACCACCTGCGACCAAATGCGGCGCAATCTGGAGATCATCCAGCGCGATCTGAAGATCAAGACCTTCATCTTCAATTCGCCTCGAACCGCCGATAATCCGTTTTCACGTGAATTCGCCCGCGATGAACTGCATCGCCTGGCAATGGAAATATCCGCCTGGGCCGGCATCGAAATCTCTTCAGATAAATTATTTGATGCCATCGCCCGGCGCAGAAATTTGCGCCAGCGCTTGGCGAATCTTGTAGGGGCGCACCCCGAAGGGGGGCTTCGCTCCAGCAATGCGCCCACATCCGTTTCCCCCTTTTTTAAAGGGGGATTAAGGGGGATTATTGAAATCTCCGGCGCTGAGTTTTTCGCCCTGATGCAGCTTTACCAGACCACCAGCCTCGATTTCTTTGAGGAGCATCTTCCGGAAATCGAGAGTCGGCTGGCGAAACGCCCATCGCCTTTCCAGAAGCCGCCTTTGAGGATGGCTCTTTTGGGCAGTTGCATCGGCGAAGGCGACGACCAGGTCATCAACCTGATCGAGGAGGGCGGCCGCGCCACGGTGATCTACGATTCCATCTGCACCGGCCGGCGGGCGCTGAGAGAATTCGCCGGGGGCCTTCCTCTTTCCCCCTTTTTTAAAGGGGGATCAAGGGGGATTATTAATCCCCCCTCCCCCCCTTTAGAAAAGGGAGGTGACCAAACGGGCGATCCTTTTGAAATCCTAACATCCCTCTACCACGACCCAATCCTCTGCCCCCACCTCCTGCCCAATGAGCGCCTTTTTGAAGTCGCAGCCGAAGAGATCCGAGCCTTGGGCGTGCAGGGCGTTATTTATAAGACTCTGAAATTCTGCCACCCCTGGGGCTTCGAAGCCAGGCGCTTCAAAGAGACCCTCGGGCTTCCCTTCCTCCACCTTGACCACGACCTCTCCAATTCCGCCATTGGTCAAATGCGCACGCGCATTGCGGCCTTTATCGAACAGCTCACGATCGGCCCAAAGAGGTAGGGTGGATTACGAGGGGACACGACTGCCCCTCGGTTGTTCCCATCGCTTCCCGACCGTTTTTCCCTTGACTTTCCCCCATTACTTCCGTATCATATAAAAACGCATTAGGAGAATCAGCCTCTCACGAACCGTCCCTTCCAACTTTACACTCATCTGGCGCCCGAGCGCGCCGCTCTGGTCGGCGTGGCGCTGAAAGGCGATGACGCCTGGATCACGCAGGATTCGCTCGAGGAGTTGGCGCTTCTGGCCGACACCGCTGGAGCGCAAGTCGTCGAGCGTTTCGTGCAGTCGCGCCCGCATCCCGATCCCGGCACCTTCATCGGCCGCGGCAAGGTGACCGAAATCGCAGATCGCAACGGCTCCTTCGATCTGGTCATCTTCGACGATGATCTGACCCCCGCGCAGGCCTCCACCCTGGAAGAGATGATCGGCAAGCGCGTCCTCGACCGCTCCGGGCTGATTCTCGACATCTTCGCCCGCCGCGCCCGCAGCAAAGAATCCCGCACTCAAGTCGAACTGGCTCAACTGCAATACCTTCTGCCCCGCCTGACCGGCCGCTGGGTGCATCTCGAACGTCAAGCCGGCGGCATCGGCTTGCGCGGCCCCGGCGAAACGCAGCTCGAGACCGACCGCCGCTTGGTGCGCAAACGGATCGCGCGGTTGTCGAAAGATCTGCAGGCCATCGAACGCCAGCGCACCACGCAGCGCCGCCGCCGTCAGAACCAATTCAAGGTCGCCATCGTCGGCTATACCAACGCCGGCAAATCCACTCTGCTGAACGCTCTGACCGATTCTCAGGTCTTCGTCGAGGATCGCCTCTTCGCCACGCTCGACGCCACCATCCGCCAGATGAAAAGCCCCGACGCTCACCGCATCCTGCTGATTGACACCGTGGGCTTCATCCGCAAATTGCCGCATCACCTCGTGGCTTCCTTCCGATCCACGCTGGAGGAGGTTGTCCTGGCAGACCTGCTTCTTCACCTCATTGATCTCTCTCATCCGCATTATCCTGCGCAGATGCGGCAGGTGGATCAAACGCTTGCAGAGATGGGCCTGCAGGATCGCCCCCGGCTGCTCGTTTTCAACAAAGTGGACCGCGTGGAATACTCCGCCGAGTTGCAACGCGTTCAGGCCGAGTTTCCCGATGCCGTCCTGATCAGCGCCCTACGGGGAATCCAGTTGGAGGCTTTGCGCCTGCGGTTGCAGCGAGCGCAGGATGTCTGGCTCGCCCGTCGTCGTCAAGCGCAGTCCACCATGCCGGATAATAGCGAATACTAAATCTCCATCAGATTGAATTTGGCACAGGCGCACTTATGCACGGTGCGCCTTTTCATCTCGAAAAATTGACGAAGCGCTTGCAAAATAGCGCTCATCAGCGTAATTTAGACAAATCTTATTTTATTCGAGGAACCGCATCATGCCGAAGAAATCCCAGAATCTTCTATCCCTGGATCTTCTGAAAAAACTAACGGCCGCCACCGGCATTTCCGGCCGCGAGGAAGACGTTCGCTCGCTGATTATAGCCGAGATGAAACCGCTGGTGGATGATCTGAAAACCGACGTTATGGGCAACGTCATCGGCCACCGCAAAGGAAAGACTCCGCTGAAGGTTGTTATGGCCGCTCACATGGATGAGATCGGCTTCATGGTCAATCATATTGACGATAAGGGTTTCCTGCGCATCATCCCCATCGGCGGATTCGATCCGCGCACTCTGATGGCGCAGAAAGTCCTGGTGCACGGCAAAAAGCAATTGACAGGCGTCTTTGGATCCAAGCCCATCCATGTCCTCTCCGAAGAGGAGAAGAAGAAAGTTCTTAAAGTCGAGGACTATTTCGTAGATTTGGGGCTGCCGGGCGACGAGGTGAAAAAGCTCGTTTCCGTCGGCGATCCCGTCACCTGGCACCGCGAATTCACCGAAATTGGCGACTGCGTGGCTAGCAAATCCTTCGACGACCGCGTCGGCGTTTTCGTCATGATAGAAGCCTTGCGAAAAATTAAAGATCAACCGCTGAATTTTGAGCTTTATGCCGTGGCGACGGTGCAGGAAGAGGTCGGCGTGCGCGGAGCCACCACCTCCGCCATCGGCCTCGATCCCGACGTCGGCATCGCCGTGGACATCACTCTGGCCAATGACGTCCCCGGTGCGCCTGATCATGAGCGCGTTACCGTTCTGGGAGAAGGAGCTGCTATCAAAATTATGGATAGTTACTCCATCTCCAATCCCAAGCTGGTGGAGCATTTCAAGGCCGTTGCCAAGAAGCATCGCATCAAGACGCAGATGGAGATCCTGCCGCGCGGAGGCACCGATGCCGGAGCCATCCAGCGCGCCGGAAAGAAAGCTGCCGTGGTGACCCTTTCCATCCCCACGCGCTACGCCCATTCCACCGTCGAAACCTGCCATAAGGACGATATCCAGGCTTCGATAGATCTGCTGGCGGCCTATCTGCTCGATAATGGCAAAAGAGATTACGTGCTCTAAGCTAATGCCACCAACCATCAGAGCCCCCTTCAGGGGGCTTTTAATAGATTTAGTCCCGTCCTTGAGGGCGGGGCGCGCCTGAGGCGAATCCATGTCCCCCAAAATCACCGCCCACCGAGCCCCCGGAACCCGCGACTTTCTCCCCGATGAAATGGCGCTGCGCGAGCGCGTGCGCCGCGTTATCGAGGAGACCTTCCGGCTCTACGGCTTCCAGCCGCTGGAAACGCCCGCCACGGAACGCCTCGAGATCCTGACCGGCAAATACGGCGAAGAGGCTGACCGCCTGATCTTCAAGATTCTGAAACGCGGCGAAGAGCTTGAATCCGGCAAAGCCTCCGGCGATTTGGCCGATTTGGGATTGCGCTATGATCTGACCGTCCCCCTGGCTCGCGTCGTCGCCATGCACCGCGGCGAATTGACCTACCCCTTCAAGCGCTACCAGATCCAGCCGGTCTGGCGAGCCGAACGCCAGCAGAAAGGCCGCTACCGCGAATTCGTCCAGTGCGACGCCGATATCGTGGGCACGTCATCCGTCTCCGCCGACGCGGAAATTATCGCGCTGACGGATGATATTCTGCAGAGGCTGGCCATTCCGGGATATCGCATACATATTAATCATCGGATGCTTCTGCAGGCCATCGCCAGGGCCGCCGGGGTCGCAGATGCGCGATTTTTGGAGATGTGTGTTGTCATTGATAAAACGGATAAAATCGGATTGGATGGCGTCCTGGAGGAATTGGGGAGCAAGGATTTTGGTTCGAGAATAATTCAACTGCTCAAGGAAATGCTGGCCTGTCCCGAAGAGCCTTTGGAAGCCATGAAATTCATCCGAAATCATGTGGATGAATTTGACGCGGGCCGCAAAGCCATTGAGGAAATGCGGCATCTGTTCGCCGATTTGACGGCTCTGGAAATCCCGGAGCGCAGGTTGGCTTTTAGAATTTATTTGGCCCGCGGTCTCGACTATTACACCGGCCCCATCTTCGAGACGTTGATCGAAGAACCCAAGATCGGCTCCATCACCGGCGGCGGGCGCTACGACAACTTGATCGGCGTCTTCTGCGGCGAGACCATCCCCGCCACCGGCACCACCATAGGCATCGAACGCATCTTTGACGTCATGCGCGAGCTGAACCTCTTCGGTGAAGTCGCCGCCGCCTCGGCTCAGGTTTTGGTCGCTGTCTTCTCCGATGAGACCCGCTCCGAATCTCTGAAGATCGCCGCCGAATTGCGCAAGGCGGGCATCGCAACCGAGGTCTATCTCGAGCCGCCCAAAAAGCTGGCCAAGCAATTCGCCCACGCCGACAAGAAGAAGATCCCCTTCGTCGTCATCGCCGGGCCGGATGAGGTGAGCAGGGGAGAGGTAACCATAAAGAACTTATCCACCGGCGAGCAGAGGACCGTGCCTCGAAACAACCTCGCAGAAGCAATTTCTCATAATTCCGCGTAGCGGTCGGGCTTGTGACCGAAGGGAACCCCTTGTATGTTGAATTTTTATTAAATTAGAGATTGGAGAGGAAGAGCTTGGTCAATACCATTAAGGCCAGAAGGAAAAATAGCGTTCGGGAGGTGACCGGCCGTAGACCCCTGGTTTTAGCTACC
>Ga0299915_10000590_pt1 | contig 27412 bp, 23 predicted proteins | sample RVTome_13_FD_200263 | JGI IMG/M metagenome (GOLD analysis project Ga0299915, IMG submission 200263) | Soil microbial communities from uranium-contaminated site in the Upper Colorado River Basin, Wyoming, United States - RVT92D227 (version 2) ... | reverse complement strand
TCTAGCCACCTGCTCTGATCCCGCGAGTTGCGAGGCATCACTGTCCAGTGTGTCATGTCCAGCTACGGGTCAAGCAGAATCTACCTGCCCTAGCACGCCAGTAGTAGAGAAATTTATGCCGACCTGCGGTTTCTGCTGGGGAATCAGCCTTGCCTTCGCTGGTAAGAGTTGGGCTGGAGCTGATATCGGTGGCCATCCCCGGATTAACAACAATCATCTCAACCATTTCGGAACCAGTGAGTGCAGCGGCGGTAACAAAGGCGGTGACTGGGGAATCACCGGTGCCCCTCACACTGAATGCTGCTCTTTAACCTGGGCTCTGCAGGATAACTGCTTCGGGAAACCGTACGGCGACGTTTGCGCACCGAATTAGAACTGTAGTATAAAAAAGATATATTTTAAACAAGTAATAAGTTTAGATTATTGAACCCTGACCGAGGATACGGTCAATCCTCGGTCAGGTTTTCTATTGGGCGCTTATAACATTTGATACCACGACTATAACCAATAAAAGTTGTGGCCTCCTCTAACAGAACTAAAACCCTAATCTTGCTAGTATTTAGCTCTATAGACAGAGGGCCGTTTTGTCAGACGAAACTGGGTTAACTAAGGTGTATGTCGCCAGGAGTCAGCCCGAGGCGGAAATTGTGAAAGGGCGTCTCGACTGCGAGGGTATTCCGGCTATACTTCGCTATGAGTCTGCGGGAATTGTCTATGGAATCACTGTTAACGGACTGGGGCAGGTAGAGGTGCTAGTTCCAGCTCATTTGGCTCAGAGTGCCAGAGAAATTCTAGCCGTCACGGAAAACGAGGAATACTAGGCTTCCAGGCCAAGCTCTGAATACAGGGCTTGAAAATCAAAACAATTATCCAGGACCTTTCCAAATATCCCCAGCTTCCCACCGCTCCAAAAACTAGCTTTGGTCAATGCCTCCTCGATACCGGCTATAGCTACAGAAGTGTCCTGTTTAACCATAATTATCGGCACGTGCTTCTCTTGAGCCCGAACGATAACAGATGGTAAAGGTTTTACACCATTGGTAACAATCAGACATTTGGTTGGGGTTTCCAAAGCAGCTAGCTGCATGTCGGCACGTTCGCCGCGAACGACAACTGCTTTATTTGCCTTCCGATTGAAATACATAACTCCTGAATCAACGGTCATGGCCCCTACCATTACATTTTCTACTATCTCATCAGTCTTTTCCGGGGCAGTTAGTATTTCGCCATTGAGAACTTGGGCTAAGTCTTTGGCGCTTACGCCAAGCAGGCTCCGAACCTCTGGCAGTATACCCAGAACTTTAATCCCTGCCTTGTTAAATGATGCTGCTAACTGAGGTGCTACCGTTTCTATTTTAGACCTCGGCATAAGGTTAATAATAACTCCTACCAGATGTTTAACTTTTTTACTAATCTCAACAATCTTCGACACATCAAAATTCGGTGAATAATGAAGCACTATAATCACTCTTGCCTCCAAGGTATCGGTGACCGTATAGCACGCAAGAGTAGACACTTTATCTAAACCTAAATCGTTCACCCCCTCCATAACAACGACATCTTTGTCGTTGGATATTTTGTGATATGCCTGCTTAAGTTTCTGCGAGAAATCAGTTACATCTTCGGTCAAGTTTCGCCACAGTTCTTGCTGGGAAAGATGAAAGGGACAAATCAGCTCTTCAGAATCAGTCAACTTCAAGCTGTCCTTAATGAAAGCAGCATCTTCACAGCCGTTATCACTGCCGGTTTGAATAAGATGGACGGGCACCATAAAACCCACTTTTGACCCTCGGTCAAGTAATTTTTTGCCAATACCGGCACACATGGCAGTTTTGCCCGCAGATTCCGTAGACGTTATATATAGAGCGACCACTTTACCTCCTAAATATGAACCTTGTAATTATATTATCTGGCATAACTCTTTACAACCGAGAGAAAGCAGCTTATAATATGTGTTAATCTTCAATACTAACTGAGGGTTACCAGACTCTCAGTTTTTTTAGTAGCTTTCCATACAGGAGAAAATCACATGGGGCAAAAGAAAATCCTTATTACTCAAGAGGGTTTGGCTAAACTAAACTCTGAGCTGGACCACTTACTTTCGGTACGAAGGCAAGAGATAGCCGGCAAAATTAAGCGCGCCCGAGAAATGGGAGGCACTGAGAACAACGCCGAATACGAAGATGCCAAGAATGACCAGGCTTTTGTCGAGGGCAGAATATTGATGCTGGAGAACATCGTTAAGAACGCAACAGTCATCGAATCACCGGCCATGCCAGGCACGGTAGAAATGGGCGATAAGGTGCTCATACAAAACCAGGACGGCAAAATAGAGCAGTTCACCATCGTGGGCAGCGCCGAAGCCAGCCCTGTTGAGGGCAAAATTTCGAATGAATCACCGGTAGGAAAAGCTCTGCTGGGGAAAAAAATCGGCGACGAGGTCGAGGTCACAACCCCGGCCGGGTTGCTTAAGCTCCTGATAATGGATGTAAGTTGACTATTCGCTCTTTAGAATATTCCTTTATCACGGACTGCTGCGTGCCATGGCCAGATTGAAGCATATTGCCCAACAGCGCCTGGATAAGTTGGAAAAAATTCGAGGCCAGGGAATAAATCCATATCCTCGTTCCTATCACCGCAGCCATACCACGCAAGAAGCAGTAACCCTTTACCAGCAGACAGAATCAAGTCCGAATGACATACCGAGTCCAGAATTCAGTCTAGCCGGTCGAATTACAGCTATTCGCTTCATAGGTAAGATTGCTTTCTTCGACATCCGCGACGGTTCAGGCAAAATTCAAGCCTTTTTTAGCCATGACATCGTTGGCAATGATAAATATGAATTTCTCCATGAAATAGATATAGGTGACATTATCGGCGTTACGGGGAAGCTTTTTAGAACAAAGGCAGGCGAAATCAGTATCGAGGTAAAAGACTTCACCCTGTTAGCTAAATCTCTGCAACCACTGCCGGAGAAATGGCATGGGTTGGTGGATGTAGAGAAGCGGTACAGACAACGTTATCTCGACTTAATATCCAACGAAGAAATTAAGCCTATTTTCAGATTGCGGAGCCAGGTAATCTCAGCTTTGAGACATTTTTTGAACGAGCGGGGATTTATCGAGGTGGAAACGCCGGTGCTGCAGCCGGAGGCAGGAGGAGCTCTAGCCCGACGCTTTAAAACACACCATCAAGCGCTAGACCAGGACCTGCACCTTCGCATTGCGCTGGAGCTTTATCTGAAACGTCTAATAATAGGCGGTTTCGATAAGGTTTACGAGATCGGCCGCGTATTCCGCAATGAAGGTATATCCACAAAACATAACCCTGAATTTACCATGTTGGAAATCTATGAAGCATACGCTGATTACAACGATATGATGACGCTTTTTGAAGATATGGTACGCTACATTGCTAGAGGAATCATGGAAAAGACCGTGATCAAGTTCGGCAACGAATCTATCAACCTCGAATCTCCGTGGCAACGCATTTACCTGCGTGAAGCCGTAAAAGAGCGCTGTGGCATTGACTTTGAGGATTATCCCGATGCTAACTCACTGCGCCGGAGGATGGAACAACTGGGGCTGGAAGTCGACCCTAAAAAAGATAGAGGCCGTTTAGTTGATGAGCTTATATCCACATTCGTTGAGCCTGCTTTAATACAGCCCACGTTTCTCGTGGATTATCCTGTAGAAATGTCACCCCTAGCCAAGAAAAGACAAGACAATGACCGCCTGGTAGAGCGCTTTGAGGCTTTTATCGGCGGCATGGAAGTCGCCAACGCCTTTACTGAGCTTAATGACCCCATAGAGCAAAGAGAACGTTTCCGAAAGCAAAGGGAAATACAATCCGCGGAGTTAACTAAAGCAAAAGCGGGCGAGGAAGAACGTGAGGTAGAAGTCATTGACGAGGACTTTCTTACGGCCCTGGAATATGGAATGCCACCTACCGGCGGTCTGGGAGCAGGCATTGACCGTCTGGCAATGCTGTTCTCTGACAAACAATCCATCCGTGAGATTATCCTTTTCCCACAGCTAAAAACAAAATAGCAGAGTTAATCCATGCTGGATATTAAGTTAATCCGTGACAATCCTGAAATAGTCCGTGAAGCCATGGAAAAGCGAGGCGAGAGTACTTCGCTCGACCAAATAACTAGCCTGGATGAGCAACGGCGTCAGCTTCTCCACGAGATGGAGACCCTCCGGGCACACCGCAATGAGGTCAGTAAACAAATAGGCAAGATGGAGGATAAGCCATCGCAGCTTATTGCTGAGATGCGGCAACTTGGCGAAAAGGTAACCTCTCTTGAAGCCGAAATAGGTCAAGTTGAATCCAGACTAGACGACTTCCTCCTTCGATTACCTAACATACCGGCTGCTGACGTGCCTGTCGGCAAAGATACACAGGACAATATAGTGGTGCGTTCCTGGGGTAAGCCAACCGAATTCACATTTACACCACTACCCCATTGGGAACTAGGGGAGAAGCTAGACATCGTCGATTTTCAGCGTGGAGTCAAGCTTTCAGGCAGTCGCTTTTACGTACTTAAAGGTCAGGGGGCTCGTCTCCAGCGAGCGCTCATCACATTCATGCTCGACCTACACGTCAAAGAACACGGCTACACAGAAATCTACCCGCCTTTCATGGTAAAACGGGAATGTATGGTCGGCTCCGGCAATTTGCCCAAATTTGCGGATAACCTGTACCACGATGAAGAGGACGATTTCTGGTTTGTGCCTACTGCTGAGGTGCCCTTGACCAATTTACATCGTGATGAAGTCCTGCCGCCCGGTACTTTGCCTATTTATTATGTCGCTTATACCGCCTGTTTCCGCCGAGAGAAGATGGCAGCCGGCAAGGATACCAGAGGCATCAAGAGAGGACATCAGTTTGATAAAGTGGAGCTCTATAAGTTCGCTGAGCCGGAAACATCGGATAAGGAGCTAGAGAAGTTAGTTGAGAACGCTGCAGACGTAAGCCGCCGCCTGGGCATACCTTACCGTGTGGTACAATTATGTACCGGCGACCTGGGCTTCGCCTCAGCTAAATCATTCGATATCGAAATGTGGGCTCCCGGCTGTGGCGAATGGCTGGAGGTCAGCTCTTGCAGCAATTGTGGTGACTTCCAGGCCAGGCGGACGAACATTCGCTATCGTCCCGAGCCTAAAGCCAAGCCGAGCTTTGTCCATACTCTTAACGGTTCGGGGCTGGCTTTGCCTCGTGTATTCATAGCGCTGCTGGAGAACTACCAGCAAGCTGATGGCAGTATAAAAGTCCCTGAAGCACTGGTACCGTATATGGGTACAGAGATAATCAAAAAGGTCTAATAGATGCCGGACAGTTCAAAGCCGCGTTACGCTTGCCCTCAATGCTCGACTAAAATGATTTCGCAGTTCGGTAACTGCCCCAATTGCGGCTATATCGGTAGCATGGAAGACAAGGATATCTATCTACGAGGTAAAAATGCCGCCGGCAAACCGGTAAAAGTCGACCCTCCGATGCCGCAAGCAGACAGCCCAAAGCAAAAAAAATCTAAAAGTACAGAAATGCTGGCCAGGTATACGTGTCCCCGCTGTGGAGCCAGGGCTGGCAAAGCATTCGGCCGCTGCCTGAATCACCGTAGTTGTGGCTATTCCGGTCCCATGAAAACAAGTGCTGTCAGCGAGCCAAAACCAAAATGATAATTGCCGGAAGGCTTATCTCCCCGAGACCAACTCAACCGGTACATCCCCTGCTCCGTTTTTTTGTTTTAAGTGACTGACATGTATAATCTAGGACAAATATTTAAACTGTCTATTTATAAAGATTGAAGACAAACGGTAAATAAACCTGTGAAGAGGCCTATGTGCAAAAAATAATATTGTGTCCTACATGTCGAGTACAGGTAAAAAAGGATAATTTAGGCGAACTTTTGTGCCACAGTTGCGGAGTGAGGCTGTGTCCCAAAGCTCACGTCTTCGATGGCAAAATATGTCAATTTTGCGGCTGGGAAGACCCTAACTACAGCCTGTGGCAGAAGGCACAGAAAGCGCGGCAACAAAGCTCTGTATCTAGGAAACCGAAGGAGTCCTCCTTTGATAGCAAGCCACAATACATGTGCCCACGTTGTTACACGCAGGTTAACACATCACGGGGAATTTGTCCCGATCAACGGGGTTGCGGATACAGCGGGCTTATGCAACGCAGGGATGTCCCGGAACCAGCAGCAAGTGCCCCTCCAGCACTAGTTAGCAAGCCAACGGGTATCACCTCCCGGTCGTATGAATCAGTACCCCCGGCATCAAGTAAAACAAGCATCGCACCGCATCGAAGTCCATTTTTGAAAGAAGTATCCAAGACTGAGCGGACACCATGGGAATTTCCCTCGCTGAGACGTTTTGTAAGACCGATACTAGCCAGCCTGCTATTATGTATTATAATTATAGGCCTTATCTTTGGCGGAATTTACGCCACTCGATTCTTCAGCCGAATTACCGAGCTTTGGGCTCAAATACCCGACCCGTTTATCACATCTTCCCAGAGTGGCGTCCAAATACCAGACCCGACCATAACTCCATCCAAGACATATACATTAAGCATGAGTGTAGTACCTGAAGCCTCAGGTGAGATTAAAATAGTATCTCCTACTTCAAGCACCGGGACGTTTGCGCCTGGAAGCCAAATCACACTGTTGGCCGTCCCTGATGACTGCCACGCTTTTAATTATTGGGTTGGTGTCGATGGTTCCGCGGAGACCATCACCATTTCGATGGACTCGAATAAGAGCATCACCGCAAATTTCCGAGCTATAGAAACGTCGCCGCCGGTCATTGCAGAACTAAAGGCAGCCTGCAATTCGGATATAAGCGCCACTATAACCTGGTTAACGGATAAGCCGGCAACGAGTCAGGTTGAGTATGGGAATACAAAAGACTATGGATTGACCGCCATATCGAATGGTGAACTGACCACCAACCACAAGGTCCGGATGACCGGACTCGTGCCTAATACAACATACTATTTCTCGGTGAAGTCAGCGGACAAATGCGGAACTGAAGCCAACGAAACAAAAATGCTGACTACCCTCCGTGAAATAAAGTCCGGCGAGCGGGTCGGAGAACGTGCCATAGATTTTACCCTACCATACTACAACGACGATAGTCCGGAATCGCCCAATAAAGCCGGCAACAACGAGACATTAAGCACGTATATAGGGAAAAAGAAGATTTTGCTTAACTTCTGGAGCACTTTCTGCGGAGCTTGTATAGGCGAATTCCCGTATATACGGGGAATATATGAAAATGAGAATTTGGCTAACAGGAACTCTGCAAATTCAGATTTCGTTGTATTTACCATATGCATTGACACCAAAATAGACGAGGCTCCAGGGCGTATAAAGACGCTCGAAGGCAAATTTAGCGACGAATCGGGGCCTTTCACGTTTCCCATTCTGTTCGATACGGTAGGACAGACTAAGAAGGACTACCATATCTGGACTATACCCGAGACCGTTTTTATTGACACGGACGGCATTATCAGAGAAATCAAGATTGGACGGTTCAAAAATATAGAGGAAATAGAAGCTATACTCGAATCTCTAAACTAGCTGCTGACTTTCTACTGTTTATATGTACTTTAGTCCTATATCGACAAGTTGCTCCCCTACGCGAAAGTTTTTAGTAATTTTTTACTAAGTGTATAATATCATGGAGAATATATGCAGAATGCATAGCAAAATGTATAGAGAAAGTGAACCTAATGAGCAAAGTTACCGAAACGGCCGGAGTGGGTTAAAGTGCAACCTAGAATAACTCTGTGCTCTGTTTGCCACTCACAGATGCCTGCCGGCCAGTCTCTGTGTAAGAACTGCGGCTCGACGCTTTGCCCGCACTGCCGTGAGCTTCTTCCTCAGAGGTCAAGATACTGTCCGAAATGTGGCTTCCTCAGTATTGCGGAGGAACAAGCCCCGATCAGAAAAGCGGCCTCATCGGCTACATCAGCCAGGCCGCAAGCTATCCCGATTCCGCGAGTATCTGTTGCTGTGCCACAATCCGTGGCACAGGCTGCCGTACGCCAGCAGTCATTCGGGACTCCAATAGTCCAGCATCAGCGCAACTGTCCCAAATGCGGCGCCAGTATTGACCATGAATTGGGGCGATGCTCCGGCTGCGGCTTGCTTTATGGAGTCAAGCATCGGGTAATACAACAACAAACGCCATCGGCTACACTGCCGGCACGCTCTCCACTTCCACCAAGGCCGCAGAGTGCTACGGGGCAACAACCGCCGGCAGCACAAGCTATGAGGCCTCAATACGGTAATCCGGGACCTGTCCTTCCTGTGCCCAGCTTTAGACAGAGCCCAACAAATTACGGCTCACCCGGCCGCATGCCACAGGGTGGCATATTAATGCCAATACCAAGTATGGCTCCGGCGGCCGCCGGTGCCATGTCTGTCAGCGTACCTATGGCGCCAAGGCCATATCAATATCAAACGATACCGCCAACATCCATGGGGCGGGGCATGTCAGCCCCGGGAAATAGGGGCTTAATGGGAGTGGTTACTACCGCGCTCATTATAATAATCCTATTTCTTGCCGGAAGCGGTATCTACTACTTGTTGAACCGAACTGGGACAACACCTGCGATATATAGCCCTACTAATGACTCAATTGCCAGAATGCAAGACATTTCAGCAACCGAAACAGGTGCTACCATTACCTGGAAAACCGACCAGCCCGCTTCCAGTCAGGTCATTGTTCGCGACTCCAGCGGCGCCATTATTACCGAAGTAGAACCGCAAGAAACTCTGGACACCGGACACTCCGTGGTCGTAAGTGGCCTTAAACCAAATACAACCTATTACTATACTTTAATATCTACAGATGCCACCGGCACTGACACAACATCCGAGGGGAAACTGACGACAACAACAGCTACAACAGCCGTAGTCACAGCTGACAAGACCTCACCAACAATTGCGGGAGTTAATATTTCCAACATTAGTGAATCAAGCGCCACCGTCACCTGGACGACTAATGAACCCGCCACCAGTCAGGTTAAATACGAAAAAAGCGAAAGATCTGGCTCAACCACGCCGATAAATAAAAACCTTACTACCAACCACATTGTAAGGATAGCCAACTTGGAATCCGGTATAACATATAACTACAGTGTTATATCCAGAGATGCTGCCGGTAACGAAGTCGTATCCGCAGTCAAACAAACATTTAGGACTTTAGCCCCTATTCCGGTTGGTTCCAAGGTCGGTAACCGCGCCCCCGATTTCACTTTGAAAGACCTTAACGGAAAAGATGTGAGACTGGGCGATTTCCGAGGCAAGATTGTAATGATCAACTTCTGGGCCATTTGGTGCGACCCCTGCGTCAAGGAATTGCCTGCAATTAATGCTGTTTTTAAGGAATGGGAGGACAAAGGGCTGGTGGTACTCGCCATCGCTGTCAATAAAAACGAACAGCTTAGCTCGGTAGAGCTTTTCATAAGGCAAAGCAAATATACTTTTCCGGTGCTATTCGATGCACAGGGACAGGCTAATAGTCGCTACGGTGTAGGTACTTACCCCACAACCTTCTTCATAGATGCCGAAGGTATAGTCAGGAAAGTACAGGTAGGCTCTTTCCAGGACCAGGCAACTATTGAGAAGATACTCGGCTCCCTCAAATAACTCTACATAAACCCCTGTTTACATTGGAGAATACGTTCCAGTCGCTCCCGTAGCAGATGTACCTGACTACCACTCATTTCATTATGTGTTATTTCATTGCGAGTCGTTCCGCTGAAGGACGCAGCAATCTGGGCACGGGCGTGAGATTGCCACGCGGAGTTTACCCTGAGCCCTGTGAGATTCTTCGCTACGCTCAGAATGACATGTAGCGAAGGACTCGCAATGACAGATGATAATTGCCGATGCTCCAGGTTACTCCCTGACGGTTGCCAAACATACATCTATTCCCTATACTAGGTTGGTTTTGGGAGGGGTGGCCGAGTGGACGATGGCGACGGTCTTGAAAACCGTTTTCGCGAAAGCGAACGTGGGTTCGAATCCCACCCCCTCCGCCAAATAACTGTAATCTTAATTAATCGCCGTAATGACGGATAATCACTATAATGATAGATAATCGCCGTAATCACGGACAATCGTTGTAATCTTAAATAATCGTTGTAATCATACAAAGGAGAGAGCCGGATGAAAATCCACGAGTACCAGGCCAAAGCGCTATTTTCCGAATTCGGCATACCGATACCCAAAGGTGCTATAGCCAGCACGCCAGCCGAAGCTAAAAGTATAGCTGCCGAGCTTGGAGGCAAGGTGGCTATCAAAGCTCAGGTATACGCCGGCGGTAGAGGTAAAGCTGGCGGCATAAAGGTAGCCAATGCCCCTGAAGAGGCAGAAAAGCTGGCGGGACAAATACTGGGCACCAGGCTGGTGACACATCAAACCACTCCGGAAGGTGTACCGGTGAGCAAGGTCCTGGTAGAAAAGGCAGTCGGCGTCCAACGCGAGCTTTATCTCAGCATCATCGTCGACACTGCCAGCCGGATGCCGGTAATGATAGCCAGTGAGGCCGGCGGCATGGACATCGAAGAGGTAGCTCGATTAAGCCCAAAGAAAATCCTCAAGGTCTATATTGACCCGACGGCTGGCTTTCAGGCCTTCCAGGGACGCAAGCTGGCCTATGGGATGAACTTAAGCTCAGCCCAGGTTAGACCAGCCACCAGCCTGATGGCAAGCCTGTACCAGCTCTTTCAAGCCAAAGACTGCTCCCTGGCCGAAATCAACCCTCTAGTGGTCACCACTGACGGCGAAATTATGGCACTCGATGCCAAGTTGAACTTCGATGATAACGCCCTTTTCCATCACGGCGATATCGAACAGCTTCAAGATGTGGAACAGGAAGATCCGATTGAAGTCAAGGCTAACGAACTGGGGGTAAAAAACTACATCAAAATGGACGGCAATATCGGCTGCATGGTCAACGGGGCCGGCTTAGCCATGGCAGTCATGGACCTTATCACCCAGGCCGGAGGCAGGCCGGCTAACTTTCTCGATATCGGCACCGTCAATAATACCGAACGGGTTATCGCCGCCTTCAAGGTTTTCACCACCGACCCCAGTGTTAAGGCAATTTTGGTTAATATATTTGGCGGCATTGCCAGAGTAGATGTAATTGCCCAGGGCATTGTCGAAGTGCACCAGCAAATGGACATTCGACTTCCTCTGGTTGTCAGATTAGCCGGCACCAATGTCGATGAAGGCAAAAGCATCCTGGCCCAATCCAAAATAAAGTTTATCGAAGCCACGAACTTCTATGATGCCGCCCGCAAGGCAGTAGCCGCCGCCAAAGGAGAAAAAAATTGAGCATCCTTATTGACAAAAAGACGCGCTTGCTGGTCCAGGGAATTACGGGCGGCGAGGGTAGCTTTCACACCCAGCGTTGTATCGAGTATGGTACCAGGGTGGTCGCCGGCGTTACCCCGGGAAAAGGAGGCAGCGAGACATTGGGTGTACCCGTATTCAACACAGTAGAGGAGGCGGTAGAGAAAACTGGAGCCGATGCCAGCCTGATTTTTGTGCCGGCTTCATTTGCCGCTGACGCCATACTGGAAGCTGCCGACAGTGGTATTCCGCTGGTGGTCTGTATCACCGAGGGTATCCCCATTCTGGATATGGTTACGGTACATAATTACCTTAAAGACAAATCAACTCGACTTATCGGTCCCAATTGCCCCGGCCTCATATCTCCGGGAAAATGCAAGGCAGGACTTATGGCCGGTGAAATTCATCTGCCGGGCAATGTCGGTGTCGTCTCCCGCAGCGGCACATTGACCTATGAAACAGTTGCCCAGCTAACTAGCCTGGGCATCGGCCAATCCACCTGCGTCGGCATCGGCGGCGACCCAATGCCCGGCAGCACTTTCGTTGACATACTTGAGCTGTTCCAAAAAGACAAAGATACCAGGGCGGTAGTGCTCGTCGGCGAAATCGGCGGCACCGCAGAGCAGGAGGCTGCCAAATTCATCAAGGAGAAAATGACCAAGCCGGTTGTCGCCTTTGTCGCCGGAGCCACAGCCCCACCGGGCAGGCGAATGGGCCATGCCGGAGCTATTATCAGCGGCAGTTCAGGCAGAGCGCAGGATAAGATAGCCGCCCTGGCCGCTGCCGGAGCTACTATAGCCCCCAACCCGGCGGAAATCGGAACCACCGTAAAAAAGGTGCTGGAGACAAATTCATGAACGACATAGAAATGTATCTTAGACCTTCCCCCACAATTGACAGCGATAACGAGTCCATAAGACAAAAGTCCGCAGATTTGACCAAAGGTAAAGAGATGGCCGAGGATAAGGCTAAAAGCCTTTTCTATTGGGTGAGAGATAATATTAAATACAACCCACTGGTGCCAGTGGAGATTTTTGAAGACTACAAAGCAAGCAAGACATTAGAAAGGGGACAGGGATTTTGCGTTGAAAAGGCGGCTGTCCTGGCTGCCTTTGCTCGAGCCGTGGGCATCCCGGCTCGTCTACACCTTGCTGATATTCGGAATTATCTTGTTTCCGATAAATTGCTCAAGGTTATGAATACGAATTTGTTTAGCTACCACGGTTACACCGAGCTATACATCAAAGGGAAATGGGTCAAGGCAACCCCGGCTTTCGACCTGAAAATGTGCCAGGAGAACAGAATCATACCGGTGGAATTCGATGGCCAAAATGATACCATATTCCACTCCCACAATTTGGATGGAAAACTGCACATCGAATACGTCGCAGACCATGGACATCGCGTGGGTGTACCTGTAGACGAAATAATAGCTGCCTGGGAACAGCATTATGGGCTTAATGCTCAGGAGCGATTAAACCGTTTCATTCAGGCAGAAAAGGCAAAGGGGAAAAAGTGAAAGTGACGAAAATAACAATGAATCAAATGGAAGGGCAGCTATCCTGTGGACGCAAATATACTGATTGAGGAAATTCATACTCCACTGACTGCTGCTGAAGCTTTCGAGCTGCTTCACGGCCAGCCTCATAGCTTTTTCCTCGATGGAGGCATGGACCCTCAGAGGCTGGGGAGGTACTCCTTTATCGGCATCGACCCCTTCCTGGTGATGAGCAGCCGGGACAACCAGGTCACCATCACAAGGCAGGACAGGCAAGAGAACGAACAGGGCAATCCATTCGATGTTCTGGGTAAACTGCTGGAGACATATCGACTGGACTCCTCCCCGTCACCGATTCCTTTCTGTGGAGGTGCCGTGGGCTACCTCAGCTACGACCTATGCCATTTCATCGAGTGTCTCCCCACCACAGCCATAGATGACCTGAAGCTGCCGGAAAGCTATTTCGGCTTTTATGATACTATACTAGCTTTTGATAACCTCGAGGGCAAAGCCTATATAGTTTCTACAGGCTTCCCCGAACTCGACCAGCGCCAGAGGCTTAAGAGAGCCGGGCTGCGCCTCGAGGAGATGAAAAGTCGCCTGGCTTCGCCCCTGCCACACATCCAGGAAGCAAATTCAGCCAGAGCCAGGAAAACGGCTGAAGCCGTGCTCAAGTCCAATTTCACGCCTGAATGCTATATGGAGGCGGTTAACAGGGTCAGGGAATATATCGCTGCCGGTGATGTCTTTCAGGTCAACCTTTCCCAGCGCTTCCAGACCGAACTGACCGTTACCAGTTATGAACTCTACCGGCGCTTAAGGCAAATTAATCCGGCTTCCTTCGCCAGCTATCTCAATTTTGACGGCGTAACCATTGTCAGCGCCTCGCCGGAACGATTTCTCCGCGTAGATGGCGACTGGGTTGAGACGCGGCCCATAAAAGGCACCAGGCCGCGAGGTAAAAATTCAGTTGCAGATGCCATACTGGCGCAAGAGCTGCTCAACAGCGCTAAAGACCGCGCCGAGAACGTGATGATCGTCGACCTGGAGAGAAACGACCTGGGCAGAGTTTGCCAGTATGGCACCGTGAAGGTGACCGAGCTGGCCGTCCTCGAGACGTTCCCTACCGTCTTCCATCTGACTTCCACCGTTATCGGTAAGCTGCGTCAGGACAAAAACCGCATCGACCTGCTCAAAGCTACCTTCCCTGGCGGCTCAATCACCGGCGCCCCCAAGGTTCGGGCTATGGAGATTATAGATGAGCTTGAACCGACCAGAAGGAGCGTCTACACCGGCGCCATCGGCTATTTGAGCTTCGGCCGTAACCTAGACCTCAATATAGTCATACGCACCTTTATAATCAAAGGCAATAAAGCCTACTTCCAGGTCGGCGGCGGCATTATCTATGATTCCAACGCCGAGGCTGAATATCAGGAAACCCTGGATAAGGCGAAGGCATTGATTCAGGCACTCCGCCTGGCACCGAGAGTGGCTGTGGAGACCAAATAACTAAAAATCAAAAACGAAAAACCAAAATGCAAAATGACAAATAAAAAAAGGGTAAACGCTTTGAAATCCATTTGCACCAAAAAAGAAACATTTTTACATTTTAACTTGTACTTTTGGTTTTTAACCTTTAATCTTTGATTTTATTTTTATCCCCTCTCCCTTGCGGGTGGAAGGGTGGGCAGGCATCCAGCGAGGATTTACTCCCGCTGGGATATGGGGAGAGGGATAGGGCTAGGGTGAGGGTGAAAACTCTTAAATTATTCCCTCTCCCTCGACGGGAGAGGGCTAGGGTGAGGGTGAAAATAAAAATAACATGATACTTGTCATCGACAACTACGACTCGTTCGTCTACAACCTGGCTCAATACCTGGGCGAGCTGGGCTGGCAGCCGCTGGTCTATCGCAATGATAAAATAACTCTGGCTGAAATCGAAGAACTGGCTCCCAGTCATATAGTCATTTCTCCGGGCCCATGTACACCGCTGGAAGCCGGCATTTCCAACGACGTCATACTTAACTTCGGCGGTAGAATACCCATCTTCGGTGTCTGTCTTGGGCACCAGTGCATCGGCCATGTCTATGGCGGCATCGTGGGACGGGCTTCGATGCCGGTCCACGGCAAGACATCTCTCGTCTATCACGATGGCGAAACTATCTATGAAGGTATAGAGAATCCCTTCCCCGCAGCCCGTTATCATTCGCTGATTATCAAACCGGAAGCGCTGCCTTCCTGCCTCAAGGTCACTGCCCAAACCGAGGAAGGAGAAATAATGGGAGTAAGACACAAAGATTGCGTGGTCGAGGGCACACAGATACACCCCGAATCCATACTTACCGAAGTAGGACATGACCTGCTGGCTAACTTCCTCCGCTTCACCCAGCCCGTATGGCCAACATAAATTCAAAAATAAAAAAACAAAAGGCAAAATGACAAATAAAAAGTTAAAAATAGCTACACGCTTTGATTTCTATTCGCGTCAAAAAGGAACATTTTTGCATTTTAACTTGTACTTTTTATTTTTAACCTTTAATCTTTGATTTTATTTCCCTTCCCTCTCCCTTGACGGGAGAGGGCTAGGGTGAGGGTGAAAATGGAAGAAATAATTTACCTCAACGGCAGCCTGATTCCCGGCTTTCAGGCTAAAATATCTCCCTTCAACCACGGCTTCCTTTACGGCTACGGGCTCTTCGAGACCATGCGCGCCTATGGAGGTTTAATCTTTCGCATCAACCGCCATCTGGCCCGACTTCATGACGCCGCCGAAACATTGGGTATTGCCCGTGAGTTGGCTGCCTTCGACCTGGAGAAAGCCTGCCACGACCTTCTAAAAGCCAATAAGCTCACCGAGGCCCGAATCAGACTTACTGTAACCGCCGGTGAAGGTGACATGGTTCCCAATCCGGACACCCGCAGAGGTGTTACCATATTCATTGCTTCTCAAAAGCTGGTACCGCCATCGCCGGAAATCTACCAACGAGGCTATTCGGCAATACTCTCATCCTATCGCCGAAACAGCCAGTCGCCGCTCTCCAGGCTCAAGTCCATCTCCTATCTCGAAAATTTCTTAGCCCGTCAGGAAGCCAGAGCCGCCGGCGTTAACGAAGTAGTGCTGCTCAACGAAAAAGGCTTTTTAGCCGAAGGCAGCTCCACCAATATATTCCTGCTAAGCAGCCAGATGCTGTTTACACCAGCTATCGAAAGCGGCGTCCTGCCCGGAATCACCAGAGAGGTTATACTGGAACTAGCGAAGTCGAAGGGAATAGCTGCGGTCGTCAAGCAGGTTGAACTGGGTGAACTGCAGACCGCCAGAGAGGCTTTCTTAACCAGCTCCACGATTGAAATCATGCCACTGACCCGGCTGGACAACGAGCCTATCGGCTCAGGCAAACAGGGACCGGTGACCCATCAGCTTATGTCAAGTTACCGGGAACTAGTTACCAAAGAAACTCAATCTCACCGATAGATTGAAGGGATACCAGTCTATACCAGAGTACAATTCGATCTGTCGTTTACTCAAAAGTAACAAAACAGGCAATTGTGTGGCTTTGATCATCTAGAGCTGCATGCGGCTCAGTATTATCCAGCAACCTCAGAAGGTGATCTTCTCACAACAGTCTCAGCTTTTAGGGTCCCCTTGCATTCGGGACAGATTCGGCTAGTTGAGTCAAAAAGATACTCTTCCCCGCACTTCTCACATTTCAAAATTTTCATTTCCTTCCGCTCTGGCTCTTCTTTTTTCTCCATCATTAACCCCCTCTAGCCCCAAATTTAAGCCCTTTCTTTCACTCCTGTGGCTTCGCTGGTAGATCAGCTATGCAACAAATGGCCGTTTGAAAAAATAAAAAGGACACTGGCAACCACCAAACAGCAATTCCAGTGCCCTCCATCCTCCATCTCCTCTAACCCACGCATGCAATGACCGGCGTTTACTTCGTATATTGTGCCTTCTAATATAATCTTCTGCCCCGGGCTTTGTCAATGCGATATGAATCACGAAGCAAGGGTAAGTATGTACCGACGAATGCTAATTAAATTGAACAAAATGGACAAATGTTCAAAGTTTCCATGCCACCATTTTCTGATGCGTGGAAGTTGCCGCGGGATATTACTGTTTATAATATTCTTAACGGATTATCTTGGCATCTATCCATGCCGCCCAATCATAAGATGATGTACCAGCAGATTGGACTATCAGTAATATTTGACCTGTTTTGCCTGCAATAGGTTCCAGAGATGTTTTAAACGTATCCAATTTACCATCATATTTAGCAGGCACGATAGCAAGCATGGTATCCTTCAGAGTAGACGATTCTCTAAAGGCAATTCTGAATTCCACGCCACCGGTGGCTTGAGCACTGTCAAGAAAACCAACTTTGGCTACAAATTCAGAGCCTGGTTGTATGGTGAGCGGTCCGTACCAGCCGAATATAACGCCTTCATCAACCCACTGTGGATGAGTCTCCAATACCTTGGCGTAGGTGATGCCGTCTTCCATTTTTACGTTATATTTATAAGTGGCAAAGCCCCTGTTGTCGTTTTCGCTCCCGGGGAAAGGGAGCACAACTCCGACCACAAAGTTATCCCATTTGGCCGAAGGCGCCCCTTCTATAAAGTCAAGGACAGTTTCAGTAAGTGTAATTGGCGGTATATGTTGCCTTTCTAGTCCAGGTAATATGCTGAATCCCCCGACTGTTAAAGTTACAGATTCGGTCTTTGTTCCAGCAGAATTAGTGGCAGTTAAAGTGTAAACCGTGGTTTTGGTTGGTGATACCGTTTGGGTACCAGCCACAGTTACATCGCCTATACCCTGGTCTATGGTAACAGACGTCGCTCCGGTAACATTCCAGAGCAGGGTTGCTGACTCACCAGTTTTTATCTCAGTAGGGCTGGCACTGAAGGTCACTACTACTGGCGGTGTTGCTGGTTGTGCAGCTGGCGGCTGTGTAATATTGATACAACCAGTGATAGTTATCAGAAGCAAGGAAACTAGAACAAACAATTTTTTCATCGCCTATCCCCCTTATAAAAATTGTTAGGGCATAAGCGTAAAACAACCAAAGCTGTTTGTCAATACAGGTGTCTAAATTCTTGTCCCCAGTAGTCTTGGTTGAACAAGACGCCCTTTTGTTCAGGCTAATATATTGGTTGTGAAAAGTACATTCATCACATTGGGGCTGGCAGGGATACTTTTAATGATTATTTCTTGAGAAATATTTGAGCTCACATTGAACAAGCCGCATATTGTTAGGTAGGCAGCATACTCCCCTCATAATTATCATTAGTCACCGCTAGGCAAGTTCCCAACATTTTTCCAGCAGCTCGGCGCTATGCTCTTGTGTGTTAATCCAAGATAGAAGCGAAGGCTGTCTCGGCAGCATCAACGGTAGACTGAATGTCCTTATGCGTGTGGGCTGTGGAGACAAAGGCGGCTTCGAACTGGGAGGGTGGCAAATATACGCCTTGAGACAGCATGTAATGGAAGAATTTGGCATATTGCTTGGTGTCCGCCCTGGTAGCAGTTTCGTAGTCCGTGACGGGGTCTGTGACAAAGAAGACGGTGAACATCGAGCCGACTCGAGGCAACTGCATATTTGCCCCGGCTTTATTAGCCGCTTTCATGATGCCTTTCGCCAGAAGAGCCGCCTTTTTCTCAAGCTCCCGGTAAGCGCTCGATTCCTTCAAAACGGTGATGGTCTCGATGCCGGCTGTCATGGCTAACGGATTTCCAGCGAGGGTCCCTGCCTGATAAACCGGACCTGAAGGCGCCACCATCTCCATCATTTCTCGGCGACCACCGTATCCGCCTACAGGCAGGCCGCCGCCAATAATTTTCCCCAGGCAGGTGAGGTCCGGGACTACTTTATATAACTGCTGAGCACCGCCGTAAGCCACTCGAAAGCCCGTTATAACTTCATCGAAGATGAGCAGTGCTCCGTACTGCCGGGTCAGGCTGCGGAGGCGTTCCAGAAAACCGGGCTGCGGCAATACAACACCCATATTGCCGGCTATGGGCTCGACTATCACGGCAGCGATGTCGGCAGCGAACTGCATGAAAAGCTTCTCCGCTGCCTCTACGTTATTATAAGGAGCAACCAGGATATCGGCAGTCACCGCGGCGGGCACGCCGGGAGAGCTGGGTATGCCCAACGTGGCCATCCCCGACCCTGCCTTGGCCAGCAGTCCGTCTGAATGGCCGTGATAGCAGCCGGCGAACTTCAAAACCTTGTTCCTGCCGGTAAAAGCCCGAGCCAGCCTGATGGCGCTCATGGTGGCTTCTGTGCCCGAGTTGACGAAGCGTATCATCTCTATGGACGGCATAGCTTCGCAGATTAACTTAGCCAGCTTGGTTTCCAGTTCAGTCGGGGCTCCGAAGCTAGAGCCATACTCCGCTGCCTTTTTTATGGCTTTTACTACTCGAGGATGAGCATGCCCCAGTATCAGCGGACCCCAGGAGCCGACGTAATCTATGAATTCATTGCCGTCTTCGTCATACAGCCTGGAGCCCTGACCTCGCTTGATGAACAGCGGCGTGCCACCGACCGCCTTGAAGGCGCGCACCGGGCTGTCTACGCCCCCGGGCAAATAGCGTTGGGCTTGTTTAAAGAGGCGTTTGGAGTGGTTGATATTTTTCATAACTTTATTTTAGATTGTTTTCACCCTCACCCTAACCCTCTCCCGTCGAGAGAGAGGGAACGGAAATAAAATCAAAGATTAAAGGTTTAAAATAAAAAGTATAAGTTAAAGTGCAAAAGTGTTTCTTTTTGACGCGAATAGAAATCAAAGCGTGTACCTATTTTTAACTTTTTATTTGTCATTTTGCCTTTTGGTTTTTTATTTTTGAATTCCGGGAAAGGTTACAGCCAGCGGGCTGCTTCTTTGGCGTAGTAGGTTATGATGATATCAGCACCGGCTCTCTTGATGGCAGTGAGCATTTCCAGAACTATTCTCTTCTCATCCAGCCAGCCTTGCTGCGCTGCTGCCTTCACCATGGCATACTCGCCGCTGACGCTGTAGGCAGCTAAAGGATAATTGAAGGTATCACGCACCTTGCGGATTACGTCCAGATAAGGCAGAGCCGGCTTGACCATGACGATATCAGCTCCTTCGACGATATCCTGCTCCACCTCTCTCAATGCCTCCCGCCAGTTGGGCGGGTCCATCTGATACGACCGGCGGTCGCCGAACTGCGGCACCGACTCGGCGGCTTCACGGAAAGGTCCGTAGAAGGCAGAGGCGTATTTGGCGGCATATGCCATAACAGGCGTATTTTGAAATCCCTTACCATCCAGCGCCTGCCGGATCGCCTTGACTCTGCCATCCATCATATCCGAAGGAGCTACCATATCAGCGCCAGATTGAACATGAGACAGGGCAGTTTTGGCAAGTAATTCCAGAGTTTTATCGTTATCTACGTCGCCGTCAACGACAACTCCACAGTGTCCGTGGCTGGTATATTCGCAGAGGCAGACGTCGGTTATTACCAGCAACTCCGGGGTCGCCTTTTTAATAGCTCTTATTGCTTGCTGAATGACTCCCTTGGGGTGATAGGCTGAGGAGCCGACCTCATCCTTCTTTTGTGGTATGCCGAATAGTATTATGGCTGGAATGCCAAGCCTGGCGATGTCTTCGACTTCCTTAGGCAGCAGGTCATTGGAAAAGCGATATTGCCCGGGCATTGAGGATATTTCCTGCTTTATCTTGTTGCCCGCGACGACGAAGAGCGGATATATCAGGTCGCCGACGTCAACTCTGGTCTCTCGAATCAACGCCCGCAGAGCTTCACTGCGGCGGAGTCGCCTTAGACGTATTTGTGGAAAACTACTCATGGCCACCTCCTTTGGTGCGTATCGTCATTGCGAGGAGTCCTTATTCGGAAGGACGACATGGCAATCTCGGTGGAGGGTGGAAAAGACTCTGAGATTGCTTCGCTTCGCTCGCAATGACAGTTTGGTTGCTCGCACTTACAGAAAAAGAGATGTAGGGACGGGTCTTTAGACCCGTCCGAAGCGGACAGACCTGAAGGTCTGTCCCTACGTGAGATTCTTCTCGAGATTTACGTTGAGTGAGATTCTTCGCTTCGCTCAGAATGACATAGGGTAAATCCCGTTTCTTATCTCCGTAATCTCGTGCCATCTCCGTAATCCCTCTTCCCTATCTCTGTAATCTTCCAAAATATAACTCTACTGCTGCTACTAATCCGGGCATGGTGTGCTCCCTGGCAACTATATCAGCCTTCAGCCCTTTGTCGGCCAGAGCCGCGACTGTGTTCGGGCCGATGCAAGCCAGCCTGGCTTGTTTTATAATCTCCCATTTCTGCCCCAGTATAGCCAGCAGACCGTTAACTGTCGAGGCGCTGGTGAAGGTGATGACATCGATTTCGCCTCGCAGCAGCATCTGCTTTGCCTGTGAACTTGAATCGGTAACCGTAGCCGTTCTATAGGCGGTTACCTGGTGAACTTTAGCTCCAAGCTTAACAAGCCCTTGGGATAATTCATTGCCGGCTATATCAGCTCGGGGTAGAAGAACTCGACTCCCGGCGACATCCTGTTTCTTTAGCCCCGTGAGAAAACTCTGGCTGGTGTATATTTTCGGAACGTAATCGGGATGCAGGCCTCTTTCCTCAAGCGCTCCAGCCGTAGCCGGTCCGATGGCTCCAATTTTATTGCCGGCGAACTGACGCGCATCCAGTTTCTTCGCCCGCAGCCTTTTCCAGAATATATCCACGGCATTGACGCTGGTGAAGACTATCCAGTCATAGTTTTTTAAATTCAGGATAGCCTTATCAAGCTCCTTCCAATTGCCTGGCGGGCTGATTTTTATAACCGGCATTTCTACCGGCACGACTCCACGCTGCAAGAGAAGCCGGCTCAGTTCTTTAGTCTGGTGCTCGGCCCTGGTCACCAGGACGCGCTTGCCGAAAAGAGGCAGCTTATCGAACCAGCGCAGTTGCTCTCGCAGCTTGACCACCTCGCCGACTACTATCACTGCCGGTGGCTCAAAACCCTCTTTCTGGGCACGGTTGCCGATATCTTCCAGCGTGCCGACTATCGTGCGTTGCTCCGGACTGGTGCCCTGACTTATGACCGCTACTGGAGTAGATGGCAGCCTGCCATTTTGTATCAATTTGTTCACTATCTGTGCCAGGTTACCCATACCCATCAAGAAGACCAGGGTATCGCTGCCGGTACTTATCCTGCTCCAGTCGATGCTCGACTCATCTTTTTCCAGGTCTTCATGCCCGGTGATGACGGTAAATGACGAAGCCAGGCGACGGTGCGTTACCGGTATGCCGGCATAAGCAGGTACTGCATAGGCTGATGACACACCAGGCACCACTTCGAACGGAATATCGTTGGCAGCCAGAACTTCTGATTCCTCGCCACCTCGCCCCAGGACGAAGGGGTCACCGCCTTTAAACCTGACGACCGTCTTGCCCTCCCGCGCTTTGCTTATCAGCAGCAGGTTTATCTCCTTCTGCTCCAGAGCATGACAGCCATGTCCCTTACCCACATATATCTTCTCTGCATCGGGAGATGGCTCTTCAAGCAGTCTGTCATCGACCAGACGGTCGTAGATGACGACATCGGCTTTCCTGAGACATTCCAGCCCCTTCACCGTAATCAGGCCCGGGTCACCGGGGCCCGCACCCACCAGATAGACCTTTCCATGTTTCATTTAAGTTAGGCTATTCTACCACATCGACTTTTTGTCACCAATCCAGAGGTCACTGCCAGGTTTTTCCGAAACATAATTTTGTGATAAAGTGTATAGCTACGGAAATCGAGATTGAAGAACTCATTTACACTTATAACGCTCTACATTGTAGCCTTTGTCGGATTTGCCGGATTCAGTTTTATGTTTCCGGTAATACCCCTTTATGCGGTTGAACTCGGCGCCTCGGTATCCCAGGTCGGGGTGATAGTAGCTACCATCTCCTACGTTACCGCTCTCTTCCTGATTCCGTTCGGTATGCTTTCCGATAGATTCGGTCGTCAGAAGCTTTTAATCGGTGGTCTGGCCCTCTTTACGCTGGCTCCCTTGCTCTATCCCCTGGCTAACAACCCCGAACAGCTCACTATAATCAGAGCAATTCACGGCCTGGCAGCCGCCGCTTTTCTGCCCACAGCTATCGCCCTGGTGGTTGATTTAACCCCTGAAACAAAGCGAGGCGAAGCCATCGGCTGGTATACAGCATCGCTTCAACTGGGCCTGATGTCGGGCCCCATAACCGGCGGCTTCCTGACCAGTCAGTTCGGCTTTGACGCTGCCTTTTACGGCTGCGCCGCTATCTCATTCATAGGCCTGGTTCTCGCATTTTCTCGACTGCGGGCTATCGCCCACCAACCAGCGGTCACACCTGTCGAGCCCAAGTCATCATGGCGCTGGCTGGGACAGCCGCTGGCGATTGCGGTCTTGCTAGCCCCGCTGCTGGTTGCCGTCGGCTCTGGCACCATTGGCAGCTACATTCCACTTTACGGCATGGGTTTCGGCATGACTGAGACTGATGCCGGGGCTATAATTACCGCGGTTTACGCCAGTTCAGCAGCCTTACGGGCTCCGGCGGGTAGACTGTCAGACAGGGTTGACAGGAAGCTGATGCTTACAGCCGGTGTGGGACTTAGCGCCATAGCTGTGTCTCTTTTTGCCTTCTTTCATGGCCTGCCACAATTCATCACCATAGGCATTGTTTTCGGTATCGGCATGGGGATAGCCATGCCGGCAAGCCTGGTTATGGCGGCCGACTTTTCTTCAGCCGGTGGCAGGGGAGTAGCCATGGCCATACCTACTTGTTTCTTTCAGGTCGGCTTAGCTTTAGGGCCTACTATAATGGGGTCCGTAGCCCAAACGAGTGGTTATAAGACGATGTTCCTGGCCTGTGCCGCCAGCCTTGTCTTGGGCTTGCTCGTCATGCTGGGCTTGATGCGCGTCCAAAAGGTACAGTCGTGAAGGTTGTATTGCATATATGTTGCGGAGTTTGTGCTGCCGGTGCGGTGGAAGCACTGAGCAGAGAGGGGCATCAGGTTCTCGGCTTCTTCTACAATCCAAATATCCACCCCGCCGAGGAGTATCAAAAAAGACTGGACGTCGCCGGCAAAGTAGCCAGAGAATTGAATTTCCCGTTGGAAACCGGGGCATACACGCCCGAAAAATGGTTCAGCCTGACCAGCTCCTTAAAGGACGAACCGGAAGGTGGCGAGAGATGCCAGGTTTGTTACAGGCTGCGGCTGGAAAAGACCTATGATTATATGGTGGCTTGCGGGGCAGATGCCTTTAGCACCACGCTGACAATCAGCCCCCACAAGTCAGCACAGGTAATCAACAGCATAGGGCAGGAAATCGGTGGCGATAAATTTCTAATCAGAGATTTCAAGAAAAAGGACGGCTTCAAGCGGGCGGTGCAGCTAGCGAAAAAGTGGGAGCTTTACCGGCAGGACTATTGTGGCTGCAGGTACAGCATGAGGCAAAAGTAAAAAATCAAAAGTTAAAAGCCAAAAGTTCAGGTTAAAAGTTAAAAACGGCATATGACAATGCTTGTCATTCTGAGGGAGCCTTCCACGGAAGGCGAACGAAGAATCTCGGTGGTGGGACTTGGGAGGACTAACATGAAGATAACTATTCATTAGAGATTCTTCGCTGTGCTCAGTATAACATTCACATACTTGTCATCGCGAGGAGTCCTTCCCTGCAGGAAGGACGACGTGGCGATCTCAGCAATTATTAAATGTTGGTTGTCCGGCAGAGATTGCCGCGTCCTTCTGCGGAAAGACTCGCAATGACACGGGGGTCAGCTTCCCGTTTTACGGTAGACCTCTATAAATCTCTCAATGGAGCGGTCGTAAGTCTTCTCCACATCAGGCGGGAAGTAACAGGCTGGCATCTCACCCGACTTTTGGTGATAGCTGATGCATTCACAGCAAATGCCTTTTCTGGAACACGGCTCGTAGGTGCAGTTGCACTTAGCCTTATTTTGCTCGATTTTGCATTCTCTCATGGCAGCTCCTTCAGGAAATCCAAACTTCTATCTTCTCTGGTCGAATCTCCGACCTAACAGAAGTGAAGCAATGGTAATTCTCTGAATTTCGATAGTCCCGCCGGCGACTCCCCAGCCCCAGCCGTCGCGCATCATCCGTTCCACGGGATATTCTTTGGAGTAGCCGTAGCCGCCGTGTATTTGCAGCGCCATGCCGGTAACCTCTCTCACCATCTGGTTGGCAAAACATTTGGCCAGGTTAGCCTCCAAAGGGACAGGCAATCCCGTGGCGGCATTTGATGTGGCCCTGTAGATGAGCAGGCGGGCGGCTTCAACCTTCATAGCCATTTCCGCCAGCATGAACTGAACTGCCTGGAACTGGCATATCTCTTTGCCCCACTGTTTCCTTTGCTGCGAATAAGCCATAGCTTCCTCAAGAGCTCCCTGGGCTATACCCAGGCACATGGTCGAGTTGCCACATCGTTCCAGGTCGAAGGCAGTCATCAGCTTTCTAAAATCGCCTTCCTTTACCACCAGGTTCACCCTGGGAACATGGCAATCCTCAAAAATCAGGTCGCAGCTGGGAAAGCCTCTCATGCCCATATACTGCTCCTGCTTGCCGAAAGTGAATCCGGTCATGCCTTTCTCGATGATTAGACCGCCGATGCCTTTAGCTCCTTTCTGCTCGCTGAGCCTGACATATACCACATACACATCAGAAGCGCCGCCACCGGTGATAAACCGTTTCATGCCGTTAACCACGTAGTGGTCGCCTTTCAAAACCGCTCTGGTGGTCAGGTCGGTCAGTGCCGACCCCGCTTCCGGCTCAGTCATGCCGACTGAAATCATCGACTCACCGGTGCACACAGGCGGTATATATTTCTTTTTCTGCTCCTCGGTGCCGAACTGCTCGATCACCTTGACGGGACCGACGTTGGATTCGAAAACCGGTGAAGCGCACAAGCATGACACACGTGCCAGCTCTTCTATTGCCAGTATAGCTTCAAAAGCTGAGCGCCCCTGTCCTCCATACTCGACGGGTAGACAAAGGCCCAGCAGTCCCAAATCTGCCAGCTTTTTTACGTACTCAACGGGTAAATGTTCAGCCTTAGTTTCCCATTCCGCCGCCTTCGGGCGAAACTCTTTTTCAGCCACGTCATGCACCATCTTCTTCAGCATTTTCTGGTCTTCGGTTAATTGAAAGTCCATCTTCTGCTCCTTGCTTTTTATTGGCGCTGTCTCGGTATTTTATGCTGCTACTGTTTTTTTTACAATTAGCCGGTTGCCATTCGCCGAAGAATTTTGTTAAGCTGTGAAAAGTCACGCAGGTAGCCTTATTCACTATTTCATAAAACTTCGACGATAGCTTATAATCGGTTTCAGAAAAAATCTGGAGGACTGTATGGAGAATAAAGTCATTATTACCGCAGCTTTGGCTGGGTCAGGCGTTTTCAAGCACCAGAACCCCGCAGTTCCCTATACACCTGCTGAATTCGCCGGGGAAGCCAATAAGGCATACAAGGCTGGTGCGGCTATAGTTCATGTCCACGCCCGCGAGGCAAAAAGCGGTCTGCCTACCTGCAATATAGAAACGGTGAAAGCAGTCTACGACGCTATTAAGCAAAAGACGCCTGAATTGATTGTCCAGATATCATCCTCGGTAGGGCCGACCTATGAAGACAGGATAGCCCCAATTATTGCGCTCAAACCGGAGATGTCGTCGCTAAATACCAACACCATGAACTTCAGCGCTTTAGACAGAAAAACTGGCCAGATTGTCTTCGACAGTGTTTTCACTAACACTTTCACCATGCTGCAGGATTTCGGCAAGAAGATGGAGGAACTGGGGGTTAAGCCGGAACCTGAAATATACGATATCGGCGGACTGGACAACTGGTTTCTTATTTCAAAGCAGGGATTCTTCAGTAAGCCTTATGACTTCAACTTTGTCTGGGGCGTAGCTGGCGGTCAGAGGTTCAGGCCGATTACATTCGCCAGTATGGTGCAAATGCTGCCACCGAACTCAAACTTCACCACCTGCGGTATAGGCATTGAACAGTTCCCGGCTATCACCCAATCCTGTTTGATGGGAGGACATATGCGTGTTGGTCTTGAAGACAATGTCCGCGTCCCCACCGGTGAACTGGCTAAAGGTAGCTGGGAACAGGTGGAGCTGGCAGCTAAGATAGCCTCTTGCCTCGGCCGAGAGCCTGCTACCCCGGATGAAGCCAGAAAAATACTGGGAATTAAGACTGGAGCAAAATAAGATAGTGGCGAGGCTAAAACCTCGCTATTGCCTGTCATTCTGAAGGAGCGGAGCGACTGAAGAATCTTACTTAAAATGCTAACCAGAGTTAGATTCTTCGCTTCGCTCAGAATGACAAAATAACATGTTGGTACAGGCAGGGCCTATTTCGTGCCAAATAGTGTATAGAAGCCTTTGCCCACTTTTCTGCCCAGATAGCCGATTTCCACCATTCTCTTGAGCAGCGGCGCCGGCTTATATCTTTCCCATCCGGTCTGCTGGTATATACCCTCGAGCAGGTCCACACCGACGTCT
>Ga0299915_10000586_pt1 | contig 27483 bp, 25 predicted proteins | sample RVTome_13_FD_200263 | JGI IMG/M metagenome (GOLD analysis project Ga0299915, IMG submission 200263) | Soil microbial communities from uranium-contaminated site in the Upper Colorado River Basin, Wyoming, United States - RVT92D227 (version 2) ... | reverse complement strand
CGGCCGCGTCCTTCTCCTACCACAGGTGAATAAGCGCGTCCACCGGGGCGTAATCATCGGTCAGGGTCGGCACATCATCGGTCTGAATGCGTGTGCTGATATAGTTGCCCAGCAGATTTCTAACAAGCGCCTTGTTTTTGACAACACAACCTTCTGCGTTGGCGCGCTTGCGCAGGCTCTCTATCCCGATCCGCTCTTTCGTCTTTAGGGCGAAAACCTCCAGGTTTATGTAAACCGCGCCTGTCTCCGGCACTCGGAAGAAATGAACCTGGGGAAAGACCTCTTTTGTAGTGCGATAGAGGGAGCGGAAAAACTTGCTTTTCGGGCCGGTCTCCACGCCAATCACATTGTTCACGAATACCCCCCCGGGAGTGAGATGTTCGCGAACGATCTTGAAGAATTCACTGGTCGTCAAGAAAAACGGCACCGTATCCGCGTAGTAAGCGTCCATTACTATCATGTCATACTTCCTATTGCTTCTCCGCAGAAAGAGCCGGCCGTCGGACTGGAATAGGGAGAGCCGCTTTCCCGCGCGGAAGTCAAAGTAAAGCGCGGCGATCCTGATAACCTCCGGGTCAATCTCAATCGCATCTACTTTGACCTGCGGATAATCTCGCACAAATCGCTTCGGAATCGTCCCTCCGCCCAGGCCGATCACCAGCACATTGCGAATATCAGGGTTGAAAAGAAAGGCGATGTCCATATAGTCCGTATAAGGGAAACCGCGGCCCTGCGGATCCCTCAGGTCCATCTGGCTGTGCCAGACGCTGTTGGTGCGCAGGTAACGGTAAGGCTTTTGCTCAGTCACGAAGAGCTGCTGGTAAGGGCTGTCCCGCTCCAACAGGAGGCGCTGTCCGGCGAAAAGAGGTGAGGGAACGGCGCATAGGAGAAAGAGGCCGACAATCGCGACGAGGGGCGAGATTCGCACTTTCTGGAATGAATTTGCCAATAGGGCCAGAAAAGCAGTGATCAACAGCGCCGCGCCCAGCAGAAGCAGATTCTTCCGATGACCGATGGCCATGAGCAGATAGAAAGACATGCCAAAGGTGCCGGCTATGCTCCCAAGCGTGGAGACGGCATAGACGACGCCGGCCGTATTTCCCACCCTTTCGAGAGATTTGGCGGTCAAACGAATGACAAAGGGCGAGGTGGCTCCCATGAGGCCCCCTGGGAAGAAAAAGAGAATCATGCTCGCCGCCAGCGGCCCCGCGCGATCCCCAAAGCCGCGGTCAGCGATAGCCGCACATATTCTCGCCCCGTAATAGGGCAAGAGCAAGACAAACAATCCGGACACAAAGAGAAAAAGCGAAAGCACCGCGGCGCGGGGAAATCTATCCGCCATCCTCCCGCCGACATAGTAACCCAGGCTCAGCGCAGCAAGGAAGACTCCGATCAGGCTCCCCCAGACAAAGATGGAGCCGCCAAAATCCGGCGCCAGCACGCGGCTTCCAACGATCTCCAGGGCCATCAGGATCGCGCCGGAAAGGAACGCCACCATCAACAGCAAGAAATTCTGCATGACACTCTCCCGCGGAGACTGCGATCCCGCCTCTCAATTCTCAGAATTCAACATCTTCAGCCGGATTCCTCTCCCCTTCGCTCTCTTCCGCGCGGAAGCCCACGGAGAAGCCGGCCATTCCAAGCGGATCACTCCCTGACCCTGGTTCGGCCTCGGGTTAATAATTCTCTCAGCATGGCGCGCGTGGAAATCCGGCGCTCTTCCGGCAAGCGCGGGACCAGCCAGAGGGTGTGCGCCAGGCGATAGATTCCGACAGCAATCAAGAGCAGATGCAGGTTCCCGAAACGCCACCCCCAGAGGGCAAGTTCGATATGGCGGTACTTCTCCGCCAAAGCGCCTGCTGCCAGGGGAGAAACGAAGCCGGCGAGGCCGGAGGCAACGGAGTTCAAGGCGACGTAGGCGGACCGCGCGGCCCGCGGCGTCATGGCGAAAGTCAGGTTTATTCCCAGCATCATGGTTATTCCCCCACAGACTCCGCCGATTATGCTGGCCACCGTGAGCAAGAGATAACTATGCGGTCCCGCCAGCGCCCACAAAAAGGGGGTAATCACCAGCCCGGCCCAGGCGATGACCAGGACCGGCCGGTTTCCATATCGGTCTGCCAGCGCCCCCGCGGCCGTGGTCGTCAGAATAGTCGCCAGAGAAGAGATTATGATGAGATAGAGGCTGCTTTCGAGTTTGCCCAGTTTCAGCACCTGGAGGGCGAAGAGCCAGATGAAGGTGCCCATGATGCTTCCGCTCACCGTGGAGGAAGCGGTGTAGATGAGATAGAAGCGGAAGCGGCGGTCTCGGAGAGGACGGCGCATCATTTCCAACAAGCGGGGGGCCGGGTGCTTGATCATGGGGACATTCGGCACCCGCCAATAGAGCGCGATGTCAATGAGGCCGAGAAGAGCGCCGGCGGCGAAGAGGATTGTGTACATATGAAATGAACCGGCCGGCTGGAGGTCGAGCAACCAGCCGACGATCGCCGCGGTTACCATGGCGGCGAAAGTGGAAAGCCTCTGGCGCTGGCTCAAGAAACGCGCCCTTACGCGGTCCGGAATAATATCCGCCACCCAGGGCATCCAGGCGACCCCTCCCACGAAGTCCAGAAGGCTGAAGATGAGCACCAGGAACATGAAGCCTCCCACCCGCAGGTTGCCGAATCTCTCCGGCACAATGAGGGGAAGAGCCGCGATGACCAGCCAGAGCGAACGGGCGGGAAGGTGCATGAGGAAAAAGATGCGCTTTCGGTTCCTGGCCCGCTCCACCCAATAAGCGCCGGGAATCTGGGCGATTACGGCCAAGAAGCGCAAGGCGGAAAGCGCGCCGAAGGCGAAGGTGCTGGCCCCCAGATCGGTGGCAAAGGCCGGAAAGGCCGCGCCCCAGGCAATGCTCATCCAGGCGGAGCCGAAGACCCCCCAGGAAACCGCTATGATCCAGAGACAGCGGCGCAGTTCGCGGTCAGGCAGGCGCATGGGCCTGCCTTCGCGCAAGTCCGCCTCTCCAGGGGTCTCCAAGAGATTCTCGCTGCCCGATGAATCTGTCTTCGGGGCCGCTGGTTTATCCCCGCTCTCCAAACTCCCGCCTCCTCTTGCTGATATTCCACTCGCGCGAAATAGATACCTTGCCGGAAAGGAGTTGACCACCCTGCGGAAGCGAGTAGGTCTCTTGTTGCTCTGTTGCGAACCTGATGGCCGCTGCAGGGCGGGGTTTGGCTTGCCCTGAGCGTTTACCCTGTTTACCCTGAGCACAGTCGAAGGGAGCGTAGCCGAAGGGAAGTCGAAGGGAAATCCCGCCACAGCGATTCGGAACAACCCCTTTCGGCGGGGAGCGCCTCCTTCGACAAGGCTACGGAGTCCGAGGGAGTCCCCGCCCTACACAATACCGAATCTCTGCAACAGAGCAAGATGACTTCCAGCGCCGCCGGAATCCGCTGTAGGGCGGGGTCTCCCTGCTTCGCGGGCTTCGTAGCCCTGCTTCGCAGGGCGAAGTAGCCTGACCCCGCCGGAATCTTTCTGCGAACTCGTTTCGGCGGGGATCGGCCTGCTCTGCGACTCGTGCTTCGTAGCGAAGTTCTACTTCGCAGAGTAGCAAGCGCTACACAGGCTCGCGAAGCAGAGAGTCCCCGTCCTACAAAATGCCGCTTCTTTGCAACAGAGCGATCTCCCGTCCAATCCCAGTCTTCACGCGCGGTTCGGAAGGAGAGCGGCGCTCCGCCAAGAAAGTTATATCTATTGATGTTCGCCTAATGAAGTTATGACCGGGGGAACCGTTTCTGCCGAATTCCAAGCCGGTGCTCAGAGGTTGGGGGCGGGCTTTGTAAAGCCCGCCAGGCGGGGTTCACGAACCCCGCCCCCAACCTCTTCTTGGGGACATGACAATCTAACTGTATTGGGCAAAACTCAATAGGTTTTCTTCGGAGGACTTGTGAGACCCAAGCATCTGATAGATTTCCACGTTCACTGTTACCCGGACCATGTCGCCGGCAAGGCGCTGGCCGCGCTGACGGAGCGCTACCGCGTGCGGCCGCATTCCGACGGAACCGTAGCGGGCTTGCAGGAACAGATGGCGCGCACGGGAGTTGAGATCTCCGTCATCTTGCCGGTGGCGACGAAGGCGGCTCAGGTGCAATCAATCAACGACTGGGCGGCCTCCATTCAATCAGAAGAGATCACCGCCTTTGGAGCGCTCCATCCCGCCCTCACTGATCCGGAGGCGGAAGTGGAAGAGCATCTGCTGGCGCAATGCCGCGGCCCTGCTGAATCTATCTTTGTAGGTGATCTTGACCCGAACGGCTCTCTTTCGGGCCTGCGAAGATCTGCGAAGATTTGGAGTAGATGAATGAAAAAGCCTCTTCTGATGCTCTTCATTCTGGGGGTGGTTTACGCGGGGATAACCTTTCTCGGGCGATTGGCAGTTCCGCCTCACTCTATGACCGAGATGGGAGGGGAAGGGGCTGGGCGGCATCCTGCGCTTGTGGGTGGGGAGTTGACCCGAAACTTCCCCCAGTTGCCGCCAGGCTATGAGCCTTTCATGATGGATATCTCTCCCGACAAGAGGTGGCTCGCCTTCACCGGAATCTATCAGCCTGGCACCAAGGATAGTGAGAAGGTCGAGGCTGGTCTCTGGCTCTTTGATCTTCAGGCAAACCAGGTCAGGAAATTGCTCTCCGGGACCTTTACGTCACCTATGGCCTGGGCGCCGGACGGCCGCAGGCTGGCGTTTTCGCTGGCCCAAGGCTATGACCTCAATAGTCCCCTCGTCCTGATTGACAGAGAGACCGGCAAGGTCACAGGACTCGGCGTCAGCGGCGCCGGCCCGGCCTTCTCGCCAGATGGCGGAAAATTGGCTTACAGCGGCAATTTCAAGGCAGAGCGAGGTTGGTTCAGGGGAGTTCCCGTGAGTGGCAGCATCTTTGTGCTTTCGCTCGCTGAGCCCAGCAAGCCGAAGGAAATCTCTCCCGCCGGAGAGGGTGCGCTGATGCCGTGTTGGTCCCCGGACGGGACTCGCATTGCATATTTTGTCTTGTTGACGGCGGTCTCTCAGGAGGAGCCGAGGGCTACCGTCATTGTCGCCAAAGCGGATGGCTCCGGGTTGAAGAAGGTCTATACAATCGAGCGCTATCTTCCCCTCTCCCTTTCGTGGACACCCTCCGGGGAGGCGATTCGGCTTGTCACCCCTGACGGCGACCTGCTCGTTGCCGCGGACGGCTCGGGGACTCTCCCCAAAGCCGCCGCAAAGTGAGCCGGCGGCACAGCGACCGATAGCAAACGGGGCGGCTGAGACGGCCGCCCCGTTTGCTATCTCACGGAGAAGGTCTTCCCCACGCTGGGTAGAATACTTGAGGTGTAGGCATCTCCTGTGGAGAGAAGCGGAATGGAATCTCAAGGGACGGGGCCGCAGGGAGTTGAGACTCCTGTGTCGCCGCAGCCGCCGCGAAAGTGGACAATCGGCAAGATCGGATTCCTTCTGGCTGTGCTGGGCGGGCTGGATTTTCTGGCCGTAGCGATCATAAAGCCCGGCTGAGGCTCTTCGATTGGGGGCCTGTTAGGCCTCCTCTTTCCGCTGCTGATTCTGGGATCGCTGGTGCTCAGCATTGTGGGTGTATGTATAGAAAAGAAGAAAGGATTCGCCATCGCGGGGTTGATAATCAGCGGGCTTATCGGCCTTGGCCTACTTGTCTTCGCCATAATCGCCCTAAGAATCGCCGTATCTGGAGTTCCCTGATCGCCCTGGCATAACTCGCCGGAGAAGAAGACGAGAAGGCCGGGTGGCATATCGTCCCTCAGAGTCTTGAGCAAGCATGGCAGCCTCCTCAAAACGCGCGCGAGTAATGAGCCGTTCCCAGAAGTTGGGGCATTGCATCTGCGACCCCCGCAAGGCTTGTCCCTGCGACCTGCTCCTGGAGAGAGATGTCTGCCTTTGCGCGGGAGAGCGCCTCGAAAAGCCTTCTTCCTCCGCGGAAAGGATTGCCCTCACCCGCCTGGTCAAGAACGCGGGCTGCGCCTCCAAGATACCTCCCGCCGACCTGGCGCGCATCCTCTCCGGCCTGCCGGTTGTCAATGACCCCCGCCTGCTCGTGGGAACCCGCACCGCGGATGATGCCGGCGTCTTCCAGGTCTCTCCCGACCTCTGCCTCGTGCAGACGGTGGATATCTTCACTCCGTGTGTGGACGATCCTTATCTCTTTGGGCGAATCGCCGCGGCCAATTCTCTAAGCGATGTATATGCTATGGGAGGAACCCCGCTGACGGCCCTCTCCATCATCGGGTATCCCGCCCAAGGCCTGGACGATGAGTCGGTCTCTCTCATCTTGAAGGGGGGAATGGACGCCCTTGAAGAGGCAAAGGTCGTCCTGGTGGGCGGGCACAGCATAAATGATGAAGAGATAAAGTTCGGCTTTGCCGTCACCGGACTGATAAACCCGAAGGAGGTCATTACCAACGCCGGCGCCCGGCCGGGGGACCTTTTGCTCCTCACCAAGGGCCTCGGCACCGGAATCATCTCCTTCGCCGCCCAGATGGGCCGCGCCTCAGAAGAGTCAATTGGCGCCGCTTCGGAGTCCATGGCAAGGCTCAACCGCGCCGCCTCCGAGGTGATGCGGCGGGCGGGCGCCCAGGCCTGCACCGATGTGACCGGTTTCGGCTTCCTCGGCCATCTCTATAACATCGCCCGCGAGAGCGGAGTAAGCGTGGAGGTCTGGTGGGAAGCAGTGCCCCTGCTCCCCGGGGTTGGGGAATATGCTGCTCAGGGGATTGTCTCCGGCGCGGCGGAGCGCAACCGGGAGTTCGCCTCCGGCGCGGTGGAAAGCGGCCCTGGTCTGCCTGAGTGCGCCCTCGACCTTTTGTATGATGCCCAGACTTCGGGCGGCCTGCTCTTCTGCGTGCCCGAGGAAGCCGCCGCCGAAACCCTCGCCGCCCTCCACGCGGCAGGCGACACGGAGGCGGCAATAGTGGGGCGGATTGTCGAAAAATCGAAAGGCAGGATCCTGGTTATGCGAAAAGAAGCCCGGTCTGTGGAATCTTCCCCTCTGAGTGAGCCGAAAGGCGCCGAAAGGCCGCCTGAGCCTTGCTGCCCGTCTCATTTGACATCACCGCCTGCAGAAACACAGGCGGGGAGGAAGCAGTGCTGCGCGCCGGAGGCTCTCCCTTTGGAGCCCGCCGCTGCTCAACGGGCCTTTCAGCAGTTTCTGGCCGCAGCCTTCGCGCCCGGCGCGCTGGAGGTCGTTCAGAAGGAATTGATGGCGATCGCCCTCTCTGTAGTTGTGCAGTGCGAGGCGTGTCTTGCAGTCCATCTCGACAAGGCCCGCAAGATGGGCGTCACTGAAGAAGAGATTCAGGAGGCGGCCTGGACGGCGGTAGCCTTCGGGGGCTGCAAGGCCATGGTCTTCTGGCAGGAGCAGTCGAAGAAATAGAAGGAAGGATGCAGGACGGCACCCGTCGGCCGTGGGACGACGCACCTGCGCAACCGGCTGGAGGCGCAGAGAGAAATTCGCTCTTCAGGAGGAGAAGCACCATGCGCCGAATAGATGTGCGAATTCCTCTCTCCGTGGCCCTCGCTTTTCTCGCGGCTTTGTTCTTTGGGCGGACAGGCACGGCACAGGAAAAAGCGGCTTACCTCCGCCTCCGCATCAACCCCCGGCTCATGGTTTACGTAAAATTCCAGAACGCCGATTTGCGAATGGCCACCACGACGAAGGGGCTCACGGCGGCGAAGCCGATCCGGATGGCGCAGGTCTTCTCGGACGAAATCGAGTTCCCGGAGGCGGAGGTTCCGATTCCCCCCGAAGCCGTCCCAACCGGCTACAGCAAACTCAGGGCCTGCTTTGTCGTGTTCGCTCCGTCGGAATCATATCTTGTTCCAGAAACCGGAGTTCCGGATTCCTATGCTTACGGCCATATCTCTTTTCTCCGCAAGGACGAAAAAGGGGGAGAGTGGAGATACCTGGCGCGAATCCGCTCCAAAACGGGGGTTTCCCCCGGGACCGCTCCGGTCGTGCCGCTGCCAATCCTGGAGAAGATTCGCCTCAAACTCACCCTGCACCCACGGGGCAGGGAAATCGGAATCGGGATAACGCCCTTCTCCGGCAAATCGGAGATGCTCGATATTCAGACAAGAACGGGCGAACCCAAGGAAGTGCAAGTGCGCCTATTGGACAGCGCCGGCAAAGTTGTTGCTGTGAAGAAGGGATTCCTGGGTGACTTTCGCCTCGAGCAGGGCGCCCCGATCTTCTTCCTGCCTGTGAGCAATCCCGGCAAGTACACTTGCGAAGCAGCCATGCCCGTCGGCCCCCTGGGTTCGACTGCCAAAGGAGCGGCCACAGTCAAGATATGGTAGCCGGAGAGATGATCCTCATCGGCGCACCGAAAAAGCAGCGTCTTTCTCTTGACAGGGCGGAAATCCAGGGGTAGAGTCTTCTTTAGAGCCTCTAACAAAACTCTATTACCAGGGCTCACCATAAACGAAGTGGCATGGGCATCTCTGCTTCGCGAGCCTGCGTAGCGCTTGCTACTCTGCGAAGTAGAACTTCGCTACGAAGCACGAGTCGCAGAGCAGGCTTGCCCATGATTCACGGGCTGGAAGCCCGTGCCACTTACTTTCTGCCACGATCAAACGGGTGGTTTTGTTAGACGCTCTTAGCAGGAAAGGGAACAGCAACCTCTCTTGACCCTTTCCGGCAGCGGAAACGACTTCCTTGCACTGAGGGCTGGGGTGCTTCGAACAGGTCGCCGAATCGTCATCTCTCAATTTCTCTCCATTGCCGCAGTAACACTCTGCTTCGCGGCCGCGAGCCTCGCCCAGGAAACTCCCGCTTACCTTCGCATCAGCATTGATCCTGAAACCACCGTTTACGTGAAACTCAACGCTAATGAGATCTCTCTTGCCCCCGATGCGCAGGGACTCGAGACGGCGAAGCCTTTCAAGAGCCTAAAGTCATCCCATCGCACCGCCGAATTTCCCGAGGTTGATCTTCCCATTCCACCCAAAGCCCTGCCCGCCGGCTTCAGCAAGGTTTCGGCTTCGCTCCTCTTTTACACTCCTTCGAGCGAACTTGAGTCCATCGGGCAAGGCGCAGCCGGATTTGTCTTTGGGCAATTTCTCTTTTACCGGCCGCAGCAGGGCGGAGGGCTCTGGAGATATTCGGTGAAAATGAACGCGACCGCCGGCAACTCCCCCGGCGCTGCTGCCGTCGTTCCCCTGCCGGCACTCCAGAGACTCACTCCCGAATTTACCGTAAAGACAGAGAAAAAAGAAGTCAGGATCGCCTTTGTCATTAAAGACGGAAAGACAGAACTTGCGGATATCGCCAGGGACGGCAAGAGCGTAGAGGCGCAGTTGCGGGTTATTGGCAGCAACGGCAAAGTCATTGCTTCGGCCGTCGGCCCTCTCAGTAAGTTTGGCTTTACCTGAGGCGGGCCTTGCTACTCCGTGAGAGTAGCCAATCCGGGAAGTTACAGATGCGAAGCAACTGTAGACGCGGGCCCGCTGGGCTCGCCCCTGAAAGGAACGGCCGCCTTCACCGTCCGTTGAGACACGGAAGGAATAATCACATCTGCTTGTCCGGGCGTCCGCCATATTGCTTCGGTGGACGCCCCTTGCGTTTCTATCAGCCGACAGGCCGCGGGAGCGGAGGGGTCCTGGTGGATCTTGCCGGGCTTCAAACCCGGTGCGGGGCCCTAGTAAGGTCCTGGGTGGGTTCGATTCCCACACGCTCCCGCCACTCACTTCCCCGGTCCTCAGCAAGGAGCAGACATGGATACCACTAGTGAAATCCTTCTCAAGGAATTGGCGCGGGCGGTTGTGGAGATGGACGAAGAGGGCGCGGTTGCCGCGGCTTGCCGCGCCATTGAACTGGGAATGGATCCTCAAATCGCCATCTCTGAAGGGCTTTCCGCGGGGATGCGCAAAGTCGGGGAACTCTACGAACGCGGCGAGTATTTCGTGCCGGAAATACTCATCTGCTCCGACGCCATGTATGCCGCCATTGATGTGCTAGAACCACATATCAAGGTCTCTCCCGCTCGCCGGCCTGTGAGAGTCATCCTCGGAGTCATCGAGGGCGATATCCACGACCTGGGCAAGAATATCGTCAAAATCATGCTGGAGGCGGCGGGCTTTGAGGTGGAGGATTTGGGCCGGGATGTGAAGGCCGAATCTTTTGTCCGTGCCGCCAGAGAGACAGGAAGCGGAATCATCGGCCTCTCCACCCTGATGTCAACCACCATGGATAACATGGCGAAGGTGGTTCAGGGCTTGAGGGAAGCCGGCTTGAGGAAGAATTTTCAAATCATGATTGGCGGAGGGCCCACTTCACCCGCTTTTGCCAGGGAGATCGGCGCGGACGGCCACGGAGCAAATGCCACAGAGGCGGTTGAACTTGCAGAATCTCTCGCCGGGAGGCTGCCATGTCTGAAGACCGGATGACTCCAAAGGAACGCTTCCAGGCATTTCTATCGGGAAAGCCGATGGATCGCTTCCTGTGTGTGCCGTTGATATTGAACCACGCGGCCCGTATTTCTGGAGTCAAGGTAAGCGAATACAACCGCGACGGCCGCGTCATGGCCGAGTGCCACATCCGGGCCTATCGCCGCTATGGCCATGACCTCATCACCATCTTCTCCGACACTGCCATTACCGCGGAGGCGATGGGGAGCGAACTTCACTATCCCGAGGACGATGTGCCTCGCCTGGAGCGGCCCGCGGTTACTGATGCTGCGGACTTGAGCCGCCTGGTGCGCGCCACTCCGGCCGACGGCCGGCTTCCCGTCTATCTTGAGGCGATCCGCACCGCCGCTTCCGCGGTCGGAGATGAGGTGCCGGTGGCTTGCTGTTTCATGGCTCCCTTCTCGGTTGCGGCGATGCTCAGAGGAGTGGATATGCTTGCCCGCGACCTCTATCGGAACAAGCCCCTTGCTCATCATCTTCTCAGCCTTTCTCTCGAGGTGTGCAAGGATTTCGCCGACGCCATCATTGATGCTGGAGGCATACCCATCGTTGGCGACCCCGTGGCCACCGGCAGCATCCTGGGCGAGCGCCAGTTCCGAGAGTTCGTCCTCCCCTACTTGCAGGAACTTCACGCGCACATTGCGCGGAGAGGAGTGCCGCCGCTCCTGCACATTTGCGGCCAAACCATCCGAATCCTCGATGCCATGATTGAATCCGGGGCTGCACTCCTCAGTCTGGATGACATCTCTATGGCCGAGGCGCGCGACCGGGCTGGCGATAAGGTGGCTTTGATGGGCAATGTCCGTCCGGCGCAAACCCTCCTTCGGGGAAGCCCGGAAGATGTGCTGGCCGAAGTCAGGAGTCTTTGCAGCATCGGCCGGGAATGCAAGAGCGGCTTCATACTCGGCAGCGGCTGCGAGGTGCCCATTGGAACCCCGCCGGAGAATCTGGAGGCGATGCTCGCCGGCGTCAGGGAATACGGAAGGCTCTCCTAAGGGGATGGCAACTTTTTTTACTGAAAAGGCGCCGGCATGGGAACCTAACCCCAGGGAAAGGCTTCTTTTATCTCTAGAGGGGAAAGCGGTTGACCGGCCGCCCGTTGTTTGCCTGGGAGGGATGGTGACCATGGCGACCGCCTCGGCGATGCGAAGCAGCGGCTGTGAATGGCCCGGGGCCCACTCCGAGGCCGCGGCCATGGCGAATTTGGTGCTTGCCACCCGGGAGGAGAGCGGCCTGGAATCCCTCGCCGTCCCCTTCTGTATGACTGTCGAGGCTGAAGCCCTGGGGTGCAAGATTGACATGGGATCATCTGCGGTGCTACCTCACGTCGCGGTCGAGGCCCTTTCCAGCCCGGGGCAGGTGGAGAGTTTGCCGGAATTCGATCCGAAGAAATCCGGGCGCGCGCCGGTTGTTCTCGAGGCCCTGGGAATATTGAGACAGGCCTCCCTCCCCTACCCTGTAATTGGCGCCGTGGTCGGGCCGGTGAGCCTGGCCGCCATGGTGATGGAAGCGGGGCTGTTTCTGCGGTTAACGCGGCGCGCGCCTGATGCGGCCGAGGAGATAATCTCAGCCCTGGAAGAGGTGACACTCAAATTCGCCCTGGCCCAGCGCGCGGCGGGGGCCGATTGTGTGATGGTGGCCGAGCCCACAGCCACCGGAGAAGTGCTGGGAGGCAGACATTTCGCCCGTTTCGCCCTGCCTGCCCTGTCGAGAATCCTGCGCGCATTGCGGGAGGCGGGTATTCCCGTTATACTGCATATATGCGGGGATTTGCGGCCCCTCCTCGCCGAACTGAAGCATTTGTCTGACAGCCTCGGCGCCCGCTTGGCCTTGAGCGTTGACGCCATGGTCAGCGGCAATCGGTTGAAGGAGGAATTGCCGGACTGCATTCGCGTGGGCAACATTGATGCATTTTTGCTCGAACGCGGATCTCGGTCTGCAATCGAAAAGGCGGCGCGGCGGGCGGCGCGCGACTTCCATGTGGTTTCGCCAGCCTGCGGCCTGGTGCCGGCAACGCCGGCGGAAAACCTGCGGGCCCTGGTTCAAGTGGTGAGAAGTGAGCATGAGCCAAAAGAGACGTGATATTGCGGCCCCCGGAAGGCGGCTCCATCTCCAATTATTTTCGCTTGCAGCATTCAACAGTTACTACTTGGCGCGGGTCGGGAAATACCTGTGCATACCGGTTCTCAACTGCTACTCCTGTCCCATTGGCACAATCGCCTGTCCCATCGGGAGCCTGACGGCATTTGCCCTCCTTCGGCGGATTCCCTACTACATTTTTGCCGTCCTTGCAGTGGCGGGGCTGGCCGTGGGGAGGGCTTTCTGCGGCTGGGCGTGTCCCTTCGGATTCTTTCAAGACCTGCTATATCGCATACGCTCCCGCAAGTGGAATCTTCCCCGCTCGGCCAACTGGGTCAAGTACGCCGTGCTCGCAGTGCTGGTAATAGGCCTTCCCCTCCTCTTGGGCAAGGGCAAGGCGGAGAGCGCTACGGACAGAATCGTCAACGAGAAAGTGGGCGCGGTCGATTTTTGCGGGTTGATTTGTCCGGTAGGCACGCTTGAGGCAAGCCTCCCGAATTTGATTATGAATGAGGAGGTCCGCGCGCAAGCCTACTGGCGCACCTGGAGTAAAATAGGCCTGCTCGGCCTCATACTCGCTCTGGCCGTCGTCTCGCGGCGGAGTTTTTGCCGGCTGCTCTGTCCATTGGGAGGATTGATGGCCTTGTCCTGGCCCATATCGCTGTTGAGACTGAAGACCAATGTGGAAAAATGCACGCGCTGCAATCGGTGTGTGAAGGTCTGTCCCACCGACTGTCGCTTTGTCCCCCAGGAGGCGGGCAAGCCGGAGGCAACCGCGGAGTGCCTGCTTTGCCTGGACTGTGTTCGCGCCTGTCCGGAGGCCGGGGCGCTTTCCGCCCACTTCGCCGGACATACGGTTTCTGTAAGCCGGGAGAAGAGCAGTGAATAGGAGATTCTGGATAATCATAGGCGCGCTCTTTGTCCTATTAGCGGGCCTGCTGTTCTACGGAATCCACACTGGTGATGCGGATTACGTCTATAAGAACGCCACGAACTTCTGCTTCACGTGAGTGTTGGGGCGATGACCGCGCGTGCCGCGGTCGAGGATCTGCAAGTTGAAGCAAAGCGCCTCTGCATTGCGCCTGTTGCCCCGGGTGGATGAGATTCTGGCTCATCCGCAGATGGCTTCGCTGACGCAGAGCAGCGCCCACAGATTGGCCCGGCAGGCCGCCCGCGAGGCGGTCGAAGAGGCCCGGGCGAGCCTCCTCGGGGGCCGCGAACCTCAGGAGATCAGCGCGGACGCCATTGCCGCACGCGCCGCGGAAATCCTCCATCAAAAATCTCTCCCCAGTCTCCGCCGCGCAATAAATGCCACCGGCGTAATTCTCCACACAGGCCTGGGAAGGGCGCCGCTTTCTCAGGCCGCGCAACAGGCCCTTGCAGATGTGGCCGCGGGCTATTCCAATCTGCAAAGCGATGTCGAATCCGGCCTGCGCTCCCAGCGGGAAGTTCACGTTCAGTGGCTCCTTCAGGAAATCACCGGCGCGGAGAGCGGGCTGGTGGTCAACAACAATGCCGCCGCGACTCTTCTCGTGCTCAATACCCTGGCCGCGGGCCGAGAGGTGATCGTCTCTCGCGGGGAATTGGTGGAAATCGGGGGCGCCTTTCGCCTTCCTGACATCATGGCCCTGGCCGGCTGCCGCCTGGTTGATGTGGGCTGCACGAACCGCACTCACCTCAGAGATTACGAAAAGGCGATAACCGAGCGGACCGCGCTTATCCTCTCCGTGCATCAAAGCAATTATCGCATTCAGGGTTTTGCTTCCCAGGTGCCGTTGGGCGAACTTGCCGACCTGGCCCACTCCCGCGGCCTCCTCTGCGCCCACGATTTGGGGAGCGGCGCGCTCCTGGATTTGCGCCAGTTCGGGCTTCCCCATGAGCCCAGTGTGCCGGAGAGCCTGGAGGCCGGGGCGGAGGTCGTCTTTTTCAGCGGAGACAAATTGCTGGGCGGCCCGCAGAGCGGCCTCATCCTGGGCAAAGCAGCCCTTCTGGAGACGATGCGCAAGAACCCGTTTTATCGAACCTTCCGAGTTGACAAACTCACCCTGGCCGCGTTGGAGGCCACCCTCCGGCTCTTCCTCGATACAGAGAGCCTTTTGCAGAAGCATCGTCTCTTTTCGGTGTTGACTTGCCCGCTCGAGAAGATCCGAGAGCGGGCTGATGCTCTCATCCGCCAGATTTCAAAAAGATGTGTAACCTGGCTTTCTGCATCTGCTCAGGAAGGCGAGTCCGAGATTGGCGGAGGCTCGCTCGCGGGCCATCCGCTCCCGACCATTGTCTTGAGACTGGAATCGAGCAGACTCTCCGCGGCCGAACTCTCACAGCGTCTGCGTCTGCATGATACTCCCGTCTTCGCGCGGATTCACGAAGATTCCGTGCTTCTCGATTTACGCACCGTCTTCCCGGAAGAGGATGAAATCCTTTTGGCGGCCTTGGAGCAAATCGGAGGCTCGCTTCCGGCGGCTAAATGATCTCCTTCGAACGCCATATAATCTTTGGCACCGCCGGACATGTTGACCACGGCAAATCCTCCCTGGTCTTCGCCCTGACCGGAACCGACCCTGACCGCCTGGCCGAGGAAAAGGCGCGGGAGATGACCATTGACCTCGGCTTCGCCTTTCTCGCTTTGCCGAATCTGAAGGAGCCCGCGGCGATTGTGGATGTGCCGGGGCACGAGATGTTTGTGCGAAACATGGTCGCCGGCGCAACCGGCATTGACGCCGCCATCTTTGTCGTTGCCGCGGATGAAGGCGTGATGCCCCAAAGCATCGAGCACTTCGATGTCCTCCGCTTCCTGAAAGTTTCAACGGGAGTGGTCGCCCTCACCAAGATTGACAAGGTCTCTCCCGAACAGGCCGGGGAAGCAATTGCGGAAGTGCGAGACTTGACGAAAGGCACTTTCCTTCAAGAGGCCCCGATTGTGCCGGTCTCATCTGTCACCGGCGAAGGGCTCGATCAACTGCGGGCGGAACTGGCGCGCATTGCCCAGAGCGTCGAGGCTCGCTCCTCAGAAGGAATCTTTCGGCTGCCCATTGACCGCGTTTTCACTCTGAAAGGAGCGGGAACCGTTGTCACAGGCACGGTCATATCCGGCTCCCTCCAAATGGGAGAGATGGTCGCCCTGCTGCCGCAAGGTAAGAATCTTCGGGTGCGCAATCTGCAGGTTCACAATCAATCCGTGAGGCAGATCTTTGCGGGCCAGCGGGCGGCGATAAACCTGCCGGATGTGGCGAAGGAAGATTTGAGCCGCGGCGACGCGCTGGTTACACCTGGTGCGCTTGCCACAAGTCTGATGGCCGATGCCAGAATCGTCTTATCATCGTCAGCGCCCAGGCCGATTGAGCAGAGGAGGCGGGTGCGGGTGCATCATGGCACAAGAGAAGTGATGGCGCGTGTCGTCTTGTTGGAAGGCGATATTCTGCGGCCCGGAGAATCCGCCCTGGTCCAGTTGAGGCTCGAATCCCCCCTGGCTGCGGCTGCGGGCGACCTTTTTGTCATCCGCTCCTATTCACCCATGTTGGTCATCGGAGGAGGAAGCATTATTGACCCTCACCCACCAAAGCGGCGCGCTTCTGCGGGTGCGGTGGAATTGGTGGAGAGAGAGACACTGCCAACCGCCGAACTCCTCCTCGAGGCACTGGACCGCTCCGGCGCGCGCGGAATGGAGTTCGGGCAATTGCGGCTTTTGTGCGGCCTCGTGGAAGCGGATTTGCGCTCCACCCTGCAAGAGATGGAGCAAGAGGGCCGAGTGGGGGCGGGGCGCCGAGACTTCTGGTTCAGTGCGAGCGCAATCAAAGAAGTGGAATCCACTCTCATCGCGCGGCTTGCCAAACTCCACTCCGAAGAGCCGCTGCGAACCTACATGCCCCTCAATCAGGTAATCCTAGCCTCCGCGGAAGAGCGCGAAGCCTTCCGCCTGGCGCTCGAATCGCTGGCAAAGCGAGGCGTGGTAGTAACTGCAGGGGAGCGACTGCGGCTCTCTAATCATACGCCTGCCTGGACGGGGCAATATACTGCGGCGAAAGAGAAAATCCTGAAGGGCTGCCTTGGAGCGGGATTATCCGCTCCTTCCGTGCAAGAACTTGGCGTCATCGCCGGTCTGAACGAGAAGGATTGTCAGCGCGTGCTCGATGCGCTGGTTGATGCGGGAGAATTGAGAGTATTGGCGGAGGGGATTTACGTTCACCCCCAGGCGATGGAGCGCAGCCGGGCCGCGGTGGTCGAGTTTCTGAAAAAACATGGTCAAATGAACATCGGCCAGGCGCGGGATTTGCTGGGCGCTTCCCGGAAATACCTCTTGCCCTTCCTGGAAGAACTCGACCGCGAAGGATTGACCGTAAGGCAAGGAGATTATCGCATCCTGCGTCAAAATCCTGTGAGACCCGGAGACAATGTAAACTGATGGTGAAGCGAAGGCGCAAGACGAAAATCGTGGTCATCGGCGTCGGTAGCGGCAGTTTCGGGCGAGGGGTGCTGGCCGATGTTCTCGGTAGCCCGCTGATGCTGCGCGGTTCTGGCTTTCACCGCAGAGAGCGCGGAGAACGCCGAGAACAAGAAACTTCTCGGCGGGGGAGGCCCCCCGCCCTTCAGGGGCAGGACGCAAGGTCCTGCCCAACGAAACAGAGGATTAAGGTGGGGGTGACCGCCCTCCTGGCCCTTCGGCCACCACACTTCATATGTGAGTCGCCGACGACCTTTGGCGAGCAGCCAGGGGTGTGATGCGATTGCCACTACTTCGTAGGCCCGAAGATTGCCTTCTGTCAGCAACGGCTGCGGCATGGGTAAGCCCATGCCCCACCGACTAGAAAAGGAGACTCCGGTTATGAAATCGTTTACTGTCGAAGTCTGGGCTAAGATATTCAATATACTCGGTTGGATATCACCCTTTCGCGTTGTCTCGCATTCCGTTTCCGCTGCAAGAGAAAGTTATTGCTTTGTTGATGCATGGGTTTTGTCAAACCTGTTGCTTTCGATCATTTCACTGTTGATTTGCTCGGCTGGAGGCGTGCGTTGGTGGGAGGTCATCGCTATTTCTTACGGAGGAGTTCGAGTATTCGAAGTCATCATCTATCAAATCAACGTCCTCCTATTCGACGAATATAGGGCAAGAAAGGCAAAGAAGGAACCTGCTCTACAGGGCTTTCGCAGGATTGTGATTCTCTTGCTGCACAATTACGTGGAGATCCTTTTTTGGTTTGCGCTCTGTTACCGCAATATGAGTTGGGCATTCGAGAACTGTGGAGCCACTCTTGACTCCTTCTTTGCTTCCTTGAAGTTCAGTTTCGTTACCATGACAACATTCGGCTACACTGCCTTCTCTCCCAAAAGCCAGTCCCTGGGCGATATCGTCACACTTGCTCAGTCGTTTATCGGCCTCTTCATGTCCTTACTGGTTCTTCAGCGGTTCGTGTCCCTAATCCCTTCGCCTCGGAGTCTGGACGAATCATAGCGCCGCATATCACGGAAGAGGTTTGCCCCGAATTTTGCCGACGGGACACAGAGTTCACAGAGAATTGCCGGGGGCGAGTTTCGTCGCAGAGCGGATATTTCGAGAAGTCGGTAGCCGCAGGCTTTGGCCTGCGAGAACAATGCCCAGCGCAGACTGAAGTCTGCGGCTACCAAGGAATCTCACTGCGGAAATGTCTGAATCGAACGTCTTGAGTTGCAGGCCCAAGTCGTAGGGCAGAATTCGTCTTTTGCCACTTCTCGGCGGGGCTGGGCAGCCCGCCCTACCATCCTCCGCCAGGGCTACGGAGGGCAGGCTCCTCCTTCGACCGCCACACCTCTTTGGCGGAGCTGGAGGGCGAGCAATTTCTCTATGCTCTCTGCGTCATCTGCGAAATCTGCGGATTTATGGATAGATGCACTTGCGGGCTTCGTCGGCGTAGGCCATGACCAGATTCGGGTCGGCGTCGAAGAAGTGGTCTGAGGGGGAAAGGAGGTAGCCTCCGCCGGGGCCGGCTTCGGCGAAGCAGCGGCGGACTGCGGCGCGGGTTTCTCCCGGAGTGCAGCCCTTGAAGAAGTGAAACTGGTCGAAGCCGCCGATCATGCAGACTCTATCTCCAATTCTTTTCTTCGCCTCTGCCAGATTTGTGTCACCTCCCATCGCCGGCGGGGTGAAGGTTTCCATGCAATCCGGGCCCATCGCCGCGATTTTTTCCAATATCGGCATCATTCCGCCGCAGGTGTGATAGGCGACTCTCTGGCCGACGCTGTGGGCGAGGTCAATCAGGGGTTTGTCATAGGGAGCCACGAATTCATCGAAGATCCGGGGCGAGATGACGGTTGACGAGGCTGCGCCGCCGCCGCCTTCCAGCAGGTCATAGCGCGCGCCCCTCGTTGACTTTACATAAGTCGCCTTGCGCCGCTGCAGAATTCCCAGAAGTTCATGCACCCATTTGGGGTCATCATAGGTCGCGATGATGAGCTCTTGTATCGGATAGAGACAGGCGGCGTCTTGCCAGCAGCCCGCCTGGCCGAAGACATCGAAGCCGCAGATGTGGCCCCGCACAATGCCCCGCTCCCCGAATTCCGCCGCCTCGCGATTCACCGCCTCGACCTCGCACTTTGGATGGGTCATGTATGCGCCGAGGAGGTCAACGTCTTTCTTGTTCTTTATTGGATATTCGGCAATCCAGGCGGTCTGGTCGTTCGCCCGGAGAAGCATGGTGAGATCGCCCTTCGGGGTGACGAAGCGGTAGCGGGTCGTCTTTACCTCTTGCCCAGGAATATCCTCAGAATAGACGCGCCAGTCATCGGCAGCGACGCGGCGGCTTTCCAAGAAGCCCAGTTCCCCCTGCAAGGGGTCGGCGTATTCGCCTTTGCTTTCCTCCGGCTTGTGATGGAGAACCCAGATGATGGCATCGAGCCCGAAGTGATCGAAGAACCGGCGGTTATCTATCCCCTCCATGTATTTTTTCAGGAAATAAGGCATCACGTGGTGGGTGGTCACGGGAAGGCGGTCAGGAATCCCCCGCTGGATGGCGGTGAGCATTCGCTCTCTTGAGGTCATTGCCATTCTTGTTTCTCGCGCGCGAGACTCGCCGCCTCTCTATTTCTCCAATACGTGGCTTCACTCCTGCTCGAAAGTGACACCTCCTTTCCCGACGCACTGACAGATGTCAGCGTCAGCGGGTATGCCCTGTTTCCCCGCCAGGGGACTATTTGGATTCTTCCTGTGGCACGAGCCTCATGCGGCAAATGCTGCAGCGCGCCTCCGGGTTGAGCGAGACCTGATCTCTGTGCATGGGGCAGAGATATACAGGCTTGTTTTCGGGATTTTTCAATTCGCTCGCCGCCACCGTGTAACTTGCCGACGCTTCACTTCCCGATACGATGGCAGGCGGCTGACTTGTCCCAGGCTGTGTCTTTTGCCCACAGCCGCTCAGAACAAGCAGAGCGGCAGCCACAATCAACAATCCAACTGCTCCAAACCAGGCTATTCTCATGCGGAATCCTTTCCTCGGCAATCTTTGCCCATAGTTCGACTCGCGAGTCCTACCCTGCCGTAATGCTGCTAAAATATAGCAGAGCGCAGGTTCTCCATGTTAACTCGCACCTTCATTCATGTCCCGGGCGTGGGATATACAACTGAGACGAAATTGTGGAGACATGGTTCCCTGACCTGGCAAGACTTCCTGCGCGCTTATCCTGACCTTCCTCTGCCGCGGGCGAAGCAAGATCATATCCGCGCCTGGCTGCTTGAATCAGAGGCTGCGCTGGCCGCGCGCGACCAGGCCTTTTTCGGGCGCCTTCTCCCGAGGCGGGAGCATTGGAGGCTCTTTCCTGAATTCTCTGATTCGATAGTCTATCTTGACATCGAGACCACCGGACTCGGTTCCGCCGATGTGGTGACCCTGGTTGGGCTTTATGATGGCGCAGACTATCGGGCCTATATCAGAGGAATTGATCTGCCTGAATTCCCTCGCGAGGTGGCGCGCTTCTCTCTGCTGGTAACCTATTTTGGAACCTGCTTCGATCTGCCGTTTCTAGGCCAGGAGTTTCCCGGCCTGCGCTTTGGCCAGTCGCACATTGACCTCTGTTATCTTCTGCGCAGGCTCGGCTACACGGGGGGCCTCAAGCGGGTGGAAGAGAAGTTGGGCATCGAGAGAAGCGCGGAGACCAGGGGACTGAGCGGATATGATGCGGTGCGGCTCTGGAGAGAATATGAGCGAGGAGATCGGAGCGCCCTGGAATTGCTGGTGCGCTATAACATGGAAGATGTGATGAACCTTGAGGGATTGATGAACTTCGCCTACCGCGAACTATGCCGGCAACTTGGCTTTTGCATCTGATCGGCTTCAGCAAAAACCACGGAGGTTTCAATCTGGCGGTCGGGGATTGACCAGTACTTGCGGAGGAGGCGATCCTTTTCTTCCGGCGTGACCCGATGGAAGCCGTGTTTTTCGTAGAAGCGAACCGCCCAAGTGGCGGCCGCCCAGGTGCCGATCAGGATCGAGCGCTCGGTCTGGGCTCGAAGATAAGTGAGGAGTCTTCCGCCGATTCCCTTTCTCTGCCAGGAGAGCCGCACATAGGCGTGTCTGATGAGGGTCACGTCTTTGACATCTTGAATCCCCATCACCCCGACTAACTCGCCGCCCTCTTCATATCCCCAGAAGACGACCCCGCTCTCCATCTCATGGCGGAGTTCCTCTCTGGACATATAGGGCTCTTTCCAGCGGTCCGCGGGGATGAGACCCTTGTAGGCCTGCGCAGCCTCATTGATAATCGCGAAGATTGCCTCGAATTCGCTTTCGGCGCATTTGCGAATCATGGCAGCGCTCAGGTCTTGGCGGCAGGCGCGGATTTCCTTGCGCCGAAGCGCATGGCAGGGGCTTCGACCAAGAAGTAGGAGAAGATTCCGATAGCAATGGAAATGGGAATTCCTGCCAGCACAATCAGGCGATTTCCGTGAGAAGCGACGGCAAGAAAGAAGAAGACGGGCCAGTTGAAGAGGAACATCCCATAACTGCATATTCCGAGCATCCGTATCCAGGCGGCAGAGAGAAGCCTGGCGCACCAACCCTTGCTTGTGGCCAGGCCCGCGACGGCCGCGGCACAGGCAAGAGAGGGCCAAAGCCCGCGGGGGTTGGCGAGGGCGACGAGAAGTCCCTGCCTTGCTGGGAAATGTTCGGGAAACTTGAATGGCGCCAGGAGCGGGAATAGATAGAGGGCCAGCAAACCCAGAGGCGCCAGGAAGACCAGTCGGGAAAGCGTCTTCTCGTATCTTGCCACGGCCAGAGCGGCGAGCATTCCGAAGAAGAACGGCAAGAGCAGCAGGGGCAAGTTGTGCCAGAGAATCGCATCCTCGGGTCCCGAAATACAAGTTTGGAGAACGAGGACAGCAGCGGCAAAAAGGATAACCCGCCGGAGGCTGCGCGCGGCGATGATGACCAACAGAGGCAGCAGGAGATAGAAGTGCACCTCGGGGGCCAAAGACCAGGCTCCATCCAGTGTGATAACTCCGCCGTGCATCCAGGTTTGGACGAAGAAAAGGCGCGCGATAACACTGTCCCAGTGGAAGGAATGGTGATGATGTTGTTGACGAACCCAGAAAAGTATCGGGGTGACGGCAAAGGGGAAGAGCATCACATAAGCCGGCACGATGCGGAAGAACCTGCGTTTGAAATAGGTGGCGATGTTTTGGTTTTTGCCCGCAGCCAAAGGATAATAGAGCAAGAAGGCGGAGAGGACGAAGAAGGTGCAAACCGACATGAGGCCGAGTTTCCACATGGTCCGGCCGAAAAAGGAATCCCCGACGGACATCACGACGGAGTGCAGGGCCACGACTCCGAGGGCCGCCAAGGCCCTCAGGCCGTCCAAAGCCGGAAAACGCTGACCGCTCGAGGGTGGAATAACGGAGTTGAGAATTCTGCGGATCATAACTTCACTGACTATTGTATCATATTTTCTGCGCTCGCCAGAAGGGGACCCATTCCCGTATTTCTGCTGTCACATGCGCTCAGCGGCCTTCGCCTCCGCGTAGCAGGCGACGATTTCGCCGTAGTAGAGCCGGTGATAGTCTCCTTCGGGATAGGCCATCTGGGAGATTTCCGCCGGCATGGCGGCCGGGGCGATGTCATTGCAGTGAACCACACGGCACTCGTAATGAATGATGCCCTCTTCTATGATTGGAACCTTCACTTTGCGACCGAGAACCGCGGTAAGGCCGCAGTCGGCGAACTTGTCGCAATCACGACCTGACACACTGCCGCAGTAAGCCGCCGCCTCGCTCAGGTCCGCGGGCAAGACATTTATGGTGAACTCGCCATTCTCCTCCAGCAGGCGATAACTATGGCGAGAAGGGCGAACCAATATCACGAAACAGGCCCGCCCCCACAGGACTCCCAGGGTCGCCCAGCCAATAGTCATGATGTTCGGCTCTCCCCGTTTGTTCCCCGTGACAAGCAGCAGGCCGGGGCTCTCCAGGCTCCGCAGCGTTTCCGCGGCATAGGTCAGATAGTGAATCTCCTCTTTGGGCAAACCAGACTCCTATTTGTGCAGGTTCCAGGCGCATACCAGGCCGATGCCTGTGCGCGTGAGCGCCTCCGCGGTGCGGTTTACTGCGCGGTGTTTCTCGAGATAGTTGCGCTCGAGGGCGGGCATCAGGCCCTGGGCAATCACATCTGACTTCGGGATGAAATAGTCCAGAATGTCCGAGGGATGATCCAGCGTTTTCTCCACTTCCGGCGTCCCGCCCTCGTGCTTCGCGGAGATGTTCTTAACCTCGGCGGCGATTTCGACCAGTTCCTCCAGGCGGTCGCAGGGTTGAATGACGATGGATTTCCAGGCTTCGGTGACGTGATGCTCGAAGCGCACCTTGTCTTCCATCCCCAGCGCGCGGCGCAGCGCGGCGGCCTGGCGAATGGTCTCGTTGTTCACAGAATTGGAGAAGTTGAACCCGATTAGCGGTGTGCTGTCGTCGTCCCGTGAGAAGAGGCGGGCGATCAGCATCGTCCAAAGGATGGAGTAAGGATTGTCGCTGCCGAAAAAGACCGAGACCTTGAACTCGCAATCTATTCCGAGCCGATGTAGCAGAAATGCAATCAGGACGGTGCCGGCGTTGACATTGAGCACCTGGCGAATGCCGTAGTTGGTGTAGTAGTGCAAATACTCCTCGGCCCACTGCAGGGCATGTTCATTGGGCTGGCCCACTCCGCCGCAATAGCCCGTGATTGTCTCCGGTCCGCCCAAGTGAATGTTGGAGCCATCGGTCCCCCTGGTGTCCAAGGTCTCCACATAGGTCGCCCCGATGACCTGCATCGCCGCCGCCACGGCAAGGAGGTCCGCGTTGTCTTCCACCTGTTCCTTCATCTTGCGGACGCGAACGTAGCGGGCGGGCATCAGTTCCCGCCCTTCGACCGCCTGCCTGGCTTCGGAAATCAGCCAGGGGAAGTATTGCAGCGCGCTGATCTCCAGTGTAACCGCGTTGGCTTCATTGATCGGGATATCGCGGTCGCCCAAGATGCGCCGGCGATAGTCGGCCCGGGTGACAAATGCGCCGCTGTCCCGCTGCTCGATGAGCCAGTTGACATCATCGTAGTAGGGTGACCTGGAGGCCTTTAGCCGCGCCATCAGGCGCACGAAGTTGCGCGCCTCGCGGGCCTTCTGGTTAATGGCGTCCGGCCCGCCACAACGCTCCACCAGTTCGATTACCGCGTTGACGGCTTCGTTCTTTGGGTCAAGAAGGAAATCATTAATCTCCTGAAGGCGCTCTTCGGCAATCTCCAGCCTCGCCCGCAAATGGTCGGTCGGCATATTGTTTCGTCATCTCCATAAACTTGGGGTATTCGCCCTCCAGCATGTGGTAGCAATGCTCATCGGCCGGAAAGTTGCCTGCGCGCACCTCCGCGCAGTACTCCTTCATGGCGGCGATGATAATCTCTGCGACATTGCAGTATTTCTTGACGAACTTGGGGGTGAAGGCCTGGAACTGGCCTATCAGGTCGCTGACAATCAATATCTGTCCGTCACAGTGCATTCCCGCGCCGATGCCGAGGACCGGAATGGAGAGTTTCTCGGTGATGAACTTGCCTACTTCCGGCGGCACTGCCTCCAGCAGCAGGATCTGCACTCCGGCCCCCTGCAGGGCAAGGGCATCTTCGATCAGCAACCGGGCTGATTCTGCGGTGCGCCCCTGGGCCTTGTGGCCGCCGAGTTGGCCGCTGCTCTGCGGGGTCAGGCCGATGTGCCCGCAAACCACGATTCCGGCGTCGAGAATCCCGCGCACCATTGGCAGTATCCGCCGGCCGCCTTCCAGTTTGATGGCGTCCACGCCGGCTTCCTTGAGAAAGCGCCCGGCATTCTCGATCGCCTTTTCCACTGAAGATTGATAACTCATGAAGGGCATATCGCCCACGATGAAAGTATTGGGCGCGCCCCGCCTTACCGCCTCGCAGTGGACGATGCACTGCTCCATGGTCACCGGAATCGTCCCGGGATAGCCATAGACGCACATCCCCAGGGAATCGCCGACGAGAATCATGTCCATTCCCGCGGTCTCGACGAACTGGGCGGTCGGATAGTCATAGGCGGTAATCCAGGTAATCTTTTCCTTTGCCTGCTTCATCTTGTAGAAGTCGTGAATCATCTTCTTGGGCATGGTCGCTCTCCTGCACAGCGGCATTTCGCTATGGATTTCCGCACCTGGCGCTCTGCTTCCTGCCGGAGAAGGATGGGCTCCGCCAAATGACGAAAAGAGTCCGGTGGCAATGTGCTGAATCAGGGGCTGATTGACAATCTGCCCGAAGGCTGCTGTGTAGAAGTCCCCTGCCTGATTGATAAGAACGGGATTCAGCCGATAAAGGCAGGGCCGCTGCCGCCGCATCTGGCGGCGATGATTCGCACCAATGTCAATGTGCAGGAATTGACCGTGAGGGCGGCGCTGACGGGCAACAAGGATTATGTTTATCATGCCGCCATGCTCGATCCGCACACCGGGGCGGAATTGAGCCTGGAGGAGATTTGGTCATTGGTGGACGAAATGCTGGAAGCCCACGGCGGCTGGATTCCGCAGTTTCGCGAGGGCTAGGGCCCGCCATCCTTGGATGGGGGCAGGGTGCCTCAGGCACCCTGCCCAACGAACGTCTCTTCTGAATCTCAGCCTTGAAGTGTGAACCTTCCGCGAAGATGCACGCATGAAAGCCATGGTCGTGGAAAAACCAGGGGAGATTGAAACCGCTCCGCTGAAGGAACTTGACCTGCCGATTCCAGAGCCAGGCGAGGGCCAAATCCTGGTCCGAATAGAGGTTTGCGGGGTTTGCCGGACGGATTTGCACGTGGTCGAAGGTGAACTGCCGCCCCATAAGGAGAGGCTTGTCCCCGGACATGAAATCGTGGGCCGCGTGGAGGCCCTGGGGCCGGGTTGTTCCCGCTTCAAAGTGGGAGATCGTGTTGGAATCGCCTGGCTGCATCGCGCCTGCGGGGTATGCGACTATTGCCGGAGAGGGCAGGAGAATCTCTGCGACTCACCCCTTTTCACGGGCTATGATGTTGATGGTGGTTATGCGGAGTTCGTCGTCGCCTATGAGGGTTTTTCTTACCCGCTGTCGGAGAGTCTTTCCGCGGAGGAGACTGCTCCTCTGCTCTGTGCGGGAATCATCGGTTACCGCGCGCTGAGGCGAAGCGAAATCAAGCCCGGGCAGCGGCTGAGCCTCTATGGCTTCGGCGCCTCCGCGCACATAGTCATTCAGATTGCCCTCCACTGGGGCTGTGAGGTCTATGTCGCCAGCCGGGACAAGGCGCACCAGGAATTGGCGAAGGAGATGGGCGCGGCCTGGGTGGGCGAGGCTGCGGAGACGCCGCCGCGCAAACTGCAGGCCGCCATTCTTTTCGCCCCCGCAGGAGGGTTGGTTTTGCCTGCATTGGAGGCCCTGGACAAGGGAGGGACGCTTGCCGTGGCCGGGATCTATCTGAGCGATATTCCTTCTCTCAATTACGACCGCCACCTTTTCCGCGAGCGGACACTGCGAAGTGTAACCGCAAACACGCGCGAGGACGGGAAAGAACTCCTGCGTTTGGCCGCGGAAATCCCTTTGCGAACCCATACCCAGAGATTCGCCCTGGCCGAGGCGAATGAGGCGCTGCGGAGGCTGAAGCATGATGAGATCCGCGGCGCCGCGGTGCTGGCAATATAGCCAAGATATCTGAACGGGGCAGGAGGGAAGCCCCTGGCCCGGCGGGCGATTGGTCCCTCGAGACTTTGCTCGGGATGCTGAGCGGAGTCGAAGCATAAATCGCCCCTACAGCCCCTGACGGCATTTATTTGGAGGGAGATCCCACCACAGCGAGATTCATTACACTGTAGGGGCGCATTACCATGCGCCCGAATCATCTGAGAGGCCAGGAGCCACTCTTACGCAGTTGGAATTGGCTCAAGGCAGAAGTTTTCCCCATCCTCCAAAAGTGGGTAACCGTGAGGCAAGCAAAGCGGCGCAGGATTTGAGCACCTGCGGTGCCCAAATCCTGCGGCTACCAACACAATAAAACCTCACGCAGGTAGTCCGCCCGTGGCGGACTATTCTGCGGCTACCAACAACTTCCTTGCCCTCCTCCTGCAACGCAGGCTAGAGCCCGTGGCTACTGAACTATTCTCTGGCTGAGTCTCGCAACCCCGATTCGCGAAACTCAATAGAACGGGGCAGGAGGCAAGCTCCTGCCCAACGAAATGGAGTATGAGGCCCGATTGTCTGGCGACTTCACTTCAGCATTTGGAGAGGAGAGATCAGGTGTTACATTTTCCGTCTCACCACGCGCCCTCCATCCGCATCCTTTCGGATGAGCAGATTCGCGACCTTCATTTTGCGACGCTTGAAATCCTGGAAAGAACCGGTGTTGAAGTAAAGGAGGAGCGCGCCCTCGGCCTGCTGCGGGCGGCCGGCGCACACCTCCACGGGGAGCGCGCCCGGATTCCGGCGAACCTGGTGGAGGAGGCTATTCGAACCGCTCCCAAGAGA
>Ga0299915_10000585_pt1 | contig 27490 bp, 22 predicted proteins | sample RVTome_13_FD_200263 | JGI IMG/M metagenome (GOLD analysis project Ga0299915, IMG submission 200263) | Soil microbial communities from uranium-contaminated site in the Upper Colorado River Basin, Wyoming, United States - RVT92D227 (version 2) ... | reverse complement strand
TATCTCGAGCCGAAAATATAGAGATTATGTCCTATTCCGAAGTAGTTGAAGTATCTGGTTATGTAGGAAATTTTGAAGCTACAGTAATGAAGAAACCTCATTACGTAGATCAAGAAAAGTGTAACGGTTGTGGTTCTTGTGCGGAGAATTGTCCAATCGTTTGCGGAAACGAGTTTGATTTAGGAATGGGCGTAAGAAAAGCAATATATATCCCATTTCCACAAGCTGTTCCAGGAAAATATACAATCGATATGGATAAATGTATTAAATGTGGAATTTGCGCGAGAAAAACCGTTTGCGAACCAGAAGCTATAAAATACGACGACAAACCAGAATATGTGAAATTAAAAGTTGGAACAATTATTATTGCTACAGGTTGGGATTTATTCGATCCAACTAAATTCAAACAATATGGATACGGAAGATATCCTAACGTAATAAATGGACTCCAAATGGAGCGCTTGTTAAGCTCTACGGGTCCTTTAGCAGGAAAACCTGTTCGACCGTCAGATCTTAAGGCGCCTCATAGCGTTGCTTTTTTACAATGCGTAGGGAGCAGAAATTTTAGAAAAGGCGGACATTCTTATTGTTCAAGAGTATGCTGCATGTATTCGACTAAGCAAGCGAGACAATATAAAGAAAAACACCCCGAAGCGGAAGTTTATATATTTTACATGGATATTCGAGCTTTCGGTAAAGGATACGAAGATTTCTGTGAAATTGGAGCAAGGAACTACGGTATCAATTACATAAGAGGAAGAATTGCTGAAGTAGCGGAAGATACTGATCATGGAATCATCATAAGAGCAGAAGATACTTTATTACAACAACCACTTGAACTAAAAGTGGATATGTTGGTTTTAGCTTGTGGTTTAGAAGCAAAAGCAGATGCGGCTAATGTTGCTTCCCTTTTAAGCGTTCAAAGATCAGCTGATGGCTTTTTTATGGAGGCACATCCAAAATTGAGACCCGTTGACACGTTAACAGACGGTATTTTTATTGCCGGAGTCGCTCAAGGTCCAAAGGACATTCCAGACTCCGTAGCTCAGGCGAAAGCAGCAGCCTCAGGTGCCGCTATGTTAATGGCAAAAGGAGAAGTCGAAATAGAACCTTATTATTCTGTTGTTCTTGAGCATTTATGTTCGGGATGTAAAAGCTGTCAATCGCTATGTCCATTTGGTGCAATAGACTTTGACGAGTTCAGAAACATTGCCATAGTCAATCCAGCGCTTTGTAAAGGATGCGGTACTTGTGTAAGCGCGTGTCCATCAAACGCGTTGATTCAAAATCATTTTGCGACGTATCAGCTTAACTCGATAATTAATGTAGCAGTAAAAGAATCAACTATAAGTAACGGCGGAAAATAACAAATAAAATTCTTTCAATTTTTATTCTTTATACTTTTTTTAAATTTTATGAATTTACAATTTTAACGATTATTATCTAATTTTTATTCAAGTAATTGGAGTAATAGAACGCTTCTCTTTAAAAAAACCATCTAAATTTAAAAAAAACATATTAAAATAGATAAATTACTTGATTTGTATTCCACACTGCTGACAAAAACGAGTTCCGGGAGTTATAGCTGAACCGCAATTTGTACAGAAATTTTTTGTTGCTGTTGCTCTAATTGTAGATATTGGAAGATCAGATTCCATTTTAGGATGATTTGAAAAATTTTTTAAATTTCTTAATCTTATGAATTTGAGATAACCAACTAGCCTTAAAAGGTTTGCAAATATACCGAATATTGGTAGTATTAATACATCTACCTTTGCTGCTGATTTGCAGTTTTTTGCACTTGATCTTCCAAAATCTCCAAAATCTAGAGGAAAATACTCATAATTAGTTTCAAAGAATTCTCTTAAACTGCGCCACGCATAAGATCTCAATATAGATCCTCCAATAATAAGCAATATAGCAATAATTATTGTTAAAAAAGAAAAAGATATTCTAAGTGAAGAAAATAAAGAATGTCCAAAAAATGAGCTAATAGCTATTAATATTATGATATCACCTATAGTTTTTAAAATTGTCCCTACTATAAATTGAGGAATAAAATTTTTCAATAATTTATTTTTAAGCAATTTTGCTGCTCTATAAATTTCTATAAAAACTAAAACAAAAAAAATCGATGAACTAATGCCAATTATTACACCAATGGTAAATATAATAACTCTATTTTGAGCCGTAAACCAATATAATATGATCCATATTAATCCTATAAATGATATTATTGAAATTGGAATCATTAAGTTACCAAATTTAGAAAAAATTTTTTTTATATCTTCATGCAAGGCCATATAATCCATTTTCAAAAAGGTAGTTGTAACTATATTTTAATTAAAAGTTTTTAAGTTTTATCAAAAATGTTAATTTTTAAAAATTTAATCATTTTTTTTCTTTTTTTAACCTTTTTGTTTAACAATTTTTAAGACAATTATAATTGTCAAAATGAAAATAAAAAGCAATGGTTTAAAGTTCATAAAATTTTAATGATGGTCTTGAATTTCTACCATATCAACAAAAATAAAAAAACAGTTTAAAAAGATGTATAAATATAAAGTTTCTATTTTAGGTACGGGATTTATAGGATTGTGTAGCGCTGCTTGTTTTGCTCAAAAAGATATTAAAGTAATCGCATCGACTCATGATAAAGAAAAGGCTCAAATGATTAACGATGGAATAGCTCCTTTTTACGAAGCGGGTTTAGCAGAAATGATGGATGAGATAAAGAACAATAAGCCTGATTTATTAACATGTTTATTAGATCCAGTAAAATCTGTTATTGACACGGATATTTCTATGATAACGCAAGGAACACCAATGCGTAAAGATAAAAGTATTGATTTAAGTTTTATTGAAAGCACAGCAAGAGAAATTGGAGAGGCTCTAAAAAAGAAAAACAAATACCATCTTGTAGTAGTACGATCAACGGTTGTTCCAGGTACCGCTCGAAACATGGTCGGAAAAATAATTACGGAAGTTTCGGGAAAGCAACCTGGAAAAGATTTTGGACTCTGTATGCAGCCCGAATTTTTGGCGGAAGGGCGTTCTATCGAAGATACTCTCTATCCTGACAGAATTGTTATCGGAGAATTCGACCAGAAGAGTGGGTCTATGCTTCAGGAGTTCTATGAATATTTTTACGGAGATCACTTGAAAAAATGCCCCATTTTACGAATGAATTTAGAAAGCGCAGAGTTAGTTAAGTACGGAAATAACTGCTTACTTTCTACTAAAATTAGTTACGCTAACGAGTTCGCGAATTTCGCTGAATTAGTTCCCGGCGTTGATGTAGCTCAAGTTATGAAAGGTGTTGGTTTAGATTATCGAGTAAGTCCTAAATTTTTAAACGCGGGCGTTGGATTTGGAGGATCTTGCTTTCATAAAGACGTAAACGCGATTAAGGCGTGGTCAAAGTCGAAAGGATACACTTCAAGATTACTTGAAGCTATACTAGGAATTAACGACGATCAAGCAATACACATCGTAGATATCGCGGAACAATTAGCGGGAAAACTAGCTGGTAAAAAGATCACTCTTTTAGGATTGTCTTTTAAACCGGGCACGGATGATATGCGTGAAGCTCCGAGCATTCGAGTAGTGAACGAGTTATTGAAACGAAAAATTACGAATATTGTAGGATACGATCCAAAATCCAAAGAAACGGCGGGAAAAGAGTTTGGTAACAAAATTAAAATCGTTGGTACTATAGACGAGGCGTTGAAAGATTCTGAATGCGCTTTGTTAATTACGGAATGGGACGAGTTTAAAACCCTCAAGCCCGAAGACTTTAAGAAACGAATGAAAACGCCCAATCTTGTGGATGGCCGTAGAATTTATCCTTACGAAGAGTTCGACTCGAAATTAAACTTCAGAGCTATTGGAAGAATCTCTATAAAACAAAAAAAATAATAAATAAATTAGTTATTCAACTCCATTTATTTGGATTCTAACATTATTCTATTTTTTTGATTCTTATTTCGCTTGATAAATTTTATTTGCAGAAATATTAATTACGCATAATTCTTCGCGAAACAAGGATTTTGCGTAGAGTTATTTTCAATCTTAAATTACTATTTTCATTATTTTTTAATAATTTAAAATTAATTAGAATAACTTAAATAAATGTTCATTATTTCAAAAAAAAAATAATAAAAGTATTTATTTTAAACAAAAGTCTTATAATGTAAAGTTGAAAAAAATAATTTTGCCTAATTTATTTATTATATACAGAAAAATGTATAAAAATGATAATAAATTAATATTAAAAAATGTGCTAATAGTAACTCGTTGGTAAAATGACATTATCTAAACAAGAAAAAAGCATTACTAATAAAAACGACGCTTTGTTTTTAAGTGAAAATATCAAAAAAGTTAAATCAATAGTAAATTTTTGTTATAACTGCAATCGATGCGTAAATGTATGTCCACTTTCTCAGTTAGGCGTTTTTTCACCTCGTAATCTAATTTATGATTTAAATTTTGCATCAATTGACGAAACGCTAAAAAATAATAATATTTGGATGTGTCTAACATGCGGACAATGTACTGCCTATTGTCCTATGAGCTCAGATTCAAAAGGGATCAAAATCCCTGAACTAATTTTAGAATTAAGAAAAGTATTCAACAATTACTCTGTTGAAGCAGAAAAAATAATGCAATGTGAAACTCATAACGATATTTTTAACTTTATCCCCAAAATGATGGCTGAAAACCCCAACCCGCCTAATAAATTGGGATTTCTTAAAGAAACTAATCTTAAAACAAAAGAACGCGGCGATATTGCGTATTTTGTAGGTTGTTTACCGCTAATGGAAGATATAATTTACAATTTCAAAGTAGATTACAATTCAATAGCAAAAACAATTATTCACATATTAAACGAAGTCAATATCGTTCCCGTTGTACTTAATGAAAAATGTTGTGGACACGATCTACTATGGAGCAAGGGAGATTACGAAAGTTTTAAAAAATTAGCGGAATACAATGTAAAAATATATCGCGAAGCAGGTGTTAAAACAGTAATATTTAGCTGCGCGGAAGGTTATAGAACATGGAAAATCGATTATCCTAAAATTATTAAAGATTTTGATTTTGAAATATTACATTTCTCGGAGTTTTTTCTAAAAAATGATATAATCGAAAAGATTAGTTTTTCAGCTACAAAATCAATTAAAGTAACATATCACGATGCATGCCGCATAGGGCGTTTCGGACCTAAATTGTACGATGCTCCGAGAGATGTGCTTAAAAAATTACCTGGAGTACAATTAATTGAGATGAAAAATATTAAGGAAGATGCTGTTTGTTGCGGGGTCTCTGGATTTGTTCATTGTAACGAATATAGTCACATATTGAGAGAAAATAGAATTAATGAAGCTGTGAATACTGGAGCTGACTATTTAATTGTTCCTTGTCCAAAATGTCTAACTCATTATACTTGTTATTTAAACGAACCAAATATAGATCGAAGGCATAAATTTATAAAAAATAAAATAAAAGTTATCGATCTAGCCAGCTTCATTGGGCAATTGATAGGTGATTTTTAAAAAAAAAAAGAGAAATAGCTTTATTTAATTTTATTAATAAAAAAATAATATTACTATTGTTTAAAAGAAATCATTTTTTTAAACCAGTTAATCTTTTTCGATTTCCATGTATTGCTTTCCTCAATTGGAACTGTAAATGGTTCAATTAAATTTTGAGATATAAGAGATTTTATTAATTTTGCTCCGATATCTGTTCTAATTATTATCATTGAATGCCCTTCTGGGGCTCCAGATGCTCCAACACTAATATCAGAAAACATACCCGTAAATTCTTTGCATTCGTGACAATGAGATCTTACAGCGTCATTTAATTTTTTAATGTCTATTTCGAATTTTTTATCCCCTTTTGAAATTACGAAGAAATTCTTTTTAATTAGAGTCTTTTTTATATCCTCAGGTTTTAATTTAGTTTCTAAATTTAATTTCTTCATTAATTTATCGTAATCGAAGTTTTCAAAACAAAAGAGACTGATGACATATTTAACGATATGAGCAGGTTTTATGTTTAAAAATTTCATTTTGCTAATTGCTCTGCATTGACATGGAGTACCTATGAAAGCAACATTTAACTTGTCTATATCGTATATTTTTTTTTCTTTTATAACATCTGCAGGTAAGTTATTCGTTTCCTTGAGGGGAAGAAGGTTTGATGAAATTGAATAGCGGGTGCCTGCCGAGTTTAAAACTTCAGTTTGATTAAAAATTAATTTTGGAAATGGTTTGAAATTTTCGTCGTATAGTGAAACTATCGCTCCGTCAATTTTTCCTTTTTCGAATAAATACGATAAAATTGTTGAGACAATCCCACCGTCTTGACAATATTTTTTTGTATTTTCGTTGTTCGTTTTTGCTGCAATTAAATCAATTATATTTCCTATTTCGTCACGAATTAACCATTTCTCGTTTAATTTTGACATTAATTCCGACGTTTGAGGACAAATAAAATAGCAAAGTTGACATTTAGTGCAATTTTCAATGTTACTTTCTGATTTAAATATAGGAGTATAACCGTTCATCTCAATAACGTTAAATTTTTGACTCTCGCAATAAGCAACACACGCACCACAAGAACAACATTTACCAAGTTTTATAACTTCCTCTTCCAAATTTTTAAAAGTTTTTCCTGTTTCCTCTAACTTTTTTTCTTGTTTTAATTCAATCAATTTTTTTTCTCCTTTTAAAACGATAATTTTAATAAGATTGTATTTCGATTACACCTATTTTTTTTGGAATTTTAGATTCTCCAAGTTTTTTAACAACGTCAGTAAAATCTTTTATTAAATCTGCAAATTGTTTACCTTCGCTAGCAGATATCCAATGTAATCGGAACCTCTCTTCTTCAATTCCAATTTTTTTCAATAATTTTTTTATGTGTTCCATCCTGTTTAAGGTATATTCGTTGCCTTTTATGTAATGGCAATCGCCAATATGACATCCAGTTACTAAGACACCATCAATACCGTTTAAAAAAGCTCTTAAAATAAACGCGGGTTCCACTCGTCCAGAACACATTACACGAACGATTCTTATATTCGGAGGGTATTGAAATCTTGATACTCCTGCTAAGTCAGCCCCCGCGTAGCCGCACCAATTACAGCAAAAAACTAAAAGTTGAGGTTCATAATTAACTTTTTCTTTATCTAATACAATAGTCGTAATAATTCCTCTTATCTTTATTTTAAATACGAATAAAAATCAATTCCTGTTAATAAATCAATTGACTTTTTAATTTGAAATTTGCTAAACTGATTTTGATCGATGGCTCCAACTTGGCATTCTGCAACACAGGTTCCGCACCCTTTACAAACTGCACTAACTATTTGTGCTTTTATTTCTTTTATTTTATATAAACCCATTTCTCTTTCACTTTCTATCATTTCGATGGCGTTATAGGGGCATACTATAGCACAACGGCCACATCCGATGCATTTAACTTGATTTATCCACGAGGTTATACCTTCTGTTTCGATTTCACCTCTTGCCATTAATATTGCTGCTCTTCCAGCAGCACCATACGCTTGTGTTACGCTTTCATCTACCCATGTTGGCCAATGAGCACTACCGCAGAGATATATACCTTCGGTAGCAAAATCTATGGGTTTGAGTTTTACATGAGCTTCAAGGAAAAAGCCATCTTTAGTCGTAGGAACCTTTAATATTTTTGATAGTTCAGCAGTACCTTTTGCAGGTATTTCTGGAGTTGCTAAAATGATTAGTTGTGTATTAAAATCAACTTCAGTATCAACACCAACATTTTTATATTTTACATGGAAAAATTCATTATTTTTTTCGATAATAATGTCGTCAATTGACCTATATCTCTCGAAAGATGCCTTTTTTCTTAAATTACGGCACAATAATTCTGCATTCAAATCTGTAAGCTGTAATTCTCTATAAAGAACATGTATTTGTGCGTTAGGATTAGCAGTTAGCAATTTTTCGATGTTATGCATTGCTACTAGACAGCAAATATTTGAACAATAAGTTTTTACATGTTCTCCCTTGTTAAATTCGTTTTTTCTCTGATCCACGCATAAAATAATTGATGCATCTTGAAATTTGGGTATATTTTCGGTTTTTACAGCTTCAAATTCGTTTTGAGTAATAATTCTTTCAGGAAATTTATTTAAAAGGCTTTGCCATCTCGTGGTTTTTGATTGACTTGTTCCTATTGCTACTATTATTGTTCCTACTTTAAATTCCTGAATTTTAGCATCTCCTTTGACGTTTTTTACTTTAATCGTAAAATTACCGACGTATCCGTAAATGTCTATTATTGTTGATTCTAAGATTAAATGACAATTTTGTAAAGCTTGAATTTCATTCATAGCTTTTGAAATATCGTCTACGTGGATAGGTAATTTAAAAAGATCGCCGATATCAAGAGCTTTACCCCCTAATTTAGAATTTTTATCTACGAGATACACCTCAAATCCTTGTTTAGTTAGATTATGGGCTGCAAAAATCCCAGCAACGCCTCCTCCAATAACTAAGCACGATTTTTCTACTTTTACTCTAACTTTCTGTAATGGTTTTAAATTAACCACTTTTGCTAAATTCATTCGAATTAAATCACAAGCTTTTTGAGTAGCTTTTTCGGGCTCCTTTTGATGAACCCAAGAACATTGATCTCTAATATTTACTAATTCAAATAGAAATGGATTCAAGCCAGCCTCTCTTAGCGTGTTTCGAAATAAAATCTCGTGTGTTCTTGGAGTACAGGATGCAACGATAAATCTATTTAAATTATTTTTTTCAATCATCGTTATAATTTGTTTTTGGGAGTCTGAGCTACAGGAATACATGTTTTCTTCAACATGCACTACATAGGGAAGTTTAGACACATAATTAACAACTCGCTTAACATCTATAACACCTGCAATATTAATTCCGCAACGACAAACAAGAACTCCAACCCTAGGTTCGTCTTCTTGATTCACAATTATTTCAGGAGGATATTTAACAGTTTTAAAGTTTTTATACCTAACCGGAAACAAGCGCTCACTAATTTTAGCTGCGCAAGCAGAACCTTCTACTACAGCAGTAGGTATGTCTCTTGGTTTTCGAGCGTATCCTGGAAAAAATATGTTTCTTTCCTCGCATTTTATTACACTATCTTCGCTAATAAAGCCCATTTCATTTTGCTCAACATTTAAAACCTTTAAAAATTCGTAATAATCGTCGTTAGGAAATAAAGCGCTCGCTAAAACAACCATATCAACGTCAGAAGCTTTTACTACGCCCTCGTTTAAATCCTCGTAGAAAAGTTTCAATTTTCGTGTATTTGGATCTTCTTTTACGGAAGAGACCCGACCATTAATATATTTTACGCCATATTCTTCTTTACTTTTTTCAATAAATTCGTAAAAATTTTTCCCTTTAGCACGTATTTCTGTGTTAAAAATATAGCACTCCGTTTCAGGGGCGTGTTCCTTTGCAATAATCGCTTGTTTTGCTGATGACATGCAACAAATTGCGGAGCAATACTTTTTATAATCAGGTCGATGAAAATCTCTTGAACCTACGCATTGCAGAAAAGCAATGGAATGAGGATGTGTTCTATCGTCTAATCTCATCAGTTCGCCATTGGTAGGTCCATTAGCCGATAAAAGTCGTTCGAATTGCATACTTGATATCACATTTACAGAATCTCCCGCCAATTCAGGATATTGATCTGGATATTTTTGTTCGTATCCCGTAGCGATAACTACAGCGCCTACATTAACTTCTATTTCTTGGGGTTTCTGAGAAAAATCTATAGCATTTGCGCTACATTTTTTACTACATAGTTTACATATACCATAATTTAAAAACAAGCACTTATCGCTATCAATAAGATAGATTGGTGGTACTGACGAGGGAAATGGAATATATGCTGCCGCATGAGTTTTTAGATTTGCGTCAAATCCGCTGGGAATTCCTCTGACCGGACAAATAGAGGCGCATTCACCACATCCTTTACATAAATCTTCTTTTACATATCTAGGTTTTTTTAAAATTTTAACTGTATAATTTCCAGCCGAACCTTCTATACTTTTAACTTGAGAGAAAGTAATTAATTCTATATTTGGATTACGATATACTTCAACCATTTTAGGAGCTAATATGCACAGACTACAATCAAGTGTAGGAAAGGTTTTGTCCAATTGTGCCATAGTCCCTCCAATCGTTGGTTTTTTTTCGACCAAATAGACTTTAAATCCTAATTCAGTTAAATCTAAGGAAGCCTGAATACCGGCTATCCCACCACCAACTACTAAAACATTACTACTTAACGATTTTGACATTTTTAATACCTATTTTTTAATATTTTTATTGTATGATAATACTAGTATTTGTAAATTCTTAAACCGAAACCCTTGCCGGGTTAATCTTCTTGTAACTAAAATTTTTTCACAAGAATCATTCAATTCGGAATTTTTATTTTATATTTGTGTTGATTGTTGTTAACTTTTCAAAGCTTTTTTTCAATTCACTTAAGGTGACTTTTCCTCATCTTCTCATTTTTTTAATAATCTTCCAAAATTGCGTCAATTTGTTTTTCGTATTGTATTTCTCGGTAATATTTTAAGGTTATTGCTTCTGAAGGACAATTTGCGAGACAAGAACCGCAGCCTCTACATAAAATTTCGTTAACTTTAACTTCACTATCCGATTCACTGTCAATTAAATCGATAGCCCCATAAGGGCAATTTAATGCGCATAATCCACATTTAGCACATTTTTCCTTATCGATGTCTGCTCTTATTAACAAAATTCTAAACTTATCTTTACACATTATTTTATTGACTGAGGATGCAGCTGCTTTTCCTTGAGATATTGATTCTGCTATAGATTTTGGGCCTTGACACGCTCCAGCAAGTACAATTCCAGGTACTTTTGTGTCTATCGGATTCAGTCTCGAATGAAATTCTTTTAAAAACTTATCTTGACTTGTTTCTAATTTCAATAACTTTTGAATCTTTTCAACTCCTTTAGCCGGAACCATTGCTGCTGATAATACAACTAAATCATATTCGTATTCTTTCAATCCGATAGATTCTCTTAAGGTGTTTTGCATTATTACCTTTAAATTGTGATTTTCAGGATTCTCTTGAATTTTCGATATATTCGTTCTTATGTATTTAATACCTTCTTTTCTCGACGCTGTATAATATTCTTCGTAATCTTTTCCGCTAGCTCGAATATCCATGTATGCAATCGTTATTTCTGAGTCAGGATCGTGTTGTTTAATAAGCTTTGCGTTTTTAACGGAGACCATACAACACACTCCTGAGCTGCAGTAATTATTTTTGTTAAAATCTCTTGAACCTACGCATTGAACGAATAAAATTGTTTTTGGTGGTTTTCCATCCGAAGGTCTAACGATATTTCCCAAGCTTGGCCCGTTAGGCGCTATAATTCTTTCTAATTGCATTTGAGTAATTACATTTGGATATTTTTTATAACCGAGATATCCGATTTCTGGTTCGTATTCATCCCAACCTGTTGCTACTACGATTGATCCGACCTTTAGATCAATAAGTTCATCTGTTTGAGTAAAATCGATTGCGTTTAATTCACATGCTTTCGTACAAAGATTGCATTGAATACACGTGTTCATGTCAACTTGAGCAATCATTGGAACCGCTTGAGCGAACGCAATATATATTGCTTTTCTTGAATTCATATTAAGGTTAAATTCGTTATACCTATACGCAGGACATATTTCCATACACGCACCGCATCCATTACAATCTTTTTTAACATACCTTGCTTTTTTTATGATTTCAACATTAAAATTACCTACGAATCCGCTAACGTAATCTACTTCGCTATAAGTGTAAATATTTAGTTTTGGAGTTCTTGCTGCTTGAAGCATTACCGGTCCCAAAATTCATATAGAGCAGTCGTCAGTAGGAAATGTCCTGTCAAGCATGGCCATTTTTCCACCGATTGTAGTACTTTTTTCAACTAAATGAACTTCAAATCCTTGTTCTGCTAGATCAATCGCAGCGCTTAAGCCTGCAACACCGCCACCAATTACCAGTGTCTTTTTAACGATATCCACTTCTTTAACTAAAATCTTTTCTAATACTGCTGCCCTTGCGACTGCAGACCGTATAGCGTCTTCAGCTACTCTTTGAGCTCCTTTTTTATCTAGCCTATGGACAAAACTTGAGTGTTCTCGAATATTAACGAATTCTAAATACGAAGGATCCATCTCTAGCGATTCTAAAACTTTTTTAAATACTGGTTCGTGAGTTTTAGGAGTGCACGAAGCAACAACCAATCTATTTGCATTATGTTCAATTATATTTTCTTTGATAAATTCGGCACCGGATTCCGTACAAAGACTTATGTAATCTGATGCTCCAACGACATGAGGAAGATTTTTCGAATAATCCGCTAATGATTTGCAATCTATGATTTCCGCGATATTAATGCCTCATTGACAAATGGCTACAAATACTCGAATTTCATTAGTGTCTTTATTTTCCATTGCAAATTTTTCCAATTTTTTTTTTATTTTTTGAAAAAAATATATATTTAATTCTGTTAGAAATTAAGTAGTTTTGATCCTTTTTTAACTTATTTAGATAGTTTTTAAGATATTTCTGTTATAAGTTCTTTAGAAATATTGAATATGTTAAATTTTTAAAATAAGAATGACTGATTTCGATCATAGAAATTTTGCTAATTGCCAATAATACTTAGCGAGAAGAAAAATCAAGGTTTATAAATAAGATCATGATTAAAAATCTTTATTTTGGTTGAATTAACTCTCGAATTAATTCTATCCTTTTTTGACGATCTCTTTTATTTTTAATGGGATTAAAGTTTCCATATTAATCAGAATGAAACGATGGTTTTTGAGTTCGAAATAGTACTCCAAGAAGTAATTTATCTCTTCTTTTCGCAATTATATTAGCTTCTTCGTGCGTTTTAGGTTCGTGTTCTAATAGTTCTGTGATTTTTTGATTAATTGCATAAGTAAATTTTTTGCATTGATTTAAAATAATTTAAAAAAAATAGAAAAAAGATTGTTAAAAATCAAAAATTTTTGTATATTGTTTCAAAATTTTAATTCTTTTAATGTTTTTTATTTTATATTTATTCTAATCCAATTAATGGCAACGCTTCCCTTGTTGTTAATAAGTGTTCTATTTTAAATCTTGTTCCTTCAATGTTAAAATAAGTGGTAAACCTGTTGTGAATTGCTATTAGACCTTCGTGCGCTTTATCGGAATCAATTTCATAAAGGACATAATTTTTCACTTCATTGTCAAGAGCAACAAACACCTTTTCCTGTCTAACAAACTCTGGTAATTTTGGAGCCTTTCCAGAAAGAAAAGCTTCCCCGACAGCCTTGGCTTTATCAGGTGGATAAGAAAATATAACTAAAAAAAAAACCATTTATAAATACACCTCTATTTTTTTTTATTAAATTAAAATTAAAGCAATTGATTTTTAAACATGATAATATTGACATCAAACACATTTAAAATTGACTAAAACGAAAAAAAATCAACCCACCAATGATCGATTTGAAACAATTTCTATTAATAGATCACTATATTTGATCATTTTATTATATTGTTTAAATTATTAAAAAAATGTGTTGAATATAAATTGAAAAATGACTTCTTATTCTAAAATCTATATATTACAGCATTTTACTATAATTTTAGAGGAAATCTTTTAATTTAATAAAACTAATTCAAAAATTAATTTAATTAAATATCAGATGTAAAATAAAAAAGAATTTATTTTTCCTTATTTCATACTTTAAAATTTACAGCGCTTTATTATTAAGATTTAAAGCAATCAAGACTTATTTAGCATTTAAAAATGAAAAAATATTTCTTTTTTAAAAATTTATATTAGGTTTATTTTCATTTTTGATCATCTTTTAATTAAATGTTATTAAATAAGATAAATTTAGATTAAATATTATTAGATAAATTATTTATAGTTTAAATACGATCAGTTTCTAATTATTTATTTTTCTTTATAATCACATATCTTAGTTTTTTATTCGCTTGGGATCGTAATCATCGTTAAGGTAAGCTTTACTTGTTTTTTATGTTGAAAAGCGACGATTTGAAATTTTATTCTTTTCGAGATCGATCAAAACATTTAAATATGTGATCGGTATTAATAATTTTAGTAAAAAAAAATATTTCAAAATGTGATAAATAAATGTGCAATAATTGTAATTGTGAAAATTACGAAAAATGCTCGATAGTGGGTTATATGAATTTTGGATCCTGTTGTAATGATTGTTTTTACTGTGATGAGATGCGCAGTTGCGAGTATTACATTTTTGCTTCAACAGAAAACTTAATTTCAGAAAAAGTTGAATTTGAAATTTTACCTAGTGCCTTTTGCATGAATACGAATAAAACCAGCCAAAAAATTATTGAATTATTTCCGTAGAGCTTGAGGAGAATTACTAATGTGTAATTTTTGTGATTGTGAAAATTATGACAGGTGCTCTATAATAGGTAATATACCTATGGGATTTTGTTGCCCTAAATGTGTTAATTTTAACGAAGAACGATCGTGTAAAAGATCTGTGTCTAAAGTTGAAGAAAGACAATTAGAACAAGCAAAAAGCCTTCAGGCATTACACGAAACTTTTGCTAAAAGTTCATTTATGTTGAATAAATTAAAGAATTATCCTTAAATGTCAGATATAAGGTGAAATTAGTTGTGTAACAACTGTAATTGCGAAAATTACGATAAATGTTCAATTGTGGGTTATATGCCGATTGGTTTTTGTTGTTCTAAATGTAATCTTTACGATGATACCCGTACGTGTTTAAAAACATTAACTAAAAGAAAAACAGACATTAACAAAAAAGCGGAGATGACAGATTTGCATCCTATAAGCACTTCAATAGAAGACGGAATTCTAAAGGTTGTTATAGAGCAAGACGATAAACAGATTCCAATATACATTAATCTTCAAAAGCAATTTGAAAAAAAGTAATTTTTTTTGAAGCCATGGAAAAATATTTCTTAAAATTTTAAACATTTATTTCAAATTTTTTTAAATTATAATAATAAAAATTGGAAAAAAGTATGAATATTGTTAATTTTAGTTATAGAAATGAATTAATTAAAAATAATGAAACATTGTGCTATTGTTATCAATGTTCCACATGTTCTAGTAGCTGTCCAATTGCTTTAGCGACTAATGGTAGATATAATCCCAGAAAAATAATTGAATTAGGAATATTAGGATTATACGAAAAATTAGTTAAAGAGGAAAATTCAGTCGTATGGTTGTGCTCAACTTGCCAGAATTGCATAGAATTATGTCCTCAAAAAGTAGAATTGACCGAGATTTTCACTTTAATTAAAAATAAATGCTTTGAAGAAGGAAAAGTACCTGAAGCTTTTTTAGCTCAGGGTAAAGCGTTATTAGAAAACGGTATAGCTATTCCTTATTCTAAAGCAATATTAAGTAGACGCGAAAAATTAGGATTACCAGACATTAAAGCAGTACCAATTGAAGAATTAAAAGCCATTTTTAAAGAAACAGAATTCGAACAAAAAATTTTAAAAGTAAGGGGATAAAAAAATGATATACGACATTTTTTTGGGGTGTGTAATTCCTGCAAGATTACCTTATTTAGAAAGTTCTGCAAGAAAGGTTTTTGAAAAGCTTGGAATAAAGTTAAACGATATTAATGGATTTAGTTGTTGTCCCGATCCTACTGGTATTGAACAAATAGATCATAAGACTTGGCTAGCGTTAGGAGCAAGAAATCTAAGCCTATCTGATAATGCAAATGGAGGAATAATTTCTTTTTGTTCTGGTTGTGTTGAGACGCTAAAAGGGGTAAATTACTTTATAAACAAAGAATTGGTCGTTAAAGAAGAAATAAATAATATATTGAAGAAAATTGGTAAAACATACAATGGAAATACTAATGTAAAACATTTTGCTGAAGTACTTTACGAAAACTTAGATAAAGTAAAACAAAAGATAGTAAAACCATTAGATGGTTTTAAAATAGCTGTTCATTATGGCTGTCATTATTTAAGACCATCGGAAATTATTAATTGGGATGATCCTATTGACCCATATACCATTGACGAAATAATTAGCGCTCTTGGTGCGGAATCAATTCCTTACGAATTAAAATTGGAATGTTGTGGTAATCCTGTTGATAAAACGGATAAAGAATTATCGCTATTATTAGTTGATAATAAGTTAAAAGCGATTCAGAGGTCTGGTGCGAATTGTATAACGTTAGTATGTCCTGCATGTTATCAACAATTTGATTTTAATCAAAAAGATCTAAATAAAAAAAATAATACAGATTTCAATTTTCCCATATTTTACCTTTCAGAATTAGTTGCGCTAGCGTTTGGATTTAAACCGGAGGAAATTGGATTAAATTTTCATAGAATAAGAACAGATGAGTTTTTTGAAAGATTATCCTTTAAATTTTAGTTATTTATTAAAATAAAGTAGAAATTTTTAAACCACTAAAAAAGGTGTAAGAGTTTATAGAAAATTCCAAAAGTGCTGTCGTTATAGGTGGAGGTATAGCAGGAATTCAGGCTTCCTTAGATTTAGCAGAAATGGGTATTAATGTTTACTTAATTGAAAAAAAGCCTAGCATTGGAGGGAGAATGGCACAATTAGACAAAACGTTCCCAACAAATGATTGTTCAATCTGTATTTTAGCCCCAAAATTATCTGAATGCTATAGACATCCGAATATAACTCTTTATCCCTATACAGAAGTTAAGAAAGTAGCTGGTGAAGCCGGAAATTTTACAGTAGAAATTTTAAAGCGTGCTCGATATGTAAAAGAAGAAGATTGCATTAATTGTGGTTTATGTGCTGAAAAATGTCCAATGAGAGTAGATGACGAGTTTGATCGTCAACTAAGAAAGAGAAGAGCCATTTATTTGTATTATCTTCAAGGCGTTCCTGCAATTATGACTATAGATAAAGATCATTGTTTATGGTTTACTAAAAAAGCTTGTAGAATATGTGAAAAAAATTGCGAAAGAAAAGCAATTGATTTTGAACAAAAAGATGAGATTATAATATTAGAGAATGTGGGATCTATTATTTTAGCAACAGGATATAATTTGATCGAAGATATAGATAACGGTATATTAGAGAATTACGGTTATAACAAATTTAGAAATGTTGTGACTGCGTTAGAATTCGAAAGATTAGAATGTGCCTCTGGTCCTCTAGAAGGGCACATAAAACGGTTTTCTGATAGTGAAACGCCAAAAAAAATTGCTTTTCTTCAATGTATAGGATCTCGAACAGAACATACTTTTGGATATTGCTCTTCAATTTGTTGTATGTATACCACAAAAGAAGCTATGATTGCATATGAACACGACAACGAACTAAAATCCTTTGTTTTTTACATAGATATGAGAGCAGGGGGAAAAGGATTTCAATCTTTTCTTCAAAGAGGAGCAGAAGAATACAATATAGAATATATCAAAAGTAAAATAGCTCAAATTAAGATTGATGAAAAGGAAAACCCAATAATTGTATACGAAGATTTAGATACTTCAGAAATAAAACAATTAAAGGTTGATTTGGTTGTTTTGGCGACTTGTATAATTCCGCCATTAGGGATTGAAAAATTATCAGAAATACTGGGAATTGATTTAGACGAATATAAATTTGTCAAAACTCTGCCATTTATGCCAATTGAAACAAGTAAACAAGGCATCTTTACATGTGGTTGCGTTCACGAGCCTATGGATATACCACGCTCAGTTGCCGAAGGAAGTGGTGCAGCTGCAAGAGCTGCTGAAATAATAAGAGGAGGATAAATCGTATGTCCAAAGAAAAGAAAGAAAACGAAGATGCTAGCGTAGGAGCATTTATTTGTCATTGTGGTTCGAACATTGGAGGATTAATAGATTGTAAAGCTTTAGCTGAATACGCTCAAACATTACCATATGTAAAGTATAGTGAAGATAATTTATATACATGTTCTGAAACTGGCCTTGCTAGTATTAAAAAAGCGATTAAAGAACATAATTTAAATCGAGTCGTAGTAGCGTCTTGTACTCCCAGAACTCACGAACCTTTGTTTAGAGAATGTATTTTAGAAGCTGGGTTAAATAAATATCTCTTTAATTTCGTTAATATCCGTGATCAATGTACTTGGGTACATATGAAACAACCTAAAGAAGCTTTTGAAAAAGCGAAAGATCTTATAAAAATGGGAGTTGCTAAAGCTGTAAACTTAGAACCCTTACAAACTGTGAAAATTAAAGTAAATCCTACTGCTTTAATTGTCGGTGGTGGAGTTGCTGGAATGAGTGCTGCGTTAAGTTTAAGCAAACAAGGATTCAAAACATATTTAATTGAAAAAGAAAATAAACTGGGTGGAAGATTAAATAACCTCTATAAGCTCTTTCCATATGATTTGGACGCGTCTCAGGTTTTAAATAATATGATAAGTAAAATTCAAAATAATCAAAATCTGACAATTTATACTTCAGCTAAAATAAAAAAAGTAACTGGTTTTATAGGCAATTTTGAAGTTGAAATCGAACAGGATGGAAAACTTATAAATATTGTTGTTGGTACAATCATTATTACTGTTGGAACTTCTTTACTTAAACCTACTACATTATTTGCTTACGATGGAAAAATAAGAATAACTCAGCAAGAATTAGAAGTAAAATTAAAAAATAACGATTTAAATGCAAATAATGTCATAATGATTCAATGTGTAGGTTCCCGTATAGAAGAAAGACAATATTGTTCAAGCGTCTGCTGTATGACAGCTTTAAAAAACGCCTTAATAATTAAAGAAATGAATCCAAATGCTAATATTGCAATATTATTTAGAGATTTATACACACCAGGAACATATTACGAAAAATATTATAGGCAAGCAAGAGAGAAAGGGATTCTTTTTGTAAGATATAATGTTAATAGAATGCCTGAACTAAACGAAAAACAAATTACTGTTTTTAACGAATATATTGGTAATGATGTAACCATTCCTTACGATTTGCTTGTTTTATCTACTCCATTGATTGCAAATTCGGATAACAAAGAATTAGCTCAAATGTTAAAAGTTCCATTAGAAGTAAATAAATTTTTTTTAGAAGCTCACGTTAAATTGCGCCCTATCGATTTTGCAACGGATGGCATATATATTGCGGGCTCAGCCAAATGGCCCGTTGATATCACAGAATCTATAACTCAAGGATACGCGGCTGCTTCTAGAGCCAGTACAATTTTGGCACACACAACTTTAGAAGTAGAAGGCGCAACATCGAGCTTGCCTGAATGGAATAAAAGCTTGTGTAGAGGTTGCGAAGTTTGTATAACCGTTTGTCCTTATCATGCTATAAAGAAGAACGAAGTAGACGAAATTGAGATTATTCAAGCGTTATGTAAAGGATGTGGAGTTTGTGGAGCAACTTGCACCAAACAAGCTATTGAAATCAAACATTTTACAAATGAACAAATATTAGCTGAAATTTACGCGCTAGGCGGGAGGGAATTATAATGGATTTCGAACCAAAAATTTTAGGATTTTTATGTAATTGGTGTTCTTACGCGGGAGCAGATTTAGCAGGAGTAAGCAGAATTCAATATCCGCCTAACATGAGAGTTATTAGAGTTATGTGTAGCGGTCGAGTTGATCCAAAATTTATATTTGAGGCTTTTCAACAAGGACTTGATGGGGTCTTTGTTTTGGGTTGTCATCCAGGCGATTGCCATTATCTCGAAGGAAATTACGAAGCAGAAAAGAAATTCAACATGGTCTCCAAATTTCTTAAATTAATAGATCTTGAAAATCGAGTGCGATTAGATTGGGTATCGGCATCAGAAGGCGGTAAATTTGGAGAGGTGATTTCCGATTTTATTGACCAAATCAAGAAAATTGGACCTTCTCCTCTTAATACCAATAATCCAGATCTGAACCTTCTTGATAAACTGAAAGCAATTGAAATCGCTGCTGGAACAGAGAGAATTAGAGCGTTAGTTGGGAGACAAAGAAAAATTACTGAGATAGAAAATGTGTATGGAGAAATTGTCCCTTTAACAAAATTTAACGATATTTTTGATAAAGCAATTGCCGACGAATATATTCAGGCACGGATATTGTTGTCTTTAGAAAAAGATCCTAAATCTATTAAAGATTTAGCTATTGAATTTAATATTGATCCAAGCGAGGTTTTAAAGAATATATTAATTCTAAAATCGCGAGCTCAAGTAGATATGGAAAAAATTATTGGAATAACGCCAATTTTTGTAAAAGTTTAGGAGGAATGAAAATTGGAAAAAATAGGAGCAGTAATGATTGTAGGTGCTGGAATAGGAGGATCTCAAGCTGCATTAGATCTGGCAGATTCAGGATTTAAAGTTTATTTAGTGGAATCCACTACAAGCATCGGTGGTGTTATGGCACAATTAGATAAAACATTCCCTACTAACGATTGTGCTATGTGTATAGTAAGTCCTAAACTTGTAGAGACTGGACGCCACCAAAATATAAAATTATTCATAAAGGCTCAAATAGAGAAGGTAGAAGGCGAAGTAGGTAATTTTTCTATAACCCTTTTAAAAAAGTCTTTATATGTAAATATGAATAAATGTACTGGCTGCGGAGTATGCGGTCAAGAGTGCCCTGTTGAAGCTATTGACACTTTTAATGAAGGATTAACAAAAAAAAAAGCAACTTCTGTAAAATATCCACAGGCTGTACCTCTTGTATATGCTATAAACAAAGATTTTTGTATAGGTTGTGGGATATGTGTTGGTGTTTGTAAAGCTAAAGCTGTGGAATATGATTTAAAAGACGAATTTGTTGAATTAAAAGTGGGAGCAATAATATTAGCGCCTGGTTTTGATGAATATGTACCCCCTGAAGGAAATAGGTTTGGATATGGAAAGTTTAAAAATGTTGTTACAAGCATCGAATTTGAACGCATTTTAAGCGCAAGTGGTCCATATTCCGGTAAAGTTTTACGACCTTCAGATGGAGATATTCCGGAGAAGGTGGCTTTTCTACAATGTGTTGGATCGCGCGATTTAAAAGAGAAAAAACCGTATTGTTCTTCTGTGTGTTGCATGTATACCGCTAAAGAGGCAGTAATAGCAAAAGAACATATGAGCCAAGTTAATCCAACAATATTTTATATGGACATAAGAGCTTATGGAAAAGATTTTGATAAATATATTGAGAGAGCACAAAAAGAATATGGAGTTCGTTATATTAAAAGCCGTATTTCTCACATCGAAGAAGATTCTATATCAAAGGATTTGATTCTAAGTTACGAAAATGAAGAAGGAAAAATAATTAAAGAAAAATTCAATTTGGTTGTTCTCTCTGTTGGTTTAAATCCTCCTAACGATGCAATATATCTTGCTGAAAAGTTTGAAATTGAATTGAACGAATTTAATTTTGCTAAAATGGATACACTAAATCCCGTACAAACATCTAGACCCGGAATTTTTGCTTGTGGCGCATTTACATCTCCTAAAGACATTCCTGAAACGGTGACACAAGCTAGTGCTGCAGCAGGCTGTATAGATCAATTGTTATATGATAAAAGGAACACATTAATTACCGAAAAGACTTTACCACCAGAGATCTATATTAATGGACAACCTCCTAGAATTGGCGTTTTTATTTGCCACTGTGGAATAAATATAGGAGGCTATGTAGATGTTCCAGAAGTAACTAAGTATGCTAGTACTTTACCAAATGTTGTATTAGCAGATAGAAACCTGTATACTTGTTCCGCTGATACTCAAACGATAATTAAAGAAAAAATTAAAGCATATCATCTTAATAGAGTTATTGTTGCATCGTGTACTCCAAGAACTCACGAGCCTCTATTTCAAGAAACTATAAGAGAAGCAGGATTGAATAGATATCTATTTCAAATGGCAAATATTAGAGATCAATGTTCTTGGGTTCATATGCATGAACCTGAAAAAGCAACTGAAAAAGCAAAAGATTTAGTAAGAATGACTGTAAATAAAGCAAGGGATATACAACCGTTACCTCGAATAAAAGTAAAGGTAATTTCAAAAACTCTTGTTATTGGAGGAGGAATTAGTGGTTTAGTTTCGGCTTTAAATTTTGCAAGTCAAGAATATGAGACCTATCTAATAGAAAAAGAAAAAGATCTTGGAGGACACGCTCGCCACATTTATACTACTCTTGAGGGCGCAAATGTTCAGGATTATTTAGAGGATTTAATCAATAAGATTCATTCAAATAAGTTTGTTCATGTGTATACTGAAGCAGAAATTGAAAGCATTAACGGTTATATCGGAAATTTTAAAACTATTATAAAACACGGTAAGAATAAAGAGAAAGTAGAATTTAATCACGGTGTCATAATTGTGTCGACCGGAGCTAAAGAATACGAACCCGAGGAGTTCTTATATGGAACAGATAAAAGAATAATAAAACAATCTGAATTTGAAAAGCTCTTAAACACATCAAATGAGATAACGAAAAAAAAATCTATAGTTATGATTCAATGCGTAGGTTCTAGAAACAACGCACATCCATATTGCAGTAAAATGTGTTGTGGTGAAGCAATAAAAAATGCAATTAAAGCAAAGGAATTAAATCCCACTGCTGAAATTGTAATTTTATTTAGAGATATTAGAACGTACGGTTTTAAAGAACTTTATTATAGAAAAGCGCGAGAAAAAGGAATCATATTTTTAAATTACAACGAAAAAAATCCTCCAGAAGTTGTACCTGAAAATGGTCATCTAAGAATAGAAATCATTTCGCCTAAATTTGAAAAAATCGTAATAAATTCTGATTTATTAGTATTAAGTACTGGTATTATTGCGTCCCCTGAAGAAAACAAGGAACTTGCAAAAATGTTAAAAGTTCCTTTAAATGAAGATAATTTTTATTTAGAAGCCCATGTAAAACTTCGTCCAGTTGATTTTGCAACTGAAGGAATTTTTGTAGCAGGTTTAGCTCATTGTCCTAAACCGATTGACGATTCTATTTCACAAGCAAATGCCGCTGTCTCAAGAGCATGTATTATTCTTTCTAAAAAAGAAATAGAGACTGAAGGCTTGGTTGCTAATATTGATGTAAGTCGTTGTAGTGGATGTGGTATGTGTGTTGAGAATTGTGCTTATAATGCTATTGAACTCGTTATTGACAAAAGATTTGGGAGAGTTGCTTCTATAAATCAAGCGCTCTGTAAAGGATGTGGAGCTTGTTCAGGTAATTGCAGATGTTCTGCTATAGAGATTTTAGGCTTTACCGGTGAACAAATCTACAATATGATATTAGGGAGGTTATAAGTATGAATTTAACGGAAACAAAGTCCGGACAAGAAGAAAAAAATTTAGAAAAAGAATGGGAACCAAAAATAATAGCATTTTTATGCAATTGGTGTTCTTACGCTGGAGCAGATTTAGCAGGAGTTAGTAGAATCCAATATCCTCCTAGTATTCGAGTAGTAAGAGTACCTTGTTCTGGAAGAATTAATCCATTTTTTATTATAAAAAGTTTGGTTGATGGATGGGACGGTGTTGTAGTCTCGGGTTGTCATCCAGGCGATTGCCATTATATTAGTGGAAATTTAGTAGCTAGAAGACGTTTTGCTATTCTTAAAGATTTATTAACTTTTTTTGGGATTGAATCCGACAGAGTACATTTTATGTGGGCTTCCGCTGCAGCGGGTGAGCGTTTTGCGAATTTAATTAAAAAAATAACTAAAATAATTAAAGAATTAGGACCAAATAAAAAATTTCAAAAAAATTGGTGAAGAGAACGAGCGATATTGAAATTGAGAATCAAACAATCGAAAAATCAATAAAAGAAATGGCCAAAAATTTGTTTAGAAATAAAGAAGTGGATATTATTTTAGGATATTCAGCAGGAACGATTCCAATGGCATCTCCACCAATAATTATTAGAAATGAAAGTGATGTTGAAAAACTAGTTTGGAATAATTTTTGTTCTATAAATTTAGCCAAAAATTTATTAGAGTTAATGCCAAAATCATTCGATGATAAAAAAAATAATTTAAAAATCGGAATCGTAGCAAAGGGTTGTGTCGGTAGAGCGTTAATCCACTTGGCGATAGAAAATCAAATTGAACTTAAAAATATTAAGATACTAGGTATAGACTGTAATGGAATAATTAATAGAAAAAAAATAGAAAAAGAGATAGGAGATAGAGAGATAATAGAAGTATCTTTATCTAACGAAAACATTTTAATAAAAGGAAAAGGATTTGAACAAACTTTTTCTTATGACGAATATTTAAATGAACTCTGTAAAAAATGTAAAGTTAAATCACCTCCAACATCTCCCGAATTGAATGGAATTTGCTCTGGTAAATGTGAAGAAGTTTTATCTATAGAAGATGATTTTAAAGATATTTCTGATTATGAATTAAAATCTTACGAAGAGAGATGGGAACATATCAAAAATTTGTTAAATAATTGTATTAGATGTTATGCTTGTAGAGAAGCTTGTCCCATGTGTTATTGCCATTTATGTTTTGTGGATCAAAATAAACCTTTATGGTTTGGAAAGACTACAGAATTATCTGAAATTATATTATTTCATTTAATTAGAGCAATGCATTTAGCAGGGAGATGCGTAGCGTGTGGAGCTTGTACTAGCGTTTGTCCAATGGGAATCGATTTGAATTTAATCACGAGAAAATTAGAACAAATAGTAAAAGAAAGATTTAATTTTACTTCGGGACTTAACATTGTAGATTTACCTCCGATGGTGACTCAAAAAATGAGCGATAAAGAGGATTTTATGATAGATGAAAAGTAAAAAGGTGCTTAAGAAATGAATGAAAAAATTTTAAACAAAAGTCAAATTTCTAAATTATTCGAAACTTTAAATAAAGATTATAATTTTTTTGCCCCTTCTAAAGAAAAAGGGAATATAATCTTTAAGAAAATTAATGATTCCAAGGAAATAGAATTAGATTATTTAAATTCTAAAATTCCTCCAAAAGAAGTAGTGTTTCCACGAATAGATATAATTTTTGAATATAAGATTAACGGAAAAGACATTGAAATCGTAAATTCTAAAAATTTAGAAGTTAAAAATATTATATTTGGCATTAGACCTTGTGACGCTTATAGTTTTTATTTATTCGAAAATTTTTTTCAGTTTGGTAAATTTAAAGACGAATTATATTTAAAAAAAAGGAGAGGATCACTTCTTATTGGAATTGGATGCAACAATCCGAGAAATACTTGTTTTTGCACTTCAGTAAATGGTCATCCATTTAAGAAAGAGCATTTAGATATACTTTTAGTAGATTTGGGAGAAAAATATTTAGTGGAACCTATTACTGAAAAGGGAAAAGATTTAATTTTGAATTTAGAATGGCTTTCTGATGCTACGAAAAATGATATAAAAAAAGCCAAAGATTTATCAAAAAAAGCAGAATTAACTATTTCAACGAAGATGGATTTTAAAGATACTTTCAAGAACTTAGATTCTAATTTTAATAGTCTCTTATGGAAAGAAATAAGCGAATCGTGTCTAGGTTGTGGAACGTGTGCATATTTATGTCCAACATGTACTTGTTTTGATGTAATTGATGAAAATGATCATTATAATAATCGGGGAAGAAGAATAAGAATCTGGGATACTTGTCAATTTTGCTTATATACGCTTGAAACAAGCGGACACAATCCTCGAGACGCTAAAATTCAAAGATGTAGGAATCGAATTATGCATAAGTTTTGTTATTACCCTAAGAACTATAATTTAATTGGATGTGTAGGATGCGGTCGTTGTATTCAATTTTGTCCTGTCAATAACGATCTTAGATTAATAATAGAAAAAGTAAATAAAATAAAAAAAGAAAAAGAAAAAGAGGAGATGATTTTAAGTGTATAATTCATATATTCCAATGCTCACCGCTATAAAAGGTATTGTTTCAGAAAATAAAGTTAATGATATAAAAACTTTTGAATTAAGTTTTAAAAATGAAATCGATTATGATAATTTCGATTATGTTCCAGGACAATTTGCTGAAATTAGTGTAATTGGAAAAGGAGAATGTCCTATTGGAATAGCATCTGCTCCAACAGAAAAAGGTTCTATTAAATTTACAATAAAAAAAATGGGAACAGTAACAACTGGATTTCATAATTGTGAGGAAGGAGATATTATTGGAGTAAGAGGGCCTTTTGGTAATGGATGGCCTATTGAAAAAATGAAGGGAAAGAATATTGTGATAATAGGTGGAGGATTCGCCTTCTCAACTTTAAGGTCTCTAATAATATACATGTTAGATAAAGAAAATAGAGCCGATTATAAGAAGATTACAGTTATTTATGGAAATCGTGACTCTGGAGAAGTACTTTATAAGAGAGATTTAGAAAATTGGAAAACCAGAAAAGATATTGATATATTTTTAACAATTGATCGTAAAGAAGAGGGATGGATGGAAAAAGTAGGTTTTGTAGCTCCAATAGTAAAAGAAATTGCTCCATCTTCTGATAATGCTATAGCTGTAGTATGTGGTCCTCCAATTATGATAAAAACATCAATTCAAGTTCTCGAAGAATTAAAATTTAAAGACGAGCAAATTTTAAACTCGTTGGAAATGAGGATGAAATGCGGTATAGGAAAATGTGGAAGATGCAATATCGGTAATAAATATATATGCGTCGATGGACCGGTATTCTCTTTAGAAGAATTAAAAAAATTACCTAATGAATATTAAATTAAATTACATATATTAAAACAAATAAAAGGACGTGTTAAAAATGGTACAAGAAGTAATACCAAAATCTTTTGAAGATTTGATTAAAGAAATTCACGAAACAGGTATTTGTGGAGAATGCGGTGGATGTGTAAGTTTTTGTTCCGCTTCAGAAATTAAAGCGATTGAAATGGCCGAAATGGGGCCACCTAAATATTTTAATAAAGATAATTGTTTACATTGTGGGATTTGTTACTTAGTTTGTCCTCAGACTTATGTACTTAACGATGAGCTCAATAAAAAGTATAACTATAAAATCTCAATTGGAAATTGGAAAAAAATTACATCTAGTCAAGCCACATCTGAAGAAATAAGAAAAAATGCGACGGATGGAGGTGTCGTTACGGCTATATTGACCTATTTATTAGATAATAATTTAATTAACGGCGCACTTGTTTCTATGAGAAACGGGCTGTTCAATCGAATGCCATTCTTTGCTTCAACTAAAGAAGAATTAATAGAAGCTGCTGGTTCTCACTACGATCTATCGAAACAAGTAGTTGGATTAGAACATTACGATACTTTTATACCTACTATCACTAAATTAAAAAAACTGTATGGCTCTGACATGATGAATATAGCGGTTGTGGGAACACCATGCCAAATACATTCGATTAGAAAAATGCAAGAATTAAGCATTTTACCAGCACATATAATAAAATACACATTAGGATTATTCTGCAATTTTAATT
>Ga0299915_10000582_pt1 | contig 27510 bp, 24 predicted proteins | sample RVTome_13_FD_200263 | JGI IMG/M metagenome (GOLD analysis project Ga0299915, IMG submission 200263) | Soil microbial communities from uranium-contaminated site in the Upper Colorado River Basin, Wyoming, United States - RVT92D227 (version 2) ... | reverse complement strand
CGCAAGCGCGCTGGCGGAAGCGGCCGTTTCCTGAGACTTCCGAAGATCCGAGGTGATGCAAAATAGAAGCCGCAGTTTTCTTCGTTCTTTGCGGGCTGGCGTTGGCCTCGGTTTCAGTGATGCTCTATTTTCGTTTGGGCGCCGGAGACGCGCCGAAGAAGACAATCTTGGGATTGCTCGCGGAGGCGTGGGCCGGCTTTGTCCTGGCGGCAGTAGTTTTGACCTCGATTTCATACTTGCCCGGGCAAAGCCAGGCCTTGAGCGCGAAGGAGGAGATTGCGGATTTTGCCGCCCGTTGGAGCCGGCTGAACGGCGGGGGGCGCGGACTCTTTCTGGCGGGGCTGGCCGCGGCCGCCGGCATCTTCGGCTATGCGCTTCACTCCATCCGCCGCGCGCTGAGGCAGTATCCGTTGTAGCAAGGAAGTTCAGAGTTCAGAGTTCTGAGAGGGACTCGAAGCGCAGTCGAAGGGTTGAGAGAAGATGGGTGCTTCCGGGAGAGAAAGGAAAGACGTGAACCTCAGGGGGCGGGATTTCCTGTCTGTTGCTGATCTCGGCCGGGGCGAGATAGAGGCGCTTCTCGACCTTGCGCTGGCTTTCAAGCAAGGCCGAGTTTCGGCTGTGCAACAGCGGCAAATCGCGGCCGGCAAGATGCTCGCGCTGGTCTTTGACAAGGCCTCGCTTCGCACGCGCGTCTCCTTCGAGGCGGCGATCTGGCAGTTGGGCGGCAAGGCGATATATCTTGCCCCGAGCGATATTCGCATGGGAGAACGGGAGCCGGTCAAGGACGTCGCTCGCACCTTGTCTCGCATGGTGAGCGGAATCGCCGCCAGGCTTTCTTCTGACGCGCTGCTGGCGGAACTCGCCGAGCAGGCCTCGATTCCGGTGGTGAATGCTCAAACCGACAATGAGCATCCCTGCCAGGCTCTGGCCGACATGCTGACCCTCAAGGAGCGCAAACCGAATCTGGCGGGCCTGCGGCTGGGCTATATCGGGGATGGCTTCAATGTCTGCCATTCTCTGATGCTGATTTGCGCCTTGTCGGGAGTGAATATCACTGCGGCGACTCCGCCGGACTACGCGCCCAAAGAGGAGATTATCGAGAAGGCCCGCAAACTGGCTGACCGCAGCGCGGTGGAGATTACACACGATCCTGATGCTGCGGCGCGGGGGGCGGATGTGATTTGCACCGATGTATGGACCAGCGCCGGTTTGGAGGAGGAAGCGGAAAAGCGAAGGCGTGATTTTGCCGGATTTCAATTGGACGCCAAACGCCTGAGCCTGGCGAAGAAAGACGCCATTGTCCTGCATTGTCTGCCGGCCCGGCGGGGAGAAGAGATAACCGATGAAGTTATCGAGGGGCCGCAGTCGGTGGTATTTGACGAGGCGGAGAACCGCCTCTGGGCGCAGCAGGCCTTGCTGGCCTTGATTCTGGGCTCGCCCGTCGGACCATTGGATGAACGCAGGTCGAAAGAGGGGAAGTAGATGAAGAAGGTCGTGCTTTCATATTCCGGGGGACTCGACACTTCCGTTGCCATACGCTGGATGAAAGAGAACTACGGCTGCGAGGTGATCGCGGTCGCGGTTGATGTTGGTGAAGAGCGGGATTATGAGGGGATTCGCAAGAAGGCCTTGAAGATAGGCGCGAAAAAGGCTCTCGTAGTAGACGCGAAAAAGGAATTCGTGCGGGAGTTCATCTTCCCTGCGCTGAAGGCGAATGCCATCTATGAGGGCCGCTATCCGCTTGCCACCGCGCTGGCGAGGCCGCTGATTGCGAAAGTTGCGGGAGAAGTCGCCCTGCAAGAGGGCGCGGACGCGCTCGCCCACGGCGCCACGGGCAAGGGGAATGACCAGGTGCGCTTTGAGGTGACCTGGGGAGTGCTCTTTCCGAAGATGAAGATCCTCGCGCCCATTCGGGAATGGGGCATGTCGCGCGAGCAAGAGATAGAATATGCCAGGAAGAACGGCATTCCGGTTCCCATCACGAAGCGCTCGCCCTACTCTTTTGATGTAAACCTGTGGGGAAGAAGCGCGGAGGCCGGGCCGCTGGAAGACCCCTGGGTGGAGCCGCTGGAGGAAGTATATCACTGGACTGTTGCGCCGGAGAAAGCGCCGGCGAAGCCGGAATATCTCGAAATCGGTTTTGAGAAGGGCGAGCCGGTTTCCGTGGACGGCGTCAGGATGGAGGGAGTGAAACTGATAGGCCGCCTCAATGCCCTCGGCGGGAAGCACGGCATCGGCCGGGTGGATATGATGGAGAATCGCCTGGTCGGGATAAAGTCGCGCGAGGTCTATGAGTGCCCTGCGGCAACGATTCTCCTGGCGGCTCACCGTGACCTGGAGGGGCTTTGCCTGGAGCGGGAACTGGCCCATCATAAGGCGCTGCTGCAGGCCAAGTATGCCGAACTGGTTTATTACGGGCTGTGGTATAGCCCGCTGCGGGAGGCTCTGCAGGCTTTCATAGAAAGCAGCCAGAAGAATGTTTCCGGCACCGTGAGGATGAAACTCTTCCGCGGCAGTTGTGTCGCGGCCGGGCGCAAGTCGCCCAATTCGCTCTATCGGCTGGACCTTGCCACCTATGATGTCGGCGACCGCTTCGACCAGAAGGCGGCCAAGGGATTCATCGAGATATTCGGGATGTCCGCACGAGTGGCGGCGGCAAAGTCGGGCAAGCGAAAAGGCGGCAAGTGAATTCTTTCAGGGCCGGGGCTTGACCCGTTCGGCAGAGCTCAGGGTCAGGCCGGGCAAAGTCGAGGCCTGAGATGAAACTCTGGGGCAGCGGATTCGAAAAGGAGATGGCCGAGGAGGCCTTTCAGTTCAGCGCGTCTCTTCGCTATGACCGCAGACTGTGGGAATATGACCTCCGCGGCTCGATCGCCCACGCCCGGATGCTGGGCAATTGCGGCATCCTACCCCAGCGTGAGGCGGAACAGATCATTGCCGGTTTGGAGGTGATCAGGCTCGAGATTAAGGCCGCTCTCAATCGCAACGAAGACCCCTTTGATTACAGGTCAGAGGACATTCATACGGAGATAGAGCGGAGGCTGAAGGAGAAGATAGGGGAACTCGCAGGAAGACTGCACACCGCGCGCAGCCGCAATGACCAGGTGGCGCTCGATCTGCGCCTCTATCTGCGGGAGGCGTGCGATGGAATTGACCAGGCCTTGGCTGGGCTGCAGCAGGTCTCAGTGGGGCAAGCCGAAACCCATCTGGAGAAAGGAACTATCCTGCCGGGTTACACCCACCGCCAGCACGCCCAGCCGGTGCTTCTTTCTCATCACCTGCTCGCCTATTTCTGGAAATTCCAGCGTGACCGCGGACGCTTCGCCGACTGCCGCCGCCGCGTGAACGTGTCGCCTTCGGGCGCGGCGGCGCTCGCCGGCACGTCTTTTCCCGTTGACCCGGAAGCGGTCGCCCGCGAACTGGGCTTTGACGCGACCTTCGACAACAGCATGGAGGCGGTGTCGGACCGCGACTTTGCGGCCGAATTCCTCGCCGCCGCGGCCATCTGCATGACCCATCTTTCCTCCCTCGCGGGTGAACTGGTCCTCTGGTCATCGCCGGAGTTTGGTTTTGTCTTTCTGGATGATGCCTGGCGCACAGGTTCCTCCATCATGCCCCAAAAGCGCAACCCGGACATTGCCGAACTGGTGCACGGAAAGGCCGGAAGGGTCTTTGGTCATCTGTTAGGGCTGCTTTCTCTCCTTAAGGGACTGCCGCTGACCTACAACCGCGATTTGCAGGAAGACAAGGAAGCGGTTTTCGATGCCCACGATACTCTCAGCGGTTGTCTGCGGGTGATGGCAGCAATGTTGGAGACAGCCGTCTTCCGCTCTGACCGAATGTTGGAGGCGGTCAAGGAAAGCCCTTTCATTGCGGCAACTGAAGCGGCCGATTATCTCGCCAAGAAAGGCCTCCCGTTCCGCCAGGCTCACGCCCTGGTGGCGAAGATCGTCCGCGCTTGCGAGGAGAAAGGTCAAAACCTCGCCGACCTCAGCCTGGAGGAATGGAAAGGCTACTCCCCGATGTTCGAGGCCGACATTCTGGCGCTTGAGCCGGTTGCTGTGGTGAAGGCCAAGTCCTCCCCAGGCGGCACGGGCCCGGAGCAGGTCCGCAAGCAACTTGAAAAGGCGAAGCGGATGTGCGGGAAACGGCTGGACTGATCAGAATTTGAAAATGCACGCTGAACCGGTAAAACCAGGTGTTAAGGCTCGGGCTGCGCTGCTTTCCATTTTCTCCAACAGCGCCCTGATTGCCGCGAAACTCGCCGTTGCCGTGCTGACCGGCTCGGTCAGCATTCTCTCCGAGGCCTTGCACTCCGGCATGGACCTGGCCGCGGCGGCGATGGCCTTCTTTTCCGTGCGGGCGGCCGATAAGCCCGCCGACCGGGCCCATCCTTTCGGCCACGGGAAATTCGAATCCGTTTCCGGCGCCGCCGAGGGGGCGCTCATCCTTCTTGCCGCAGGCCTTATCATCCATTCCTCTGTCGTTCGTATTGTCTCCGGCGAGCACAATCTTCGGTTTCCCGCGGCGGGCGCGGCGGTCATGGCCTTCTCCGTGCTTGTAAACACCATCGTTTCCACCCGACTGATGCGCATTGCCAGAAAGACCAGTTCCATTGCCCTGGAGGCTGATGCCTGGCACCTGCGCACTGATGTCTATACTTCCGCCGGAGTTTTCGCGGGAATGGCCTTCCTGACGGCTGCGGGAAAGTTCGGCTGGCACTGGGCGGCGCACATTGACGGCTTTCTCGCCATCAGCATAGCCCTGGTGATTCTGCGCGCCGGCTGGGGTATAACCCGCCAGTCTTACCATCACCTGGTTGACCGCGCCCTGCCGGAAGATGAGCATGACCGCCTGGTCTCTCTCTTGCAGTCTCACTATAAAGAGTTCGTTGACTTTCATTCTCTCCGCACCCGGCTGGCGGGCAATCAGCGGCACATTGACTTCCATTTGCTGCTTCCTCCTAAGATGCCACTTGAAGAAGCGCACAACCTGTGCGACCACCTCGAGGCCGACATCCACGCTCTGCTGCCCCGCAGCGAGGTGCTCATTCACCCCGAACCAGCCTCCAGGAAAAAGAGCAGTGAAGCGCCAACTCCGTCATAGCCTCACAGGCGCTCGTTGGACCTTCCCCAAGGGGGAGCAGGCCGGCGCATTGCCACTTGACGACCCGCGTGTCACCCACCTCTCCTCGGCCCTGAAGGCAGGACCTCTCCTGAGCGGCCTCTTGCTGGCGCGCGGTTTTGACACTCCCGCCTCTGCCGCGGCCTTTCTCGCCCCCTCCGGCGATCATCTTCATGATCCGATGCTCCTTCCGGATATGGCCCTTGCTGTGGAGACAATTGCAGGAGCCTTGGACCGGGGAGAACGAATCCTCGTCCACGGCGACTACGATGTTGACGGGATAGCCGCCTGCGCATTGCTGCAGCGAGCCTTGATCGCGCTGGGAGGCGAGGTCCAGACACATCTGCCTCATCGGCTCCTGGAAGGCTACGGGCTGAGCCGGGCGGCCATCGAGAAGGCCGCGGCCGAGGGGCTGAGCCTGCTCCTTACCGCGGATTGCGGAAGCGGGGCCGCAGCCGAGGTTGCGCACGCTCATTCTCTGGGAATGCGTGTGGTGATAACCGACCATCATCATCCAGAGTCAAGGGTCCAGAGTCGAAGGTCAAGGGTCGAGGGTCTGGAGCCTGGAATCACCCCGGGACCCTCGACTCTCGACTCTCGACTCTCGACCAGTGTGGCCGAAGTAAACCCTCACCGCCCTGACTCTCTCTATCCCTTTCTGGGCCTCTCCGGAGTCGGCGTGGCCTTCAAACTGGTGGAGGCGCTGGCGGCGCGCAAACGACTTCCTGAGCGCGCTCACTGGCGCTTCCTCGACCTTGTCGCCCTGGGGACGGTTGCGGATGTTTCTCCTCTCGTAGGCGAAAACCGGTTTCTGGTGAAAGAAGGACTGGATCTGCTGAGCAATTCCCGCAAGACGGGGATCTGCGCGCTGATGAAGGCCGCCGGGCTTACTGCGCCCGTTTCCAGCAGGCAGGTCGCCTTTGTCCTCGCTCCCAGGCTGAACGCCGCCGGCCGGCTGGCCCATCCAAAGGAGGCTCTGCACTTGCTGGTTACCCAGGATGAAAGCGAAGCCCAGCGCCTCGCCGAAAATCTTTGCCGGCATAACCGCCTCCGCCAGGAGGAAGAGTCCAGGACCCTCAAGGAGGCGCTCGAAATGATAGATGCCGGGAACTTCCAGGAGGATAAAGCCCTTGTCCTCGACCGGGAAGGCTGGCATCCGGGGGTAATCGGCATAGTCGCCTCCAGGCTGGTGGAGGCCTTTCACAGGCCCGTCTTCATGGTGGCCTTGCCCGACCCGGAGTCGCAACGAAAGTTCGGCGTGGGTTCCGCACGCGCAATCCCAGGCTTTCCTCTTTGGGAGGCGCTCCACCATTGCCACCATCTTCTGGTGCGATACGGCGGCCATGACCAAGCCGCCGGCTTTTCCGTTTTACCGGAGAAGCTTCCCCTGCTGCGAGAGCGGTTGTGCGAACTCGCCGAGCAGCGGCTCACGGGGGAAGATCTTCGGCCCCGGCTGCAAGTGGAGGTCCTGGCGAAGGCGGCGCACCTTGCTCTGCCCGCGGTGGAGGAATTGGACCGACTGGAGCCTTTCGGCGCAGGCAATCCTTCCCCCACGGTGGCCATTCAAGGCCTCAGAGTGACGGAGATTTCACGGGTGGGAGAAAACGGCTCCCACCTGAGGCTGCGTCTGCATGAGCCAGGCGGGCCGGTCCTGCGGGCCATCTGGTTTGACCGCGGGGCCATGGCGGAAAGATTGAGAATAGACCAAGATGTGGATCTCTGCCTGACCCCGAGGGTGGCAACCTGGAATGGAACGAAGAGCGTGGAACTGCGGATACAGGATGCCGCGATCTCTGAGGATGAAGGATGACCGGACCCATTCCGCGAGCCGGCAGTAAACCGCCGGTGAAGTTCGACGACCTCCTGGCGACAGTCAAGTCCTATCGCCCTCAGGCCGACTTGGGCGTGATTGAGCGCGCCTGGGAATTTTCCGGCAAGGCGCACGAGGGGCAATTCCGACTTACTGGAGATCCTTATGTCTCCCATCCTCTCGCCGTGGCGAACATCCTCGCGGAATTGGGGCTGGATGAGACAACCCTGGCGGCGGCCCTCTTGCACGATGTTGTCGAAGACACGCCGACGCCCCTTTCCGCGATAACGGAGGCCTTTGGAGAAGAGATTGCCGAACTGGTTGACGGGGTTACGAAGATCAGCCGGATTGATTTCGCCGCCAGCAAACTCCGCCAGGCGGAAAACCTGCGCCGAATGTTCCTGGCGATGGCGCGAGATTTGCGGGTCATCATAATCAAACTCGCCGACCGGCTGCACAATCTCCGCACTTTGAAACCCCTGCCGGCAGAGCGCCGGCGCGCCGTGGCCGAGGAAACGCTGCAGATTTTTGCGCCCATCGCTCACCGCCTGGGGCTGTGGAGGCTCAAGTGGGAACTGGAGGACCTCGCCCTGCGCTATCTGGAGCCGGCGAAGTATCGGCAGATCGTTCACCTTGTGGCGAAAAGCCGCCAGGACCGGGAAGCCCGCATCCACGCGGCGGTGGAACAACTCTCCGCCCGCCTGGCCGAGGCCGGCATCAAGGCCGAAGCCTTCGGCCGGCCGAAGCATTTCTATTCCATCTATCAGAAGATGAAGACCCAGGGCGTGGATTTCAGCCAGATTCTGGATGTCGAGGCGATCCGCGTCATCGTTCCCACGGTTCAGGACTGTTACACCGCCCTGGGTGTGGCCCATTCCCTCTGGCTGCCCATGCGGGACATGTTCACCGATTACATTGCCAAACCAAAACCGAATCTCTACCAGTCCCTGCACACTAAAGTTCTGGGCCCCGCGGGCAATCCCATGGAGGTGCAGATTCGCACCGGGAAGATGCACCGCACCGCAGAGTACGGCATTGCCGCCCACTGGCTCTATAAGGAAGGGCTGGGCCCGCAAAAGGCGGATGAAAAACTCGCCTGGGTGAGACGGCTGATAGAGCTTCACACCGATTTCTCCGACCCGGGCGAATGGCTGGAATCGCTGAAACTGGATCTCTTCAAAGACCAGGTCTTCGTCTTTACTCCCAATGGTGATGTCATTGACCTTCCCGCGGGCGCGACTGCGGTGGACTTCGCCTACCGCATCCATACCGAGCTGGGACATTCCTGTGTGGGGACAAAGGTAAACGGGAAGCTCGTTCCGCTCAACTATGTTTTCAAGAACGGAGACCTGGTCGAAATTCTGACTTCAAAGACGGCCCGCGGGCCCAGCCTGGACTGGCTCTCCTTTGTTGCAACCTCCACCGCCAAGAGCCGCATCAAGGCCTGGTTCCGCCGCCAGAATCGAGAAGAAAACATTGCCCACGGACGAGGACTGCTGGAGGCGGAGTGCAAACGCCAATCGCTCTCTCCGCCGCAAATCCTCTCTGGAGATAACCTCGAAGCCTTGTCCCAGAAGACGAACTATCTGAGTGTTGAGGACCTCCTGGCCGCGGTCGGGCTTGGCGAAATGAGCGCGGAGGCGGCGGTCCGGCGGATTACCGGAAAGAGCCAGCCTCACCCTACCGCCGCCCCGCAGACGGCGGTTCAGGGGACGCTTCAACTGGGCATCTCCGCTCCCGGGGCAGAAGGGATTCTCTTTCGCCTCTCGCGCTGCTGCTGTCCGGTGCCGGGAGATGAAATCATCGGCTATGTGACGCGCGGGCGCGGGGTCACCGTCCATCGCACCGATTGCCACAATATTGACGCCTACCAAAGAACCGATCCGGAAAGATTGATGCGAGTCGAGTGGAGTCTCAGCCAACATGCGGTCTATCCGGTCCAGATAGAGATTGACGCCCTGGACCGGGTGGGTTTGCTGAACGACATCACGGGCATCATCTCCGCCGCCAATACCAACATCCGCTCCGCCCGCGTCAGCACAAAAAGGGACCGCCGCGCGGTCTTCAGCCTGGTGCTGGACATCTCCGACCTCGATCACCTCAACCGCCTGATGCGGGACATCGGCTCCCTCTCCGATGTCTTGCGCGTCTATCGCCTCAAGAGCGCGTGAAGGCGCTTCACCGCGTGGGGAAGCGGGTTGAGAGGCAAATCCGTTTCACCGCGGCGCACGCAGAGGGTGCCGTGGAATGGTAATAATGAACCCACCTCTACGCGAACGGGGGTTGTAGGGCGGGGGTGCCCCTGGGCTCCGTAGCCTCGGCGAAGGAGGCGGCCCCCGCCGAAGTCTTCCACCCCCACCCTAGCCCTCCCCCATCATGAGGGGGAGGTGACGCGTTTGCCCAAAGGAGAGGACCGCCCTGTAAGAAAACCGCAAGGCCTTTCGCGGCAGGCTGCGCGGAGAAAAATCCCTCGTTAGGTCGCAGGCGAGTAGCCTTTGGGATATTCACGAAAGCCAACCGCCAGGCATGTTCACGGCGACGCAAGAGGACGCGTGTGCTGAATGGCGGTCAAGCGGGCCGGGTTTCTCGCGGTCTGGCTTCTGGGAACTGAAGAAGAGGGTCGCTCTCGGCGAATTTACTGTCAGCAGGAATCACGCACCAACTCATCCGGCGGGGGACGGGGCCCCCGCCCTTGTACAGTTTCCTGCGTCCCGACCTTGCGACGCCAGTGTTTCTGATGTAGGGCGGGGCTGCTAGACCCGCCGAGTTCGTCCCTTACGCATGCGGGAGACCCGACAGCGGCGAATACCCTGGTGGACGTGAGTAGTTCGTAAACCTTGACAGGGCTGCCTGTTGCTTGAAATAATCTCACCACGTCAACAACGCAGGCTGAAGCCCTCCAAAGGCGGGCAGGATTGCGGCTACTCAGATAGCGCAGACTGAAGTCTGCGGCTACCGATATTGTTGTGTGGGCTATGTTATCTCCCCAGGAACAACTGAAGATTCTGCGGCGCGGGGCGGCGGATATTATCTCCGAGGAGGAACTGCTTGAGCGGCTGGCGGAGGGCCGGCCGTTGCGCATCAAGTACGGGGCCGATCCTTCCGCGCCGGATTTGCACTTGGGTCATGCGGTGCCAATGCGCCTCTTGCGGGATTTTCAGCGCCTGGGGCACGAGATAATCTTCATCATCGGCGATTTCACCGCCATGCTGGGCGACCCCTCCGGCCAATCCGCCACCCGCCCGCAACTAACCAGAGAACAGGTCGAAGAGAATGCCAAGACCTATGCCGGCCAAGTCGGCAAGATTCTGGATATCTCTCGCTGCCAGTTGCGCTGCAACAGCGAATGGCTGAGCCCCCTCACTCCTTATGAGATCATCCGCCTTGCGGCCAAGACGACGGTGGCGCGGATGTTGGAGCGAGATGACTTCTCTCTGCGCTACAAGTCGGAAAGACCCATCTCGGTGCACGAGTTCCTCTACCCGATATTCCAGGCCTATGACTCAATTGCGGTGAAGGCTGATGTTGAAATCGGCGGCACCGACCAGCGTTTCAATTTCCTGCTCGCCCGCGAATTGCAGAGAGATTTCGGCCAGCCGCCGCAGATTGTCATGACCAGGCCCCTCATACCGGGCACCGATGGGGAGCGCAAGATGTCCAAAAGCCTGGGGAACTATATCGCCCTGACCGATCGGCCGGAGGAGATGTTCGGCAAGATCATGTCCATTCCGGATAGCCTGCTGAGCCTGTATCTCCTGCTTCTCACCGACCTGCCGGAAGAAGAAGTCGGGAAACTTCAGGACGACATGGCGAAAGAGAGGGTGAATCCCCGCGATGTGAAGATGCGCCTGGCGCAGGAAATCGTCGGCTGGCTGCACGGCGCCGGGGAGGCGCAGCAGGCGGTCTCTCACTGGAACAAGGTCTTCGCAACGGAGAAACTCGAACTGACCGAAGAGATCCTCGCCGGAGCGACCAAGCGGCTTGACCCGAAACGCCGGGGAGAGCGCCTGTGGCTTTCCAGCGCGCTGGTGGAGTTGGGCCTGGCGAAGACCAAGGGCGAAGCGCGCAGACTGGTTGAGGGCGGGGGCGTCTATGTCGGCGAAGAGCGCGCCGCCGATCCCCAACAGGAGATCACCCTCGAAGAAGGTCTTTTCCTACGGGTCGGTAAGAGGCGGATGGCAAGGGTCACATTCCAAGAGTAGGAATCGGCCCTGTTGGGGCCGGGGCAATCCTGCCCTACGCGCTTTCCCTATCTGATGAGCAAAATGGAGAGCCTGTTGCTGGCTCTCCATTTGAGTTTCACCGCTGACAAAGCCCGGTCTAGGCCTGTTGTTCCTCTTTCTGTTCCTGGATGCGCTGCATGAAGCGGCTGGTGTTGGAAGGGAAGATCTCCTTCTCGATGAACCACTTTTGGGAGAGGCCGCCGGTGTTTCTCCTCATGTAGCGGTCCGGCTTCCAGCGGGCAAGCAGATAGCATGAGCCTTTCTTCAGATGAACCACCCGCATCTTGAAGGTGAGACCGCTGCAGATAGCGTCAGGCAAGTCAACGGAGTTCCGAATTTCGTGAGCCCGCTGGCCGATGAGAATCCGCGCCGTATCCCGGACATCGCTCGTCACATAGGAATCAACTTCCCGTTTGAGGACTTTTTCCTTCTTGGTGAGTTTGGGGCTTTCCAACCGGAACATCGGGTGAGTTATGCCTGCCAGAAGGTCATCTGGCTGTCTCGCGGCCATCCCGTATCTCTCTTTGCTTTCGCTCAAAACGCACCCCTCCCTCTGATTACCCTTCCATTCTACACTAAATGACGGCTTTCCTGCCAGCTCCGTGCCAGTTTTCTCAAGAAAAGAGCCTCTCTTGGGCGATTATTCGGGCAGCCGAACGGCGATGACCATCTTTCCCAGGTAACTTTGCGACACCCGGCGCACATTTTCCGGCCTAATTGAACCTATCAACACCGGATATTCTTCTCGAAAGCCGGCCCCCAGCCCGAGAATTTCATACCAGGCGAGGTCATAGGCCTGTTGACGGCTTGACTGAAGGGACAAGAGGTATTGGCCTAGCAAATATCTTTTTGCCGCCTCAAGTTCTTCCTTGCTGATCTCCTCTTGCAGGATCCGATTTATCTGCCCGATCACGGCCTCTTTCACTTCCTCCACATCATCGGGGCTGCAAATCACATAGATTCCCAGATGACTCGGCCCTTTCAAGACCGGATAGAAGCAGGAAACCTCGTAGGCGAGACCCAGGTCATTTCTCAGAACCTCTATCAGCCTGCCGCTCATGCCCCGCCCAAGAAGGGAGTTGAGCACCTGAAAAGCCGCGAACTCTTCGCTTTTTCCCGCTGGCGGCGCTGGAAAGCCGACTAGCAAATAGGAATTTGCTATCTTCCCCTCCCTTACGGCAAGAAGCGAGTGGGTCAGAGGGGATTGCTTCGGCTGGGTGCGCTCTGGCAGCGGCTGAGGCTTCCAATCTTTGAAGGCCTTCTCCACCACCTGCTGCGCTTGTTCGGGCGTTACGTTTCCGCATACCGCGATCACCGCATTGTTCGGCAAATACCAGCGAGAATAGAAAGCCTTCAATTTCTCCGCGCTCAGAGCCGTGATGGTCTCACGGCTGCCCTCATTTGCCCCGGCATAGGGATACTCGCCATATAGTTCTTGCCTGAAAAGCAGGTAGGTCCCCTGGAAAGGGTCTTCCTGAAGGGCCTCCATAAGAGGCAGTTTCTCCTGTTTCAGTCGCTCGATTGCGGCGGGATCGAAATCGGGCTTCTGCAGCAAATCGGCGAGCGTCTGCACCGCCGTCTCGAAGCAATCGCCGACAACCAGGGCGCCGAATTCCACATAGTCCAGGCCCACATCAGCCCCCACTGCCCCACCCCATTCCTCCAGTTTTCCTATGTCAGCCTTGGCCCCGGAGCCGCGCATAAGCAGCCCCTGGAGGAGAGACCTGACGCCGGTCTCTTCTCTGGATTCATCCGTTATGGAAACCTTCAGCATCACCTCCACGGCCACAAGGTCGGAAAAGTGGTTGGGCTTGACCAGGAGAGTGAGGCCATTGGGAAAAGAGGTCCGGCTGAAACCTTCGTCAGCCACGGCAAAGATGCAAGAAGCGGCCAGGAGAAAAGCAATGACGACGGCCAGCGCCGGCCCTGTTCTGATAGCCAGCGGCGGATTCCTCCAGGGCCGACAGCCGCAGCCTTTGGGGTGCGCCCAGCCTGCGGCCGCTGGAAGACAATTGCTTTTCTCAAAGACTCTTGAACGGTACTTCATTGGGTCCTCACGACGCCGGAAGAGGCGGCTTTGGAGCGAGGCAACAGAATCAGCCAGACTCCCTTTTCGGGGACGAGATAGGTTCGGGCGGCCTCCTTTATCTCCGCCAGGGTTACTCCCCTCACCCGGGAGAGATAATCAGCACCAAAGCGATAGGTGTCAATCGCGTCGTAGAAACCAAGCACATCCGCCTGCTCTGTATAGGTTTCATTGGCCAGCCAAAAGGAGGTCTCCAGCCGCCGTTTAGCGGCGGCAATCTCTGCGGGCGAAATCTCGCCCCTGGCAATAGCGGAGATTTCTTTCTCTATCCTCGTCCTGACCTCATTAGCCTTCTCCGGCGGACAGGCCGCCCAGATAAGGAATGGAGAGGGCTCGCGGCTGGTAAGGAATTCGGCTCCTGTCGCCAGGGCCAGGGAGTCTTTTTCCAATAAGAGGAGTTGGAGGCGCGAGGTTTTGCCTTCAGCCAGAAGGGCAGTCAGGAGGTCCATCGCGCAGACCTCGCGCGGGGAGGATATTCCAGGGGCTTTCACCGCCAGCGCCACATAGGCGAGGGAGCCATTATGGTAAAAGAGATGTTCACGGCTGGCCGGCGCCGGAGGAACCCCTGGCTCCGCGGGTCTGTTTACGGGGCCGCGCTCCAACTCCCCGAAGTTCTCTTTCACCGCGGCGAGGGCACGGGCTTCGCTGAGATCACCCACAATAACCACGGTCATATTGTTTGGCAGATACCAATTATGATGAAAAGCCGCCAGCCTTTCTCGGCCCAGGCTGAGGAGAGACTCTTCCGTGCCGTTCACGGGCCGAGAATAGGGATGGTTGGAAAAGAGAAGGCGATGGGCAATATCCCACATCGCCGCGCGGGGCTCTTCCTTCTGCTGTGCTATCTCGCTCCCAATAATCCTGCGTTCCCGCTCGATCTCAGGCGGGTCGAGAGCCGGATAGAGCGCCGCGTCCGCAAGCGCCCCGAGAGTCTTCTCGAAGGCGGCTGAAGGCACTGTGGCGTAAATGTGGGTGAAATCCCGCAGTGTGCCGCCATTAACGGCTCCGCCAAGGCCTTCTATCATCGCCTCCGCCTCTCCGGGACGGTAGTTGCGGGAACCACGAAAGAGCATGTGCTCCAGGAAGTGCGCCACACCGCTGTCTTGTTCATCTTCATGGCGAGAACCGGCGCGTATCACCAGATTTATCGCCACGACGCCCGGACCGCCGTCAGATTTCACGATCACCCGCAGCCCATTGGGGAGGAGGGCAGCATGAGGGGAGGTGACTTCCGCCGCCCCGGGGCTCCGCGCCGCCGCGACCAGGAGAATCGCAAGGAGGAAAAATGAAACTATCGCTTTCAAATGATCCTTCAAAAGGTCTCTCGCCGGTCAAAGATCAAACAGATTCACTATTGATGTTCGCATAAAGATGTAATCCGCCGGGCTTTGCCCGGAGCGCCGGAACAGGAGATTGTGACACGGGCTTCCAGCCCGTGATTCCTCATGGGCGAGACGCCCATGCCACCACGAAAAGTAGTTCTTACGTGTGGTAAGCTTCATTACTTTCTTGAGCGAACATCAATAGAAGAGCGCACGGTGAGGCTTCAGATCCTAGAACTGGATCTGCTGCAAGACCGCGCCGCTGGCAAGGTCAACCAGAAAGGTTGTCCGGGTTCGGGTGTCAATAAGTCCAACGGTCGGCGGCTGGGTCTTCGGCAGGGCCGGGCTTCCGGGATTGAGCAAAACTGCGCCATCGCTCTCTTCCAGCACCGGAGTATGGGTATGACCGAAGACGAAGATTCGGGCACGGTGGCGTTTCGCCTGTTCCGCCATCTGCGGCCGGGAAAGTTCCTCCCCGTGATTGACCAGAATCCTCACTCCATCAACTTGGAGGAAAGCATAAGGTGACTGGATGGGGAAGTCAATCGCCAATTGGTCAACGGGAGAATCGCAGTTGCCGCGGGCGAAGATCACGGGCACGGGAGAGGAATTGACGGCCTCCGCCAGGGCCGCAGGGCCGTACCCCGGGACCATCGGGTTCTTGGGGCCGTGATAGAGAATGTCACCCGCGTGGAGGATGAGTTCCGCCTCCTGGAAAGGCCCGGCGAGGGCCTCCTGCCAGGATTTCAGGTCTCCATGGGTATCGCTTATGACGCCGATTCTCACTCTTCTTTGGGCTCCGCAAACGCAGTCGCGGGATTTTCCGGCATCTGCGCGGTCGTTACTTTCACCTCCTGGGTGCGCCAGAAGCCCCCGGCCGACTCTCGCTTGACTTCAAATGTGACCACATCGCCCACCTTATGGGAACGAACCTGCTGCTGAACTTCCTCCGTCTTCTTCGCCGGCTTTCCGTCAACCTTCAAGATGATGTCCCCGCGGAAAAGCCCGGCGCCTTTTGCCGGGCTGTCTTCTGCAACCTCCACAATGATTATCCCTTCTTTCTGGGGGAGTTTCCAGCGTTTGACATCTTCCTCGGTAATCATGCGCATGGTGACGCCCACCCAGGGACGGACCACCTTGCCGGTGTGAATGAGTTCCTCCGCGATCTCCTTTACGGGGTTGATGGGGACCGCGAAGCCGATACGCGTGGCGGCGGCGCCCATGACGGCGCGGCTCATGTCTATCTGGATGGCCGTATTCATCCCCACAACCTCACCCGCGGAGTTCACCAAGGGGCCGCCGCTGTTGCCCGGGCTGATGGCGGCATCGGTCTGGATGAGATTGGTATAGGTGCGATCGGAGATGTGAATAGGCCGCCCTAGAGCGCTTATCACTCCCAGAGCGACGCTGGAACTCAAGCCGAGCGGGCTGCCCACGGCAAGCGCCCAATCCCCAGGCCGCAGGAGAGAAGAATCTCCAAGTTTCGCCGCCGGCAGGTTGGAGGCATCTATCTTTATTACGGCGACATCCAGTTCACGGTCTTTTCCCAGCACCCGGCCGGTGAACTTTCGCCCATCGGAAAGCGTCACCCGAATCCCCTTGGCGTCCTTTATCACATGCTCATTGGTCAATATTATGCCATCGGGACGAATGATAACCCCGGATCCTATGCCCTCCCTCTCCCTGGGAACAGGCGCAGGGAAAGGCAGCAGGCGGCGGAACAATTCCTGCTCCTCCCGGTCCGGGGTTTCATTAACCGTGTCAATATTGACCACACTGGGTATGACGGCTGCTGCAATGTCCGCGAAGGACGCAGGCCCGGCGCCGCCGCCTTGCAGAGAGGGAGAAGGTGTGAGGGAACCTGCGCGCGGCCGCAAAATCGGCGGCCCGCCCATTCTCTCTTTGAAGGCCCCGGTGAGAAGACCCCCCGCCACCCCTCCAGCAAAGCCCAGAATGATCGCCAATACCACTATCAGCCCCAAAGATGGGGAAGCTCGCCCTTTTCCGCCTTCCATCCTCTCTCCTCCGTGTCTCAATAACTCGCTGCGTCTGGAATCACGCAAAGCCTGCGCGGTCTCTTTTAGCAAACGCATTATAGTTCAAGGGCGCATGGTCGTTCAATCTATCTTGCGCCCCCACTGTCCAGGTTTTGTCAATTTAGTTGATCGGCCGCCGGTATGACAAAAGAAAGCCTTGGGCCGGCAGGAAAGGAAGGAGATTCTTCCGGCCGGGGCGAATATTGATTGTGGAGGGGTGCTTGACCGGTTGGGCCGGGTGTGACGGAGTAGATGTGATGGCAAGAGATAAGGGTTTGAACCTCGCGCGATTGGCGGAGGACGGCTGGCGGTTGATGCGGGAAGGGAAACCGGAGAAGGCGAGAGAGATCTTTCTCCAGGTCCTGAAACATCTTCCGGGAGAGCGCCCCCGCGCGCGCTTGAGGTATCGCCGCGGGGAAAGCCAGATCGTGGTCAGCCGCTTGAAACATCCCGCAGAACCGCTGAGTCCAAGCGAAAGCCTGGGGGTGGAGGCGCGCCTGGCGCTGGCGAATTGCTGTCTGGAATGCGGCCTGGTGGAGGAGAGCATCCAGCATCTTGAGCGGGCGGTGGAGGTCTGCCCGGATCGCGCCGAGGCCTACTGCGACCTGGGGAGGGCTTATCAGAAAGTCGGACGCGAAGGCCTTGCCCTCAGCGCGCTTCGCCGGGCGCTGAGGCTCGACCCCGGACTTACCAAGGTGCATCACAGCCTGGCCCAGCATTTTGTGAAACTGGAGCGGCTGGACGAGGCGCAGAAAGCGCTTCGCAAAGCCTTGCGGCTGAGCCCGGAGCGGCACGAATACTACCTCGGCCTGGCCGCCTGCTGTGTGCAGAAGGGCCGCCCCGGGGAAGCCATAAGATGGCTGCGAAGGGCCGAGCAAAGATTTCCTGAAGTCTTCGCCGTAAGGGAAGCGCTGGCCGAACTCTACCAGCGCGTGGGAGATTACTCGGGGCTGTTGGAAGAGGCGGAGGCGCTCTTGCGGCTTTCTCCGCGCAATCCTTATCCCCACGACCTGCTCTCCACGGCGCGTTTCCAGTGCGGAGACCTGGAGGGGGCGATTGCGGCCTTGGCCGGGCTCATCCGCCTTGACCCGCTCGACCCGCTTCCCCGCCTGAAATTGGCGCTCCTGCTTCAGCAAAAGGGAGAACTGGGCCGGGCGATGGAAGAGTACCAGTGGGTTCTTCAGATGGCCCCGGAGGGAGAATACACCCAGGCCGCAATCGAAGCGGTGGAAAGCCTGGATAATTACCAGGTTCAGCAGATTCTGCTGAGGGCGGCGGAAGACGACCGCTTCCGCGCCAACCTGGAGAAAGACGCGGAGGCCACCCTCTTCGCCCACGGCTACCGGCTGACAGAATTCGCCCTGGAAGCCCTTCGTCACCTGGAGTTCGGCCCTGAACCCTCCCCGGAAGAGTGGGAAGTCAAGTACCACTGAGTAGCCCTACCTCCCCTCCTGTAGGAAGGCTGGGGGCATAAGGGACTAACTCCCTCGCTCACTTTTCCCGCTGGGCGAGAGCCGGACTTCTGCCCTGGTCATGCCTCCCTTCCTGACGGTTACCCAGTTTCGGCGGATGGGGAGAAACTTCTGCCTTGAGCGAACTTTGACTGCATAAGAGCGCCTCCTGGCCTCTCAGAGGGGCCGGCAATCAGGGGTCAGGGGTCAGGTCTTACTGAAACCTGGTGCTCGTAGTAGCGCCATTCATGGCGCTGGATCTAACGGGCGATGAATCGCCCTACTACGAACCCGAAACCTGACTTCCCACCATACATCTATAGGCGGTAGGTCAAAGAAGATTCGGGCGCATGGTAATGCGCCCCTACAGGATGCTCGGCCCTTTGTGTCTTGGTGGCTTTGTGGTAGGAGAGATTGAATCCGGCTTCCACAGGCACAGCAGATGGAAGGTGGGTAACCGTGAGCCTCCCTTCTCCTTGACTTTTCGGCTTGGTAGGCTTAGACTTTCTGCCACCAAGGAGGTTGAGCGAGGTTGATTTCCACAGCAGATTTCAAGAACGGGCTGACGCTTCTCTTGGAGGGAGAGGTATATCAAATTGTTGACTTCCAGCATGTAAAGCCGGGCAAGGGGGGTGCGTTTGTTCGCACCCGCCTGCGGCAGTGGCGGACCGGCAAGGTGATTGAACACACCTTCCGGGCCGGAGAGAGGATGGAGCAGGCGCTGCTGGAGCGCAAGCCATTGGAGTTCCTCTATTCGACCGATGACGAATATGTCTTCATGGATACGAAGAGCTTCGAGCAGATGAGTTTCTCCGGGAAGATTATCGGGGATCAGGCCCTCTATTTGAAGGAAAACCTGTCCGTAACGATCATCTTCCATGAGGATGAGGTCATCGGAGTCGAACTCCCGAACACGGTAGAATTGAAGGTGGTGGAAACCGATCCCGGCCTGAAGGGGGACACAGCCAGCGGCGGAGCCAAACCCGCCCGCCTGGAGACCGGGGCGACGGTGACGGTGCCGCTTTTCATCAATGAGGGAGATCTAATCCGGGTTGACACCCGCAGCGGCGAATATCTGGAACGGGCGAGCGGCGGCTAGGCCTGCTTGTTGGCCGCCGCGGTCAAAGAGGCATGAGCCACGAAAGGCGGTGAGCCCAGATGGTGGACCTCGAAGAGATTGAGAGATTAGTCGCACTGATGAAGGCCTCAGGCGTGATGGAACTTGCCGTAGAGCGGGGAGACTTCAAGGTCTCCCTGCGCCGTTCTCTCCTGGAAGAGGAGGGCGCCTCCAGGTCTGAGGCGGAAGCAATGCCGGTCGCCGAACCCCATCATTCAGCAGCAAGAATGGAGGAAGAGATTACCAGGACTTTCACCACTCCGGTGATTTCGCCGCTCGTGGGGGTCTTTCACAACGGCGGAATGCCGGAGAGGCGCACCGTTCTGCGAAGGGGGGATCAGGTCAAAGAGGGACAGGTGATCGCGGCGATCGAGGCGATGAAAGTTCCCAATGAACTCCGATCTCCCATAAACGGGATAATCAGCCGCATCCTCGTGGAAGACGGCGTCGGAGTCGAGTACGGTCAAACCCTCTTCCTGATTGAGCCTGAGGAATTGAATTCCTGAGGGGTTGCGGGGATGAAGATGAAAAAGGGCGGCGGCCCAGGCAAGTTCGTCCTTCTGCGCCGTGATGAAGGCGGGTGGCTGAGTCTGCTGGGGCTGCTGCTGGCCTTGGCCATCATGGCCATTCTGGCCGTCATTTTGCTTGGGGGCCCGCAGTCCGCCGGGCCGGGAGGAAGGAGCGGCCCCGGCCCGCTGGTCGCGGCCAAAGGTGAAGCCCTGAAGCTTGCCTGCCAGAACAATCTTCAGCAGATACGCACCGCAATTCAGTTGCGCGAGGGGAACCAGGAAGGCAAACCGGCCTCGCTTCAGGAAATCGCTCAATCCGTGCCGGGCCTTCAACTGAAGTGTCCGGTCGGCGGCGAACCCTACCAATATGACCCGAACACAGGCCGCGTCTGGTGCATTCACCCCGGCCACGAGCGGCTTTAGCCTGATTTGAGATAACACAATCTGAGACCCACTCGGCTCTGGAATCCAGAGCGGTTCGGGATTTCAAAGTGCCTCTGTTCAAGAAGATCCTTGTTGCCAATCGGGGCGAGATTGCGGTGCGGGTCATCCGGGCTTGCCGGGAGCTGCAGATACCTGTAGTAGCGGTCTATTCGCAGGCGGACAAGAACTCCTTGCACGTCCGCCTGGCGGATCAGGCGATGTGCATCGGCCCGCCGCCGAACAGGGATTCCTATCTCAACATACCCAACATCATCTCCGCCGCGCTCATCTCCGGCTGTGACGCGGTCCATCCGGGCTACGGCAACCTTTCGGAACTGGCCTCCTTTGCAGAAAATTGCGAACTCTGCAAAATCAGGTTCATCGGCCCGCCGGCGGCGGTGATAGAGAAGATGCAGAACAAGGCGCATGCCCGGCGCCTGGTGAGAGAGGCCGGGGTCCACGTTGTCCCGGGCTCGGACGATTCAGTGCGGGATGAGGCGGAAGCGATCAGGCTGGCGAATCAACTGGGCTATCCGGTGATGATAAAGGCTTCCTTTGGAGGCGGGGGCAAGGGAATCAGAATAGTGCAGGGCGAGGAAGAACTGGTCAGAGTGATAGCCATAGCGAAAAACGAAGGCGAAAAGGCCTTCGGGCATCCGGAAGTCTATCTGGAGAAGGTGCTCGAGGAGCCCAAGCACGTTGAATTCCAGATTCTGGCAGATTCGCGGGGGAACGCGGTTCACCTGGGAGAGCGGGATTGTTCCATACAGACCCTGAAACACCAGAAACTGCTGGAGGAATCGCCCTGCGTCTCTCTGACTTCGAAGTTGCGGGACCGGATGGGCGAGGCGGCGCTGAAGATTGCCAAGGCGATCGGTTATATGAACGCGGGGACGGTGGAGTTCCTTGTAGATAAGTCGGGCAAATTCTACTTCCTGGAGTTGAACACCCGCATCCAGGTGGAACATCCGGTAACCGAAATGGTGACCGGCATTGACCTGGTGAAGGAGCAGATTCGCATTGCCGCCGGCGAGCGGCTCGGCTATTCGGGGAAAGACCTCCGCTTCCGCGGCCACGCCGTCGAGTGTCGCATCACCGCGGAAGATCCCGATAACCGCTTCCTCCCCTCCGCGGGAAAGGTTGATTCCCTCGTCTTGCCCGGCGGTCCGGGGGTGCGCGTTGACACCCACCTCTTCTCCGGCTGCGCGGTTCCTCCATTTTACGATTCTCTCTTGGCCAAGGTCATTGCTTGGGGGAGAGACCGCCAGGAGGCGATTGCCAGGATGAGCCGGGCGCTGGCCGAATTTCACATCGGCGGAATCAAGACCACCCTCCCCCTGCATCGAGAGATCCTCGCCAATGCTTTCTTCCGCAAGGGAGAAGTCTATACCAATTTCATCTATCGCAGAATGAAGATGGGCTGAAGGTCGGAGGGAGGATATTCGAGCCGGGCGTCGGCCGAACGGAACCCGCGCCCGGGTCGCCTGAGCCTTGCGACATTGTCCACAAGAAGAGGCCTTTTTCTCGGTCTCAAACCCTGCGGAGAGGAGCCGATGAGCAAATTCAGCCTGACAATCTGGATCATCGTGGCCGTGGTTGCGGGTGTTGTGATTGGCTACAGCCTTCACCGCTTCGGGGCAAAGGCGGTGGGAGTGGGGATTGTGCTTTTTGGGGCGGGCTTCCTCGCCGGAGCGAGATTTGGGCGCTTGCGCCAACGTTCGGCGATCTCTGCGGAACCAGCGGAGCAATAATGGGGAAGCGCCGGGCCGCCCGAGAACTGGCACTGAAAGTACTCTTTCAGATTGACGTGGCCGCGATCCTTTGCGAGGAGGCGCTGAAGGCGGCCCGGGAAGCCTCGGAATGCGGGGAAGAGACCTTCGCCTTCGCCCGCAGGCTGGTAGAGACCACCCTGGCTCATGTGGAGGAGATAGACCGGTTGCTTTCCCGCTACGCCAAGCAGTGGCCCCTGGACAGGATGGCGAACGTGGATCGCTGCCTCTTGCGGATGGCGACCTGCGAAATACTCTACTGTCCCGATATCCCCAACAGCGTCTCTGTGGATGAAGTCGTGGAAATGGCGAAGAAATACTCGACCGCGGAATCCGGCCGTTTCATAAACGGCGTGCTGGGAAGCCTCCTGCGGGATATTTCCCCTCCGACCCAGACCTGACCGGCAATTGCCGGCCGGCGAATTCTCCCGTTGCAGCCGAGCGGGCGGAGAATCCACTACCCCACCGGGGACTTGGCCGTCCCGCAATCTTCCGATTGGCCGTTGGCTTGTGTTCAGTTTTCCCTACAGGTCCATTAGAATTTTCCGCAAAAGCCTTGACATATCTGAGGGCCGCCACTATCATTTCCTTTAAGTGTGCTAATCGCTTGCAGAACAATCGCTTCCTAGCCATTTGGGAGCACGCGGCGCCTTTTTCAGATTTCCTATTGAAAGGCTGGCAGCAAAGGAGGTCGTGCAATGGCAAGAGGCGAGGCAAAGCGCATTGGCTGGTTCCCTCTGCGCGGCTCCTGGGAGGAGTCGGTGTTGAGTTGGAACGAGCAGGTTGACATGGCTTTGCGCCATCGCAAAGGGCTTGGCCTGCGCTTTCGTCAGGGCGAATTGAAAGCGCGGCCCCAGCCACCGGATCTTCCCGAAGAGTCCGTGGACAAGGAGGCGGCAAAGCAAGCGCCCTTGGCGCCCTGAAAGTCGAGGGTGGACTCCCAACTACGCGCCCGAATAAAAGACCAGGGCCGGGTTGCCGCGACTGAAGCAGGGTACTTTCTGCCGCCCCGGAAGCGGTGCGGCAAGGGAATCTTAGGTTAGTCTGAGGGCCGTCTTTGAAAGAAGACGGCCCTCACTTTTTCTCCACCGAAGGAATCTCGTGGCACTGGCCGCAGAACTCCGCCGGCTTGTGGCAGCGGAAACAGGGTGAACCAGGCGCCAGGCTCGCTTCCGTCGCCTTGGGGTGCTGCTCCAGGAAGTCGGCCGGGTGGGGCATCTCCACCCCATGGCAGTCGGCGCAAAATTGCTGCTGATGGCAGAGGAGGCAGCCCTCCTTCCCTTCCTTCACGGCCTCTTTGCCGTGGCGAGGCAGCCAGTTGTCGCGGTGGGATTGGGGCTTGGCCCCGGTGTGGCAGTTGGAGCAGAAATCCGTTGGGTGGCACTGGCTGCATAGTTTTCGCGGCTCCGCAGGAACGGAGCGGTGGCGGGTCAGCCAGTCGGGGGTGTGCAGCATTACATCATGGCAATTCACGCACAGTGTTTGCGGGGCAGGATGGCAGACCTGGCAATACTCGGGTCGGGAAGCCGCCACTCCGGCGTGGTTTTTCAACCAGTCGTGAAGGTGAGAATCGGGCCGGCGGTTCTGGTGGCAGGACTGACAGAAGGAAGACTTGTGGCAAGTGGAACAATAGGCAGGATCCTTCAGCACTTCGAACTTGTGATTTATGAACCAGTTCTCCTCGAGATGGGAGGCCGGCTTCCGCGGGCCCACCAGGGCCTCGATGGGCATGCGGGAATTTGTATCAAGAGTACGAAGGTAGGGGACGAGTGCCGCGATATCCGCGCCATTCACCTCCGGGCCCAGGGCGGGCATGATGGAGCGTGGGTTAAACTCCGTGGGCTTGCGCAGCAGGCGCTCCAATTGGGCGGGATCCCGCTCCCCAAGTTTCGCCTGGGCGAGGTCAGTGCCGGCCGTGCCTCCGCCCCCGTTTATTCCATGGCAGGCATTGCATCTCAGGTCGAGAAAGACCTTTTGGCCCTTCGCCTCCTCGGCGGAAAGAGGCCGCGGCTTGGGAGTAGAGACAATGGCCATCACCCCCAGGGCGCTTATCCCCAGCAGAACGAGTATGGCGACAGAAGTGGCAAAAGGCCGGCGATCAGGGCGGCGCTCCGGGTTGTTATCCAGATAGGGATAGATAAGGAGGGCGATTACCCCCACAAGGGGAAGGAGCACTCCCCCGACGAACTCCCACTTGCCGGGGAAATACTTGAGGAGTTCGAAGAGCCACAGGAAGTACCACTCCGGCCGGGGGACATAGGCGGTATCTGCGGAGTTGGCCACAGCCTCCGTGGGCGCACCATAATACCAGGCGAGGCCCAGGCAGACCGCCAGCAGGAACAGAGCCACCACTGCGTCCTTGAAGGCCTGGTGGGGATAGAAGAGGCTGGTGTATTCCACATCGGTTTCTTCACCGGCCCTTTTGCCGGGCGGGGTAATCTCTTTTCTGCGCACCTGGAAGAGATGGAAGACCGCAAGGGCCGCCACGAGCACGGGCAGAAAATAGACATGAACCGCGAAAAAGCGAGTTAGGGTGAGGGCGCCGACCCCTTCCCCCCCGCGGATGAAGTCGCGGATTACCCCTCCGATCACAGGAACCGTGCCGGCTATATTGGTGCCCACCACCGTCGCCCAGTAGGCCTTCTGGTCCCAGGGAAGCAGGTAGCCGGTGAAACTGAGTCCCAGGGTCAAGAGGAGAAGCCCCACGCCCAGCACCCAGATTATCTGCCGCGGCTTCTTGTAAGCGCCCCAGAAGTAGGTCTGCAGCATGTGCAGGATCACCATCAGGAACATGGCGCTGGCTCCCCAATGATGAAGCCCTCTGACCAGGCGGCCGAAGAGCACCTGGCGGTTGATATACTGGACGGTCTCGTAGGCATGGTCTGGGGAGGGGCTGTAGTAGATCATGAGGAAGACGCCGGTGATCGCCTGCATCATGAAGAGGAAGAGCGCGGCGGAGCCGAAGACATGAGGCCATCCAACCCCTTTTGCCAGGGGCTCCTCCATGAAGGCCTTGATCATGGAGATGATTTCGGTCTCTTCGTCAATCCAAGCCAGGATGCGGCGAATCACCTCTCAGACCTCCTCAACCCGCACGAGAATTTGTCCTTTGGCGATCTTCCAGCGCAGCCGCGGCAGGGGCTTTGGCGGCGGGCCTGAGACAACCTTCCCCTCCATGTCAAATACGCCGTTATGGCAGGGGCAGAGAAAAGCCCTGCGCCCATCGTCCCAGCGGACGCCGCAGCCGAGATGGGTGCAGATGTTGGAGAGGACGACGATCTCGTCCGCCGCCTTCGCCGATTCTACCCCATAGACAGTGTTGTGAACGGTCTTCTCGAACCAGCCATCAATCCGCTGGTAGGAGTAGATGAACTTTACCGGTTCTCCCGGTATGAGCGCTGAGGCCGGCCCCAGCTTCACCCAGATCTCCCTTTTCTTCTGAAGAAGGGGGGAGATTACGAATCCCGCCAGCGGAATGCCAGCGATAAGCGCAATGATTCCTGCCAGCAGCCCCGTCAGATAGGAAAGAAAGCGCCTGCGGGTCATCTCCTCCGGCGTGGCCGGCACCTCATGATGCCGCTCGTGCTTCCCCTTTTCCATCCTTCTCCTCTCCAGAAAGAAGCGACAATGCCCCCTCAACCAGTCTCCTGAAAGCCGACTACTCTTCTGATTCGGCCCGCGGCGACCTCAGCGCCAAGTCCTTCTTTGGAATTCCTGGGCCGCTGTTTTCAACAACAGACTCCATTCCTCCTGGGGTGAAACGGGACAATCGCAGCAAAAGTTCTCTTCCCTGGGGCATCTATGCCCCTCAGACTGCAAGAGACTTCGCCCCCGTCCCAGAGACAGCCTGCCTGGTGGCGAAGGTTTAGTGATGAATATCACTAAGTCATAAAGATACCGAACGAAAGCCGCGCTTGTCAAGTGAAAAAGCCCTTACCAGCGAAAGAGTTCTCCGCCGGTGATGTGCCTGGCGCGGTCGGAGGAGAGAAAAGCGATGAGGTCGGCAATCTCCTCAGGTTGGGCGATGCGCCCTCACGCCCGAGGGCAAGGGCCGCGGCTGCGCCAAGGCCTCTTCCTGCGCCCGTCACCAGGGCCACCTTGCCGGAAAGTCCGAGAGCCATCCTCTCCTCCGAAAGAGTGCTGGGGAGACTCTACAGTGTCATCACATTCAGGAGAAGGAGGGGAAAGAGATTGAAGAGGCCGTGGGCGATGGCCGCGGGGAGGAGAGAGCCGGTGCGCTCCACTGACCAGGCGAGCCCCAGAGAGAAGACGAAGAGCGGCAGCGCGGTGATGAGATCCATGTGGCCGACGGCGAAGATCGCGGAAGAGATGACAATGCCTGCGAAGGGCCCCCACTGGCTGCGAAGCCCTCTGTAGATCAGGCCGCGAAATACCGTCTCTTCAGCGATGGGAACAATGACACAAGCCGCCACCAACAACAGGGCGCGCAGGAGAATCGAACCGCCGCCGGCCATCAGCAAAACGGAGGGCTCGCGCATCTCGCGTTGAAAATGATATTGCAGGAGCCTGGCCAGCCCCATGCCGATGGGGCTGAGGAGAAAGACCGCCAGGGCGACGCGGGCATGGAACCCGAAGGGAGAGATTCTCCAACCCACGGAGAGCCTTCCTCCGGAGCGCATTTTCAGCCAGGAGACGGCGATGATTGCGGCCAGGAAGGATACCAGCATCACAGCAAGGGCGCCGCTTCCGCTCAAGTCCAGATAGGCGGCTATTCCGGCGATCACTGTTCCGCCCAGGAAATAGGCGGCAAGCCAAATCATGAATCCCTCCGAGGCCAGGGCCAGGCTCACGCCGGAATTGGCCCCTTCCGGCTCTTGCACCGAGGGGGGAACGCCGGCCGGCCCGCTCCTTCCGCCCTTATTCTGCGAAGACTTTCTCCGCACCAGACTGAGGGCGCAAACCAGTCCTATCAGAGGCACCGCTCCCCACCAGGAAGCCAAAATGATGAGGGAGGCAATGGCATAGGGCGCGGATTCCCTGTAGCCCAGGAGCCACTCCCGTTCCGCTTTCTTCTGCTCTCCAATGCGAGCATAGACCGAGGCCATCCACAGGCGCCGGGCCGGATTCTGATTGATGAATTCGATTGCGGTCTTCTGTGTCAGGATTTTCGGGTCGGGCCGCGGGGCCATAATGAGAGTCTGGAGCATCAAGAACTTCAGGTTCTTCTCCTGATTGCGCGCCTGGGGAGCGGTTATCAGGGTGAGCCCCAACGCCGGGTCTTCGGCTTCTCTCTGACAGGCGGCAAGGGCCATGCGTGTCTGCAAATCCGCGGGCCTGGCTTGAAGCGCCTTTTCCCAATTCTCATTGGCTGCAGAGAGGAGATCCTTGAGCCACTTGGTTCTGGCGGGCGCGGCGCCTGAATCAATATACTTGAGATACATGTAACTTCGCAGCAGCAGCCGCGCCTGGGCCCGGTCCAGTTTTGCCCAGTCCGCCGCCTTGCCTGATTCACGCTGGTAATTGACCAAAGAAAGATAGACCACACCGGCATACAGGGCCAGGGCAAGCAGGAATAGCGGCAAGGCGCGATTCTCTTTACGGTTCATGCAGTGCTCGACTTCCGGCGCCTGCGGGAAGCATCAAATGCTGCTGAGAATCAATCCCCGCAGGATATCCAAT
>Ga0299915_10000579_pt1 | contig 27570 bp, 20 predicted proteins | sample RVTome_13_FD_200263 | JGI IMG/M metagenome (GOLD analysis project Ga0299915, IMG submission 200263) | Soil microbial communities from uranium-contaminated site in the Upper Colorado River Basin, Wyoming, United States - RVT92D227 (version 2) ... | reverse complement strand
TCACGATCCAGGCCACCGACAATCCGCGTATCCGGGACGAGGTCGCCACCAAATTCTTCAACCGCTAGTTTTTATGAGGCATAGCGCCATGAACACGCTCAGCCACCCTGCAAGCAAGCCTTGGTATCGCGAACCCTGGCCGTGGTTTCTCATCAGCCTGCCCGCCACCGCCGTCATCGCCGGCTTGACCACGGTATGGATTGCCGCCACCAGCGCCGACGGTCTGGTGGTGGGCGACTACTACAAGGCGGGGTTGGCGATCAACCAGACGCTGGCACGCGACGAGGCCGCGCGTGCGCTGGCGTTGACCGCCACCCTGCAGCGCGACGAGGGATCCTTGGCGCTGACGCTGTCAGGACGCCTGCAGACCTGGCCGAATCAACTCAGCCTCACCCTGGCCCACCCGACCCGTCAGGGCCAGGACCAGACACTTGTCCTCAGCCATGCCGGCGGCGGACGCTATCGCACGCCGCTGCCCGCCCTGCCGACCGGCAAATGGCACGCCCACCTGGTCGATTCTGCTGCCGTCTGGCGACTTTCCGGCGTGCTGCACACCCCGTTCAGCCATCCCGTCACGCTGATGACGGAAGCCGAATCCACCGTTCAATATAAGGGAGACTGAAATGGACGCCGTACTGAACTTGTTGTTTACCCACCCGATCGGACTGTTGAGCCTCTTCACCATCCTTTTCATCATCGGCATGGCGATTTACCTGTCGATCTGGTTCAAGCGCAAGATGAACAATCCGGAAGAGTGATCGCCACCTTGTCGAGGAGCACGCCATGATGCAGCGCATGATCCAGATCCTGTGGCCTTCATTCCTGGTTGCCGGGGTGGCCGACATTATCTTCACCACCCTGTTCGATCCGCTGGAAATCATGTATCGCGGCGAGGCGCTGATCGAGCAGCGCATCGCCGCCTACACCATCGGATTTTTCGTGTTCTGGCTGCTGTGCATCACGTCCAGCATGCTGACCTGCTACTTTCAGCGCAGCGCCGACGAGATCAACCGCTGTCCGCTGCCGCCGCGCCAGCGGCCGGAGGGGTGTCCCACGCGCGAGGACGGCAGCGACTGCTGCTAATGTTTCGCAAGGGGTAGCCGCCCCTCGGAAAGCCGCGGCCTGCCCGTTGAACACGGGCGCGCTATGCGCCAGCCAGTCTGTCCGGCGGGGCGGGCTGCGCCATGCAGACCTGGTTGCGCCCCTGGTTCTTGGCCAGATAAAGCGCCTGGTCGGCGCGCCGCAACAGGTCGTCGATTTCTTCCGACTCGTTTTCCAGGCCGGCCACGCCGGCGCTGACGGTGACGCGGGCCGGGCAGCCCGGCACCTCATTTTGTGCGATCAGCAGGCGCAGACGTTCGGCCATCTGGAAAGCGTCAGGCAGATCCTGGCCCGGCAGCATGAGAATGAATTCCTCGCCGCCCAAGCGGGCAAAAATGTCGCCGCCACGCAGCGTGGCATGGATGGTAGCGGCAATCGCCACCAGCGCCTTGTCGCCGGCTTCATGTCCAAAGCGGTCGTTGACCGATTTGAAGAAATCGATGTCCAGCATGATCACCGACAGCGCCAATCCCAGCCGTTTGGCGCGGCTGATCTCGGCCTTGGCCAGCTCCAAAAAATGGCGCCGGTTGCTGGCGCCGGTCAGGGGATCGATCGAGGCCAGTTCCTCGAGATGTTGGTTGGCCAGCTGCAATTCACGGGTACGCGCCTCGACCCGCGCTTCCAGTTCGCGATTCAGGCGGTCAAGCTCGCCGTGCGCGGCACCCAGTTCCGTTTCGCGGATACGCAGGCGCTCATTGCGATCACGCAGTTCCTGCAGCAACGCGGCCAGAGCGAGGGACGGCAATACCTGCACGGCCAGATACTCCTGCAGCAGCAGAACCGTGACGCCCGGCGTGGCGGCAACCAGGGGGCCCAGACCATTGACGCTGGCCGAGATGGCGATGGCAGCGATCAGCAGCCCGATGCTGGCCGCACCCCGCACACCGAAGCGGACCGCTGCCCAAAGGGACAGCGGCGTCAGCAGGAAAGCCCTTCTGGGGAAGCTGACGTCAATGTAGGCGGCCTGCGAAAAAATCCAGATCGCAAGCAGCAGGGTCAGTGCAAGGAGCGCCACGGCTTCCAGGCGATGGCGTTCAGCCGGCTGGTGCGGCCTTTGCAGCCAGCCCAGCAGGAGCGGCGTCACCAGCAGCACGCCCAGGCCATCGCCCAGCCACCAGATCATCCAGAAATCCCAGAACGAGGTGGTGGTCTGGGTGCTCAGCGAATAGATCGATGCGCCCAGCAGGGCAGCCAGCCCGCAGGCCACAACCAGCGCATACACCCCGAACAGTGCGACATGGCGCAGCCGGTCGAGCGCAAACGGACGGGCGACACGCTGCAGCAGCCAAGCCGCGAGCAGGCATTCGAACAGGTTGACGGCGGCAAAGCCGAGCGCCTGCATAAGGGTAAAGGTGGGCAGGTCGGCAGCGATTTCCGCCAGGACGGCGACCGCTAGATGCAGCGGCCAGTCGCGCCGGGGCACCAACAACAGGGCGGCCAGCAGAATGCCGTTCGGCAGCCAAAAAATGGCGATGCCCTCGGACATGGACGAGGCCGCCACGCCGAGCACGGCACCCACGTAGTAGCCCAGCCCGGTGGCCAGCGGAAGCAGCAGGCGATGCCGCAATAGCCGCAGCGGATTCACCCAGGCGTCAACTCGTTCCTTCAATGCCATGCGTAGCGATCGGGGAGCCTGAACCTATCAACCAGCATCTTCCACTGCCCTCCGCTTGTTGTGGGCAGACTATCGCGAAGTCGCAGTCAATTTGTCAACAGGGTACGCGCGCCGAATACCGCCAGCCCCGGCGTCTCTCTCGCCCCTGGGGCCTCAGGCTGTGCGCGAATAGCGCGGCTGCTCGCTGGCGGCGTCCCGCAGATAGCGGTCGAAGCACATGCCGATGTTGCGCAGAAACAGGCGGCCGCTGGGGGTGACGCTGACGCGGTCTGCCGCGATCTCCACCAGCCCGTCCTCGGCCAGCGGGCGCAAATCGGCCAGCGCGTCGGCGAAATAGTCGGTGAAGGCGACGTCCCATTCGCTGCCGAAGGCCGCGAAGTCGAGTTCGAGGTCGCACATCACCCGGGTGATCGCATCGCGGCGGATCTGGTCGTCGCGGGTGAGCTTCAAGCCGCGCTCGACGGCGAAGCCGGTCGCGGCGACGCGCTCCTGATAGCGCTTGAGGCTTTTTTCGTTCTGCATGTAGACGTCGGCGGTCTGGCTGATGCTGGACGCGCCGAAGGCGAGGATGTCGCAGTCCTTGTGCGTGGTGTAGCCCTGGAAGTTGCGCCACAGCGTCTTGTTCTGCTGCGCGCGCACCAGTTCGTCGTCGGGGCGGGCAAAGTGGTCGAGCCCGATGTTGACGTAGCCCGCCGTCCCCAGCATCTCGTTCACCGCCTGCTGCAGGCCGAGGCGCGTCGCCGAATCGGGCAGTTCGGCTTCGTTGATCAGGCGCTGGTGCTTTTTCATCCACGGCACGTGCGCGTAGGCGAACACCGCCAGGCGGTCGGGCACCCACACCGAAACCCGCTCCAAAGTGCGGCGGAAGCTCTCGACCGTCTGCCTGGGCAGCCCCACGATGAGGTCCAGGTTGATGCTGGAAAAGCCCAGTTCGCGCGACCAGTCGAGCACCTGCCGGATGAGGAATTCCGACTGGATGCGGTTGACCGCCTGCTGCACGTCCGGATCCATGTCCTGCACGCCGAACGACAGGCGGTTGAAGCCGGACTCGCGCAGCGCCGCCAGATGCTCGTACGTCAGTTCGCGCGGATCGACTTCGCAGCTGATTTCGGCATCGGGGGCCAGGGTGAAATGCCGGCGCATCATCGCCATCAGGCGGCGGATGTCGTCGGGATGCAGATAGGTGGGAGTGCCGCCGCCCCAGTGCAACTGGCGCACTACGCGCGTGGGGTCGACCAGCGCTGCGGTACGCGCCATTTCCTGGTCGAGCGCGGCAAGATAGGGCTGGGTCTTGCTGTAGTCGCGCGTCGCCACCATGTTGCAGCCGCAGTAGTAGCAGAGCGAGTCGCAGAACGGGATGTGGGCGTACAGCGATAGCCCGCGATCCGCCGCCGGCGCGGCCAGCGCCTCGTTCCACTCCGCCGCGCCGAAGCCGGTGTGGAAATACGGTGCGGTCGGGTACGACGTATAACGCGGACCGGGTACGCTGTATTTCTGCAGCAGTTCCAGAGTCGTCGACGCCATCTCGGTATCCCTATTTAGATATTTGTGTCTTTTTATCACAGGTCAATGCCAAAATCCAGCCCGCGGCGGGCTGGGGCGTCCACCCGATTTTGCGGTAAAGTTCTGGCTGACAAGCCGCTGGCCCGTTTGCATCGCATACCCGGAAACCCATGTCATTCACCCCGCTGCTGCCTCTCGTTCGGTTCCTGCTGCTCGCGCTGCTGCTCGGCGCAGCAAGCGCCCAAGCCGACGAGGCCTCCGATCTGGCGCAAAAGGTCTACGACCGCCCCAACGGCCGCGACCTCACCACGCTGGGCCGCATGGTGCTTACCGAAAAGGGCCGCGCGCCGCGCATCCGCGAGATCGTCACCTACCGCCTCGACAAGTCCGGCGGCGAAACCGCCAACCTGATCCGTTTCCTCGACCCGGAAGACATCGCCGGTACCGGTCTTCTCAGCATAGACAAAGCCGACGGCAGCACCGATCAATGGCTGTATCTCCCCGCGCTCGACCGCGTGCGGCGCATTTCCAGCGACCGCAAGGGCGGCCGCTTTGTCGGTTCCGACCTGTATTTCGAGGACCTGCAGGAGCGCAAGCCGTCGAAGGATCGCCATCGCCTGCTCGGCAAACAGACCGAAAACGGCCTCCTGTGCGAGGTGCTCGAAAGCGTACCGCTCGACCCCAAGGAGTCGGTCTATAGCAGGCGCATCAGCTGGGTCGACCCCGACACGGCCATTCCGCAGCGCGTGGACTATTTCGAGAAGGATCCCGCCAGCCCCAGCAAGCGCTGGCTGCTGCGCGGCAAGAAGCGCAACCAGGGCTACTGGACGCTCACCGACAGCCGCATGATCGATCTGGAGAGCGGCCACGAAACCCGCATGGTGGTCGACGCCGCGCTGTACGACCAGCGACTGCCCGCCAAACTGTTCACCTCGCAAGCCCTCGCCGACGAAAGTCTGGAATCGGAGTATCGCCCATGAAAAAGCTGTTGCTGACGCTGAGCCTGTCGCTCATCGCATTCCCCGGTGTCGCCGCCGACGATCTGCCGCCGCCGCGAGCCGTCACCCAGGATGCGCCGGACGACCTGCCGCCGCCACGCACCACGCCACGCAAGCCGCGGGCGGCACAGCCGGAGGCCGCGCCTGCCGCGGCCACCCCGCAGGCGAGCGCGACGGATGACCTGCCACCACCCACCGCGCGCAGCCGCAGGCCCGTGGCCCGCGGATTCCAGCCGGTGCTCAAGTTCGGCATCGACGACCTGCTGCTGGAAGCGGGCGCGCTGCCCGACGCGCCCGAGGCGGACAGCTATTCGACCCTGCGCGCCAGCGCCTACGTGCTGTGGCAGCCCAGCCGCGACTGGGAATTCCGCGCCGGCGCGCGCCTCGACGGTATGTCGCAGGCCGGGGGCCTCGCCAGCCACGACGAGATGCTCGCCGACACCGGCGACACCTATGTGCGCTACCGCAACGGCGACACCCGCCTGACCCTCGGCGCGCAGACCATCATCTGGGGACGCGCCGACGAAATCCCCCTGGCTGACCGCGTCAGCCGCGCCGACCTCACCCGCTTCAGCCTCGACGACCTGTCCGACCGCCGCCGCGCCCAGCTGGCCGCGCGCTGGGAGCAGAGCTTCGGTGACTACAAGCTGGACGCCGTGTGGCTGCCGCTGTTCCGCGGCGCGCAGTTGCCGGACGTTGCCAGCGTGTGGAGCCCGATCAACCGCATCACCGGCCAGATCATTGGCATCGCCCCCAGCCCGGCACTCGCAGCTTTGGTGGGTGCCGCGCAGATCGACGAAGACGAACACGGCAGCGGCGGCGGCGCCCTGCGCCTGACCAAGACCGGCGAACCGTTCGATTTCGGCGTGACGCTGGCGCGCACCCGACAATCGCTGCCGTATTACCGGGTCGACGCCGGCCCGTCGCTGACCGCGATCCACCCTTACAACAGCTTCGTCGGCGCCGACTTCGAACTGGTCAGCAGCGGCCTCACCTGGCGCATGGAACTCGGCTACACTGGCGACGTGCCGGTGACCTTGGCCACCACCGCGATGGACAAGACCCATTCGCTCGACTGGATCGGCGCGCTGGAATTCTTCCCCGGCGGCGGCGACACCCGCGTCAACCTGCAACTGGTCGCCCATGCGCTGCAGACCGATCGCAGCATTCTGGAATTAAAAGAGTATTACGGCGCCAACGGCGAAATCGAAACGGGCTTCGGCCAGGGGCGCTGGAAAGCCGCCCTGCGCTTTGCCACGGGCTTCAACGTGCGCGACGTCTACCTCGGTCCGAAACTCAGCTATGTCGGCTGGGAACCGCATGAACTCTATGTCGCCGCGCATTATTTCGACGGCGAGGCGCGCACCCTGGGCGGCTTCCATCAGGACCATTCGCTGATCACGCTGGGCCTGCGCACCAGGTTCTGAACGGAGCCAGTACGTGCGAATGCTGAAAGCCTGGATCAATGGCAGCCGCATGCTGCCGCCGTGGCTGGCGCTCGCCATCCTGCTCGGCCTGCAGGCAGCCTCGCTGCCTTTCCTGCTCAACATCCATTTCAACAATGCGGGGGACATCTACTCCCCGGCGGATGCGCCCATCATCCAGCTGCGCGAATCGCTGTTTCGCGAATTCCCCAACGACGAGGCACTGATTGCGCTGTTCGAGAGCGACAAACTGTTCGGCCCGGCCTTTCTCGGCGCGCTCGATCGCGTGACCAAAAAAATGGAAGCGCATCCTTCGGTGGATCGCGTGCTCACGCTCACCACGATCGAGCATATCGACGCGACCGACGATGGCTTTGCGGTTTCCCTGCTGGTGGACCCCGACGACCTGACCGCACGCACGCCCGCCGAATGGAAAGCCCGCGTGCTCGACGACGCGCTGGCGCCCGGAACGCTCGTCTCGAAGGATGGGCGGGCCGTTGCGCTGGTGGTGCGGCCCAAGGTGCTGAAGGAAAGCCTCGCGCGTCGCGACATCGCGATCGCGCTCGATGCCGCCATCCGCGCCGAGAAACTCGACGCCTACCAGACCGCCACCGCCGGCACCGTGGCGCAGACCGTCGAGGAATTGCGCTCGCTGTGGCGCGACAGCGCAATTTTCATTCCGCTGACCGTCGTCATCGGCCTGGTGCTGCTGTGGTGGGTGGTCGGGCGGGTGCGGCCGATGATCGTCGGCGGGCTGGCGATGGGAACGGTCGTCACGGTCAGCGTGGCGGGGATCGTCGCCTCGGGCCAGCCCTACACCCCGATCACCGCCATGATCCCGACCCTCATGGCCGCCTACACCACGGCGACGCTGCTGCATTTGTATGCCGCCATCCAGCGCGGGCGCATCGCACTGCTGTCGCGCCCGCAGCGCATCGCGCGCGCACTGTCCGAAACCTTCGTGCCGGGCTTGTTCAATGTGCTGACGACCGGCGCCGGGCTGCTGAGCCTGCTGTGGGTCGACATTCCGCCGGTGCAGACCTTCGGACTGTCCGGCGCGATCGGCACGCTGATGGTGTTTCTGGTGGTGTTCATCCTGGTGCCGCCGATTCTGCTGAAATGGGACACGCCGCGCTGGCCGCGCCGCCGCTCCGGACTCGCCCGTGCGCGGCATATCGCTGCGGCCATTGCGGTATTCAGCCTGCGCAATGCCCGGGCCGTGCTCATCGGCACGCTGCTGCTGGTGCTGGCCGCCATTCCGCTCGCCATGCAGTTGAAAGTGGAATCCAACCTGATCAAGTTTTTTGCCCCCGACCACAGCATCAGCCGCAGCACCGACCGGGTCGAGGCGAATCTGTCCGGCGTGACCACGATGGAGGTCGTCCTCACCGGCGAGGCGCGCGACAGCCTGAAAAACCCCGCCGCGCTGGCGCAGATCAAGGCCTTGCAGACCTGGCTGGAACAGCAGCCGGAAATCGACCGCAGCTTCTCGCTGGTCGAAGTGATCGAAGAAATGAACCGCGCCTTCAGCGGCGAAGACCTCGGCGACGACGCCTTGCCGACCAGCCGCAGGCTGGTCGAACAGCTGCTGCTGATCTACGACGGCAAGGATTTGTACGAACTGGTCAACCGCGAATTCCAGCGCGGCCGCATCGCGCTCAATCTCAATGTTCACGGCGCCAATGAAATCGGTCAGGTGATCGAACGGATCGAGGCGCACCTGCGCGCGCATCCGATCGCCGGGATCCATACCGAGATGGCGGGTTTCGGGCGGCTGTTTTCCGACCAGGAGGATCGTATCGTCGAGGGCCAGATCAAGAGCTTCTCCTCGGCCTTTCTGCAGATCCTGCTGCTGATGGCCTTGCTGTTCCGCTCGTTGCGCGGCGCGCTGATCTGCCTGGTGCCGAATCTGGCGCCGCTTTTCTTCATTTTCGTGGTGATGGGCACGACCGGAATCGCACTCGATGTGGCGACCGTATTGATTGCAGGCGTGATCCTCGGCATCACGGTGGACGACACCATCCATCTCTATCACGGTTACCTGCACCGCATCCAGCGCGGCGTCAGCCCGGTGTTTGCCATCATCCGCAGTGTCGAGGCCTCGGGCCGCGCGGTGATCGCGATCTCGGTCATCCTGATTGCGCAGTTCAGCCTGCTGGGCGTGTCCGACTTCCGCCCCACCGCGCATTTCGGCATGCTGTGCGCGGTCGGTCTGTTCGCCGGTCAGCTGTTCGAACTGCTGCTGATGCCTGCCCTGCTCGGCCTGCGCGCGCGCAAGCCGAGAGCCGCCTAGGGCACCGTCAGCCTGAGCGCGCCGAACTCGTCGTTGTACAGGCCCACCTCGTCGCCCGAGGCAAACTGCCAGCCTTCCATGTGGCCGAAGTCGGTGCTGGATTTCGGCTCGAGTTCAAGCTTGAAACGCTTGGCGGTGGACAGTGTGGGGTTGCGCACCGACAGCATCACGGTCAGATAGCGATCGCTGGTGTTCTCGAAAACCGCGACCAGGCCCTTGCCCAGAATCGACGAACGGAAGCTGACGACCACCGGCAGCGCGGGCTTGGCTGAAGTCGCCGCCTGATAGTCACTTTCCTTGTAGCTCAACTGCGCCTTGAGTTGCTCGATTTCGCGCTGGCTGTCGGTCAGCCGGTTGCGCGCCTCGATCAGATAGCGTTCGGTTTGCTGGCGGACTTCGACTTCCTTCGACAGGCGCCGCTTCACTTCGCCGAGGTCGACATTGAGCATGAAGGCATACAGCAGCAGTCCGCATGTCAGCAAAAGCAGCACGACGTTCACGCCGATGGAGACGATCAGCGCGCGCCGCTTCGGCTGGCCGGGGGAAGGAATGGTCGTCATGCCGTCACGCCCTCGATCAGCCGGTGTTGCGCATCCCGGCGGCAATGGCATTGATCGAGCGCTTCAGCGGCGTCAACCATGAATCCTGCTCGGCTTCCCACACGCTGTCGGTGCGGTAGCGTTTCAGCATCCGCACCTGGATGTGGTTGATCGGGTCGATGTAGGGCCGGCGGCGCGAGATCGACAGCGCCAGCGTCTGGTTGTCCTCCAGCAGGGTCCCGATCTGGGCGACCTGCTTGACCCCGGCCACGGTAAGCGCGAACTCGTCCGCGATCGCGCGGTAGATCGCCATGGTGTTGGGGTGGTCGCACAGGCGCGCGTATTCCTCGGCGATTTCCATGTCGGCCTTGGTCAGCGCCATCTGCACGTTGGACAGCAGGCCGCGGAAGAACGGCCAGTCGCGGCACATCGCCTGCAGATGCGCCAGCCCATCCGGCTGGCTGTCGATGAAGCCCTTCAATGCGCTTCCGATGCCGTACCAGGCGGGCAGCGTGTGGCGCGACTGCGCCCAGCCGAACACCCACGGAATGGCGCGGATCGAGCCCAGCGAGCGGTCGGCCTTCTTGCGATGCGACGGCCGGCTGCCGATGTTGAGCAGGCCGATTTCGGTGACAGGCGTGCTTTCGTAGAAGTAGTCGATGAATCCCGGCATGCCGATCAGCGCACGGTAGGCCGTCTCGCCCGCCGCCGCGATGTCGCGCATCCAGTCGAGATAGGCCTGCGGATAATGCACTTCGCAATTCGCCAGCGCAGTGGCGCTGGCTTTGAGCAGTCCGGTCACGCCCATGCCGATTTCGTAGTTGGCGGTTTCGGGGTTGCTGTACTTGTAATACAGCATCTCGCCCTGCTCGGTGAACTTGATCTCGCCGTTGACGGTGCCGGGCGGCTGCGACAGGATCGCCTCGTAGGTGGGGCCGCCGCCGCGCCCGACGGTGCCGCCGCGGCCATGGAACAGGCGGCACGCGACGCCGTAGCGCTGGGTCAGCGCGATGATGGAAAGCTGCGCCTGGTAGAGGTTCCAGTTCGACGCCAGGATGCCCCCGTCCTTGCACGAATCCGAATAGCCCAGCATGACTTCCTGGCGATTGCCGTCGGCCGCGATCAGCGAACGGTAGACCTTGTTGGACAGCAACTGGTCGAGAATCGCCTGGCTGCGCTGCAAGTCGTCCACCGTCTCGAACAGCGGCGCCACCTGGATGCGGCAGAACCAGTTGCCCCCGTTGTGGCCGCACAGGCCGACCAGTCGCGCCAGCAGCATCACTTCCATGACGTGGGAGGCGCTGTGCGTCATCGAGATCACGTAGGCGCCGAAGACCTCGTCGCCCACCTCGGCCTGCAGCTTGGCCATGCGGCGGAACACCGCGAGCGCCTCGCGCGCCTCGTCGTCGAGGACGGCATCGTTGACCGCGATCGGGTCGATGTGGCCGATCCAGGCGGCCAGCCGCTGCAGGCGTTCGGTTTCCGGTGCGCCCAGGTAATCGAAATCGGCGTCGATCTGCCGCAGCACGGCAGCGACCGTGCGCGTATGCACCGTCGACTCCTGGCGGATGTCGAGCTGCAGCAGGTGAAAGCCGAAGCTTTCGACCAGCCGGATCAGCGCCTGCAGCCCCTGCATGGCGACGATGCGGTCGTCATGGCTGATCAGCGAGTCGCGCAGCAGATACAGGTCGTCGAGGAAGGCGGCGGCATTCTCGTACGCCAGGTGCGGGACAAAGCTCGGCACGTCGGCCAGGCACTGGTGGACGTAGGACAGGTTCGCATCCAGCCGCGCCAGCATCATCGCCGCCATGCGGCGGTAGGGTTCGCGGCTGTAGATCTGCACGGCGGTGCCACGGAACACCTGTTCGCCGAATTCGTCCTCGTATTCCGCCAGGCGCGCCAGGAAGGGCGCGGAAGGGGTGCACCAGTCGCTGCTGTGGGTGAGCGTCTGCCGCAATTCCAGCACCCGCGAACGGTACTCGTCGAGCGCTTCCTGCATCTGCCGGTGCACCGTCCATTCGGTGACGTCGGCCGTCACGAAGGGATTGCCGTCGCGGTCGCCGCCGATCCACGAACCGAAGCGGATGAAGCTCGGCACCTCCACCACGCCCACGCCATCGGCATTCACGCCGTAGTGCTTGCGGATGGCCTTCTCGAAATACTGATACGCCTTCGGCACCGCCTCGAACAGGCTTTCCCGCACGTAATACAGGCCGTTGCGAACTTCATCGCGCACTTCCAGCTTGGCGCTGCGCAGCTCATCGGTGCGCCACATCACCTGGATTTCCGCGGCCAGCTGCGATTCCAGTTCGCGCTGGTCGTTCACTCCCAGCGTCGGGCTGTACATCTGGTCGCAAATCAGGAATATCCGGCGCATGCCTTCCATCACCGCACGGCGACGCGCTTCGGTCGGATGGGCGGTAAACACCGGCGCAAAGTGCAGCCGGTTGAGCATGCCCTGCAGGGTGTTCACGGAAATGCCCTGCGCCTTGAGGTCGCCCAGGGTGCGGTCGAACGACCCCTCCCACAGCGCCATGCCGTGCGACAGCAGGCGGCGGCGGTTGCGGTGCGCGAAGCTCTCTTCCGCCACGTTGACCAGCATGAAATAGCTGGAAAAGGCGCGCACCACCAGCTCCACCTTGCCGGCGGGCATGGTGTCGATCATTGCCATCAATTCGGTGCGGCGCTGCTGGTCCTCCTGCTGCTGCAGTTCGGCAAAGCCGCGCCGCAGGGTTTCCACGGCATCGAACACGTCTTCGCCGGCAAATTGCAGCAACACCTGTCCCAGCAGGGTTCCCAGCAGTTTGACCTGCGCACGCAGGTGGTCGTCCGTCAGGAGATTTTCGGGTGCATTCATAGCAAGAGAATTAGCCCGGCACAGCGGGAGTCAATACGACAAAGCCGGCTATTTTCGCATAGACGGCGCCCATCACCCAACCGCGCGCCGCGCGTTGCGGAACATCCGCAGCCACGGGGCTGCACCGGCCATGCCATCCGGCTTCCACGACAGCTGCGCGGCGCGGAACACGCGCTCGGGGTGCGGCATCAGGATGCTGAAGCGGCCATCGGCGGTGGTGAAGCCGGTCAGTCCGCCGGGCGAGCCGTTCGGGTTCAGGGGATAGGTCTCGGTCGGTGCGCTGCGGTGGTCGACGTAACGCAGGGTTGCGTGCGCCTGCCCGGCATGCGCCGGATCGCGGAAATCCACCCGGCCTTCGCCGTGCGACACCGCGATCGGCATCACCGAACCCGCCATGTCGGCGAAGAAAAGCGACGGCGATGCCAGCACCTCGACCAGCGCGAAGCGCGCCTCGAACTGCTCCGACAGGTTGCGCTCGAAGCGCGGCCAGGCCGCCGCACCGGGAATCAGGTCGTGCAGCTGGCTCATCATCTGGCAGCCGTTGCAGACGCCGAGCGCGAAGGTATCGGCGCGTTGGAAGAAGGCGGAAAACTCATCCCGCGCACGCGGGTTGAACAGGATGGACTTGGCCCAGCCGCCGCCCGCCCCCAGCACGTCGCCGTAGCTGAAGCCGCCACAGGCGGCGAGTCCGGCGAAGTCAGCGAGGCTGGCCCGGCCGGCCAGGATGTCGCTCATGTGCACGTCGACCGCGGCAAAGCCGGCGGCGTCGAACGCGGCGGCCATCTCGACCTGGCCATTGACGCCCTGCTCGCGCAGCACCGCGACGCGCGGGCGCTTGCCGGTCGCGATGTAGGGCGCGGCGATGTCGGCATTGACGTCGAAGCTCGGCGCATAGCGCAGGCCGGGATCGCCGGCGTCGGCGTGCTGGGCGAATTCCTGCTCGGCGCACGCCGGGTTGTCGCGCAGCTTCGCCATTTCGTAGCTGGTGCGCGCCCAGGTGCGCTGCAGGTCGGTGCGCGCCTCGTCCAGAATCGGCTTGCCTTCGCGCAGCACCCGCACGCGATCGAGTCCATTGACCTGACCGATGGCGTAAAACTCGCCGCGCAGACCGGCGTCGAAGAAGGCCTGCATCACGGCCTGCGTGTCGGCGCGGCGGATCTGCAGCACGGCGCCGGCTTCCTCGTTGAACAGCACGTTGAAAATGCGCGTGGAATAGCCCGGCTCGCCCAGTTTCTCCGGTTCCGGCAGGCCCTCGTCCTCGACTTCGTGGCGAATCTGGTCGATGCACAGCTCGTCGACGTCGAGGTCCACCCCGCAATGGCCGGCGAAAGCCATTTCACACAGGGCGGCGAACAGGCCGCCGTCGGAACGGTCGTGGTAAGCCAGCAGCTTGCCCGCCGCGTTGAGTGCCTGAACGGTGTCGAAGAACGCGACGAGCGCCGCGGCCTCCGGCGCATCCGGACAGCGGTCGCCCACCTGCTTGTAGGCCTGAGCGAAGCTCGATGCGCCGAGGCGGTTCCTGCCCAGCCCCAGGTCGATCAGCACGAGGTCGGTGTCGCCGGCGTCCAGGCGCAGCTGCGGGGTGAGGTGCCGCGTCGCATCGGGGGTAACGGCAAAGGCGGAGATCACCAGCGAGATCGGCGAGGTCACCGCCTTCTTGTCGCCGCCGGCCTCCCACACGGTCTTCATGCTCATCGAATCCTTGCCGACGGGGATGGAGACGCCCAGCGCCTGGCAGTAGTTCGAGACCGCCGCCACGGTGTCGAACAGCGCGGCATCCTCGCCCGGGTGGCCGGCGGGCGCCATCCAGTTGGCCGACAGCTTGACCTCGGTAAGGCCCGCCACGCGCGCAGCGGCGAGGTTGGTGACCGCCTCGACGATCGCCATGCGCCCCGATGCGGGTGCGTCGATCAGCGCGAGCGGTGCTTTCTCGCCGATGGAGAACACCTCGCCCTGGGTGGTCTGGTAGCCGGCCAGGGTGATCGCGCAATCGGCGACGGGAACCTGCCATGGCCCCACGCACTGGTCGCGCGCGGTCAGCCCGCCGACCGAGCGGTCGCCGATGGCAATCAGGAACATCTTCGACGCCACGCCGGGCATCGCCAGCACGCGGTAGACGGCGTCCTTGAGCTCGATGCCGTCGAGCGCCAGCGGCGCCGGCACGGCGGGCTGGTGCGCGACATCGCGCGTCATCTTGGGCGGCTTGCCGAGGATCACATCGAGGCTCACGTCGACCGGCGCATTCTCGAAGTGGCTGTCGGTCACCAGCAGGTGATTCTCGTCGGTCGCTTCGCCCAGCACGGCGAACGGGCAGCGCTCGCGCTCGCAGATGGCGCGGAATTCGGCGAGGCGCTGCGGCGGAATTGCCAGCACGTAGCGCTCCTGCGCCTCGTTGCACCAGATTTCGCGCGGCGACATGCCGGACTCTTCCGAGGGCGCGGCACGCAGTTCGAAGCGGCCGCCGCGGCCGCCGCCGTGCACCAGCTCGGGCAGCGCGTTCGACAGGCCGCCGGCGCCGACGTCGTGGATGGAAAGAATCGGATTGGCCTCGCCCAGCTGCCAGCAGCGGTCGATGACCTCCTGCGCGCGCCGCTCCATCTCGGGGTTGCCGCGCTGCACCGAATCGAAGTCGAGATCGGCGGCGTTGGCGCCGGTGTCCATCGACGACGCCGCGCCGCCGCCGAGACCGATCAGCATGCCGGGGCCGCCAAGCTGGATCAGCAGCGTGCCGACCGGCAGCATTTTCTTCTCAACATGGTCGGCGCGGATGCTGCCGACGCCGCCCGCCAGCATGATGGGCTTGTGGTAGCCGCGCCGCTGCCCGGCGACGGTTTCCTCGAAGGTGCGGAAATAGCCGGCCAGGTTGGGGCGGCCGAATTCGTTGTTGAACGCGGCGGCGCCGATCGGGCCTTCGAGCATGATGGCGAGCGGGGTGACGATGCGATCGGGCTTGCCGTAGGCGCCCGCCTCCCACGGCTGGTCGCAGCCGGGAATGTTGAGGTTGGAGACCGAGAAGCCGCACAGGCCGGCCTTGGGTTTGGAGCCGATGCCGGTCGCGCCCTCGTCGCGGATCTCGCCGCCGCTGCCGGTGGCCGCGCCGGGGAAGGGCGAGATCGCCGTCGGGTGGTTGTGCGTTTCCACCTTCATCAGCACGTGGGTCAATTCGCTGCTGTAGGCGTAGCTGCCGTCGGCGCGCGGGTAGAAGCGGTCGATGGTTGCGCCTTCGATGACCGAGGAGTTGTCCGAATACGCCACCACCGTGCCCGCGGGGTGGGCGGCGTGGGTGTCGCGGATCATGCCGAACAGCGACTTCGCCTGCGCCGCGCCGTCGATCACCCAGGAGGCGTTGAAGATCTTGTGGCGGCAGTGCTCGGAGTTGGCCTGCGCGAACATCATCAACTCGACGTCGGTGGGGTTGCGCCCGATGCGAACGAAGTTCTCCACCAGATACTCGACCTCGTCGTCCGACAGCGCCAGACCCAGGCTCTTGTTGGCAGCCTCAAGCGCCGGACGGCCGCCAGCCAGCACGTCCACACGAGCCAGCTCACGCGGCGGCACGTGGCGGAACAGCTGGTCCACGTCGGCCAGCGTCATCACCGCTTCGGTCATGCGGTCGTGCAGGAGCGGCAGCAAACGCGACGTCGCCTCGGCCGACAGCGGCTGGCCGGCCGCGTCCAGCACATGGAAGGCGACCCCGCGCTCGATCCGCCGAAAGCCCACCAGGCCGCAGTTTTTCAGGATGTCGGTGGCCTTCGACGACCACGGCGAGATGGTGCCGGGGCGCGGCGTGACCAGGATCAGCGGGTCGGCGGCGGTCGGTGCAGCGGTCGGCGTGCCGTAATCGAGCGCCTGTTCGACCAGGCGCAGTTGCGCGGCGTCGAGCGCAACGTCCAGCTCCAGAAAATGCCAGTGGCGCGCTGCCAGCGTGCCCAGGTTCAGGCCCTGCTGGGCAGCCTCGCGGCGGATTTTATCGAGACGGAACGGGGACAGCGCGGCGGCGCCGGGAAGGGAGACGATGGCAGACATGAGCGTCTTTGCGAGCGGGCAAAGGCGCTATTTTAGCCGATCGGAGCAGGGCTAGCCGGACTGCTTGCTGCTGTTTGCGGCCTGTTTCTGCCATTTTTCGAGGCAGTCGAGGCCGCAGAAATGCAGGACGTAATCCTGCGCATCGGTAATCCTGATGGCATCGGCAGGCACCTCCTTCAGGCAGACCGCACAACTGAACACCGTGCAGGCCGTCTCGTCGGAACATTGCGCGACCAGCCCGCCTGCCGGGTTGCGATGCTGCGTATCCATGCGGCAGATCCTCAAACGGTAGATACATTGCAGTTTAGGCCACCGGAGCGGCCCTACCAATCCGGCCAGGCCCGGGGTCAGTACCCGGCTTCGCTCATCGCCTGCTTGATGGTCTTGTAATCCGCCTCCTTGTCGATCACAAAGCCCGTTACCTTGCTGTGGATGGTCTGCTGCAGCGACTGGATGGCCGCCGGGCTGAGGGCGACCGCAGCCGCCCCCAGCCGGTTCTGCTCGGCTGCACTCAGGCGGTTGCTCGCCATCAGCGTGAAATCCGGCGTGGTCGGCAGAGGATGCCAGAGTTCGTACTCGCCCTTGGCAATCATTTCATTGGCAAGCTTGCTGCGCAGGCTGCCGGCCTGGGCATAATCGCGCTGCATGGCCAGGGCCACATCCTCCTGCGTCTTGAAATTGAAAATCTTCACCGCGTCGACCTTGTTGCGCTTGAGGGTATGGCGGGCCATCACGTCCAGCCAGGATTCCTTCTCGGTCAGGGCCACCGCGCTTACCGTCGCACCCTTGCGGCGGACCAGCACCCCCGTGGCCTGATCGCGCACGCGGGCGATGGGCGAGTAGTCGTGGTCAAGCACCGCAACCGCAACCGAAGGCGGCACGAAGTACAGATCCAGACGGCCGCTCTTCAGGGATCCCATCACACTGCGAATGCTGCGGAACAGGGTGAGCTTGGGCTGGGCATTCATGGCTGCGCCCAGCGCCTGCGCAAAAGGCATCGCATAGGCACGAAAATCCCCCATCACGATATCGGCCTTGCCGGTACCCGGGTAAATTCCGATGTTCAGGGTGCCCTTGGCAGCGTGCGCCACCAGCGGCAGTGCGGGAAGAATCGTCAGGCCTGCCAGAAAGCTACGTCTACGCATTTCAACTTCCTTATCTTGGTTGCGGGGGATTCGGTCGCCCATTAACGACGATTCAGGGGCGCGACTGAATACCTGAGCAGCGTGGTTATTTTCAACCAGCATCCGCCAACTCACGCACGCTCAATCGCACGGCGTCAGCCTTGGGGATTAAGATGTCATTTCCGCACGCGCCCCCCCGAGGACGGCCATCCCTCATGCCGATCGATCCCTTCTCCCTCGTCTCTCCGCCTCTGTTCATAGCCGCCGACATCCGGACGATCGAACGGCAATGGGCCGCCAGCCATCCCGCCATTTTACTGATGGAAAAAGCGGGCGCTGCTGCCGCCGACCTGGCCGGCATGCTGGCCAGCGAATCGGGCGGACCCGTCCTGATCCTGACCGGCCCCGGCAACAATGGCGGCGACGCCCTGGTCGCGGCGCGCCTGCTGGCCGCCCAGGGATGCCGCGTGGTGGCCGTCAGCCGGGCCGACCCCGCGCGCCTGCCGCCGGACGCCGCGCGCGCCTGGGCCGCCTGGCGTGAAAGCGGCGGCGCCATCCTGTCGGACATCCCGCCGTCGCAGCGCTGCAGCCTCGTCATCGACGGCCTGTTCGGCGTGGGGCTGCAACGCGACATCGGCGGCGAGGACGCGCGCTGGATCGAACAGGCGAATGCCCTCAACTGCCCGAAACTGGCGCTCGACGTGCCGAGCGGCCTCGACGCCGACAGCGGACGAATTTGCGGCAGCGCCCTGCGCGCCGACCACACCCTCACCTTTATCGGCCTCAAGCCGGGCTTGCTTACCGCCGACGGCCCCGATTTCGCCGGCGAACTTCACCTCGACCTGCTCGGCGTCGATCCGGCCGCCCTGCCCGCCCCATCCGGCTTTGCCCTGACCCAGCTGGAAAGCCGCCATCGCCTGCCCGCACGCGCGCGCAACAGCCACAAGGGGCAGTTCGGCCATGTCGGCATCATCGGCGGCGGCAGCGGCATGGTGGGCGCCTGCCTGATCGCCGGGCGCGCCGCGCTGCAGCTTGGCGCGGGCAGCGTGACCCTGGGCACGCTGGACGAGCGCATCGTGGTCGATTACCTGGAGCCGCGGCTGATGTTTGCCGCACCGGAAAAACTGCTGGATGCGCGACTGGACGGGCTGGCGATCGGCCCCGGGCTGGGCCAGGGCCCGCGCGCGCGCGCGCTGCTCGAAGCCGCCCTCGCTGCGCCCTGCCCGCTGGTGCTGGATGCCGACGCGCTCAACCTGCTGGCCGGCGACCCCGGCCTGGCGAGCCTGGCCGCCCGCCGCGACCGCCCCACCCTGCTCACCCCGCACCCCGGCGAGGCTGCACGCCTGCTCGGCGCAAACAGTGCCGACATCCAGGCGAACCGGATCGGGGCCGCTCGCCGTCTGAGCGCCCAGTATCGCGCGCACGTCGCGCTGAAAGGCGCCGGCACCGTGCTCGTCCACCCTGACAGCCGCTATGCCATCAACACCAGCGGCGGCCCCTGGCTTGCCCAAGCCGGCTCCGGCGACCGCCTCACCGGCATGCTGGTTGCGCTGCTGGGCCAGGGGATGGCTGCGAGCGATGCGCTGGAAGCCGCGGTCTGGCAACATGGCACGACCCTTCAGGGGTCGTAAGCGCCGCACACCGATACCGGCCCCGGCTCGTACCGACCGGGAAAGCACGTGCTGCTTGCCCCCTTTCCTGCCGTGCTTTCCGCTCGACCGGCCCGGTTAAAGTATGCCCATATCGATCCGATAAATAGAGCTTATGGTCTCGATTCAATCATATAAAAATGGGGCACCCGCCAAATAGATGAATCAGAGCACTCAGCCCTTGGGAATGGGGGTCCGGATCGGTATCGGCTTTGTCGTCGTGCTTGCCCTGATGGTCGCGCTCGGCGCAACCGGCCTGCGCTACGTGGCCGAAGCCAACCAGCGCCTGAAGGACATCGCCCAGAACAACAACGTCAAGACCGAGCTTGCGACGGTGATGCACAGCGCGCTGCGCGAGCGCGCGCTCTCCATGCACGCCCTGCCGATCCACTCCGACCCCTTCGAAAAGGACGCCGAGGTTCTGCGCTTCAATACGCAAGGCACCATTTATATGGGCGCGCGCGAGCGCCTCGAGAGCATGCCGCTCAACCCCGAAGAAAGGCGAATCCTTGCCCACATCCTCGAACTGACCCGCGAGGCACAACCCGAAGTGCAGGCGGTGGTTGAAATGTCCATTTTTAGCGACAATCAACAAGAAATATTCGATCGCATGCGCAGCGTAGCGATGCCCAGACAGCGCGCCATCGCGGAGCAGGTCGGCGTCCTGCTTGGGCTGCAGCGCGACCAGACGGCAGCAGCCGTGCGCAATGCAGAAGCCTCGTACGAACGCGTGCGCAACCTGATGCTGGGGCTGGGCACGATCGCGCTGATGATGGGGATGACCATTGCCTGGATTGTCAGCCAGCGGGTGACACGCCAGGCGAAACAGCTCGCCAGCCAGGCAATGTACGATCCGCTGACCGGCCTGGCCAACCGCACCCTGCTGCACAAGCAACTCGAGCACGAGATTGAGGTGTCCAAGCGCATGCATACTTCGTTTGGGGTGGCGCTGCTGGACCTGGACCGTTTCAAGGAAGTCAACGACACCCTCGGCCATTACGTCGGCGACGAACTGCTGCGGGAAGCCGGGCGGCGTTTGAAGGAGACGGTCCGTTCTGTGGACACCGTGGCGCGGCTGGGCGGCGACGAGTACGTCTTGTTGATCCACGAACTGAACCCGCAAAACCTTCCGATCATTGCAAAAAAAATTCTCGCCTGCCTGGACAAGCCTTTCCACTGGAAAAACCAGAGCATCGACATCAGCGCAAGCCTGGGGGTATCGCTGTATCCCGCCCAGTGCAGCGATGCCAACGGGCTGCTGCGTTGCGCCGACATCGCGATGTATGCTGCGAAACGCGCAGGCAAGGACTATGCGCTCTATACATCGGAACTGGATCACACCAACTGCAATGATCTCTCGCTCAAGAGCGAGTTGCGCGAAGCCATCCAGTCGAATCAGCTGAGCCTCTACTATCAGCCGCAAATCGAACACCGCAGCAAGCGCGTGGTGGGCCTCGAGGCACTGGTGCGCTGGAACCATCCGCAACGCGGCTTTCTCAAGCCGGATCAGTTCATCCCCCTGGCGGAAGACGCCGGCCTGATCGGCCCCCTCACCCTCTGGGTACTCAAGACCGCACTGAGCCAGTTGCTGGCCCTGCAGCAAAAGGGGTATGACCTGACCATGGCGGTCAACCTCTCCGCGCGCGACCTGCAGGACATGGAATTGCCCGGCAGCATTCTGTCCCTGCTTGCCGGGAGCGGCGTGGCACCGAAAAGCCTCACCCTCGAAATCACCGAGAGCGCGGTCATGGCGAACACCAGCGATGCCCTGTCCATCCTCACCGAACTCGACCGCATGGGGGTGACGATCGCGATCGACGACTTCGGCACCGGCTACTCCTCGCTCGCCTATCTCAAGCGGCTGCCGGTGGACAAGCTGAAAATCGACAAATCCTTTGTCATGGACATGGAGAACAATGACAACGATGCCGTCATCGTGCGTTCCACCATCGAACTCGCGCACAACCTCGGACTGAAAGTGATCGCCGAAGGCGTGGAAACCCGGGCAGCCTGGGACACGCTCACCATCCTCGGCTGCGATAGCTCACAGGGTTATCTGATGGGCAAACCGATCCCCGCGGACAAGTTGGAAGCCTGGCTGCGGGAATCGGCCTGGTCCAGGGTTTCGACGACCGCGCTTCACGCGTCCTGAGGACGCAACGAGCAGGACTCGATTGCCCCCTCACACCCGGAATTCAGCAGACGTGCTTCTTCAGGTAGGCCGCGAATTCTTCGCTGACTTCGCTGTGCTTCAACGCATATTCGACGGTGGCCTGCAGATAGCCCAGCTTGCTGCCGCAGTCGTAGCGGATGCCGTCGAAGGCATAGGCCAGCACCTGCTGTTCCTTCAGCAGGGCGGCGATGGCGTCGGTCAGCTGCAGTTCGCCGCCGGCGCCGGGCTTGAGGTGCTGGATATGATGGAAGATGCGCGGCGTGAGGATGTAGCGGCCGACCACGCCGAGGTTGGACGGTGCGTCTTCGGGTTTGGGTTTTTCGACGATGGCGTTCACCCGCGACACGCGTTCGGCCATGGGGCTGGCGTCGACGATGCCGTAGGACGCGGTTTCCTCGGGCGCCACCTGCTGCACGCCCAGCACCGAACACTGGTAGTAGTCGTATTGATCGACCATCTGCTTCATCACCGCCGGGCTGCCGTCGAGCAGGTCGTCGGCGAGGATGACGGCAAAGGGCTCGTTGCCGACCACCGGCTGCGCGCACAGCACGGCGTGGCCGAGGCCCAGCGCCTCGGCCTGGCGGATGTAGATGAAGTTGACGCCGGCCGGGCGGATCGACTGCACCAGTTCCAGATCGCGATTCTTGCCGCGCGCGGCGAGTTCCGTTTCCAGTTCATAGGCCTTGTCGAAGTGGTCCTCGACGGTGCGCTTGGTGCGGCTGCTGATGAAGATGATGTCGGTGATGCCGGCATCCATCGCCTCTTCGACCGCGTACTGGATCAGCGGCTTGTCGACGATGGGCAGCATCTCCTTGGGGCTGGCCTTGGTGGCCGGCAGAAAGCGGGTGCCCAGACCGGCAACCGGAAATACGGCTTTTTTGACTTTTTTCATGTCTCTTCCCTGAAGGTTCCTTGGTTCAGAAATCCAATGTGTGCTGCCCGTTCTTGTTATCCGGCTGCAGCAGGGACAGCAACCCGGCTTCGTCGAGGATGGTCACGCCGAGTTCCTGCGCCTTGACCAGCTTGCTGCCGGCTTCCTCGCCAGCCACCACGTAGTCGGTTTTTTTCGACACCGAGCCGGCCACCTTGCCGCCTGCCGCCTCGATCATGTCCTTCGCGGCATCGCGCGTCAGCGTCGGCAAGGTGCCGGTCAGCACCAGCGTCTTGCCGGCAAGGATACCAAGCGATTGTTGCATGCCTGCGTATTCCGGCCAGTGCACGCCGGCGGCGCGCAGCTTGTTGACCACCTCCAGGTTGTGCGGCTCGGCAAAAAACTGGGTGATGGATTGCGCCACGATCGGCCCGACATCGCGCACCGCGAGCAGATCCGCTTCGGTTGCCCCAATCAGCCGGTCCAGCGAGCCGAAATGCTTCGCCAGGTCCTTGGCGGTGGTCTCACCGACGTTGCGGATGCCCAGCGCGAAGATGAAGCGCGCCAGCGTGGTGGCCTTGCTGGTCTCGACGGCGGCAAGCAGCTTGGCCGCCGACTTCTCGGCCATGCGTTCCAGCCCGGCAAGCGCCTCCAGGCTCAGACCGTACACATCGGCGGGCGTGCGCACCAGGCCGCGATCGACCAACTGGTCGACCAGCTTGTCGCCCAGCCCCTCGATGTCCATGGCGCGGCGCGAGGCAAAATGAAGCAGGGCCTGCTTGCGCTGTGCCGGGCAGTACAGGCCGCCGGTGCAGCGCACCGCCGCCTCGCCTTCCAGCCGCACCACGTGCGAGCCGCACTCGGGACAGACGGGGTAGCGCTGCAGGATATCGAACCGCGGGGGTTCCGGGACGGGACGCCTGTCGAGCACCGCAGCGACCACTTCGGGGATCACGTCGCCGGCGCGCCGCACGATCACGGTGTCGCCGACGCGAACGTCCTTGCGGTCGATCTCGTCCTGGTTGTGCAGGGTGGCGTTGGTTACCGTGACGCCGCCGACGAACACCGGCGCCAGGCGCGCCACCGGCGTCAGCGCGCCGGTGCGCCCCACCTGCACTTCGATGCCGAGCACGGTGGTCAGCTGTTCCTGCGCCGGAAATTTGTGCGCCACCGCCCAGCGCGGCTCGCGCGTGACAAAGCCCAGCTCGCGCTGCAGGTCGAAGCGGTTGACCTTGTACACCACGCCGTCGATATCGAACGGCAATTGATCGCGACGCGCGGCGATGTCGTCGTGAAAGGCAATCAGTGCCGCTGCGCCCAGCCCGGTGATGCGCTCGCCGCACACCGGAACGCCCAGTTTCTCCAGCGCGTCGAGCGTTTCGCTGTGGGTGGCCGGCGCACGCTTCCAGCCCTGCACCTCGCCGAGGCCATAGGCGAAAAACGACAGCGGGCGCTGCGCGGCCAGCTTGGGATCGAGCTGGCGCAGGCTGCCCGCCGCGCCGTTGCGCGGGTTGACCAGGGTGGGCTTGCCGGCCTCGCGCTGCTTCGCATTGTAGCGCTCGAAATCGTCGCGCCGCATGAACACCTCGCCGCGCACTTCCAGCACGGCGGGGGGCGATTCGGTATTCAGGCGCAACGGGATGGCCTTCACGGTGCGGATATTCTGGGTGACGTCCTCGCCGGTTTCGCCGTCGCCGCGGGTGGCGGCGGCAACCAGCACGCCCTGTGCGTAGCGCAGGTTGATCGCCAGGCCGTCGAACTTCAGTTCGGCGGCATATTCGATGGGCGGGTCGCTTTCGCCCAGTCCAAGTTCGCGCCGCACCCGCGCGTCGAAAGCCAGCGCGCCGCTGGCCTCGGTGTCGGTTTCGGTGCGGATCGACAGCATCGGAACCGCATGACGTACCTTGGGTAACGCATCCAGCGGCTTGCCGCCGACGCGCTGGGTAGGCGAATCGGGGGTGACGAGTTCAGGATGTTTGGATTCGAGCGCCTGCAATTCGCGGAACAGCCGGTCGTATTCCGCATCGGGAATCGTCGGCTGGTCGAGCACGTAGTAGGCGTAGTTGTGGCGTTCGATCTCCCGGCGCAGCGCGGTGACGCGCGCTTGCACCCCGGACGATGCCATCAGGAAAACAGCCGCAGTGCCCGCCGTGAACCGGATGGCACGCCGCGCGCTTCCATGCGTTCGTAGATGTGCATAAGCTGGGTGCGGATTTTTTCGATGCCGGTGTCGGTCAGCGGGCGCAGGTTGTCGTCCACCAGTATGCCGCCGACCTCATTGGCAAGCTTGCGTCCGAACGCCACCATGCCGTCGAACACCTTGAGGCCATCCGGCACGCGCGGGACGTCGAACTGCAGGGTGACGCCCTGCGAAGTCTGCCCCTCGACGACCTCGGGACTGAACGGCTCGGCATCATGGTTGCACAGGGCGTAAAGCGGCTCGCCGCGGCTGTCGAGAAGCTGGAACATCCCGTCGCCCAGCACCATGCCGCTGTCCTCCGCCGCCTGCTCGATGCGCGTCAGGTTCACCGCGCCTTCGCCGCGTGCCACGACATTGAGGCCAATCAGGACATCGACATCGACACAGAAACGGTCGATCGTCTGCGCGCGTTCCAGCGCATCGACCATGTCGTCGCAGGCGATGCGCAGGGCGTGGGTCTGCGCCATGGCCTGGAGCAAATCGCACAGTGTAGTCAGCTGGTCTTCCTGCACCGCGCCGTTGCGGTCGGCCAGCTGCATCGTGACCACCACCTGCTGGTAACGCACGTCGCGCCAGGGCTGGAGATCTTCCCATTCCGCGGCACCCACCGGCAGTCCCACCCAGCGTACGGCCTTGCCCAGCGTGCGCACGTGATTGAAGGCATCGGCGAACACACTGGCCAGCACGCCATCGCTGCCGATACGGACGCGGTATTCGATCAGCTCGTCATACGGTGCCGGGGGAGCGGGCACCGCCGGACGCGGCTGGGCGGGTACAGCGGGGGCAGCGGTCGGCATGACAGGCGCAGCGGGGGCGGCCTCGACCTGCGGCACGTCAGCATCGACAGACAAATGAGGCTCGTCGATCTCGTCGATTTCGCTTACCCGGGCGGCATCGAAGACCGGTTCCTGCAGCGCGGGCTCGATCCGCTTGTAGGTCTCCCGCGGCACTGCGCCAGGCTGCATCAGGGCGTCGCCGAGCGGCGTCTGGAAGGCGGCATCGGCCTGCTTGCGGAAGCGGCGTTCCTGAATCCAGTTGAACAGCAGCACCCCCGCCACAATGGCCGCACCGATCAACAACAGCCCGATTTGCAAGTCACTCATTCGTTTTTCCCGACTGAACGTCGTGAGCAGACACCACCCGGACGAACCATTCGTCCGGCGCAATCATGCCCAGTTCATTGCGCGCGCGCTCTTCGATCGCGTCGCGTCCCTGCTTGAGGTCACCAAGCTCGGCCAGCAGGCCGGCATTGCGGATCTGCTGGCGCTGGTTCAGCACCTGCTGGGACTCGATTTTCTGTGCATGCTCGCGCACTTTCAACCATCCTCCCTCGCCCAGCCACAGCGGGTACTGCAATAATCCGATCGCTGCCGCCAGCAGCCAGGTCAGTCCCTGACCGCGGATGCGCGCGACCAGCCTGATCGCGGTGAAATTAGCCGCGCTGGCGGAAAGCATCGCGTCCCGGATAGCTCGCCGTGTCGCCGAGTTCTTCCTCGATGCGCAGCAGCTGGTTGTACTTGGCCATGCGGTCGGACCGCGACAGCGAGCCGGTCTTGATCTGGCGCGCGTTGGTGGCGACCGCGAGGTCGGCAATCGTGGTGTCTTCGGTCTCGCCTGAGCGGTGCGAGATCACAGCAGTGTAGCCGGCCTGCTTGGCCATCTCGATCGCCTGGAAGGTTTCCGACAGGGTGCCGATCTGGTTCACCTTGATGAGAATCGAGTTGGCGATGTCCTTCTCGATGCCTTCCTTGAGAATTTTCGCGTTGGTGACGAAAAGGTCGTCGCCCACCAGTTGAACGCGGCGACCGAGCTTGTCGGTCAGCACTTTCCAGCCGTCCCAGTCGCCTTCGGCCATGCCGTCCTCGATGCTGATGATCGGGTACTTGTCGCACCAGGCCGCCAGGTAGTCGGTGAACTCGGCGGAGTTCAGCTTCAGGCCTTCAGATTCGATGTGGTAGAGGCCATCCTTGTAGAACTCGGAGCTGGCGCAGTCGACGCCGATGGCAACATCGATGCCGGGCTGCAGGCCGGCTTTCTCGATCGCCTGCACGATCAGCTTGAGCGCCGCTTCGTGCGATTCCAGGTTGGGCGCGAAGCCGCCTTCGTCGCCCACGGTGGTGGCCATGCCGGCGTCGTCGAGCAGCTTCTTCAGCGCGTGGAAGACTTCGGCGCCGTAGCGCAGGGCTTCGCGGAAGCTCGGCGCGCCGACCGGGATGATCATGAATTCCTGCATGTCGATATTGTTGTTGGCATGCGCGCCGCCGTTGATGATGTTCATCATCGGCACCGGCAAGGCCATCGGCGCGGCACCGCCGAGATAGCGGTACAGCGGCAGCCCGGCCTGCTCGGCGGCGGCGCGCGCGCACGCCATCGACACGGCCAGCAGCGCATTGGCGCCGAGGCGCGACTTGTTCTCGGTGCCGTCGAGTTCGATCATGGTGCGGTCGATGAAAGCCTGATCCTCGACGTCGAGGCCGATGATCGCTTCGCAGATTTCGGTGTTGACGTGTTCGACCGCTTTCAGCACGCCCTTGCCGAGATAGCGCGACTTGTCGCCGTCGCGCAGCTCGATCGCCTCGCGGCTGCCGGTGGAAGCGCCGGACGGCACGGCCGCACGACCCAGCACGCCGGATTCCAGCAGCACGTCGGCTTCAACAGTGGGATTGCCGCGGGAATCGAGGATTTCCCGGGCGATGACATCGATAATGGCGCTCACTTACTTTTCCTTGTTCAGTTTTGTCCGCTTCGCGAATCAGTTTTTCATCAACTTGTGTTCAATAAACCCGCGCTGCTTCACCAGCGCGTCGATTTCCTTCAGCGTTTCCAGCAATTCCCTCATCATGCCGAGCGGCCACGCATTGGGGCCGTCGGACAGCGCGCATTCCGGATTCGGATGCGTCTCCGCGAACACGCCCGCCACGCCCGCAGCGACCGCCGCACGCGCCAGCACCGGCACGAACTCGCGCTGGCCGCCGCTCGACGTGCCCTGTCCGCCCGGCTGCTGCACCGAGTGGGTGGCGTCGAACACCACCGGGCAGCCGGTGCTGCGCATGATCGCCAGGCCGCGCATGTCGGACACCAGCGTGTTGTAGCCGAAGCTGACGCCGCGCTCGCACACCATGATCTGCTCGTTGCCGACCGCACGCGCCTTGTCGACCACGTTCTGCATGTCCCACGGCGCCAGGAACTGGCCCTTC
>Ga0299915_10000578_pt1 | contig 27570 bp, 28 predicted proteins | sample RVTome_13_FD_200263 | JGI IMG/M metagenome (GOLD analysis project Ga0299915, IMG submission 200263) | Soil microbial communities from uranium-contaminated site in the Upper Colorado River Basin, Wyoming, United States - RVT92D227 (version 2) ... | reverse complement strand
GCTCCTCGTCCTCTCGCCTTTTCTGCTCTTCATCGGCCTGCTGGTCAAGCTGATGTCGCGCGGCCCGGTCTTCTACAAGCAGGAACGCGTCGGGCTGGACGGCCGGCGTTTCGGCATGCTCAAGTTCCGGACCATGGTCTGCGACGCCGAGAAAGGGACGGGGCCGGTCATGTGCCGGCCCGACGACCCGCGTGTCACGCGGTTCGGCCGCTTCCTCCGCAAGTACAGCCTCGACGAGTTCCCGCAGTTGCTGAACGTCCTGCGGGGCGAGATGAGTCTGGTCGGGCCGCGGGCCGAACGGCCGGCCTTCGTCCGCGAGTTCGTCGAGAAGATCCCCAAGTACATGCTCCGCCACAAGGTGAAATCGGGGATCACCGGCTGGGCCCAGGTCCACGGGCTGCGGCAGGACACCTCGATCGAGAAACGGCTCGAGTACGATTTCTACTACATCCAGAACTGGTCCTTCGCCCTGGACCTCAAGATCCTCTGGATGACGCTTCGCGGCGGTTTCATCGACCGGAACCTGTAGGGCCGGCCGCCGAGCCCCCTTTCGCCGTCCTCGGCCCCAGCATCATCCGGATCCCGATCGACGTGTAATGGACGCCGGAGACGCATGTCGAGGCGGCCGTCACGACATAGAGCGCGTTGAGGGCGGGGTGGGCGACCTCCAGGCAGGCCGCCAGCAGTCCTCCCCAGACCGCGAAGACCTGGCTGACCGTGCTGATTTTGCCGAAAGTCGTCGGATAGAAGGGCCGCGGGCCCCGGGCGAGGACGATGATCGCCGAGCCCAAGCCGATGAGGACGTCGCGGCCGATGACGATCGCCGTGAGCCACAGGGGCAGGGCGAACCGGCCGGCGACCGCGGGCAAAGTGAGGCTGACGAAGGCCGTCGTCAGGAGGAGTTTGTCGGCGGCGGGGTCGAACCAGAGGCCCGTCCGGGTCTTCGAGCGCAACAGCCGGGCAAAGAATCCGTCCAGGACATCCGTGGTCCCGGCCACGACCAGGACGGCGAAGGCGGTCCACAGCCGTCCAACGAGGAGGAGCCACAGGAACACGGGTGTCAACAAGACGCGGACGAGGGTGATGATGTTGGGCAGGTTGAAGAATTCCCCCCGCCGGCGAGGAGGGGACGCAGGGGGAACCATAATGCCGCCTCTCCTCAGTCGGTCAGGGCGCGCAGGATATCCAGGGCCCGGACGGCCTCGGCCCCCGAGACGGCCGCCTCGGGCTGGAACGCCCGCTGGGGGGAGAGTTCCATGACCTGATAGGCGACAACCTGGAGGATGGCTTCACGATAGAAATTGTCGGGGGGGACATCCGCGAGCTGGATGCGGTTCCGGGGGAGCTGAGGGATGAGCGGATGCCCGAGGCTCTTGAGAAAATCGATGAGCCGGGCCAGGACCTGGGCGAGTTCGGCCCGGTGGACGGTCTTCTGAGGGTAAAACGTGTGGTTTTCGTAGACGTCGAGCACGCCGAATGACGTTGTCTGGAGGATGAAGCGGGCCGCCCATGATGTGGCGATATCGACGATGATCGGCGGTTTGGCTTCGCGGCGGCCGAAGTCGGCCTTGAACTTGATGGCGATGAGCGCGGCCAGGTCCTCCCGGGTCAGGGCCTCGGCGGCGGCGATCTCGTTGTAGCGGCTGGGGATCTCGACGACCCCCATTTTTTCCTTGAGTTCGGCGAGGCGCCCGGCGGCGGCTTGGTCCCGGGGGTCCAGGCCGGCCAGTTTTTCGAAGACGTCGAGGCTTTTCCCGTATTGCTCCGCGGCGTAGAGCGTCTCGGCATAGTCCCGGAGGAGGCCGGTGTCGTCGGGCCGGGCCTGCAAGGCCGCTTCGAGGTGGAGCAGAGCGCTCGGCAGGTTGTCCTCTTGCCGGTAGATCTGGGACAGCCCCAGATGGGCCTCCAGGGATTCGGGCGAGTAGAAAAGGGCCGTGAGGAGAGCCTTTTTGGCGGATTCGGTATCGTCCGATTCGCGGGCGGCGCTCCCCGTCTTCAGCCATTCCACGGTCTTCCTTTCCTTGAGCCCCGTGAAGCGCGGCTGGGCCCAGGGATGGTCCGGCTCGCGCTTGAGGATCTCCTGGTATTGAGTGAAGGCCAGGTCTTCGCGGCCGGTCCGCTCGTAGATTTGAGCCAGTCCGACATGCCCGAGGACGATGTCCGGCGCAATCTCGACGGCCGCGGTGAAATCCTGTTCCGCCGTCGCCAGGTCGTTGCGCAGGAGTCCGGCGAAGCCGAGCCCCGCGTAAAAAGCGGGGTTCGTCTGGTCCAGTCTTTCGAGCCTCTTCACGGCCTGCGCAGCCCGCCCGGCCCGCAGCTCCCGCCAGGCTTCCTCGGCCGTGACCCGCTCCTCGAGCGACATCCGGCTCGTGGCCGTCGCAGGCAGGGCCTCGAAGTAGACGTCGGGGGCCAGGACCTCGACGGACGCGCAGGACCAGAGGAGGGCCGCCAGGCTGCCGACGAGCACGATTCTTTTCACCACGGTTCTTCTCCTCGCTCGAGGTAGGACACGTAATCCATGATGGCCGAGGGCTCCGCTATCACCGCCAGTTCGACGTGCCCGTCGTTTTCGCGCCGGCGCAGGACGAGGGAGCGCCGGCCGATGGCCCGGAGATCCTCTTCCGCTTCCCGGGGCAGCCGGAGACGGTAGAGACGCCGGGAGCGGAAGAGAAGGTCGCGCAGGCGGACCCGGAGGTCGCTGAGTCCTTCACCCGTCGCGGCCGAGACATAGATGGATTCACCGGCGCCTTGGGCGTTGGCCTGGATCAGGAGCTCTTTTTCCGCGGGGGGGAGGAGGTCGATCTTGTTGTAAACGCGCAACACGGGAACCTCGGTGGCGCCGATCTCTGCCAGGACGGCATCGACCGCCTCGGCATGGCCGCCGGATTGGGGAGAGGTAACGTCGATGACGTGGCAGAGGGCGTCCGCCTCGCGGACCTCCTCGAGCGTCGTTTTGAACGAGGTGACGAGCTCGACGGGGAGTTTACGGATGAAACCGACCGTGTCGGAGAGGAAGAAATAGGCCCCGTCCGGGAAGGTCACGCGGCGCAGCACGGGGTCCAGAGTGGCGAAGAGGCCCGCCGAGGTGTACCTCTTTTCCCGCGCCAAAGCATTGAAAAGGGTGGATTTGCCGGCGCTCGTGTAGCCGACGAGAGAGACCGTCGGAACGGGGCTCTGCCGTCGGCTGGCCCGCTGGCCCGCCCGCCGTTTCTCGAGGCGGGCGATGTCCCGCCTGACCTTGGTGATCCGGTCGGCGATGCGGCGGCGGTCCTCCTCGAGCTTCTTCTCGCCCGGGCCGCGCGTCCTGATCCCGGCGCCCTGTTGGGAGAAGTCGACCCCCCGACCGGCGAGCCGCGGCAGAAGGTAGCTCAGCCGGGCCAGCTCGACCTGGAGCTTGCCTTCGTTCGACCGGGCCCGCTGGGCGAATATGTCGAGAATGAGCTGGGTCCGGTCGACGACCTTCACCCGGAGGCTTCGCTCCAGACTCCGCTGCTGGGTGGGCGTCAGATTGTGGTCGAAGATGACCGTTTCCGCTCCGAGCTCCGCCCGGAGCCGGGCGATCTCCTCCACTTTCCCGGCCCCGACGAAGAAGCGCGGGCTCGGCCGCGGCCGGTTATGGAAGACCTGGCGGACGACCTCGGCGCCCGTAGCTTTGGCCAGCCCGGCCAATTCCGCCATGGACTCCGGCGCTTCTTCCTTCTCCCGCCGGGATGTGGACAGATTGACCAGGATGGCGCGTTCCATGCTCATCCTCTATTTTAAGGCTTTGGCCAAGTGAGACTCAAGGGCCGGCATGTCCCCGGCCGGGAACCAGTCGACGCCGGCCATTTTCCGGAACCAGGTGAGCTGGCGCTTGGCGTAATGCCTGGTCTCGAGCTGGGCGGCGGCTATCGCCTTATCCAAGCTGAGCCCGCCGCGCAGGTGCTCGAGGACTTGCCGGTAGCCCAGCCCCTTGAACGGCGGCGCCGTCTCGGGGACGCCGGCCGCGAGGAGCCCGCGAACCTCCGCCACCAGGCCGCGGGCGAACATCCGCTCGATACGTTCCTCGATTCGCCGGTAGAGCGTGGCGCGGTCCAGGTCGAGCCCGGCCTTGATGACGGTCAAGTGCCGCACCGGGGAGACGGTCTCCCGGAAATGGTCGGTCATGGTCCGTCCCGTCGTCTGATAGACTTCGAGGGCGCGGATGATCCGGATGCGGTCCCGGGAGCGGACCTGACGGGCATATTCGGGGTCGATGTCGAGGAGCTTCCGGTAGAGCGTTTCGAGGCCCTGGTCGCGGGCCTCGTCCTCCAGGCGGCGGCGGAGATCCGGGTCGCGGCCCGGGCCGGGGAAGAGCCCGTCCAGGAGGGCCTTGAGGTAGAGGCCGGACCCGCCGACGACGAGCGGCAGACGGCCGCGGCCCTGGATCTCCCGGACCGCGGCCAAGGCGCCGGCGACAAAGTCGGCCGCCGTGAACTGGTCGCGGGGGTCGGCCACGTCGATGAGGTGATGGGGGACGGCGGCCCGGACGTCGGGTCCCGGCTTGTCGGTGCCGATGTCGAAGCCCCGGTAGACCTGCTGCGAGTCGGCATTGATGACCTCTCCGCCGAAGCCGCGGGCCAGATGGAGGGCGGCCGCGCTCTTGCCGACGGCCGTCGGGCCGACGAGGACGACGAGAGGTTTGACCTCAGACACCGGCCTTGACCAGGAGCCAGACGAAGAGGAGGGTCGCGGCGGCGAGCAGGGCGAAGAGCTGTCTTCGCTTCACAGGCTTTCTCCGAGTTTCTCCAGGCCCCGGATGAGGTCCGCTTCGTGGGCCGAGCCGAGGGCCCGTTTGGCGGCCAGGACCTCGGCGGCCAGGACCTCGTCCAGGCTGCGCAGGATGCTCCGGCGACCCTCTTCCGTCGCGATGTTGAGGTTCGTTTTGCCCGGCGCATTGAGCTCGAGTCGGCCGTCGGATTTATACTTGGCCTCCTGGAAGAGGGGATCCAAGCGGCCCCGGACCTCGTCGAGGGACTTCTCGAAGAGGTTCATGGCCACCGGTCCGAGCTCCTTGGAGATGAACTTGAAGATATAGGCGGCGCGGTCGTTGAAGGCCGCGAAAACACGCTCCATGTCCGCGTGGAGCGGGTCGAGCCCCGCGCGCGCCGGGCGGCCTTTGGGTTGGGCGGGGCCGGCCAGCCCGAGACAGAGGAAGGCGAAGAGAATGCGCCGGCTCTCCCGCTGCCCGAGCTCGCTTCCGTTGACGACCTCGCCGAGGGGGCGTCCCGAATCGAGGAGGTTCCAGAGGTACCTCTCGTGGGGCGCCAGCCGGAGGAGGTCGAGAAAGTAAGGAGTCAATCTCTGGATGGGCTCCTCGTTCGCCGGCAGGTGAGCGTCGATGACCGCCGTTCCGGCCGTCTGGCGGATGCCCTCCAGGATGAGGTCGGGAAGAAAGAGGCCCCGGATGAGCTGGGCGCTCTGCGCCGCCTGGCCCGGAGCGAAGGCGTATTCCCCCTCGGTCCAGTCGAAGGCGACGAAGAGGCTCTTACGCGTGAAGGTCTCGATCAGGTTCCAGAGCTTCTCGGCCCGCAGGCACCCCAGTTCGAGCAGGGCCCGCAGGGGCGTCAAGCGCTCCTTGCGGGCGTAGTCCTCCGAGCGCGTCAGGCTGACGAGGTCGAGCGTGCCGCCGGCGAAGAGGGAATCGAGGAATTCCTGTTCCGGGAACGTTTCGCGTTCGACGCCGAGGTTCCCCCGGTCAAAATAGAACACCCGGCCCGTTCCTTTATGGCGCAGGGAGAGATGTCCGGACCGCTCTTTATGCCAGATATCGGCCAGGACGCGGGCGAGAGGCGTCCGCGAAAGCTCGCCGCTGTACGCGATCTCGTCCATGCCCCTAATGTAGTGAGGCCCGCCGTCCGTGTCAAACCGGGCCCCGGCCCGGGCCCCCTCCGCTCCGGTTTTCCTAGCGGAGGAAGCTCATCCCGAGGATGCCGAGGGCGATATTGACGAGGGTCTTGAGGAACCAGAAACCGTAGGAGACGAACAGGGCTTTCTTCAGGTCGACCTTGAAGACGGCCGCCAGACCGTAGGCCAGGACGCCGAAGGTCCAGAGCTGGAAGAAATCAATGTTGGCCAGGATCATGTAAGGCGTCGAGCCGAACTCGAGTTTGGGGAAAAACAGGGCCAAACCCGTGGAGACCTGAAAAGTCGACTTCCGCCAGAAGATGAGCGCGACCCGCACGGCGTTGCCCAGCAACTTGTCGATGAAGTTCGCGTAGATGAGGGAGCCGAACACCTGGTTATAGGAACCCTGGGTCGAGACGAAACGGCCCATGACGAGCAGGATCACGCTCTGGAAAAGGAGGCCGATGACAAGGAACAGCGGCCCGACGACGAACGTCTGGATCGCCCGTCGGACCGGAGAAGGATTTTCCATGGACTGGACCATCTGGTTGAAGCGCTCCTCCCCCAGGCGTTCCTTGAGGTTGGCGTTGTCCTTCATCATCTGGAGCTGGTCCTTCTGGGCGATGGGAGTGATCAGGGACGTGGTGACGACGGCGAGCAGGATGAGGACGATCAGGGCGACCGTCCAGGCGGGCTTCTCGGCGATCGCCTGGAACGTCGGCCGGGGATTGGCGAAGACTCCCGTCAGGCGTTGAAAAAATGTCATGGCTGGGCTCCTTTTCTTTCGTCGCGTTCGACCTGGCCGTCCCGGACCTGAATGACCCGCTGGGCCTCGTCGGCCACGGAGCGGTCGTGGGTGACGAGGATGATCGTATTGCCCTGGTCGTGGATCTTGCGGAAGAGCCGGAGGATCTCCCGGCCCGTCTTGGAATCCAGGTTGCCCGTCGGCTCGTCGGCCAGGAGGAGGGAGGGCTCGTTGACCAGGGCCCGGGCGATCGCCACCCGCTGCCGCTCGCCGCCCGACAGCTCGGCCGGCCGGTGGGTCAAGCGGGGCTTCATCTCGACCATTTCCAGGGCCCGCAGGGTCTTGTCCTCGCGCTCCTTCTTTCTTGTCCCGGCGTAGATGAGGGGAAGCTCGACGTTGCGGAAGGCTGTGGCGCGGGAGAGGAGGTTGAAGACCTGGAAGACGAAGCCGATTTCCTTGTTGCGGATGTGGGCCAGCTCATCTTCGGTCATGGCGCTGACCAGCTTCCCGTTGAGGTGGTAGGTCCCTTGGGTGGGCGTGTCGAGGCACCCGATGAGGTTCATCAGAGTCGATTTTCCGGAGCCGGAGGGGCCCATGATGGCCACGAATTCGTTGCGGGCGATGGTGAAGGTAACGCCGCGCAAGGCCTCGACCTGCTGCTTCTCCAGCTGGTAGACCTTCCACAGGTCCTCGACGCGGATGAGGATGCCGTCGTCGCTCATTTTGCTTCGACTTTCGCCGCGGCGGCTTTCTCTTCCGGCTTGATGAGGACGCCGTCCTTGAGCTCGCGCAGGGCCGAGTAGGGGCCGGCCACGATCTCCTGGCCCTCGGTGAGCCCGGAGATGATCTCCATGTTCATGCCGCCGGCGATGCCCTTGACGACCGGCTGGAACTTGGCGCGGCTCGCGTCGACGGTGTAGACACCCTCTTCCTCGACCGGCTTGGCGCCCGGGGCGGCGCCTTCGACCGGCTTCTCGCGCAGGACGAGGGCGGCGATAGGCACGACGAGCGCGCCCTTTTTCTCCGCCGTGATGATGTCGGCCGAGGCCGAGAGGCCGGGTTTCAGCCGCTGCGGCGGGTCGGCGAGGGTGACGACGACCTTGAAGTCCTTGGCTTCCTGGGTCGAAGCGGAGGCGGCGAGGCTCCTCTGCAGGGCGGAGCTCCCGATTTCGGTCACCTGGCCCTTGAAGGTCACACTCGGGAAGGCGTCGACCCGGATATTGGCTTCCTGGCCGAGATGGACGCCGACGACGTCGGTCTCGTCGACTTCGACCTCGACCTCCATGACCGACAGGTCGGCCAGGGTCAGGAGGACCGTTCCGGGGTTGTTCATCGTGCCGATGATCGCGACCTCGCCCTCTTCGACCCGCAGGCTGGTGATGATGCCGTCGATCGGGGCGACATAGGTTGTTTTGGCGATATTGTCCAGCGTGCTCTTCAGCGAAGCCTCCGCCTGGAGGATGCTTGAGCGGATGCCGCTGACCTGCGCTATCGAGACGTCGAACTGGACCTTCGCCATCTCCAGCTGGTCCTTGGAGATGAGCTCCTCGTCAAAGAGTTTCTGCTGCCGGTCGTAGTAGCTCCGGTCGCGCGCCAGCCGGGCCTCGACCTGGATGAGTTCGGCCCTGGCCCCCTGGACAAGAGCCCGGTCGCGATCCGCGTAGGCCTCGTATTGAGTGGAGTCGAGTTTGAGGAGGAAGTCGCCGGCCTTGACTTCCTGGCCCTCGACAACACCGATCTTGATGATCCGGCCCGGCACCTGGGCGCTGATTTCGACGTTCTTCTTGGGTTTGACCTCGCCGGAAGCGGAAACGAGGGAGGTCAGGTCCTGGCGCTTGACTTTCTCGACGGTGACCTTCACCGTCTTTTCCCGCTGGCTCTGCAGGTTGAGCAGAACGATGACCCCGATGACGAGGATGATCCCGAGAACGAGGAGGGTTCTTTTTTTGCGGCGGAAGAAACTCTTTTTTTCGGCCATGGTTTCGGTCCTTCCAGTCTACAGTTCCGACTTATCTATTCTACGCTATCCGGCAAGAAAAGTTTTTTCTTGGCCTTCGAGGGGGCCTATTGATACTAAGCCGGGCAGAAAATAAATGTCTTCAGATTTCCATATCGCCCGGCCAGTACTCGGGGAGCAGCAAGGATTATGTAACATATTTTCTGCTCCCCGTAGTAAGATAGAAAAACCATGGGTCGTCAGGCGAAAGAGCTGAGCGCGGCCCGGGAGGCCGCCCGGGCGGCCGGCCGCCTTCTCCGGGCGAACCTCGCCGGCCGCGGCGAGGTTTCGTTCAAAGGCGCCGTGGACCTGGTGACCGTCTTCGACCGGCAGGCCCAGGAGCTTGTGGATGGGCGCCTTTCGGCCGCCTTCCCCGAGCACGGGTTCCTGTCCGAGGAGGACCTCGACCGGCCCGGCACGTCCGGCTGCCGCTGGGTCCTGGACCCGCTCGACGGGACGACAAACTTCGCCCATACGCTCCCCATCTTCTCTGTCTCGCTCGCCCTGGAGCGACAGGGCGACATCCTCCTCGGCGTCGTCTACGACCCGATGCGGGACGAGATGTTCTGGGCCGCGGAGGGGGACGGGGCGTTCCTCAACGGGCGGCCCGTCCGCGTATCGCCCGTCGCCCGGCTCGACCGCAGCCTCCTGGCAACGGGATTCCCTTACGACATCCGCGAGAGCCGCCTCAACAACCTGGACCATTTCACGAACTTCGCCCTGCGGGCGCAGGCCGTGCGGCGCTGCGGGTCGGCGGCGCTCGACCTCTCTTATGTGGCCTGCGGCCGGTTCGACGGCTTCTGGGAGCTCAAGCTCAAGCCGTGGGATGTCGCCGCCGGAAGCCTGCTCATCCGCGAGGCGGGCGGCCGGGTCACCGACTTCGACGCCGGGGAGTCCGACCTTTTCCAACCCGAGCTGGCGGCCTCGAACGGCCTGATCCATGAAGAGATGCTTCGCGTTCTCAGCCAGGGGCGGACCCGCCGGTCGGAGGGAGCGTCTGGGCGATGAGAAGGGGGCTGGTTGTTGTCCTGGCCTGTCTGGGGCTGGGGTGGAGCGTCCCCCCGCCGGAGGATATTCTCCTGAAGACCCTGGCCGTCCCCGCCGCGGCCGGCTGGCTCGATACCGGGCTGGACGTCGAAGCCGGCCAGGAACTGGTTTTTCGCGCCTCGGGCCAGATCACCCTCCAAACGGGGAATCCCGACGCGGCCTGCGGCCCCGCCGGCGTGGACATCCGGTCCATGCAGCAGCCCGTCATGGACCACAACCTCGGGGCGCTGGTCGGCAAAGTGTCCTATCTCATCGGCACGCGGAAAGACGAGGAAAGCGGCGAGGAGATCCGGGACGAGATCGTCCGGGTTTTCTTCGTCGGCGCCGAGAACACCTGTCCTATGCCTCTTGCGGGACGGCTCTCCCTGGGCATCAACGAGAATGTCGTCAAGGACAACGAGGGGGAATTCACCGTTTCCATGTGGCACCGCCGCTGATTCCCGGCGGCCCCGCTCTTATGATTTGGGTGCCGGCTCTGGTTCTTCAGCCCGGCGCTGGGCGAGGAACCGTTCCATGAACTGCGTATCGTAGGCCCCGGCCTGGAATTCGCCCGACGAAAGAAGGGCCAGGTGGAGCGGGATGTTGGTCTTGACCCCGACGACGGTCGTCGTCTCGAGGGCGACCTGCATCTTCCGGATGGCCATGGGACGCGAGGGCGCGAACACGATGATCTTGGCTATGAGCGAGTCATAGTCGGGCGGGATCTGCCAGCCGCCGTAGGCCGCGGAATCGACGCGGACCCCCTCGCCGCCGGGCAGGACGAGGAAATCGAGGCGGCCGGGTGAGGGGACGAACGTCTCCGGGTCCTCGGCGTTGATGCGGCACTCGATGGAGTGGCCGCGGAACTGGAGCTCGAAGGGGAACGTGATCTTTTCGCCGGCCGCGGCCCGGAGTTGGGCCTTGACGAGGTTGATGCCGTAGATCATCTCGGTAATCGGGTGCTCGACCTGGACCCGGGCGTTGGCCTCCATGAAATAATAGTGTCTCTTGTCGTCGACCAGGAACTCGAACGTGCCCAGGCTCTGGTAGCCCACTTCGGCCGCCGCTTCCTCGACGTCCTTCATCATCTTGCGCCGGACCCGCTCGTCGAGGAAGGGCGAGGGCGTCTCCTCGATGAGCTTCTGGTACCTCCGCTGGACGGAGCATTCCCGCTCGGCGAAAGCGATGACCTTGCCCCGATTGTCCCCGATGATCTGGATCTCGATATGGCGCGCGCCGGAGATGTACTTCTCGAGGTAGAGGGAGGGGTCGCCGAAGGCGGCCCGGGCCTCGCCTAGAGCGACCGGGTACTGTTCCTCGAGCTGGGCGGCCGTCCGGCAGATCCGCATCCCCTTCCCGCCGCCGCCCGCCGCGGCCTTGATGATGACCGGATAGCCGATCTTCTGCGCGACCTGGCGGGCCTCGGCCACATCCTCGACCGTTCGGTCGCTGCCGGGAATAACGGGTAAGCCCACTTTCCTCATGGTTTGTCGGGCTTTGTTCTTGTCGCCCATGAGACGGATGATGGAGGCCGGCGGGCCGATGAAATGGATGCCGGAGGCCTCGCAGATCTCGGCGAAGCGGGCGTTTTCAGCCAGGAAGCCGTAACCGGGGTGGATGGCGTCGGCCCCGGTCACCTCGGCGGCGGCCAGGATGGCGGCCGAGTTGAGGTAGCTCTCGGAGGCCTTGGCCGGTCCGATACAGATGCGCTCATCGGCGAGCTGGGCATGGAGGGACGTGCGGTCCGCCTCCGAATAGACGGCCACGGTCTTCAGCCCCAGCTCGTGGGCGCTGCGGAGGATGCGGAGGGCGATTTCCCCGCGGTTGGCGATGAGCACCTTGGAAAACATCGGGCGGCTTTAGGGGAGAGGCTTGAGTCCGAAGAGGCGCTGGCCGAATTCGACGGGCTTGGCGTTTTCCACCAAAATCTCCGTGATGATGCCGTCGATATCCGACTCGATCTCGTTCATGAGCTTCATGGCCTCGATGATGCAGAGGGTCTGTCCCTTCTTGACCTGGTCCCCCTCTTCGACGAACGGGTCCGACGTCGGGTCGGGCCGGCGGTAGAAGGTGCCGACCATGGGCGAGTTGATGTAACGGAGGCCATCCATCGCCTCTCCGGGTTCGGGCACGGGGACGGCCGCCGCGGCCGCGCCCGGCCCGGGATTCGCCGACGGCGCAGCCGGCGCAGCGGCGGAAACGGCCGCGAGCGGAGACGGGGCCGGAGCGGCCCGGCTGATCTTGATCTTGAAGCCCTCGACTTCGAGTTCAAAGAGGGCCAGGTTCTTCTCCTCGAGAAGCGCGATCAGCTTGCGGATTTCCTCATAGTCGATCTTGGCGCTCATCGGGCCTCCCCCCGGGGTGTCGGCCGCCTTATGTGTCTTGTCCATGATCCTCTTCCGTCCTTGAAAAGTGATCATACCTTAATGCCCCGCCCTGGGAATTGTCAAGCAGGGGCTTAGAAGCGGACCGTGTAGCCGATGCCGATTAGGTATCGCCAGCCGCTGAGGTCGACCTCTGTTTCGTAGGGTTTGACCTTGAGGGGGACGTACCTGACCTCCCCGCAGATGTAGAGGCGCTCCAGCAGATAGACGTTGAGCCCGGCGGCGGCGACCACGGTCTGGCTGCGGGCATCCACCGGGAAATTGCGGGCCGCGGGGCTTTGGACGGTCTGGAGGTAAGCGTAGTTCCCCCAGCCGCCCCGGAGATAGAGAGAGACGAGGTCGAACTTGAGCCAATAGCCGGCGAAGATCTCGACCCCGCTCACCTCGAGAGTGGTCGGTTCGTCGTAGAGGCCGATGACCCCCGTGCGGGAATATCCCCCTTCAAAGGACGCGCCCACCCGGAACCCGCGCCAGAGCCCCACCGCCAGGAACGGACTATAGACCGTGCCTCCGCCGTAGATGCGTTTGACCGTCTCGTCGCTGGCCGTCCTCGGCCCGGCCAGGAGACCGGCCGTGACGTCCCAGGCCGGGGCGGCGGCCGGGCCGGCGAGCGCGAGGAGCATCAAGGATGCTGCGGCGATTGCCTTGCGCACGGTGCCCCCCTAGTTGCCCACGACCGCCGGACCGCTCTCTCGCCCGTCCACGTCCACGGAGGTGACCCGGTAGGTGTAGGATTGCGCCGGCCGCAAGCCCCGGTCATCGTACCGTTTCGCGTCGGCGTCCACTTCCCCGATCAACCGGAACGCCGTGTTCGGCTCCTGGCTTTCTTTGCGGTAAATCTTGTAGTGGATGATCTCTGTCCTGTTGGCCGGATTGGACGACCAGGTCAGGCGATTGATGGACTCACGATAGAACAGGAAGTCGTTGACGAGTGCGGCGAGATGCAAGTCGAGCGGCGGCAGGACGATATGGGTGATGACGACGGTAAAGACCTCGTGAACGCTCCACGGCTGAACCGGCTTCGGGCCCTGATATGGATGCCAGTGGAGCTCCCGGTCCCACGTATTGTAACAACCATAGTAGTCGACGCCGTCGACCGTGTTGACACCGGCCACGGCGACGAAGAGGTCCGCCTCGCCGCTCCCGTCGCTGTCCACCAGGAAGATCATGGGGCGGCCGCTCAGGATCTCGTTTTGGATGACGTGCCAAGCGACGGACTCCGCTCGATAGAGAACACAGATCCCCTTATACGGACTGACGGCTTGGACATAGGCCGGGATCGCGTAGCCGACGTCGACATTCCAGGTATAGCCGTAATAATTCCCGTAGAGGCTCCAGGACGTGAACAGGTAATCGGCCAGGCAGTTGTTGGTGTGCCGCTGGCTGGCGGGAAGCTCGGATTTGTCGCGGAGGAGGGTGGGCGGTTTGTCCAGGGGCAGGCTGTAGTCGGCATAGTGCTCGGGCGAGGCCAAGGCCTCGTTTACGGCGTCGGTTTGCGTCGCCGCGTCGCCGGGCAGCAGGTCGGGGAAGCCGGTCCGGTCATAGTAGCCGAGGACCATGCCGGCGGCTGCCGGGGCCGAGCCGTGCCGCCACAGGTAAGCGGGAACGGCGGAAAGGACAGTCGCGGAAGCCCTCTCGGCGGGCCTGAACAAGCGGCCGCGATGATCCACGTTGGCCGGGGCAACGGGCCCCGCCGTCGCCTGCCCGGGGAATCGGGCGGGCTGCGTCGGCCGCTCGTCCGTCGGGGCGAGCGTTACGACGGCTGCGACGACGCCCAAGAGGAGGGCGACACGAAGTCGTCGCGGCGAGGGGTTGGCCTCGGTTCGGGCGGGCATGGCGCCTTATTATACCGTGCCCCGCGGGCCGAGGCAAAACAGGCTCCCCCTCCCCCGCCAAATTGACTTGGTCCTGGCCGTGCCCTAAGATGGACTTTCCGAAAGCGTCACGCAGGGACGACGATGTTCGACCAGCTCTCCGACCGGCTCCAGCGGATGATGAAGTTTCTGCGCGGCGAGGGCCAGGTCACCGAGAAGAACATGACCGAAGCCCTGCGGATGATGCGCCTGGCGTTCCTCGAGGCCGACGTCAACTACAAGGTCGTCAAGGAGTTCGAAGCCCGGGTCAAGGCCAAGGCGCTGGGCGAGGAGGTCCTGCGCAGCCTGACGCCCGCCCAGCAGGTCATCAAGATCGTCCGTGACGAGCTCACGGCGATCCTGGGCGGCGCGGACAAACCCTTGAGCTTCGCCTCGACCCCCCCGTCGGTCTTCATGCTCGTCGGGCTCCAGGGCTGTGGCAAGACGACGACCTGCGGCAAGCTGGCCCGCTGGGTCAAGGGGCTCGGGCGGAACCCCCTCCTCGTTTCGGTCGACCTCAAGCGGCCCGCGGCCCAGGAGCAGCTCAAGACGATCGCCCGCAGCCTCGATGTTCCCTGGTACGAAATGAAGGCCGCGGCGATGGCCGCCCCCCGCGGAGCGCTCCAGGAGGTCGTCCGCGCGACGCGCGACCGCGGCCACGACCCGCTCATCGTGGACACGGCCGGCCGTCTCCATGTCGACGACGAGCTCATGGCCGAGCTCCGGCTGGTCAAGGACATCCTCCGGCCCGCCGAGACGATCTACGTCGGCGATGCCATGACCGGCCAGGACGCCGTCCGCAGCGCCCAGGCCTTCGAGGACCAAATCGGCCTGACGTCGGTCATCCTGACCAAGCTCGACGGCGACGCCCGCGGCGGCGCGGCCCTCTCCATCGTCACCGTGACGGGGAAGCCCATCAAGTTCGCCGGGGTCGGAGAGAAGTTCGCCGAGCTCGAGGTCTTTCATCCGGAGCGGATGGCCTCCCGGATCCTGGGGATGGGGGACATCCTGAGCCTCATCGAAAAAGCGGAGGAAGCGACGGACGTCCGGGAGGCCGAGGAGGTCGCCCGCAAGATCCGGCGCGAGGCGTTCACCCTCGACGACTTCCGCAAACAGCTCGTCCAGATGCGGAAGATGGGCTCCCTGTCTGAGGTCCTCGGCCATCTCCCGGCGGTGGGGCCGCTCAAGAACCTGGGGAAGATCCCGCTCGACGACCGCAAGGCCGTCCATTTCGAGGCCATCATCAATTCCATGACGCCCGCCGAGCGGGCCGACCCGCGGCTCCTCAACGGGAGCCGCCGCCAGCGCATCGCCCGCGGCAGCGGCCGGCCCGTCCACGAGGTCAACCAGCTCGTCAAGCAGTTCCAGGAGATGCAGCGGATGATGAAGGGCGGCGCCTTTAAGAAGATCCTCTCGAAGATGGGCTAGGAACGGGAACCGGACGGCACTTCGCCGAGGACGTGGTCCAGGCACCGCCGCCAGAACGCTCCGTAGTGTTCCCAATAAACGAAGTTGCAGCCCCAGTGCGGCGCCGGGTCGGAGGTGAAGGCCAGAACGCGGCCCCGGCCGAAGGTCCGGACGGCGACGAGCGGGTCGCCCGTCTCCTTGACTTTGACGAGGACGCGGCCCGCTTTGACCGGCAGGGTCTTGTTGTAGCCGAGCAGGGGAGGGAGGCTTTTGAGATCGACCCCCCGGAATATCGGCGCTCCTTCTTTCGTGACCGCGGCCGTGTAGCCCTCGGTCGATTCGACGAGGTCTTCGGTCGCCAGGCAGCGCACGGGCAGGAGTTCGGCCAGCCGCGTCCGGCCCCAGCCGCCCTTCCCGTGCTCGCCGGTGAACGAATACCAGCCCCCGAGGAAGAGCGCCCCCTTGCCGGACTTGATGGCCTCGACGGTCAGCCGGATGCGGTCGGGAAAGGTCAGGACGCGTCGTCCGAACTTCTCCCGGTCGAAGAAGCTCGGCGCGAGCTGGAAGAGTTTGGCGTCGATATCGCTGAAAATAAAGACGTCGTGCGCGGCCAGGGTCCGTTCATAGTCCCCGGGACCCAGCTTGTTATAGAAATCCCAGGTCGGGACGGATTCGACCGTGTGCCGGCCCGTGGCCTCCAGGGCGTCTTTGAGCCAGCGGCCATAGTTGAAGATGTCCAGGCCCTTGGGGGAATAATAGAACGGCGTCTCGGCGAAGACCGGACCGATGAGAACCGCCCAATCCCCGACGTAGTAGATCTTGGCCATGACGTCCCTCCCTGGCCGCTCCGGCCCGGCGTCCTCAGCGGTCGAGCCCGCCCGAGGAGAATGAGCGCCGGAGGACGACGAGGACGCACGCGTTGTGGATCGCGCAGAGCCCGCTCTCCTCGCAGATGCGGATCGCGGCCTCGCTCTCGGCGCCCGGCTGCATCCAGACGGTGCGGAGGCCCGCTGCGATGGCGGCGCGCACCGTCCGCTCGGTCTGGTCGGGCGGGACGACGATGACCGCGCCCTCGACCCTTTCCGGCAGGTCCGCCAAGGTCGGGTAGCACGGGTCCCCTTCGATGGTCTGGGCCATGGGGTTGACGGCGAAGACCCGGAACCCGCGTGAACGCAGCTCGCGATAGACGATGTTGCCGTATTTGTCCCTGTCGCGCGACGCGCCCACGACGGCGAAGCTCTTGAGAGTGAGGAAGTCGTCGATGTCGCCCGGACTGCCCAACCCTGGCCTCCCGTTCCCCGTGCGGCCCGCCGCCGCACGCGGGGACCCTAGACTAGCAGAGTCGGCCGTCCTTTACTACGGGGAGCAGAATATACCTTGCTTAATCCTTGCTGCTCCCCGAGTACTAGCCGGGCGATAAGGAAATATGGAGTCAACTATATTTCGCCCGGCTTAGTAAAAGAATCCGCCGCGCGTCCAGAAGACCTTCCAGTCGGCGAGGTCGATCCGTCCGTCCGGCTCCAGGTCGGCCAGGGGGTTCCAGTCGTCCGGCGCGGGCGACGCGCCCGGCCCGAAGCCGACCATGCCGATGGCGCGGCGCAGTCCGTTATAGTCGGCCCGGTCGACGCGGCCATCCATGTTCAAATCGGCGAGAAGGGCGGGTTCGAGAAAACGGGCCAGATGGGCAACGGTCAGAAAATCGATCCGGTCCCTGGTCGGGCTGATGGCGGCTCCGGGCGGCGTCGGGGTGAAACCGTGGCCGGCGTTCCTGACCTGGATGAGAGCGCCGGCATTTCCCGCGGGGATGAGTTTTTCAACGAGGGCTACGGCTTGGCCGTAGGGCACGACGAAGTCCATGTCTCCGTGGATGATGAGGATCGGCGGGTCGTCGGAGGTGACATAAGTCACGGGCGAGGCCCATTTTGCCCGGGCCAGGAAATTCGAAGCGTCGGCGCCGAGAAAGTCCCGGATGGTCGCTTCGCTTCCGGCCCAGACGCGGGTCAGGTCCTCGGGCCCGAAGTGGTCGACAACCGCCTGCGGCCGGCTGGAGACCTCGGCCAGCCCGGGACCTTCGAGGCCGTCGTCGTCATCCGCCGTGCCCATGAGGGAGACGAGATGCCCGCCCGCCGAGCTCCCCCAGATCCCGAAGCGGGCGGGGTCGAGGCCGAAGGCCCCCGCGTTCTGCCGCAAAAAGCGGACGGCCAGCTTGCAGTCGTTGATATGCGCCGGGAAATGATGCTGCGGGGAGAGCCGGTAGTTGATGGAGGCCACGGCGAAACCGAGCTGGAAGAACATCCGGGAGTCGGGCCTGGTCAGACCGCCCTTCTTGTCCCCGCTGTGCCAGCCGCCGCCGTGAACGAAGATAACGAGGGGGAGCGTTTGTCCGCGGCAGAGTTTAGGCCTGGCGAGGTCGAGCTTGAGGGCTTCGCCGTCGGCGGAGCCGTACGTGACCTCGAGAAACTGGTCGAGTTCGGGCAACGGCGCGTCCGAGGAGGGGGGCAGCGGGCCCGGAACCGTCCGCCCGCCAAGTTTCCAGGGCCCGGCCCCGCTCGACGGGCTGAGAAGAGCGAGAATGACGATGCCGACGCCGGCCGTCGTCCAGATCGCCGTTCGTCCGGCTTGCTTCATCGCGGCTCCCTTCGCGCCGGTCTCCACCCCTGCGGGCCGGTTGTCTGCGGTTACTTAGACAGTGCTCCGTCGGGGACCTTGGCGGCGCGGAGCTCGGCTTCGAGGCGTTCGATCTGCCCGGCGAGTGTGCTCCGGGCGTCAGCGAACCGGTCCGGGAACTCGCCTTGGAGGCGGCCGGCCAGGCGCTTCAAGCGGGCCAGGAAATCGGCCGCGGCCTTCCGCCCTTCGGGACCGGCGACGAGCCGGGCGAAGGTTTCGCCGACGTTGTCGAAAGAGGTTCGCGTATCCCCGCATGTGATCCCGCCCGGATAGAGTTCGACGAGCTCCCGGAGGACTTCGCGCTGGGCGGAGGATCCGGCCAGATGGAAGATCGCTTGGCCGATGGACCGGTCGGGGTCGTAGCGCCAGGGATTCCAGGCGAAGTCGGCCGACGTCGAGAGGGGCAGGCGGTTGATCTCGTTCTGCGGACACAAAGGGTTCGACATATAGCCGTCGGCGACCTCGGCCAGGCGGGGGTCACGCCCCGAAACCGGACCCAGATGAAGCACGGGATGACGGTCGTTCACGGGATAATTGTCCCAGATGATGAGACGGTGCTTGACGACCGCCCGGTAGGCCTCGGCGCAGGCCGCCGAGATCCGGACCGTCACGATGTCGTCGCCCGTCCAGAAAAGGTAGACGTCTTCGTGAAGAATGCGGCCGAGGGCCTCGAGATAGAGGCGGGCATCCCCCGTTTCCCCGCCGCCGGCGTAATAGACGGGGCAGAAGATCAGCTGGGCTTCGGGGTCCTTTTCTCTCAATCGCGCGAGAAGGGCGTTGGCGAGGCGCGCATGGGCCTCGCCGAGGGCGGCTTGATCCACGCCTTCGACCGTAATGTCGTCATAGCTGAGGCTGAACCAGCGGACGCCCAAATCCTGCATCCAAGCGAAGTGCTGCCACAGCGCGGTGAAGTCTTCCTCGCGGTCATAGCGAAAAGGACGTTCGGAGGTGAGGCCCGGATGAACGGCAAAGCAGAAGGTCAGCCCCTGCTCGCGGCAGGACCGGACAACGGCTTCAAAACCGCGTTTTTTAGCTATCGGGAGAGGCTCCCACCAGCGGTTGATGAGTTTCTCAGGGTCGGTAAAGAGCGAGGTGTAGCAGTTCATGAGAAAATTCATCTTCATCCGGACGAGAAACGGGATCTCGGCGAGATATTGCTCGGGCGTCCAAGCCCAGCCCTTGGTCCCTCGGAGCCGGAATCCCGGAAGTGTGCGCCCGTCGGGGAGCGGTTCGGGGAAGGGCCGCGCGGCGGCGGGCAGCCGGACGGTGAACGAGCAGGGCGCTTTTGTTTGGACGTCGGTCTGAAGGTCCGGGGCAAGACCCGTGAACCCGGTCCAGCCGAGGACGGCCAAGGACGCGAGGAGCTTTCTCATCGTCCCTCCTCCCCTCGCGGCCAAAATAGCAATTTCCCTACGCGTTTGTCAAAAGGGTCCTGCGCTCGCGCCGCCCGGCTTAACCGGGCCCCCAAAAGGCCGGGTTTTCTCCTGGAGTGTCCTCCGCTGAGGACACGCCTCGCGGACGGGTTGACTTGGGCCAAAAATTCGGCTATCATGACCGCACAATTCCGGCTCGAAAGCGACGGTGAGACAATGCTGACGATGCGATTGATGAGATTTGGCGCCAAGAAGAAGCCGACCTACCGGATCGTCGTCATGGACAAATCCAAGGCGCGGCAGAGCCAAGCGTTGGATACGATCGGAACCTACAATCCCATTAAGGACCCGGCTGAGTTCAAGATCAACCGGGCGAAGGCGGACGCCTGGCTGGCCAAGGGCGTCCAACCGTCACGGACCGTCCTGTCCCTTTTGCATAAAGTGAAGAAGACCGAGTCCGCCTGACAAGCGTCGTGACTCAAAAGGAGGTCACCGTGAAAGAACTCGTGGAATTGATCGCCAAGGCGCTCGTGGACAACCCGGAGAAAGTGCAGGTTTCCCAGCTCGAAGGAGAGCAAACCACGATCCTGGAACTCAAGGTCGCTCCTGAAGACCTCGGCAAGGTGATTGGCAAACAGGGCCGGACCGCGCGGGCCATCCGGATCATTCTCGGGGCCGCCGGGATGAAACTCAAGAGGAGATTCAACCTCGAAATCATCGAAAAAAGCTGACCTCGTCAGGATCGGCAGGGTCCTCAGAAGCCAGGGGAAGGCCGGCGAGCTCAAGGCCAAGCTGACCGACGCCGGTCGGCTGAAGACCCCTCCGGGTGAAATATACGTCGAGATGCCGGAGGGCTGCATGGCGTTTACGGTCGAGGGTTTCCGGGCCGACCGGAACTCCCACCTGATCAAGCTCCGCGGGATCGATTCCCAGGCCGCCGCCGAGGCGTTGCGCGGCCGGGAGCTTTTGGCCGCCGAAGCGGATTTCCTGCCGCCCGAGGAAGGCCGAGTTTATACGTTCCAGGTCATCGGCAGCTCGGTCGTCACGGTCGAGGGAAAGCGGATCGGCGAAGTGACGGCCGTCGTCCCGGTGGGAGACGGAGAGCTGCTCGTCGTCTCCGGACCCGGAACGGAAGTCTACGTCCCGTTCCGGAGCGGCATCTGCGTCGCCGTGGACCCCGGGCGGCGGGAGATCGTCATCGACCCGCCCGAGGGCCTTTTGGACTTGAATGAGATTTGATATAATTACCATCTTTCCCGAGATGTTCTCCGGAGTCTTCTCGGGAGGGATCCTGAGGAAGGCCGCCGAGAAAGGCCTCCTCGAAGTGCGGGTCCATGACCTCCGGGCTTGGACGACGGACAAACACCGTCAGGTCGACGACCGGCCGTTCGGCGGGCTCGAAGGCATGGTCTTGATGCCGGAGCCGGTGTTCAAAGCCGTCGAGAGCGTCCGGGAGGACCCGGGGGCGAGCGTCGTCCTGCTGACGCCCCAGGGCCGGACCTTCGATTCGGGCCTGGCCCGGGACCTCGCCGCCCGCCGGCAGGTCATCCTCATCTGCGGCCGATACGAAGGCGTGGATGAGCGTGTCGGCCGGCATCTGGCCGACGCCGAGGTGTCCATCGGGGACTATGTCCTCAGCGGCGGCGAGCCCGCGGCCTGGGTCGTCGTTGACGCCGTCGCCCGGTTCGTGCCCGGTGTCGTCGGGAAGGAAGGGTCCGTCCGCCGCGACTCCTTCGAGGCGGGGATCCTGGACTACCCGCACTACACGCGGCCGCGGGAGTTCAGGGGGCTCGGGGTTCCCGAGGTCCTGTTCTCGGGAGACCACGGCCGGATCGAGCAGTGGCGGCGGAAGGAGGCCCTGGCCAAGACCTTGGCTGTCCGGCCCGACCTCCTCGCCGGAAAGGAACTCGCCCCGGGGGACAAGGAGCTCCTGGAGGAAATAGAGCGCGAACGAAGCGGCGGAAACGAAAGGAAACAGTCATGAACCTGGTGAAACTCGTTGAGGATAAGAACCTGAGGCAGGACCTGGAGCCCTTTGACGTCGGCGACACGGTGAAGGTCCACGTCATCATCAAGGAAGGGGACAAGGAACGCGTCCAGATCTTCCGCGGCGACGTCATCGCCAAGCGCGGGGCCGGAATGAAGGCCAGCTTCACCGTCCGCAAAGTCTCCTTCGGGGTGGGTGTCGAGCGCATCTTTCCCCTTCATTCCCGGATGGTCAAAAGAGTCGAGGTCGTTCGGAAGAGCCAGGTCCGTCGGGCCAAGCTCTATTATCTGCGGAACCTCAAGGGCAAGGCGGCCCGCCTGAAGGAAGAACAATAGGCCGGTCCCGGGCTCCGGGACGCCGGCTGTCATTGGGCCGCCCGGCTCGCGCAGGTCGAACGGTGGCGGACTTTCGGATCGAGAAACGTCTTCTCCGGCAGGGCCGGCGGGCGATCGCCGGCGTCGATGAAGTGGGCCGGGGGGCTCTCTTCGGGCCCGTCGTGGCCGCCGCCGTCATCTTCTCCCCCGACTTCCTCTCCGGCCGGCCCCCCCTCTGGGCCCGCCGGGTTAACGACTCGAAGCTTCTGGCCCCCGCGGTCCGCCGGGACCTCGTCCGGGCCATCGCCGCCGAGGCCGTGGCCGTGGGCCTGGGCAGCGCCTCCAGCGAGGAGATCGACCGGGACAATATCTTCCGTGCCTCCCAGTCGGCCATGATCCGCGCCCTCCGCAGCCTGGGGCGGATACCGGACCTGGTCCTGGTTGACGGTTTCCCCCTCAAAGGTGTAGAGTATGAGCAGATTGGCTTGTGCCAGGGTGACCGGAAAAGCGTTTCGGTGGCCGCGGCCTCCATCGTGGCCAAAGTGTTCCGGGACGAATTGATGGTGGCCTTTGACGCCGTGTATGAAGGTTATGGGCTTGCCCGGAACAAGGGCTACGGCACGGAGGAACATTATCGGCGGCTCCGGGAGAGGGGGCCGACAGGGCTCCATCGGCTAACGTTCAAGATCGGGTGACGCTCGGGAGACGATGAGCACCAAGGTCGACAAGGTCAAGACCATCGAGCTGGCCGAAAAACACATCCGGGCCGGCAAGATCCGCGAGGCCATCGCCGAGTACGAGAAGGTCGTCGCGCTCGACGACCAGGACCTGGGCACCCTGAACATGATCGGGGACCTCTACCTCCGGCTGCGCCAGGAAGACCAGGCCGTCCGGGCCTTTGAGCGGGTCGCCAGCGGCTACGAAAAGCGCGGGCAATATTCCCAGGCTCTGGCCATCTACAAGAAGATCTGCAAGATCAATCCCGACGACCCGGAATTCGGGATGAAGCTGGCCGACCTGTTCAGCATCCAGGGCTATGCCACCGACGCCCGGGCCCAGTATCTGAAAGCAGCCGAACACTGGGAGAAGGCCCGTCGTCCCGGCGACGCGGTCCGGGTCTACGAAAAGCTCGTCAGACTCGAACGCGAGGACTTCGCGGCCAAGCAGAAGCTGGCCGAGCTCTACCACAAAGTCGGGAACTCCGACGGGGCGATCGAGCAACTCAACGAATTGGCCGAGCTCAGAATGGCCCGCGGGCAAATGGACGAGGCCGAGACCGTCCTCCAGGAAGCCCTCCGTCTCAATCCCCTCTATAACCGGACGATCATCAACCTCGTCGACATCTACCGTAAACAGGAGAAGCCGGTCCGGGCGATCGCCCTGATCGAGGTCGGCGTCCACGCCGGGCTGGCCGACCCGTACCTGTTGAACCTGCTCGGGAACCTCTATTTCGAAGGCCGTCAGTATCCCAAGGCGGAGGAGCTGTTCGAGCGGATCCTGGCCGACCATCCGATGAGCGTCAACGCCCGGATCAAACTCGGACGGCTGTTCGTCCGGCGCAACAAACTCGACGAGGCCTTCGCCCTCTTCGAACCGCTCGTCAACAACCTCCTGAAAAAGCAGAAAGAAGAAAAGGCCGTCGGCCTGCTGGGGCTCATCCTCGTCAGCCAGCGGACGCACCTCCCGACCCTGGAGAAACTCGCCGGCGTCTATCGGGCGGGCCATGACCTCGAGAAACTGGAGGTCGTCGACCGGGTCATCTTCGAAGAGCTGCGGAAGGCCGGCCAGAAGGAGAGGGCCCAGGAGATTCTGGAAGAGGTCCTCACCCTCAAGCCCGACGACGAGGACATGAAGTGGGAACGCGATCAGCTGTTCGCTCCGGAACCGAAGCCCGAGCCGCCGGCGCCGAAACTCGAGCCTCGCCCGCAGCCTCAGCCGGAACCCAAGCCCGCCGTCCGGCCTGTGCCCAAGCCCGAGCCAAAAGTCGAGCTGAAGCCGGAGCCGCCGCCCAAGCCGGCGCCCGAAGTTCGGCCCGAGCCGAAGGTCCAGGTTAAGCCGGAGCCGCCGCCCAAGCTGGTGCTCGAGGTGCAGCCCGAGCCTCAGGAAGAGGAAAAACCGCGCACGCGACCGGAATCGCCGGCCGAACCCTGGTTCGAAGTCGCAGCGACACCGGCGCCCCCGCCTCCTGTCAAGGCGCCGCCCGAGCCGCCGTCAAAGCCGGCGCCGCCTCCCGCGCCCCCGCTGGAGTCCCGCGTCGAAGCCAAGCCGGCCCCCCCGCCGGCGGCACCGTCGCCGCCGGAACGCCGGCCGACGCCCATTGAGGAATTCAAGCCTGTTCTGCCCACGCGGCCTCGACCTCCGACCGCTTCACGGCCGGAGCCGATCCCCGAACCGCCGCCGGAAGTGCCCGTCGTGGTCCCCCCGCCGGATATCTTTGCCGAGCGGTTGGACGTCACCCGGACCGAGATCAACGACGTCTTCCGCCAGGCCGAACTCTACATCCAGCAGGGCCTGGTCCGCAACGCCCGGAGGATCCTGGAGACCCTGCGGCAGGAATACCCCGACCATGAGGAGATCGAACGGAAGATCCAGGAGCTCGATCAACCCCGCCCCTCCCTCGACGAGGAAGAGATCCGGCGGCGGGTGGAGAAGGCGGCCGAGATGGAGTCGCAGCTCAGGGATAAGCTCGTCCAGCTCGACGAGGACCACCGGCAGAAGATCCCCGAGTACATGCCCCGCGGCAAGGCCAAGGAGAAGTTTGCCGAGGCGGGACTGCTCTCCGAGATCGAAACGGGTCCCTTCGGCAAGCCGGAGGAAGCCGCCAAGGCCTACTACGACCTCCGGGACCGCCTCGAAGAGGAAGCCCGGATGATGGAGACGGTCTACGCCCAGCAGGCCCGAGGGGCGACGACCCAATTCGAAAAAGAGCTCACGAATATCGTCGAGGACTGGCGCCGCGACTTCAAGACGAAGTTCCAGCAGGACGACTATGAGATCCATTTCCAGCTGGGCGTCGCCTTCATGGAGCAAGGGCTCTACAACGAGGCCATCGAGGAGCTGACCATCGCCGCCAAGGACGAGGCGCGGACCCTGGAGTGCTACTGCATCATCAGCTACTGCCACCGGCAGCGGAAAAGTTATGTCGACGCCGTCAAGTGGCTGAAGCGGGCGCTCCTCCTCGCGCCGTCCGGTTCGGACTCCTATTACGCCCTGGAGTATGAGCTCGGCCTTCTCTATGAGGAACTGCGGGACCGGGAGAACGCGCTCCCGCTTTTCCGCGATGTCCGGAAATGGAACGCCGACTACCGCGACGTGGCGCAGCGGATCGGGGCCCTGGAGAAACCCAGCCCCGAGTCGTCCGCCTGATCTCCGGCTCGGCCGGACCCTAAAACCCCGTCACGAGCCCGACCGCCAGCCGGGGATGGTCGCCGAAGGGCCCGTCCAGGACCTGGGTGAATTCGACGATCGCCCGGATATTCCGCCGCAGCAGATACCCGAAGCTCCCCGTCACGGAAACCGTCTCGAGGTCCGGCTGGTTGGAGTCGACCCAGTTGAGGAGCCCGACGCCGTACCAGCGGCTGTCGTCGCCCCGGGGAAGGTAGATGAGTTCGGCGAAGGCGCCCCGGGTCCGGACCTCGCCCGCGGGACCGGGGGCGAAAAAGGGCCGGGAATCGCGCCGCTCCACGTACTGCAGGTTGAGCTCGAACGGCGCGGCGCCGAACGTCGCGTCGCCGCCCAGCATCCAGACGGAATTGTCGACCTCGTCCTGCCGCTCTTTCCCGACGTATCCGAAGGCGCCCAGCCGGGCGGCCGGGCTGAAGTCGCGGGAGAGTCGCAGCAGGACGTTCTTGTATTTATCTTCGTCGAAGTTGCGGAAGATGTCGGCTTCGCCGATCCCGGTCCCGTTGACGACCTCGAACGCCAGGTCGATGTCGCCGGGCAAACCCGTGGTGACCATGACCCCTCGGTCGTAGGTCAGACTGGCGCGGGACCGCCCGGGACGCGCCTTGTAGATCAGGTAATCCTCCAGGGTCAGGCGGACCTCCCGCTTGAAGAGCGGGTCGGAGACCTGGAACTGGCCGACGACGACATCGACGTCGGTCCCGAAGAGGTCGTTGAACATGACGAAGGCATCTTCCAAGCCCGCGACCTCGCCGCGTTCGCCGAGGAAGAAATAAAAGTAATAACTGATGTTCTTGGTGATCTCGCCGCCGGACAGGAGCTTCAGGAGATAGGGGGAGGCGAAATCGAGCTGCTTGCGGGCGCCGCTGTTATAGGTGAGGAAGCCTTCCAGCCGCAGGGCCAGCGGCACCTCCCGCAGGAGCGACAGGAAATCGTCACCCGTGTCGATATAGGTGCGCGGCGTGTCCTTGTCCTTGATGACGAAGCCGTTGCCGGCGAATTCCTCGCCGTAGGGTTTTAACCGCGGGAACGGCGCGTGGCATGTTTTGCAGGACATCTGGTATTTACGGGCGAAGGCGGGCATGGCGTCGAGGTCGGAGACGGCGCAGGCCGCCAGCAGGACGGCCGCCGTGACGAAAACGCGTTTTTTCATCGGTTCCCCTTTCAGTCGACGACCCGCAGCGTCGTCGTGTGCCGGTTGACCTCGATGGGCTCGGCCTCTTCGGCCGGGACGCCTAGGAAGTCGGCGACCGGCTTGACGAGTTTCTGATAATAGAGGACGGCCGTGACCTTCAATTCTCCGGCCGGGACGGTGTCCGGAAGGGTGAAGGTGCAGGTCTCGAGTTTGGTCTCCCGCGGCCCGAGCCGGTAGTCGGGGCCGAAGGACTTCGTGTTCCACTGCTGGATGGTCACGCGACCCTGAGGGTCGAGATAGGCCATCCGGAAGATGCGGTCGCCGACCGGAATGCCGTCCCTTTGGACACCTGGAAAGGACGGATTCTGGAGGGCGATCCCCATGTCCTGGTAGGCCAGGACATCGGCCCCGATCGTCAGTTCTTCGCCCGGGAAGCCCTTCTTGTCCACCGGCAGGTGGTAGACCTTTCCCTTGGCATCCACCGCCTCGACGTGCATCCAGACGATGCGGTCCTCGACCGAGCCCGTCGGGAACTTGTGGCCGGTCTTCTGGTTGAAGAGGGCTACGGTGAACTTGACGGCATCGCCGGGGGTCGCCTCGCGGATATCGGGATGGATGCGGAGCTCCACCGTCCCGCGGACCTTGCCCGGGTCGTGGGCGCCGTGGAACAGGTGTTGACGGGCGTCGGGGTAGCGCTTGCCCATGGCGGCCGTCTTGCCCTCCGCGTAGGTCATGTGACAGTTGTGGCACTTCACGCCCTCTTTCGCGTAGGGGCCCTCGCGCCACTCGAGATGGGTGGCCTTGACCCAGGCCCCGTAAGGGCTCATCTCGTTGTGGCAGGTGCCGCAGAACTCGGCCGTCCCCAGGAACTCGGATTTGACGAGATTGTGCTCGGGGGAATTCGTTCCTTCGCGCGGGCCGTACTTCACCTTCCCCGGCTGTGAGACCCAATTGTAGTTGAACGGCGTGTCTCCGGCGAAGCCGGTCACCGTGTGGCAGAGTTCGCAGGAGACGGACTCGTTGGCCCGGCTGCCTTTGGCCGGCAGCGGCGGCGGCACGTCGCCGGCCAGGAAGGCGATGGGCGCGTGGCAGCCGTTGCAGCCGGCCTTGACGCCGGCCACGGCGCTGTCCCGTTCGGCGTGCGGCACGGCCAGCTTGAAGTACTCGATCTCATCCCAATGGTGCGTGTAGGCCTGGGACATCATCGCCTGTTCCCACTGGCGAAGGATGTCGGTGTGGCACGACAGGCCGCAAAACCTCGGAGTCTGGTAGTCGGCGTACTTGCGCGTCCCGAGCGCGGCGTCGCCCGCCGGGGGAGCCTGGGCGAAGGCCAGTCCCAGAAGGACGACGCCGGCCAGGCCGACAAAAAGCGGACCGGAGTTTTTTTCCATCAGCGATCCCTCCTTCTTCCTTTTT
>Ga0299915_10000577_pt1 | contig 27574 bp, 21 predicted proteins | sample RVTome_13_FD_200263 | JGI IMG/M metagenome (GOLD analysis project Ga0299915, IMG submission 200263) | Soil microbial communities from uranium-contaminated site in the Upper Colorado River Basin, Wyoming, United States - RVT92D227 (version 2) ... | reverse complement strand
AAGAGAAAACCGGCAACGTAAAGTTGCGGGCTAACCAGGGGGAAGGGGGAGTTTGAGGTGATATAGAGAGGGGTTGGACAAATCGGACAGGTTGGACGAGTTGGACAGGTCGGACTGATGGGAGAGGGGGGGTAGAGAGAAAAGAGAATTCAGAAGAGAGAACACAGAATGTCGAATGATGAATTGAGATTGCCACCCATTCGACTGCTCCCTCGACGCTGCTCGGGACATGGCTCAGGACGGGCTTCCTCGCAATGACAGGGGGGAGAGAGGCGCCGGGCGGCGCGGGGGGGCGTGGTACGATTCGCGGGCCAGATCCTTCGCTGTGCTCAGGATGACAACAGGTCGCGGGTATTGGAGGGCGGCGAACGTTCAAGACGTTCGACTTCGATATTTGTGATTTATTATTTCGGGTGAAGACTGGGGAGATTGGTGCTGGAAAGGGTGCTGGACAAAGGGCTTGGAGGGTTGGTATAGTGGAGGGTGTGCCGGTGAGTTTGCGTATTGCAGGAGATTGTGTTAGTTGGAGGTTTGTGCGATGCGGTTTATGAAGGTTGCAGTTCTGGTTGTTGTCATTGCTGCCTGTTCGCAGGCGGTAGTGGGAGGGGGTAAATCGACGGGGACAAAGGCAATGGGGCCGCTGGCCGTGCACCCTAATAATCCACGCTATTTTCAGAACACGGCGACGGGCAAGGCGGTGTATCTGACCGGCTCGCACACCTGGGCGAATTTGGTCGATATCGGCCCTAAGGACCCGCCGCCGCAGTTCGACTTCACTGCTTACCTCGATTGGATGGCGAAACTGAATCACAACTTCATTCGGTTGTGGACGTGGGAGTTAGTGACGTGGAACACCAAGGGAAACGGAGAGAACAAGCTGCATACGGCGGCGCCGCAGGCGTGGACGCGGACGGGGCCGGAAAAGGCGCTCGACGGCAAAGCAAAATTCGATCTTACGAAGTTCAACCCGGAGTATTTCGAGCGTCTTTGCAGCCGAATCGCGGCGGCGAGGGAGCGAGGCATCTATGTCTCGGTGATGCTGTTCGAGGGATGGGGGCTGCAATTTTCGCCCGGCGCCTGGGAGGGACATCCATTCAACCCCAAAAACAACGTGAACGGGATTGACGGCGATACGAACAAGGACGGCAAAGGCGTCGAGATACACACCCTCGTGAACAAGGCCGTGACCGCGATACAGGAGGCATACGTCCGCAAGGTGATCGACACAATCAACGATTTCGACAACGTGCTATACGAGATATCGAACGAGAACCATCCGCCATCGACCGAGTGGCAGTATCACATAATCCGCTACATTAAGGATTATCAAAAGGGCAAGCCGAAGCAGCATCCGGTGGGGATGACGTTTCAATATCAAGGCGGGAGCAACGAGACGCTGTTCAAGAGTCCCGCCGACTGGGTTTCACCGAACCCCGATGGCGGATACCGGGACGATCCGCCCGCTGCGGACGGCAGGAAGGTCATCCTCAACGATACCGACCATCTCTGGGGAATCGGAGGCAACCCGGCCTGGGTGTGGAAGAGCTTTACCAGAGGCTATAACCCGCTCTTTATGGACCCATACGACGGGGACGTCCTCGGCAGCCGATTCGATGCAAAATGGGGGCCGATTCGCAAGAGCCTGGGATACACACTCAACTACGCCCGGAGAATGAACCTGGCGGAGATGCTGCCGAGTCCCGACCTGGCCTCGACGAAGTTCTGCCTGGCGAATCCGGGAAAGGAGTATCTTATCTATAACCCTTCTGCGGACAACGCTTCTTTTACGGCGGCGCTGAAGGCGGGCAAATACAAATACGAATGGTTTAACCCGAGCGACGGCAAAATCGCATCGACCGGCGAGATAGAGGCCAAAGACAGCGAGCAAAGCTTCGAGGTTCCTTTTAAGGCCGACGCGGTGCTCTACATTCGTAAGGCAGGGCTTTGACAACGCCGTGCTTTGCGGTAGAATTCAGTGGTCTCGAAGTGGCGTTTTGTGCGTGTTTGTCACCTGCAATTCTTTGAAAGGGGCAGAAAATGAAAAACCCTCGATTCCGCGTGATGATGATAGTAGCTGCTGTTCTGGTATGTGGAGCCGTTACCTGTACGCCTCAACAGAGGCGGGCCCCAAGGGCCGAGTCGATACGTGAGAAGATCGGCGTGACGAAAGGGATTTGCGTCTTGCCCGGGGATAGAGATTGCCGGCTTGCTCTGCAGCTTGCGCGCGATACGGAATTGCTGCTGTACGTGCAGTTGCCGCGAGCCGAAGAGGTGGAGGCAGCGCGGGGCGCGGTTGACAAGGCCGGCCTCTACGGGACGCGCATCTTTGTCGAAGCCGGTCCGCTGACTAAGCTGCATCTGGCAGACAACATCGCCGATGCCGTAGTCGTCAGCGGCGATGCAAAAGGCCTTCCTCGGTCCGAGGTCCTGCGGGTGTTGCGGCCCGAAGGCAAGGCCCTGCTGGGAAGCAGAGTCCTTGTCAAGCCGTTTGCCAAGGGAGTCGATGACTGGAGCCACCCATATCATGGGCCGGACAACAACCCGCAATCCGATGACAAGGTTATTTTAGCGCCCTATCTGACGCAGTTTTTGGGTGAGCCGCGATACGCGCCGCTGCCCCAGGTTGCGGTGGCTTCGGCGGGCCGAATATTCAAGGCTTTCGGGCATGTGGCCTTCAAGAGCCGGGAAGAGCCGCTGCTCAACAAGTTAGTGGCGTTCAACGGGTACAACGGGACGATGCTCTGGCAGCGCGACCTCAATGAAGGCGTTATGATTCACCGCAATACAATGATAGCCACTCCCAGGCTGCTTTACGTCGGGGACGATGTATCGTGCAAAGTCATTGACACCGCGACAGGCAAGCTGATAGATGAGATAATCCCGCCAAAGGACGTCGCTGGAGGGACATTCTGGAAGTGGATGGCGCTCGAGGACGGCGTACTCTACGCGCTGATGGGCGAGCAGGAGCAAAGAGACCCGACGAAGCGCTGGAAGCGGGATGCGCATGGGTGGCCGTGGGACCCGATCTCCGAGGGCTTCAACCAGCCTGAGAACCCGTGGGGATACGGGCAGAACGTCCTGGCCATCGATCCGGAATCCAAAAAGGTCTTGTGGAGCCACCGGGAGGAGCAGCCTGTTGACGGCCGGGCGGTATGTATGAAGGACGGCAGGATATACATCTTCCGATTCGGGGCTTATCTTGCCTGCATAGATGCGAAGAACGGCGGCGTTGTTTGGCGCAAGACGCCGGAGACCTCACCGGCGCTGTTCAAGTCGCTCGGCGAATATCTCAATCGCCAGGACTGGCGCACCAACTGGCGGACGACGTGTTATCTAAAGTGCAGCGACAAGGCGCTGTACTTTGCCGGGCCCCAGGTGGGCAAGCTGCTTGCCGTCTCGACCAAAGACGGCAATATCCTGTGGGAGCATCCGTACAGCAACTTCCAATTAGTGCTGCGGGGCGACGAGATTTACGGCATCAGCGGTCAGATCGATAAGCACGCGAGTATGAAGTTTGCGGCGCTTAGCGGGGAGGTGCTGGCGGAGATTGATAAATCCCGCCGTGCGTGCACTCGGCCTATCGGCTCTGCCGACGCGATTTTCTTCCGGGCGGCGGACGGATCAGTGCGCCTTGACCTCGCGTCGAACCGCCCGCAGTGGATTTCACCGATGCGGGCGCAGTGCCAGGATGGCGTGACCATCGCCAACGGCCTATTGTACTGGTGGCCCTCGGTGTGCGACTGCCAGTTGACGCTTTACGGCATCACAACCCTGGGGCCGGCGGGCGACTTCGACTTCACACCGACGGCGACCGAGGCCGAGCGCTTAGAGAAGGCGGCCGGGGACGTTACAAAGGTCGCCGAGCTGCCGCAATCGGGGGCCGATTGGCCGACCTTCCGCGCCAACAACCAATGTACTGCAACATCGCAGGCCGCCGTTGCGGAAAAGGCCAAGCTGCTCTGGCAGTTCAAACCTGAGAACCACCCCGCCGCCTCGGCTCCTCTTCCAACCGCCCCGGTAACGGCGGGAGGACTGGCGTTTGCCGGCGGGCCCGACGGCATAGTGCGGGCGCTGGATGCGAAGACGGGTAAGGTGAGGTGGACGGCCTATACAGGCGGGGCCGTCCGTATTCCTCCGACAATATGGAAGGGCCGGGCGTTCGTCGGTTCGGGCGACGGCTACGTCTATGCGTTCGAGGCCGCCACCGGCAAACCGCTGTGGCGGTTCCGCGCCGCGCCTGCCGAGCGAAAGATACCGGTGTATGGCTCTTTGCTATCGACCTGGCCCGCCGCAAGCGGGGTGCTCGTCGAGGATGGGACTGCATACTTCGCCGCCGGTATTGTCAATTACGACGGTACATACGTTTATGCCCTCGACGCCGCGACCGGCGCGATAAAATGGCAGAACAATACGTCCGGCCATCTTGATAAGCAGGCCCGCACGGGCGTGAGTGTACAGGGACATCAACTGCTTTACGACGGCAGGCTCTATATGGCGGGCGGCACTTCCATCTCGCCGGCTGTCTATAACGCCGGCGACGGCAAGTGCCTGAACGACCCCGGTCCGCTGGCGGCGTGTAACTCGCAAGACCCCCGCGGCTGGGAGCTTTCGTTGCTGGGCGGGCAGGTCGTTGCGTGCGGGAAACCCTTTTACTCGCACCCGCAGTACGGGGTCTTCGACGCCACCGTGTTCGGGAAGGTATTTCTTGCATCGGTCGGCGAGAGGGACGTCGTCTGGGCCGCGGACCAGAACAACAAAAAAGTCTTCTGCTACAATCGCATCGACAGAGAGACGTTGAACAGCAGGATGGCCGACGGCCGCAATCGATTCCAGCTTGACTGGGGCAGAGTCGGCATAAAGGACAAACCCGTATGGGTTTATGACTGCAAGGACAGCGAGGCCCTTGCAGTCTGCAGCAACGCCGTTGTCGTCGCTGGTAAGACGCAGGTCGCTGCTTTGAATCTTGCTGACGGAACGGTGCTGTGGAGCCAGCCGCTGCCGGGGCCGGCTGTCACCTGGGGCCTTGCAGTTGACCGCGATGGCCGCGTAATAGTGACCCTCGAAGATGGGCAGGTTCTTTGTTTCGGTTGATGAGGGGAGATTATGAAGAACCTGCACAAGTCGGGCGGGAAGATATTACTCCTGTTTGTTGTTCCTGCTTTGATGGGCGTGGTTGGCTGCGGGAAGAAGAGCGAGCCGGGCAAACCCAAAGAGCTTGTGCTTTTGTGCGGCAGCTCATTCGTTTTGCCCGCCGAGCAGCTTTGCAGAGAGTTCACCGCCGAGACCGGCATCGCGACTGTCTCGACGGTTGCGGGCAGCGAGGACTTCCTGCCGTTGGTCAAGGCGGGCAAGAAGGGCGATATCCTCATCACGCACGATCCATATCTTGATGAGACTCGCAAGGCGGGCGCCCTGAGCGATTCGGTGGAGGTCGGGTTCGTCGCGCCGGTTCTGGCGGTGCAGAAGGGCAATCCAAAGGGCACAAAAAAAATAGAGGACCTGGCCGGCGAAGGCCTGAAGGTGGGGCTGACCGACCCGCAGTATTCAACCTGCGGGGAGATGGTTTTTGCGTTGCTTGAGAAAAAGGGCATCAAGGAGGCAGTTCTGAAAAACGTTGAGAACCGCCTGACCAAAGGGCACAGCACACTCGGCACGTGGCTGAAGACCCAAACGGTCGATGCGGTCATTATGTGGAACGGCGTGGCCCATACGTTCAGGGATGATCTGGAGGTTGTGCAGACGCCTTACGAGTACGACACAGAGGTTCGCGTTCACATCATCGGCCTGAGCTACACGAAGCAGCCCGATGCGCTGAATCAGTTCATTGGGTTTGCCCGCGAGAGGGGGCCGGCCATATTCGCCGAGCATGGGTACGTCAAGTGATTGGACGATAACGAATATGAAACGGCTGCTCTTCGTGATTGTTGTCGCGACGGTTGCTCTGTTAGCTGGGTGCGAGCGAAAGGATTCCGGAAGGCCGCCTTCGGGGGCACAGGAGCTGATGTTATACTGCGGGGCGGGGATTCGTCCTCCCGCCGACGACCTTATCGGGGCGTTCTTTGCCGAATACGGCATCAGGGTTGTTCCGGACTATGCCGGCAGCGAGGTGCTGTTATCCAAGATCAAGCTCGCCCGCCGGGGCGACCTGTACATGCCCGGGGACAAGCACTACGTTGATCAGGCCGACGACGCCGGTATGATTCTCTCTCGCCGCACGGTGTGCTACTGGGTCCCCACTATCCTCGTGCAAAAAGGCAACCCCAAGGGCATCGGCAGTCTGCAGGACCTGCTCAAGCCGGGCGTTAGGGTAGGTTTTGGGGATCCCAATGCCTGCGCCATCGGCAAGAGCACGGCGCAGGTTCTTGCCAAAAACGGCATCAAGTGGGAACAAATCAGCGAGAATGTGAGATTCCAGTCTCTTACGGTCAACGAGTTAGGGATGCAGATACAGGCCCGCTCGCTCGATGCGGTCGTTGTCTGGGACGCAATGGCCCGATACTACAGCCGGTACGGCGACCAAATACCAATCCCGCTCGAAAAGAACGTCGTTTCGACGGTGGATGCAGGCATTCTGAAATTCACTAAGAACAAGGATGCGGCGGATAAATTCGTAGCCTTTTTGGTCTCCGAAAAAGGCCGGGAAATCTTCGCAAAGCATAACTACGGCACCGAACCACCCAAATAAGCGCGGGTCCCTGCGCTGTGCAAACGCCCAATCCCCAAGGATGACGACGCACCGTTTTCCGGTTAAAATGCCCCTGATGGTTACGATCCGAACTAAGAGCGTGCTGCTCGCCACGGCGTTGGTTGTTGTGGGAGCAACCGCGCTGGCGGCGACGCCTGCGGCTCGACTGGGAATTGACCCTGCTCATCCCTTCTACTTGCAGCGAGCTGACCGCTACCTTCTTCTCGTCGGAGCTTCTGACCGTCAGGCGCTGACCCTCTGGCGCAGCGATAAAGGCTTCGACTGGCAGCGCTACCTCGACGACCTGGCGGCGAACGGTTTTAACTACGTCCGACAGGACGCGACCGCATGGACGGGCCTCGTGGGCATCCGCCGGTATGCCGCACAGTTCTCGCAGCCTCGCTGGGCCTTCGCGCAGGGAGGTTCCGGCGCGGCGGTGGATGGTCAGCCGCGTTTCGATTTGACTCGCTTTGATGAAGGCTACTTCAGCGAGCGGCTGGTTCCATTCTTGCGGGAAGCCGAGCGACGCGGCATCGTTGTGGAGTTGACGCTGTTTGACGATTGCCAAAGCCGCCGCGCTTTCGCAGATTCACTGTATGCCCCCGCCAACAACGTGAACTCGCTCGGACTCGCGCCGGGAGATGACCCCCATGCGGATGCCGCGCTGTCCAACCGGCGGTTGCTGTCCATTCAGGAAGCCTACGTTGCCCATGTCCTTGAGACGACAGGCGAGTTTGGAAATGTCATTTACGAGGTGGCAAACGAAACCGGCGGGGCGCGGTGGGTGACGCATTTCGTTGAGTTCATCCACCGGCGATCGCCCGGCGCGCTCGTCTCGGCGGGGGAACAAAGTTCGTCTTACGACCCACTAACCGGGCCATGTGACCTTGTGGTGAAGCATCGGGGCGAAGGCGGACTCTACCAAACGGATGAAGATGTGGCGCGACACCGTGCGTCGCTTGTGAAGTTCCGTCGGGCCGGGAAGCCAGTTCTCCACAACGAGTTCTTCCTGTTTGCCAACCGCTCGACGGACGACCCGAACTTCGTGCGCAAGATGTTCTGGGCGGATTTCACCGGCGGTGGGCACGCCAACTTCTACGACTTTACGTGGTGGCGCGGCGGGGGGCACACAGTGGGCGAAGGACGTCCGTCTCAGCCACCGCCGTCCGGTATCCTGAACGCGGCAAGGTTTCTTCGTCGCTTCGTCGAAGATGGTAACGTGCCGTTCTGGAGGATGATGCCGTGCGACGAGTTGGCGAGCGGTGCGGAAGCGCGTCCATTCGTCCTCGCGCAGCCGGGCGCAGTGTACGTCTTTTACCTGACGACGGGCGGGGGCGTCACGTTGGACTTGTCAGCAGACACCGGCACGTTCACAGCCCGCTGGTTCGACCCGCGAGAGGGGAAGTTCGGCAATCCTTTTGAGGTAGAGGGCGGAAGTAAGCGCTGCTTTACTGCGCCCGATGGGAACGATTGGTCGCTGCACGTTCAGAGAGGAGGCGCGAAGCAATGAACAAAGGAGCACGACGGAAACTGACGCATGCTTTTGCGGCGGCTGTCTTCTGTGGGGGGTGGCTGCCGGCGGGTGATGCGGGGTTGTAATCCTCTTGGCAACAGTCTGTTACGCTCAGGAGACTGGTCTGCGAGAAAATCTGCCCACACCCCACATATCCGCCTGAAAGTATTTACCTTGCAGACTGCGTTGCAGGCCGGCTATAATGCCTACCATCGAGAGAAACACAGCAGAAAAGAATGTGAACTGCCATTTGTGTGAAAATAACAAAAAAAGGAAGGTTGAATATCATGACGATATTCCTTTATCTGCTTTTGGGTCTGATAGCGGGTATCTTTGGCGGTCTATTTGGTATAGGGGGAGGAATAATCATAATTCCCTGCTTGGTTCTCTTATTCGGGCTATCGCAACATACGGCCCAGGGAACAACACTGGCATTGATGGTTCCGCCTATAGGGCTGCTCGCCGCGTGGACTTACTACAAGGCGGGCTTTGTGGATCTCAAGATTGCAGGTTTAATATGCCTGGGTTTTTTTATTGGAGGGTTTGTCGGAGCCAAATGCGCCACTCAAGTTCCGGATGACACCCTGCGGAAAGTGTTTGGGGTGGTGCTGCTTATTGCATCGCTAAAGATGATTCTTTCCAAATGAGTTAGAATACTCCAAGTTCAAATATGAGTTCTGCAAAATTGCAGGTAATCAACAAACGATTTTTTCTTTTCTAAGTAGGCCTAACCTGCAATTTTGCAGAAGCCTTAGTTCAGGTGAGAACGGAGACGTGAATAATGGCAGCGCAAAACAGTAATGGAACCGTGCGGATCTTCAGCGCGCGGGCTTGTGCAGCGCCTTTGGAAGGGGCCGCGAGGCTCTTCGAGGAAAAGACCGGCATCCACGTGGCGATAGACGTTTGCAGCCGGCACTGCGCTGCGCCCGTGGCGGAGGAGGCCACCGGCGAGACGGGCGGCGATGATTTTCTGTTAGAGATTTCCGACGCGGGAATCCACGACCTTGCTATAGCTGGGGCCGAGTATCTATTGGACGACGGCGAGGTTCGCGGAATCGTGCAAAGAGGGCAGCGTCGCACTATTGCGTACCGCACCTCGGCGATAATCGTGCCTGCGGGCAATCCGGCGAATATCCGGCGCATCGAGGACCTGTGCAGGCCAGGGGTGCGGATTGCCGTATCGGTCCTTGATTGTCTCAAGGGATTGTGGGAGGACATAAGCGGCCGGCTGGGGCTGTTAGATAAGATTCGAGAGAACATAAGCTATTACGCCAACGGCTGCATTGCTATTGTTGAAGCCGTCGCCACGAGGGAAGTTGACGCGGCATTCGGCTGGACGGCGTTCGAGCACCTCGAGCCGGAAAGAATCGAGGTCATTAAGCTGCCCAAAGAACAGCAGGTGCTAAGAGGCACGTGCGTCGGAATGTTGTCCTTTGCAAAGCAGCCGAAATCCGCGAAGCAGTTTATGGACTTCCTGGCGTCGGCGGAGTCTCGAGCGTTTTACAGGAGATACGGATGGGAGATTCCGGCCGGCTAAGGGCGGTCGTTCTCCCTTAGGTAACTACGAAAAAGGCTTCTGCAAAATTGCAGGTTAGGCCTACTTAGAAAAGAAAAAATCGTTTGTTGATTACCTGCAATTTTGCAGAACTCATTAACCACGAAACACAAGTTGCGTAGGAGGCTGGCTATTACAACATTTCGCAAGTGGCGCGGCTATAAGACAAAAGGATCGTGACTGTTTTAACAGGTTTCTCCACTCGCTTCGCTCGGTCGAAATGACAGGATAGTCATAGAACTTATGAAATCCGGTACTGTGATTTTGGGCGCAGGTGAAGTTTTTCTGGCGAATTACTATAATTTCCTCGTGGTGCTTCACTTGCTTGCCACCATTGTCCTTGTGGGGGCTATGACGCACAACCTGCTTATTGTGCTGCGGTACATCGGGGGCAAGTTCGGCAGGAAGAAGCTTGAGTATTTCTATGTGAAAGTCTCGTTGTGGGCATACGCGGCGGTCTATACGCTCGGCGCGCTGGCGTATCCGGCATTCAGGATAAACAGGCGTGCGGCCCTGCTCGATAAGGAGCTGCCCTGGGCGACGGGATTATTCGAGGTCAAGGAGCACTGGGGGGCGCTTGGCCTGGCTTTTCTATTCGTCTATTACTTTTTGCGGAGGAGCTTTCAGCCGGACGAGGAGCAAGATAAGCTGTTCTTCTACATCCCGCTGTGTCTGCTGCTTAACGTGATTCTGTGGTACAAGGTTGTCATCGGATGCTACCTGGCGCTTTTGAAAGGAGCGGTCTGATGAAAAAATCGGATATGACCTACGTTCTCTGTACGGTGTTCGCGGCGGCAACGTCGGTTTTCTACTGCTGCACAAGGTGGTTCCACATACAATTGCCCCGCTACTACCCGCTCGAGCACGTTTGGAAGTGGGCGAAGGAGCCCGGCGCGCCGTCGCAGGCGTGGTATGGGATGCAGGCATTTGCATTTATCTGCGGCGGTATCGCCACGCTGGTCGTTTACGTCGTTCTCAAACGCACGGCACAGAAGAAAACGGAACTCGAACCTTCTGAGGTCCGGTGGCTCGGCGTTGCTGCCACTGCCTTGATCATCGTGTGCATGGCGTACATCCTCATCTACGAATTCTGTGAGTGGCGCGTTCTCTGAGAGTATTTTAGGTTCTCGTACAAAAGAGTTGCCAAATTTCTGGCATCGTCCAAAGATTTATGGGGAAAAGACTATAGGGCAAGAAGGCGTTTATCGCATTGGGGCTAACAGCAGGATATACGACGGCTGGGATCCACCGGCGGCGGACCAGAGCCGTTCTGCTGGTAGCGGATAAAGCGACAAACGCTATGGCTGTTCCGGAACTGAACAACCAGATTGCCCCCAACCTTTGGGACGTTGATAAATGTTTAGCACGGCATGCATAGGTATTTTGGATTTAACGCTTTAAGACAACAGCATTGTTGACAGAAAGGGCTTAGCAAATTGACGGCGGCAGGTAATTCACCGTGTAGAGGCTGGCGAGATCGTGTTTTTGCCGGGGCGGGCTTTTTCTTCGTTGCCGTTTTTGTGGGGTTCGTGCTGCTGCTGATAGTGGCCGATGCCTTTTATATAGACAGAAAGGCCGTCCTGGCCGTTGTCCGTTCCGGCTTCATCCGCCATGCCCTTTGGATGAGCATCTGGACGAGCTTTGTGGCGACGTGCCTTGCGGTGGTATTTGCGGTCCCCATCGGGTATTCGCTCAGCCGATACCGATTTCCAGGCAGGGTGCTGGTCGATGCCGTCGTGGATTTACCCGTCGTTTTCCCGCCGTTGGTTGCCGGTTTGACGCTGCTTGTCTTTTTCTCGCAGACCACCCTGGGCAAATGGATTCAGGACGACCTGGGGATCGAGTTTGTTTTCCAGCGCAAGGGGATTGTGCTTTGCCAGTTCCTGGTTTCTGCGAGCTTTGCAATCCGCTCGGCGAGAACCGCCTTCGATGAGGTTGACCGGCGTTGTGAAAACGTAGCATTGACCCTGGGCTGCACGCGGTGGGGCGCTTTTAGGCGAATCTCGCTGCCTCTTGCCCTAAACGGGGTTATCGCCGGCGGCATACTAACGTGGGCGCGGGCCTTCGGGCTCTTTGGCCCGTTGCTGATCTTTGTCGGGTCGTTTCGCGGTCGAACCGAGGTACTCAGCACAACGGTTTTTCTGGAGCAGTCGGTGGGCAATCTTGAGGTGGCATTGGCGGTGGCGATGCTGATGATACTTGTGGCCGTTGTCGCCCTGACGACTATCCGCCTTGTCGGCAGGCGGAGCGAGGTGAGACTATGATTCGCACCGAGCAGCTTTCATTCAGGATAGGGGATTTTCAGTTGCGCAGCTTCAGTCTCGAAGTGGCGCGTGGCGCATACTTCGTCCTGCTGGGTCCGCCCGGGTCGGGAAAGACTATCTTTCTGGAGTGTCTTTGCGGGCTGCGAAGAATAAGCTCGGGCCGAGTCGTTATCGACGGACGCGACGTCACCGGCCTTGAGCCTCGCGCACGCGGCATCGGATACGTGCCCCAGGATTACGCCCTGTTTCCGCACCTGTCGGTGGAGCGAAATATCGCCTTCGGCCTGCGTGCACAGCGCCATAGCTCTGATGAAATACGAGTCAGAGTCACGCAAACCGCTGAAATGCTCGGAATCAGCCGTCTGCTGAAACGGAACGTCGCCGGTCTGAGCGGCGGCGAAAAGCAGAGAACGGCACTGGCAAGGGCGCTGATTATGGAGCCTAAGGTCCTGCTGCTTGATGAACCCGTCTGCGCCCTCGACGAGAGCACGCGGCAGAGCGTCTGCGCCCTGCTGCACCGCGTGCAGCGCAAGCTCGGACTAACCGTCATCCACGTAAGCCACAACCTCGAAGAGGCGTTTTCAGTCGCCGACCGCGCCGCAATATTGAACGAAGGCGCGCTCCAGCAGGTCGGCTCTTTGGACGAACTATTGAGAAGGCCGAAGAATGAATTCGTCGCGGGCTTTATGCGATGCGAGAATATCTTTTGCGACAATGCTCCCGTCAAGGCGTCCGGTTCACCTGAGGGCGAAATGAGAATGATGATTCGGCCCGAAGACGTGGTCGTTCTCCCGCTTTGCGAAGGCGGCGGCAACAATGCAAACGAGTTCCGCGTCAGGCTGGTTCGGTGGCGCGACTACGGCGGATACGTCAGGGCGGAGCTGCAGGGGTCGGTAAATTTGGTTGCTCATCTGACTCACTCGGCCTTTGGGCGTCTCGATGCTGAAGCGGGCTGTGAGCTGATTGCCGTCCTGCCGCCTGAGAGAATCCACGTATTCGGCGGGCCCGTGGGACGTTCCGGCTGAGCGATATTGCACTTTTTCAATAAAACCTCTATACTCAAACTGACCAACAGTCAGTTTGAGAATGTAAAAACCAAAGTGAAAAATGCAAAATTGTGGAATCGTCGCAAGACTTGTGGGGAAAAGACTATCGGGTAAGAAAGCGTTCTTCGTAGCGTGAAGCGTGGAGCGTACAGGAAAAAACCGGACGCTAAACGCTATCCGCTAAACGCTGACTTGCCCCCAACCTTTGGGACGTTAATAACGCTTATGAGTTTGGCCGGTTTTCGGCTGGAAAGGCGGGTTTTGCCGTGAAGAGGGCACTTTTGCCGGCTTTGCTAATTTCTCTATTTGGCTCGTTCTGTATGCGCTCCGCTGTAGCCTGTCGATACAATGTTCGCGAGACGGGATTTGTCGATTTAGGCGCCGAGCCTTACGTCCTTTGCGTTTACGTGGACGGCAATACGCCCGCGGATATTAAGACGGGCCTACGGCAAATCTCCGATGAATTGTCGGCGGAGAGCAACGTCATTGTGCGAGTGATCGACAGGGATCGGCAAAAAGACCATCCTGCAATGAAGCACTTCGACGCGAACGACGCAGCCAATCCTTCTGCGGTCCTTATCTCGCCCGACGGCCAGGTATTGCGCGTATCCGTTACCCAGCCGGGCCTGCCCGCCCAAACTACTGCGGGCAAGCCCGCCCAGACTATGGCGGGTCTGTCCTTCGAGAAGACGTTCCGCGCGGCGCTTAATAGAATCCTGTCCTCGCCCAAGCGCCGGGAGCTCCTGCTACGGGTCTCCAGGGCGTACGGCGTGGTGCTCCTGATTGAGGGACCCGATGCCGCCCGGAATGAAAAAGCCAAACAGGCGGCCCTGGCCGCCATCGAGCAGGTGAAATCTCAAATGGAGTTTCTGCCCAAGCCGATAGCTCATCCTCCCGAGCTTGTCGTAATGGACTCCAACTCGGTTGCCGACGAACAGATATTGCTCTGGAGCATCGGCCTGGAGCCGAAGGACGTCAATGAGCCGCACGCAATTATCATTTACGGGAGGACGCGCTGGATCGGACCGCTCTTCAAGGGCGAGCAGATTACCGAGGACGACCTGGCCAGTGTCCTTTTCGTAATCGGCGCCGACTGCGAATGCGGATTCGACTACAGGTGGCTGCAGGGCACGATGCTGCCCGCCAAATGGGACCAAAAGACGCACGAGCGCGCGGTGGAAAGCCTGGGATTTGACCCGGAAAGCCCGATGATAAGGATGGAGATCGGCTCGATAATAGGGAGGGGAATGGGCGGTTACTCTTATCCCGGCATGTCCCCAGCAGGAGCGCCTGGGGCCTACGGCTACCAGGAGCTGATCATTGAATCGGAAACGGACGTCCAGACCCCGCAAGCTCCGCCGGCAGACGAGCCGGATGAAGAGCCGGTGGAACCCAATCTCGTCGAGACGGTGCTTATGGAACAACACGAGCCCAACGCGGCGCGGACGGAAATCCAGAAAATACCCGGCCCATACGAAACGGCCTCGGCACACGGCAGACAGGCCCTGACCGAGCCCAATACTGCCAAACCGGCGCACAGGAATCCGCCTATTCGCGGCACTTACGCAACTATCCGCGGCGCAGCCTTTATAGTGGTGGGTATGTTTGCGCTGGTCATCATTCTCGGCGTTGCGATTCTTGCGAGGTCGAGAAGGGCATGAAAAGGCGCGCCGCGTATGTATATCTCTTCTTTCTTGTGACTTTTTGCCTGCCCCCGCGTCTTCCGACGCGAGTCGGGGCGGCGAGCGGGTCGGCCTTGTGCGAGGACTGGCCCCCTGGGGGCTGGCCCACCTTCAACCACGACAACCATAGAAGCGGCCTTACGGGCGAGCGGCTGGAGCTGCCGTTGAAGCAGGCCTGGACCTATAAGGCCGGCGCTCCGCCCGAACCTGCCTGGCCCCCGCCGGCAAAACAGGATTACTGGCACCGTTACGATAATCTGCGGGCCACGGTGACTTACGACCGGGCATTTCACGTCGTCGGGGCGGATGGGACGCTCTACTTCGGCTCATCGGCTGACGGCAAGGTCTATGCACTTGACGCCCTGACCGGGCGCGCGCGGTGGAGCTTTTTCACGGAAGGCCCCGTCCGGCTGGCCCCCGCTGTAAGCGGCGGGAGACTGTACGTCGGTTCCGACGACGGATGCGTCTATTGCCTTTCCGCCGGCGATGGCGCGCTGCTCTGGAAGTTCAACGCATCCGAACAGCCGCGCCTGATACCCGGCAACGGGGCAATGATTAGCGCCTGGCCCGTGCGGGCAGGCCCCGTTGTCGATGCGGGAACGGTGTATTTCACGGCGGGCCTGTTTCCCAACCAGGGAGCGTACCTGTTCGCCCTCGACGCAGAGGCCGGCTCGCTCAAATCGGAGCGAAAGGTCGATATCTCGCCGCAGGGTTATATTCTGACTTCCGAGAGTCGGCTTTACGTTCCGACCGGGCGGACCGCTCCTGCGATTTTCAGCCGGGCCGACGGCCAACCGGAAGGCGAGCTGCCCAGCGCCGGGGGGACTTACGCGCTTCTGACGGAGGATGTGCTCGTGGCCGGGCCGGGCCGAGGCGAAAAGGAAATCACGGCAAGCGACATCAAAACAAAGGACGCAATCGCAACGTTCGGCGGTTTGCGGATGATTATCAAAGGCCAAACTGCGTACATGCAATCCGAAACCGAGCTGGCGGCGTTCAACAGGGCCCGGTATCTCGATGTCTCCAGGCAAAGGAATAGTCTTACCGAGCAGCGAAAGAAGGCGGCAGAGCAGATCGAGAAGCTCGATAAGCAAAGCCCGCCTGCAATCGAGGCCGAGCAACTCATCGGCGCTATCGATGCCGAGATCGCCAAACTGGATGCGCTTCTGAAGGGCTGCTACTTGTGGACGGTTCCCTGCAAATATCCTTATTCAATGATTATGGCGGGCGAGGTCTTGTTCGCGGGCGGCGACGATGAAGCGGCGGCAATTGACTCCGGGAACGGCGGCGTTGTATGGACCGCGCCGGTCAGCGGCAAGGCGTATGGCCTGAGCGTAATAAACGGCGGCTTGTACGTCAGCACCGATACCGGACACATACACTGCTTTAGAAACGGCGCAAGCGGCGACGCCGGGACAGTAACAGCGGATGTTGATGCAAATCCGTATCCGCGCGACGAGCTGACAAAACTCTACGCGGCTGCCGCCAAGCACATCGCCGAGAGAAGCCCGGTGAAGAAAGGATATTGCCTCGTCCTGGACTGTGGGAGGGGCCGATTGGCATACGAGCTGGCGCGAATAACCGATCTGAAGATAGTGGGCGTTGAGCGGGATGCAGGCAAGGTTGAGGCGGCTCGCAAGGCGCTCGACAGGGCCGGTCTTTACGGACGCGTAGTTATCCACCAAGGCTCCTGCGGGCGATTATCTTATGCGAAATACTTTGCCAACCTGATAGTCTCCGACTCGGCGCTGCTAACGGGTGAGCTGCCGGCCTCGCCGCAAGAGGTCTTTGGACTGCTGCGGCCTTGTGGGGGTATTATCGCTCTTGGCACGCCCGCCGGCAAAGGCAATCGACAGCGGCTCAAAGACTGGGGCGAAGCGGCAATCCCTGGCTGGAAAGTCAATAAGAGCGACGGGGTGCTCTGGGGGTTGGCGCAGCGCGCCGGCCTTGAAGGGGCCGGCGAGTGGACGCATACGTACGCAGAGCCGGGCAATTCGGCGTGCAGCAGCGATGAGCTTGTCAAAGGGGAAATGGCTATCCAATGGTTCGGCGAGCCAGGCCCGGAGCGTATGATTGACCGTCACCACCGAACCATCCCGCCGCTCTTCAAAGACGGCCGACTTTTTGTGCCGGGCGATTGCATCGTCTTTGCCGTCGATGCCTACAACGGGACCATCCAGTGGCAAATTGACATTCCCAATTCGCGCAGGCTCGGCGTGTTTCTCGATTCCGGCAGCATGGCGGTGGATGACCGGCTCCTCTACGTTGTTGCCGAGGACAAGTGTTATGGTTTCGACGTTCGGACGGGCGAGCGTCGGCTTGCACACAAGATGCCCCAGCTTTCGCAAGGCGAGCCGCGACAATGGGGTTACATCGCCTACACGGGCGATGTGCTTCTTGGAAGCGGCAGGAGAAAAGGGGCCTCCTACACGGAGACGAGCTACGATACCGACAAATCGCTATGGCAAAGAGATATGAAGCTCGTCGTAAGTGACTACGTATTCGCAATGAAGAAGAAAAGCGGCCAACCTCTCTGGAATTACAAGGACGGGCTTGTCATAAACACGACCATTGCCGTTGGGGGCGGGCGAATGTACTTCGTTGAGACCGACAGCCCCGCCGCCCTGGCGGACAGTCTCGGCCGTATGCCCGTTAAGACCCTGTTCGATGGAGGCAGCCAGCACCTTACGGCCCTCGACGTGGAGACCGGGCGCGTAGTCTTCAAGAAAAAAATCGACGTCGGGAATTTCGCCGAGCCGGTTTATCTGAACTGCGCCAAAGACATCCTGCTGCTGAGCGGCTCCAACCTCGTCGGAGAGGCCATCCGTTATTACTATGACGCCTTCGACGGCCGTTCAGGCGAGATCATCTGGCGCGCAAGTCACGATACGGAGCTTGCGGCTGACGGCGCCCACGGCGAATACAATCGTCTCCCGACGATTATCGGCGATACCGTATATGCGTGGCCTTATGCTTACGATCTTGGGAGCGGCAGGAGGATTGAGGGCTGGAAATTCGAGCGGCGAGGGCACGGCTGCGGCGGCGTCTCGGCCTCGGCGCAGTGCCTGTTCTGGCGGGGCGCGAACCCGTGGATGTATGACCTGGGGCCGGGAGGCGGGCCGACCCGCCTGACCGAAGTTACGCGCCCGGGCTGCTGGATTAACATCATCCCCGCCGGCGGACTTGTGCTCATCCCCGAAGCGAGCTCGGGCTGCACCTGCGGCTTCTCCATCCAGACTTCGATGGCCTTTATCCCGGAAGAGGCGTTGAATTAGAGCTTGGCCACGAAGGCGCTAAGACACTAAGAAAAGGATTAGCCACGAATTCACACGAATTGGCACGAAAAGTTGCCAGACGCGGATAAACACTGTTGTAGATTCAGTAGGGAAGGATGAACGAGCGGGGGCGGTTTGGGAGAAGGGCGGGCAGTAAATTGCCTAAATTAACACGCCGCGCACCTGCCCCACGAGATACCAGTTTATTCCTCTTGACTGGATGATAAATGGGCGGGCCCGGTGAGATAGACACGCGCCATCTGGCCAGATGAGTATTTGGGTTGACCGGGGTTGGAATCGGAGGTAATTTGGGATTTGAGGTCACAGTATGTGGCGTCAAGATTGCGGCAACGGCCGGATTTTGGGCAGGATGTCGGGGACTTGTTGGAGCAGTGAAGTGGGATTTTGCGGGCTAATACTATGATAATCCGGTGAGGTGGATTTCTCGCGGGTTATCGGACTAAGAACGCGGTTCATTTACAAAAAAAGCTGCTTTTCTCAAGAAAAGTTGTTGACAGGCGATACTATATATAGTACCATTTGGTAAGAACTGAAGATGAAGAAGTGTCTGTTTCTCATACCAACTACATACAACGATGGAAGACCGATACCGCCAGCGGCGATTTCGGATGTCTTTGAAGAGTTGTTTGTCAAGTTCGGTGGGGTATCACAAGCTGGGTATACAGAAGGTTTATGGGAAATGGAGGACGGTACCAGGGTTAAAGACCACTCCCTGACACTATGGATTGTGTTGGAAGAGGAGGAAGTTCCGTTGTTGAAGAACGTAATCAAGAAGTTTGCCCGATTGTTTGAGCAGGAGGCAATATATTTTGAAGTCATGGATTGCGACGTAGATTTCATTGGGCCAGAATAAAGACCAAGAGGGCTGAAATGAAGAAGAAGGATAACATATTAAAAGAAGCTATAGAACTCGCCAACAGGACAAAGACATGGGCGGACTTTTCTAATGCTCTTTTTGATCCTTTTGACGGGGAGTTGATTCACGCTTTTCCAACACAGGCGGATAGAGAAGCCTTTCAGAAAACTGAGGAGTACAAGAAAATACGCGCTCTTCTGGAGCAAAAGATGGGTGAAACGGGGTTGGTGGAAGGAGCAACTCCTAAGAAGAGCGGAAAGTTTGTTGTAAGGCTTCCGCGTTCGCTTCATGCCGCACTCGAAAGAGAGGCGGAGCTCGAGGGAAGTAGCTTAAACCAGCTTGTGGTGACGAAGTTGGCAGTCCAGTTGGATAATCTTGCAGGAGAAAAGACTGAGAAGATTTTGCAAGCATTTTTGGAGGTGCGAGATGCGTACTCTGCCGACAAGGTTATCGCCGACCCAGAACTCGACCGGAAATTCCTGCGCCGCTGCCGAGAGTTGGGATTAGCGGGAACTGATTTTGAGCTGAACTGGAAGCTCTTGAGTGAGCGAAAAGGCAGCAACATGTCTGGGTTGTCAGGCATCATAAAAACAAGACGTTATAGTCTGGGCAAAGTCATTGATGAGTTTGAGTACGCCAGTGAACTTGCTGTGAGGTATATGCAGCAAAGTAAGAATGTGTCGCTTGATCAGATAATCTGCGACCCCGAACTGGCGGAGGAGTTCGATAGCTATGCGGGCCGGATATCACCAGGTTTCTCACCTCTGGAGTACATGTGGGCCGCTTTGGGTTTGCGTAAGGCTGGTCGACTTGGAAAAAAGGTAAGTGAATTTGAGAAGATTTCAAAGTTGGAGCATTTTGGGAAAGTGACCTCTCTTGAATTGGCGCAAATTCCTGATGTCAGTGGCCTATATCTTTTCTCAAGCGGTGATAAGCCTGTGTTTGCAAACCACACTGACAATCTACGGCATCGGCTGGACCGCCATATCCAGGTGAGTTCTTCTGGATTGCCCAGTTGGCTGTGGGACGCAAAAAAGGAACCTTTGGAAATAGGAGTGACCCCGTTACCTGGGGTTAGTCGCAGTCTCAGACAGGCTATGGAACTATTGCTTGTGCGGGAATGGAAACCTGTGCTGAATTTCCCACGAAAAATTGAGGCTGCATGATTTGTGAGTTGTGATATTAAACGCGTGTTCTCGAGCAGATTGGGATAGAACCAAATGGCAATACGACCGCCTGTTAAGTGGCACGGAGGGAAGTATTACCTAGCGAAGCGCATCATCTCTCTGTTTCCTCCTCATCGAATATATTTAGAGGCTTTTGGAGGAGCAGCTTCTGTCCTTCTGAACAAACAACCGGTGGAAGTAGAAGCTTATAACGACCTGGATTTGAGGATAAGTCGCTTCTTTCGAGTGTTGCAGATGCAAGGGCAGGAATTCGTCGAGCGGGTTCAGTTTATTCCCTACAGCCAGTACGAATTTGAGAGTTCTGGGTGCTATGCAGTTGATGCCTCAGATCTCGATAAGGCGGTGTCTGATTTCATTCGTTGGAGGCAATCTTTTGGGGGCAGGGGGACGAGTTGGAGTTATACGACCAAAAGGGCTCGTGGCGGCATGGCAGGAGATGTTAACGCATGGTGGACTGCGATTGATCAATTACCCGAAATAATCGACAGGTTGCGGAGGGTACAAATCTTGTCACAACCTGCAATTGATGCCATACGCCGGTTCGATGACCCTGAAGCGCTGATATATTGTGACCCTCCCTATTTGCATGAAACGCGTGATCGTAATAGTAGAAATGTGTACGGTGTGGAGATGACAGAGGAAGACCATTATGAGCTTGGGGAGGCATTGAAAGGATGCTGTGCCAAAATACTCATTAGCGGGTATCCGTCAGCGTTGTACGAAGATATCTTTAAAAGCTGGCGGCGTGTCGAGTTTGACATCGCAAATCATGCGGCCGGAGGGCGAACGAAGGCGCGTAAGCGTGAAACGCTCTGGGTGAATTGGTGACTTCAAGCATTAGCCAACCGCTTCAGGGTGAGGGTGTGAAGGTTTGGAGGGTTGACGTGTGGCCGGGCGGATGGGATAATGCGGGGGATGTCTATAGTTGGTCTGATTCTAAAAGAGATTTGTCACCGCAAGGTCAACTTCGTGCTTGGGTTGCTGGCGGTGATGACGGCGGTCGCGCTGTTCATCGGCTTCTTCACGGCGGGGGCGGCATCCGAGCGGGAGACCGCCCGCCTGATGCTCTCTATGGGCTATAACATGCACATCATAGCAAAAGACGCGGATATGAACCAGTTTCTGATGACGGGCATCGCCGACCGGACTATGCCGGAGCAGTATCTTACAAAACTCGCCTCGCAAAAGACAATCGCCTACAATCACCTGCTTGCCACCCTGCAAAAGAGGATGTCCTGGCGGGGTCTGGATGTGATCCTGACCGGTCTTGCCCCGGAGGTCAGTCCGCCGGAGGCCGCAGGGGCAGGCGGCAAGAAGCCGCCTATGAGCTTCGAGATCAAGCCGGGCAGTCTGTACCTCGGATACAGGATATGGAGCACCCTCGGATTGAACCAGGGCGACCGCGTGGATATCAAGGGAAAGACGTTCACCATCGCCAGGCGCCTTGCCGAATCCGGCGGAGCAGATGACGTGCGAATTCAGTGCCACCTGCGCGATGCACAGGAAATCCTCGAGCTGCCAGGGCAAATAAGTGAAATCCGTGCCGTGGATTGTCTTTGTTTCGGCGAGACCGATGACCCCGTGGCCCTGCTGAGAAAGGAAATCGGCTCACTGCTGCCCGAAGCCCAGGTATTTCAGACAAAGGCCATCGCCGAGGCCCGCGCCGCGCAGAGGCAAATGGTGAGAAATCTCTTTGCCGTGATAATGCCCTTCACCGTCATCGCCTGCGGGGTGTGGGTCGGCGTGCTGGCGATAATGAACGTTCGGGACAGGCAGCAGGAGATAGGGATTATGCGGGCGCTCGGCCACGGCTCGGGCAGAATTGCGCTATTGTTCCTCGGAAAAGCTGTGTTAATCGGGCTTCTCGGGGCGGGCCTGGGTTTCCTTTTGGGGACGGCGCTGGCGCAGCACTTCGGGCCGGGCATATTCAAGCTGACGGCCAAGATAATGATAAAGCCCGAATTGTCGTTGTTGATTATCTCATTGATATTCGCGCCCGTATTCGCGGCGGTCAGCAGCTTTATCCCGGCGATGATAGCCGTCGCTTACGACCCGGCCGTAACGCTCAGAGAAGAATAGATATGGTTGAGCTCAAGAATATCACGAAGATTTACCGCACGCGCCGGGGCGACGTTCAGGCACTGCGCGATGTCAACCTGCGGATTGAGAAGGGCGAGTTTGTCGTGTTGTGCGGCCCGAGCGGCAGCGGCAAGACAACGCTGCTTATGACGGTCGCCGCGATGCTCCGGCCAACGGCCGGCAGCGTCTGCGTCGAGCAGAAGGACTTATACGCAATGAGCATACGCCACAGGGCGGAATTCCGCGCCCGGAACATCGGCTTTGTCTTCCAGATGTTCCATCTGGTTCCATATTTGAACATTGTCGAGAACGTGCTGCTTGCCCGCCATAGTCCGGGCCGGCTTGCCGGCGGACTTCCTGGGGGCGGTCGGACAGGGGCCACAAAGGGGCAGGCCGCCGAGGAATTACTGAAGCGATTCGGCCTGGCCGAACGAGCATCCCATAAGCCCGCCGAACTGAGCGCCGGAGAGAAGCAGCGCGCCGCGATGGCCAGGGCGCTGTTTAACCGGCCCAGGATTATCCTTGCCGATGAGCCGACCGGCAACCTCGACCCCGCCAACGCAGAGTCCGTACTGGGCCATCTTTCCGAGTTCCATCGCGACGGCGGGACCGTAATCGTCGCCACACATGGGCCGACAGCGGGGCGATTCGCCGACCGCGTGATCTATCTGCGCAACGGAGGTATCGAAAAAGCAGGGTGATTTCAAATGGGCTTGCCCGCCATAGTCTGGGCGGGCTTTGTCGGGCATCACTGATCAAGCGATTCTTTCGCAATGCGGGTGCTCATCCGATTGAGGCCCCTGCCCCTGGGGGGCACGCCGGGGGGGCGTGTGGGTGTTCAAAAAAAGGTTTGACAAACAGCCTTAGCACGTTGTATGCTGCAAGAGGCGTGGGTGGCTTTTCTAATAGCGCGTGAATAACTTGACCTAATGGGGCGTGCCATCCCTTGCGGGATAAGCGCAATCCGGCGTAATGAGGCCGGGGCGGCCACCCGTCGTTAAGGAAGAAGAATTATGATGAAGACGTACATACATTCGGCGCTCTTCGGGTTACTGCTGGTTACGGGGGCGGGCGAGGCTTGTGCGGATTGGCAGGTCTGGACATTAACGCAGACGCGGCGTGTACTCCGCGATGAGCCGGCGGGGACCGGCAGCTCCGTCAAAATCGCCGCCGCGCGAAACGAATGGGAGAGCTTCCAGATTCTGATGCGCTCGGATGCGCTTGTTAAGGGAGTAAACGTCCGCGCAGGCGACCTCAATGGACCTGATGGGGCCATCGTGAAGGCTCAGGACGCCCGATTGTACCGGCAGCATCAAATCGAGATAACCGTCGGGACATACCGAAACGACAAGTTCAAACCGGGCTGGTACCCGGACCCCCTGATCCCATTCACGCATCCGCTAACGGGCCTGCCTCTGGGCGAAGCCAGGTTTGCCGCCGTGCCGTTTGATTTGCCCGCAGGGCAGACGCACGGATTCTGGGTGGACGTTTACGCGCCGCCGGAAGCAAAGCCCGGCGTGTATCACGGCACTTACCGTGTTGCGGCGGAAGGGGGCAGAGCAGTTGATATTCCCGTCGAGCTGACCGTATGGGATTTCACGCTGCCGCGGGTCTCGACGCTCCAGACCGCTCTCGGCTCGCCGGCGGCCCAGATGAGAGGTTATTACCGCCAGCGCGCCAAAGAAGGCAAGGAGAAAGAACCGTCGGACTGGGATGCGGTCGAGGCGCAGTGCGACGAAATGCTGACCCGCCACCGGATAAATGCCACGCCTCCGGGCAGCCTTGCGCCGGAGGCCCAGCCGGACGGCTCGTACAGGATTCCAGCCGAGCAGATTCGCAAGCTGCGCGAATTCATTGACCGGTATCACGTCAACGCGATTCAAGTTCCCCAGCCGATGAACATCGTGGATGACCCCGACAAGCAGCGCGATAAGCTCTATGCCTGGCTGAAGAGCTGGGACGATGCGGCGGCGGAGCTAAACCGGCCGTATGTCGTCTTCTACATCTATCTCAAGGACGAGCCGAACGACGAGGAAGAGTACAAGTTCGTGCAGAATTGGGGTCGCGTCATTCGCCAGGCCAAGTCCGTTGTCAAGGTTATGGTAGTGGAGCAGCCCTGGACGGAGAAAGGCAATTCAGGAGCCGATTCGGATTGGGGCGACTTATACGGGGCGGTCGATATCTGGTGTCCCCTGTTCTGCCTGTTCAGGCCCGAAAGCGCCGCCAGGCGGCAGGCCCTCGGTGAAACCATCTGGGCATACACGGCGCTATGTCAGTGCGACGAGCCGACACCCTGGTGGCACATCGACTATCCTCTGCTCAACTACCGCGCCCCGGCGTGGATTTCGTGGCGGTATGGGATTCGCGGCCTGCTGTACTGGGGCGGAATGTCGTATTGGCAGCAGGTCGAAGACCCCTGGACGGAGCCGAGGACGTATGGCCGGCCAGACCTTGTTTACAACGGCGAGGGGACTCTCGTTTATCCCGGCCGCGCCGCCGGCTACGATGGAATCGCGCCGAGCCTGCGTCTCAAGGCCCTGCGCGATTCGATCGAAGATTACGAATACCTGTCGATTCTCGACCGACTTGGTCTGGCGGCGCAGGCCCGCAGCGTGGTTATGCCAGTGGTCGAGCCCGCGCCGGGCGGCCTGGGGGCTTGGTCGAGTTGGGAAAAGGACCCCGTCGTGTATGAGCAGGCTCGTGCCAAACTCGCCGCGATGATTATCGCCGCCGGAAAATAAAGCTGGCGATCTTGTCCATAGTGTATGACGATATAAGTAGAAATCACCAATTGTCTTTGTATAAATTCTCGCGGAAGATTTTGATGAGCGATACGATTACTGGAATACTCAAATCCGTCGGCAAAGCGCAGTTTGCGCTGAGAACCGCCGAGAGGTCTTATCGAGCGGGGCATCCTGACGTGATGGTCGGCTCGGACCTGACGCGCCGCTTTGCCCTGATCGAAGGAGCAGGCATCAGCGGTCAACTCGATCCAAAGAAAGGGCGGCGCAGGCTGGCATCCATCGAGTCCATAGGGGGCATGCGGCCGGAGGACTTCGGCAAACGCCCGCGCTTCACCGACTTGGTGGCGATCGACCCGCACGAACGATTTGACCTGGGCGGCTCCGGCCAGCAGAGCATGCGGATAGTCGATCTGATTGCGCCGGTAGGCAAGGGCACACGTCAGTTGATTGTCTCGCCGCCCAAGGCCGGAAAGACCGTTCTTCTCGAACAGATGGTTCAGGCGATTCGCCAATGTTCCCCCAAAAGCCGAATCATCGTGCTGCTGATTGATGAACGGCCCGAGGAAGTCACTCACTTTCGCAGGGCTACGGACGGCGCCGAAATTGTGGCCAGCACGAGCGACCAAGGCACCGACGAACACGTTGAGCTCGCAGAGCTGATGCTCGCCCACGTGCAGACGGAGCTCGAATGCGGGCGCGAAGTTGTCCTGCTCATCGACAGCCTCACCCGGATAGGGAGAGTATTCAACAACAGGACCCGCGGGCGAGGCGCGCCGCGCGGCCACACTATGAGCGGCGGCCTCGAAGCGGGCATCCTCGAAGTACCGCGCCGCCTGTTCGGGCTGGCGCGCAACATTGAAAACGGAGGCTCGGTCACGATTATCGCCACGTGCCTGATCAACACCGGCTCTCGAATGGATCAGCTCATCTTCGAGGAATTCAAAGGAACGGGCAACAGCGAGCTGGTCCTCGACCGGACGCTGGCCGAGGCCAGAATCTTCCCCGCAATCGACATCCCCGCCAGCGGTACGCGAAAGGAAGCCAAGCTCTACAGTCAGGACCATATCCACGGCATAGCGACGCTGCGGCGCGTTTTGTCGAGCTACGAGCCGCGCGGGGCTATGGAGTCCTTATTCAAGCTGCTCAAGAGATACCCTGACAACGCGGGGTTTCTGCAAAGCATGTCTTCTGGGGCTGACAGGGTTTGAGGAGATTGCGATATGAGATGTAGAAGTGCGGCGCGGACTTTTGTCGTCATATCCGGCATCGGCGGCTTCGGCGCTGTCGGGCGGTCTTTTGCATAGAAAGGAGTGTGTCGTATGCGTCCAAATTCTCACGGTCTTATCACGGCGGCGATGTTCCTGATTCTGCTCAGTGACATATATGCAGCGGCAGGCCCCGTTAGAAATCCCACCGTCCCCACGGGCGCCACCCGCCAGCAGAGAATTTCTAACGGGGCAGGCGCAAGTCCGCCCAACAGCGCGACCCCAGGTTATATCGTTGATGCCGCATGGCCTCGCAAGCCGGACGGTTTCAAATGGGGCCAGATGCCCGGCGTCACGGTGGACGCCCAGGATCAAGTCTATATTTTCACCCGCAGCCAGCCGGCGGTGCAGGTTTACCAGGCCGACGGCAAATTTCTGCGGGCCTGGGACATGGAGGACTCGGCCGGCGCACATTTCATCAGGGTCGGCCCCGATGGAAACGTCTGGACCGCGGATATCAAAAATCACGTCGTGTGCAAGTACAGTCCTGCGGGCAGACTGCTCTTGACGCTCGGTGAGGCGGGCCGCGCCGGGACCGACCACAGGCACTTCGACAAGCCTACCGATATGGCTGTTCTTCCCACCGGCGATATCTTCGTAACCGATGGGTACGGCAACAGACGGGTCATTCACTTCGATGCGGCAGGCAAGTACGTCAACCAGTGGGGCGAGGCCGGCAGCAAGCCGGGCCAGTTCGCCCTGCCGCACTCTATCGTGGCCGATTCCAAGAGGCGGCTCTATGTCGCCGACCGGGAAAATGCCCGCATCCAGGTCTTCGACACTACGGGCAAGCTGCTCGCCGTCTGGGCGGACCTTGTTACGCCGTGGGGTCTTTGGTTGACGAAGAACGACGAAATCTGGGTCTGCGGCTCCTCTGCTGTAAGGAAAGACGTGCCGGATGAGGCGGGCGAGTGGGTCGTCACCCCGCCGCCGGACCAGGTAGTTATGAAGCTGAGCCAAAAGGGTGAAGTCTTACTGCGGCTGCCTCTGCAAAAAACAACAGTCCCCCCCGGAAAGCCGGGCCAGCTCGATTGGGTCCACGGAATCGCCCTCGACTCCCAGGGTAATCTCTACCTTACGGACATCCAGGACAAGAGGGCGCAGAAATTCTTACGACAACCGTAATTTTCTAACGCACAACCCTTGACCTGCCAACGGTCGCTCCGTATCCGGTGACGGCGGTGCCGGCGGCTTTCTCCGCAAACATGGCAGCAGGGAACAGCCACGCTAATCCGTGGGCTCGCGCAGTTTCCATCATCCCGTTGATTTTTTATTAACGTCCCAAAGGTTGGGGGCAGTCTGGTTGTTCAGTTCCGGAACAGCCAATAGCGTTTATCGCTTTATCCGCTGCCAGCAGAATCGCAAACCTACAAGCTCTGCTGTCAGCCCTAATGCGATAAAC